>ERZ778516.75-NODE-75-length-82379-cov-15.291397_pt1 | contig 82379 bp, 68 predicted proteins | sample MGYA00510342_ERZ778516 | MGnify/ENA primary metagenome ERZ778516 (study PRJEB29527, sample SAMN07138961) | mouse gut metagenome | material: feces | host: mouse | place: China:Nanjing | collected 2016-01-25 ...
ACCAAAAATTTTTTTCCTTTTTTTGCCTTGTCAATATATTTTTCACTTTTAATTTTTTTATATTCTTTTAAACCAAGAACCTTTACAGCCCTGTATATATCTGAATACTGCTGGCTGGCAGATAATTTATGTATTTCAGGTTCTGAAGCCTGTGTAGGTACAACTTGTTCTGGAAGTTCTGAAAATTTGGGAGCTATAGTTTCTTCTAGGATTGTACTATTATCTGTACCAGGTGTTTCTTTGGTATTTATATTCTGGCTACTGTTATTATTTTCTGTTACATTAGAAGAAATGTCAGAACTATTTTTATTTGAATTATTTATATTTTCTGTTTTGCCACATCCAGATATATTTATGCATAATAATAAGACTAATAAAGTAATATACAATTTTTTCTTCATAATATAAAATCCTTTCCAATGAAAAAATAATCCATCCCCCATAAAGAGGAAGGATTATTTCTTTTTAATTAATATTACTAATTACTTTTCATATTTAGAAAAGACAAATTAATATAACTAAACTAATTATCTGTCATAATCTAATATTTCACGGAGTGCATGGTCAGCTGTTTCGCTTGTTGATTTGCCTGATGCAACATTTGCAGAATTATCAGCACCTACAGTAACTTTAAGTGTGTCAGTAATATTAGTGTTTTCAACTGTAGCTGTAATTGTAAATGTATCACCAAGTTCAGCACCTGTAATTCTTGTATCCTTAGAACCATTATTTTTAACTGTAAAGTTATCAGCCTTATGTGCAAATGCACCAGTATTTTCTTTTACAGCAGATACAGTATAAAGGATATCACGTCCAGTATAATTCTGTCCATACTGGTCTTTTACATTAGCAAATAACATATCAGGTGCATTCCACTGTGCATACTTATGGCTTCCACATCCAGCAACTGTATCTTCTTTTGCTTCTTCAGTAGCAAATCCTAATGTAATATCAGTCAAATAAGGATTAAATACATCTGATTCTAATACATTATAATTCTTTGTAAATGTAATGCTTGCAGGCATAGACTCTGCATCAGAAACTTTGATACTCTTGCTTATTGTTGATAATTTTACTCCCTTAGAGTCAGTAACTTCAATTTCTAATTTCTTAATAGCATCTTTTCTTATATTCTTAGCTGAGTTGATGTCATATAACTCTCTCCAAAGAAGTTTGTTTGCTTTTATAGCAGAAATATTAAACTTATAGCATCCATCATTGCTTATAAGGAAATCTGAACCTGGCTTTGGATTTGGTTCTGCATAAACATCATTTGTTACACTTAAATAAGTGTTTGGTACAGTAAGTGTAAGACCTTTGTATGTTGCTTTTACAGAAGCTTTGTTTACATCATTCCTGTTAGTTGTTACAGATAAATCACCTGCTGTATCATTTATTGCTGCACCTGTTGTAATATTTTCAATACCATTACCATTGTCTTCAAGTGAGTAACTTGTTGTTACACCCAGCTTTGATACATCAGTAATATAAAAGTCTGAAATCTCACTAATAGGAACTATATTATAAGATACAGATTTCACTTTACTTATATCATTAGCCTGGAGCTCACCTTTCTTTAATGCAGAAATAGAATATTTAACTGTATTTGGAATTACTTTACCTGTTGTATCACTTCCTGTTGTTGCTGTATATTTGATTGTTCCATCATATACTACACCATTATAAGCTCCGCCTAACAGGTTATCTTTAATTGTTTCTACATGTATACCATATTTGTAATCACCAATATAACCATTTTCTTTTGCTGCCTTCCAGAAAGCTTTTGATGTAATTAATGGAAGCTCTTTGCCATACTGGTCAAGATATGTGATATTTTCATAGAAGTTAATTGTTGCTTCACCACCAACAATAATTGTATCATTATTACCATCAGGAAGCCTTACTTCTTTTATAGCAGAAGGGCGTCTCATATCAGATACTGGAAGGATAATATTATCACTTTCACCACCTATTACTACTGAAGTTAATGATACATTACGGTCTGCATCATCATTTATGCTAATCTTGTTGCCATTCTTGTCAAGTCCATTAAATGGGTTATATGTTATATGTCTTCCACCCATTCCGTAATCCTTGTTGCCATTAACAACACCATCATGGTATCCAACAACATATTTATCAGCATCTGTCCATCTAAGACCTGCTGTACCATCGTTCTTCTCATAAAGAACTAATGTACCTTCTGTTGCTGTTAAATTAACAGAATTAGAAGAACGTGCAATTGTTTCATAGTTTGTTATGTCTTTTCCATCAGCATCTTTTGCTGTAAATGGAATTTCTACATTGGTATCACCATCTGCAATAGTACTGCTAGGTGTCCCAAGTGTCATGCTCTTAAGTAATCCATTAGTACCAACTACAAAGTTTTTAATTGATTTACCGCCTGTTTTATTTGAAATAGCTGTGATATTTACTTCACCGCCCTTATCTACATACATACCAGGCTCAACTTTTACAGATGAATATTCAATACCATCAATAACATAGATGTCCCCATCTTTAAACTCACTCTTTATAAGTAAAACATTATCAGAAATAAATGTAAGTCTTGCACTGTCATTAGCAGGTGCTATGTTATCAGCAGATGCCTCAATTAAGTTATGGTTCTGGTCATATGTCCTGTAAAGAAGTGAATAAGTATCTTTTGAAAAATCATTTGGCAGAGTATCTAACTTCTTTGTCTTGTCAGCTTTGCTTACAAAACCTGCAAATTCAACAGTATCAATAGCTTGTGCCATTCCAACTGTTACACTTGCACTTACTGCAACACCACTCTTTACATTTACACCCGTAATATAAATTACTGTACCATAAGAGAAAGCTTCATTTTTCTTCTGTGCTACAATTAATCCAGCAGATTTATCCTCTGCTTTTGCATCACATGAGCTTACTGTCCAGTTAATTGATGTTGAATTCCTTATACTTTCTCCATACTGGTTATATACGTCATAATAAATACAAGCTTCATTATCTTTTATAGCACTTGAAGTAGCAATATGTGAATTAGTACGTGTAAGAGCTACTTCATTTAAAATCTTAATTTCTGATACCTTTTCAGCTTCAACAGTAGTTTTTGCTGTTACTGATGAAGTACCATTTGTTACAGTTATTGTATATTCACCATATGCAAAATTACCTGTTGACTCAAATGTAGCAACTGTTCTTTCTTCATTCCATGTGAGTTTTCCATCAACTTTATCTGTACCTTTTGTAATAACTAATTCTGCTGAAACAGATACTGCACTTTCAAAATTCACAGCAAACTTTGAAGCACTCGTTGCCTTGAAACTTGTGATAGCTCCCACTGTCGAAACCAAAACAGGTATTTTATGGAAATTGCTGTTTTTCTAGGAAAATCAAAGAATTAAAAATGACTATTATTAATTTTAATATAAAACATTATGGGTATATTTAAGAATTAAAGTAGCATTTAATATATAATTTGGAGAAAAAAGGTAATAAAATGGAAGAATTTGTTAAATTTTGTATGGTAAAAAATAGTATTAGTGTTCCAGCCAGGGTATGAAGAGCTGTAAAAAAATTTGCAGATATTTCTTACATACCCTGGAAAACAAAATTGTTTTTTATAATTTAACAATAATTATTTTTTAGATAAAAGTATCTCTACTTCTGAACGGTAACCATATTTTATCAGGTATTCAATCATTGCTCCTTCTACCATTTCACGTATTGTTATATTTTTAGAGCGTGAAAAGTCATCTATAATAGTAGAAAGACCTTTTGAAAGATAAATGCTTTTAACCTTTTTACTGCCTGGTATAAGATAACGTTGTGGTGTATTTTCTGTAAGAGATGGTGTGCATAATTCTATCAGCTGTTCCCTGTTTTCATATAAGTAATTTAAAAATGAATAATATTTGCTTTCATCATCCTTAGAATCATCTTTTGCAACCAGTTGTTTAACTTCTTCAATTTTAGCATCCCTATCCGCAAACTCAGATAAAGCATTTGTTCTTTTATTAGTGCGTGGTTCGTAAGTTCTTGTGCTGCTGTTGTAGAACATATTGCTTTTACGCATATAGTTATTCATTTCAGTATAATTTTCAAATCCAAATGTTGATGCTATTTCAGCAGGATTGGCAAGCATGCCATCTTTTTTAAATTTTTCTGCTATCATTTGTGCCTTAAAAGGAATCTGGTCACTAATCTGGTTAAGCATCTGGTCACGGTATGCATCCCTTTTAATATACTGGCCATTTTTAACAATAAATCCACGTCTTCTAAAAAAGGCATCCATAGTGCGTATACTGGAATAACCATATTTTTTATAGATATCTTCACGCTTGTTTCCATTATCCAGGTCTTTTAATATATTGGTTTCCTGTTCATCAAAATTTTTTGCTGTTGTATTAATATATGACATATCTTAGCTCCTTTTTTTTAATGATAATGTATTTACTGATTCAATTAACTGTGACTGCACTGTATGAAGGTAAATGCTGCTGCTTTTTAAATCTGCATGTCCTAACAGGCGCTGCAATACAGATATAGGACAGTTTTTTGCAACAAGTGCTGAGGCGAAACTGTGCCTGAGGCAATGGGCTGACAACTTTGGGTTAAGACCAGCTTTTTCAGAATAAGCATGTATACATGAATTTAGGTACTGGTGGGTAAGTTTGCCAGAATTCATTGTTGAAAAAAAGTTGTCTGATTTATTATTCCTGAATTTCTTCTTATATTTCATTAATATTTGTCTTATTTCATTATTCATAGGAATAATTCTATCCTTTTTGCCTTTACCACATACTACAGTTATTTCATTTCTTTCAAAATTTACATCATCAAGTTTAAGGTTACATAACTCGGATACGCGCAGTCCTGTAAAACATATAGTAGCACATGCGGCATGTATAACAGGTTTATCTATTATAGAAAGAAAGTCTTTCATCTCCTCTATAGTAAGATAAATGCGTTCTTTTTTCTGGATATGGATATTGTCAAGCTGGTCTGCAAGGTTAATCTGCGTAAATCCACGTTTAACCAGGAAATTCCAGAATGAACGCAGTGTAACAAGCACATTAGCACGGGTTTTGCCAGAATTTCCTTTTCTTTTGCGGTAAGACATATATTCCTGGAGATGCTCAATAGTAATATTATCAAGCATAGCTATACCATTAAAAATCTCCTCTTCAATATAACGTGTAAAATCATTCAGAGTTCCCTTGTAGTTTCTTATTGTGTGTGGACTTGAGTCTTTGTCATCAAGAAATTCAATAAAGATTTCAGTAAGTCTTGATAGATCCATGTAAATTCCCTCCTAATGTAAATTAATATAATTTGGTAAAACGTATGTAACTATAACAGGCGTCCTGGTTTCTATGTGCTTGAAGAAGTGTTTATAGTCACAATTATAAATATATCATCCAGGAGATAATTTGGGTATTTATGGAAAAAAGAAAAATAAAATACTGCCATACCAGTAATGGATAATACGTCATATAGTTCAGGATAAATTCCAGATACTATATATTGTATATTCCTGCCTGGTGTGGCAGCATCTCAGAAGTACAGGCTATTTTTGGCAAAGCAGAAGTACTGCTGCAAAATCATGGTTTAATATTTATACCAGGGACATAGCTTCCAATACTTTTTAAATAATCTTCATCGTTGTACAGTTCATTAGTAGCTTCACTAAAGTATTGCTCAAATGCTGTTGCAACAGACTGCAGTTCTTCATCATCTTCAATTCCTTCAAATTCAGGATTACCTTCTTCATCTTCTGAATATTTGAAAAGGATTAATTCATCTTCACCAACATCTTCAACAGGGTCAATAGGAAGCACAGCAACATATTCCTGTGAAAGTTCTTCAATTTCTAAAGCGGCAATTATTTCAACATCAAATTCATCATCTGTTCCAGGTGCAATAGTTACAATAACTGCTTCATCTTCTGATTCATTAAAAAATAGGTTTTTATTTTTGTTATTCATACATTTTCCTTTCTAAACAGCTCTGCCATTTTATAAGTCTGGACAAACATAGACTATATATAATATAACATTTGGCAGGTGTAGTGTCAATTATGTAGTTGTAATCTGGACAGGATACTTAACATTTGTAAAATATCTGCACAAAACCTTGCAAAAATCTGTATAATTAACTAAGATATATTTAGTACAACAAATAATAAATTTCTAATACATCGGCAAATAATTCTTGTTTATATGCAAGACCAGGGAATAAGCCGTAGTGGTGGCTGCGGTGATTGAAGCAATGCCACAGACGTGCAGGCAGAGAGCCAGCAAGCCAATGTGCCAGTTAATTATTATTTGTTGTAATAGGGCGTGTTTGAAAATCCATTCTTACGGGCTGCACTTCCCACTTTGTGGTGTACACCCTGCAAAAAGTAATTTTCAAATACGCCTTAGGTATGGTAGTAGTGGAATAAATGATATGTATCTGGGAGGAATATAATATTGATGAAAATATGTTTGAATGACCTGCTTAACCAGCTTTCATATGCTATTGACTGTGTTGAAGCTGAGCTTATGGGAGTAAGCAGTTTCCATTCTAAACGTGTAGCAGTTGTTTCAATAGAAACAGGGAGGCTTCTAGGGTTTGACAGATATATGCTTATGGACCTGGCGGCAGTGGCACTGCTGCATGATAATGCACTGGCAGAGTGCATACAGTCTGAATATGCAATAGTAAATAACATAGACAAGGAAAAGTGTGCAGTTTCAATGAAAGAACATTGTATAGCAGGTGAAGAAAATATAAGAAGGATGCCTTTCTACAAAAGAGGTAAGGGAGCTATATTATACCACCATGAAAGGGCTGACGGGAGAGGACCATTTGGGAAAAATTATAAAGAGGTACCTGTTTTTGCAAGAATAGTGCATATCGCTGATGTTCTGGACACTTCTTTTGATTTACGGAGCATGGACAGTAAAAAATATATCGAAATGTATAAGTTTGTAAAAGAGAATGAAGGTGTTCTTTTTGACAACAGTATAGTTAGTATATTTTTAAAAGCATTTAATAATGCACAAAGCATGGATATTATGGAACAATCCATGAAAAGAAATATACTTAATTATTTGCCTGAAGTGTACCTGGAATGTGATAACAGCCTTCTTATTGATATATCAGGAATTTTTTCAAAAATTGTAGATTATAAGTCTGAATTTACAAGCAGACATTCTGATGGTATTGCAAGGAAAGCGATGGAGATGGGCAGGTATTATGGATATAATGAAGATAAACAGACAAAACTGTATGTAGCGGGTGCGCTACATGATATAGGAAAGCTTATAATTAATAATGAGATACTTGAAAAACCTGGAAAGCTGACAGACCAGGAGTATTTGAATATTAAGGACCATGCAGAAGCAAGCTATATTATGTTAAAATCAATAAGGGGCATGGAGGAAATTATGCCATGGGCATGTATGCACCATGAGAAACTTGATGGAAGTGGTTATCCATTTGGTAAAAAAGCGGATGAACTTGGACATGAAGAACGTCTTATTGCCTGTCTTGATATTTACCAGGCACTTTTAGAGGAAAGACCATATAAAAAGGGTAAAACCCATAATGAAGCTATTTCTATTTTAAAATCTATGTCAGAAGATGGAAAGATAGATGGAAACATAGTAAATGATATTGACAAGCATTTTAAAGAGGATAAAAATAATGGATAAAATTCTTTCATATGCAATGTTTGGCTTTTCTGTAGTAACATTAGTCCTTGCTATAAATGTGTTACGCAGTAGTGGGAAAAACCATAAAGGTAATTTTCTTTTTATAGGACTTGCTTTATCAAGTTCATTATGGGGTGTTTGTTTTGGTTTTATACCAGTACAGAAATCCGCAGATATTGCATATATATTAAGGAGTATAGGACTGGCAGGCATGTTTGCATATCTGGTATTTGTAACATTTTTTCTTGCAAGCATGAGTGGTATAGATAATGTAATTGCCAGGGCAGTTAAGCTGTTTTCATTGTCTTGTGTGTTTTTATACCCATTTTCAATACAGAGGAAAAATGTAAATTTTATTAATTCTTCATTTGGAATGAGTTATATATTTGAAGATAAAATAATTAATACTTTGTATATTTCTTATTGTTTTATAGTTGCAGCCGCATTGTTTTATTTTGAAATGAATATGTGTTTTAATAAAAAACGCAAATGGATACAGGTAATGGGCAGGCGCTTTATATATTGTGAAATTGTAATTTTTATTGGAACTATATTAGATACAATATTGCCACTTTTGGGAGTAAGTGCTTTTCCAGGCAGCAGCCTTACACAGTCATTTGGTGTATTAATGATTTATTTTGCTTTTCTTTTTTATAAAAGCAACAATATAAGTATAGATAATATGACAGAGTTTGTCTATTATTCATTTGAAGAGCCATTGCTTATTTATAATGAAAATGAGAAACTTAAAGTTATAAATAAAGCTGCAATGGAATATTTTGGAATTCATCCGGAATATGAAGATATTACGTTAGACCAGTTGTTTTATGTGGATAAAAATATATTACAGACAGTAGAAGGTATAATTAAAATTGATGCAGATTGTATAATGAAACCTTCACATTGCCGGCTATGTATAAACAGGGTGCTTGATAAATATAAGGATATAAAAGGTTATATTGTTATTGTGGATGATTTTACTGACAAAGTAAAGGTTTTTGAGGAACTTGAAGAGGCTAAAAGAAAAGCAGATATAGCTAATAAGGCAAAAAGTGATTTTCTTACAAGGATGAGCCATGAAATCCGTACTCCTTTAAATACTATTATTGGAATGGATGAAATGGTTTTAAGAGAAACAAATAATAAAAAGGTAGCAGAGTATGGAAAGCATATAAAGAAGGCTGGAGAAGTGCTGCTGGCAATTATTAAGGATATTCTGGATATATCAAAGCTTGAAAAGGGCAAGCTTAAGCTGATAGAAGATGAATATAACATTATGGATATTTTAAATGACAGCATAGATATGCTTTATTTGTTTGGTAATGAAAAGGGTATTGAAGTTAAAGTATCTATTGCAGATAACCTGCCTGTTGTTTTATATGGTGACAGGCTGCGTATAAGACAGATAGTGTTGAATGTTTCTAGTAATGCAATGAAATATACCCAGGCTGGCATGGTTAAATTTAGTGTTAATTATAAGAAAGTGGATGAGAATAATGTAAAGTTATCTATAGAGATAGAGGATACAGGAAGAGGTATACATAAAGAGGATATTGATAAACTTTTTGTGCCATATGAGCATTTTGATGAAAATGAAAACCAGACTATTGAGGGGACTGGACTTGGGCTTCCTATTGCAAATGACCTTGTGAAGCTTATGGGTGGAAATATTGAAGTAAAAAGCCAGTATGGGAAGGGGTCTAAATTTATTATAAATATTTTACAGAAAGTTGTAAGATGGGAAGAAGATGGTATAAAGGAGGAAGGTCCAGAGCAGAAAAACCAAGGCAGAACTTTTATTGCGCCAGATGCGAGGGTACTTGTAGTTGATGATATGCCTGCCAACCTGCTTGTTGCCAATGAACTGCTAAAACGTACCCAGATTAAAGTAGATATGGCAAAGAGAGGTGCTGACTGTCTGAAAATGATAGAAAAAAAGAGTTACCAGATTATTTTTCTTGACCATATGATGCCAGAAATGGATGGGATTGAATTATTAAAGAGAATAAGGGAGTTTAAAGATAATCCTAATTCATCTGTACCAATAATTGTAATGACTGCAAATGCTGTGCTTGGTTCCAGGGAAATGTATTTAGATGCAGGATTTACAGATTATATATCAAAACCAGTTTATTATGAGGAACTGGAAAGGCTTATTACAAAATATCTTCCAGATGGAATGTATACATATATAGATACAGATAACCAGGAAAGTGGCAAAGGTGCTGTTATTGTAGATTAAATATATGTATTTTGTACTGTATGTTAAAACCCCTGTTTTTATGTTAAAGGACATAGAAACAGGGGGATTTGTTTATGTATTTTAAGAAGTTTTGTGCATATTTTTAATTGCTGCTATCTGTACCAGATGCGCTTTTCTGGTGCTGGCGTCCTTCTACATCCATTTCATAATTATCTTCATAAATAAGTTCTGACATAGTTACAAGTGTAAATCCTTTTTCTTTAAGTCCTTTAATAAGCTGGTCAAGTGCCTGTGCGGTATATTTAGCACCATTGTGGCAAAGTATAATTGAACCATTGCCAAGGTGTTTGTGGTTAAGGACTGTGTTTAGTATGGAGTCTGCACCATAATCTTTCCAGTCGAGACTGTCAACATCCCATTGGATTGCATTATAATTACACTCTCTTGTGACTTTTATAAGATTGTCGTTATAATCTCCATAAGGAGGCCTGAAAACATGCATATCTGTTCCTGTAAGTTCCTTTACTTTTTCATGCACTTTCATAATTTCTTCTTTACATTCTTCAGCGGACAAAGTTGACATTTGTTTATGGTTTTCACTATGGTTGCCTAATTCATGGCCAGCCTTGGCAATAGCTTTTACATCATCAGGATATGATTCTACCCAGCCGCCAGTCATAAAGAAAGTTACATGTACATCATTCTTTTTCAATATATCAAGAATTTTTTGTGTATCCTCGTTACCCCATGCAGCATCAAAACTTAAGGCAACCTTTTTATCTGGAGTATCTACACAATATATTGGCAGTTCTTTGTTAGATATCTTGTTACTGAATACAGCTGTAACAGGGTTTGTGCCAATAGCTTTATTGCTATATGCAATAGCAATGCTTGCAAGGAGTATTACAGATAGTACAACAAGACCACTTCTCATAAATGATGAAAAATTTGTATCCTTTTGTATATCAGATTTCTGTTTTTCCTGGCTGACCTTAACCAGTGGTACTTTCCGTTTTGGAACATTCCCATCTTTTGCATGGTAAGTTTCATTCAGGAATTTTGAAAAATGCTTCATTTTGTTTTCTCCTTATTTATATTTAGTGACACTTATTTTTGTAATAATATATGAAAATATAAGGGAAAAATGCAACTATTCTTAGATAAATGCACATATATTAGGATATAATATTTCCAGCCTGGTTCTGTATAATTACTTTTTCTGAGATGTCAATTCCTTAATTGTTTGGATATACATATTTTTGTAATAATATATAATTTTATAAAAGAAAAATGCGCTTATTATAAAATGGTATTGACATTTTTTTATAGAAAATTGTAAACTTATGATATTATTTAAAATAGCCAGATAATATTTGGAAATTAAAAAGTACATAAAATTACTGGTTCTGGAAATTTTAAACGTGCTTTAAGTAATATTAAGATTAAAAGTTATAAAAATTAGGTTTTCTGGCTGTAAAAGAAGTATAGAAGTGAGGTTTATATGACAGATTTAGAAGAGTATTATAATAAATTTTGTGAGGATAAAAGGTTGCTGCGGCGTCATGGGCAGGTAGAATATATTACATCCATGAAATATATCCATGAATTTCTTGGAGAAAATAAAGATAAAAAAATAATTGATATTGGTGCAGGTACAGGAAGGTATTCAGTAAGCCTTGCTAATGAAGGATATGATGTAACAGCTGTTGAGCTTGTAAAGTATAATTTAGGAATACTTAAATCAAAACAAAGCAAAGTGAAGGCTTATCATGGAAATGCCCTGGATTTATCAAAGTTTGGCAGTGGCAGTTTTGATATGGCACTTATATTTGGACCTATGTACCATCTTTTTACATTTGATGAAAAGGTACAAGTTTTAAATGAAGCAAAACGTATTACGAAAAATAAAGGATATATTCTTGTTGCATATTGTATGAATGAATACAGTATAATTACACATGCATTTAAGAAAAATTTTGCAAAACAATGTATTGCAGAAGGGAAAATAGATATTAATTTCCATTGTGTATGTAATGAAAAAGATTTGTATGACTATGTAAGGATTGAGGATATAGATAAGATAGACCAGGCTTCTGGCCTTAAGCGCATAAAAATAATATCAGCAGATGGACCAGCAGATTATATGAGACAAGTTCTTAATGGAATGGATGAAGAAACCTTTAAGATTTTTATGGACTACCATATTGCAACATGTGAAAGGCCGGAATTGCTTGGTGCAAGTGCACATACTGTTGATATATTGCAGAAGGCTGCAGAAGAGTAATTATTATTTGCTCTATAATAATATGTGCCAGACAGACCATAGTATAATACAAGATGGCAATGCCATAAATTAACTGCCCAATCTGTACAATAAAATATTATTTACTAAAATTCATATATATACAGCCAGGTAACAATGTTATACTGGTGTGCCAGAAATGTCCATACAAAATATATTATAGAAATTTATTTTATTGTATTTAACCTTTGGAGCAATATTAATTATATTTAATATGTTTTTTTATGGCAGCAAAACTTTCAGCACTTATAACATGTTCAATACGGCATGCATCTTCTATAGCAACCTTTTCGTCAACACCAAGGGAGATAAGCCATTTTGAAATAAATTCATGTCTCTCATATATCATATTAGCAATGCTTTTGCCTTCATCTGTAAGGTATATAAAGCCTGACTCTGTGACAGTAATATATTTTTTTTCTTTTAGGTTTTTCATAGCTACACTTACACTTGATTTCTTATAACCAAGTTCGTTTGATATATCAACTGAGCGTACAACTGGAAGTTTTTTGCTTAAAATTAATATAGTTTCAAGATAATTTTCAGAAGATTCATTTACTTTCATATCTATACTCCATTCAATAAAAAATATTATAACAATGATAACATATATAAATGATTAAGTAAAGATGCCTGGTTTATAATTGAATAACTATATAAAATAAAAAGATAATTTATAACCTGGTTTATTGCAAAACTTGTTGCACTGGCATTTAATATGGTCTATACTAATACATGCGTGTACTTATTTGTATATGGAGGATAAATATATGAAGATTACAGAATTATTAAAAGATAATAAGGTTACATTGTCTATGGAGGTATTTCCACCAAAGACAACAACTGGTTTTGAAAGTGTAAATAAAGCAGTAAAAGGAATATCAGCATTAAAACCTGATTTTATAAGTGTTACATATGGAGCAGGAGGAGGTACAAGTGAACATACAATAAGCATTGCAAAAGATATAAAAGATGCATATGATGTAACATCTATGGCACATCTTACATGTGTATCTTCTACACAAGAAACAGTAGAAAAGCAGCTGGTTAAAATGAAAGAAGCTGGTATAGAAAATATACTTGCATTAAGAGGGGATATACCTGATAAATCAGAATTTCCACTTCCAGGACAATTCCACTATGCAGCAGACCTTGTAAAGGAAATTAAGCGGATAGCGCCTGGAATGTGTATTGGTGGTGCATGTTATCCAGAAGGGCATCCAGAAGCAGAAAATAAAGCAGAAGATATAAAACACATTAAAGAGAAAGTTGATGCAGGTTGTGAATTTCTTACAACACAGATGTTTTTTGACAATGCAATATTCTATAACTATTTATACCGTTTGCGTGAAGCAGGAATTATGGTGCCTGTTATAGCAGGAATTATGCCAATTACTAAGAAAATACAGATGGAAAGAAGTGTACAGCTGTCAGGATGCTGTGTGCCAGCAAGGTTTAAGGCAATAGTTGACTGGTTTGGAAGTGAACCTTTGAAAATGCAGCAGGCAGGGATTGCTTATGCAGCAGGGCAGATTATTGACCTGGTTGCTAATGGGATAAACCATATACATATTTATACAATGAATAATCTGGAAGTGGCAGCAGGTATTATAAACAGTCTTTCAGAGATAATAGGTTGAAAAATAATTACAGGATTGCAAAAAACACAGTGAGGCAATTATTATGGTTTCAACAATATAAATAAAGTTTGTATTTGGAAAAATGCAAAAGCAGTATTTTTCAAAATGGAACCATCATCTATACTATTTATGCTACAAAAAGCATGGTATGGGGATTAGGAAAATAAATTATACAGGGGGTACGAAGATGTACAAATTAAAGAAATTAAAAATAGTATGTATATTATCCGGAATTTGTATCATAGCAGCATCTGGTATAAATTATTCATATAGTAATGCAGGTTATATACAAGAACAACAAATCCATAGCTTAAAGACAGAAAGAAAACAGAAAAAGTACAAATATAAACAAGATAAAAAGAAAGTAAATCCATTTAGTAGTATTAAAGCAGATGTTAAAAGCCTTGATATTGTTGTTAAACCATCTGGTGATAAAGATTTTTATATCTCATATAATTTGTATTGTGCCAATAACAGCAATCCAGTATCATATAATATAAAAAATAATGTCCTGGAAATTAAGGAATCAGAGCTTGAATGGCTGGCTGTTTATGTGAAAGGGACAGGTAGTGGTATTAATAAAAAGTTAAAGAATTATAAGAATATAATATATGTATATGTTCCATCAGGTGTATCCATAAATAACTGTGACCTGGATATTAAAGATGGTGATTTGGATTTTAGCAAAGTTTCTTTAAAAGGTGGAAATATAATTTCAAAAGATGGTGATATAGATTTTAATAATTCTGTATTATCAGATAACTTAAGTATAAAAACAACTAATGGTGATATATATGGACATGGTACAGATATAAATGGGATTTTGGATATAAAATCTACAAATGGTGATATATATATTTATAAACCAGATGTTGCAGGAACTTTAAATATTATAACAGATAATGGTGACTTATATACTTCAAAAGCAAATATTAAGGGAAAACTGGAAATTAATACACATAATGGTGATGTTGATGCAGGGTCTCTTGGTATTTCAGGTGAAACAAAAATAAAGGCAGATAGTGGTGACGTTGATATAACTATTAACAGCAGATGTCTGGATAGCCTTAATATTAATATTTTTACAAAAGATGGTGATATGTCTGTTAAAAAGTTATATAAAGATAAAGGAAGTAAAAAAAGAACTAGGGAAGGTTACCAGTATAAGAAAACGGGCAGCGGAAAAGCGGTTCTGGATGTTTATACAGATTGTGGTGATATTTCGTTAAATTAAAATAGTTTTTAGATATGACATGTGCAGGAATGGAGGATATAATATTATGAAAGAAAACCATATTGGAACAAAATGCATACATGAAGGTTATAAACCTGGAAATGGTGAACCAAGGCAGGTTCCTGTTTACCAGAGCACTACATTTAAGTATGAGACAAGTGATGAGATGGGGCAGCTGTTTGACCTTGAAAAAGAAGGGTATTTTTATACAAGGCTTCAGAATCCTACTAATGATGCTGTTGCTGCAAAGATTGCAGCACTTGAAGGTGGTGTTGCTGCAATGCTTACATCTTCTGGACAGGCAGCTAATTTTATGGCAGTGTTTAATATATGTGAAGCAGGAGACCACTTTATTTCTTCATCATCAATATATGGAGGAACATTTAACCTTTTCACTGTTACAATGAAAAAGATGGGGATTGAGTGTACTGTTATAGACCAGGATATGCCAGAAGAGGAAATTGACAAATTATTTAAACCAAATACAAAGGCTGTTTTTGGGGAGACTATTACAAATCCTACAGTTAATATATTTGATATTGAAAAATTTGCTGGCATAGCACATAAACATGGTGTGCCACTTATTGTAGATAATACATTTGCAACACCTGTAAACTGCCGTCCTTTTGAGTGGGGAGCTGATATAGTTACACATTCTACAACAAAGTATATGGACGGGCATGCAACAGGTGTAGGGGGATGTATTGTAGACAGCGGCAACTTTGACTGGATGGCATATGCAGATAAATTCCCTGGACTGACAACTCCTGATGAGTCTTACCATGGAATAACATATGCAGAACGTTTTGGAAAAGGTGCTTATATAACAAAGGCAACAGCACAGCTTATGAGAGACCTGGGATGTATACAGTCACCACAGAATGCATTTTACTTAAACCTTGGGCTTGAGTCACTTCATTTAAGGATGAAACAGCATTGTAACAGTGCTCTTGCGGTTGCAAAGTATCTTGAAAGTAACGAAAAGGTTGCATGGGTTAAATATCCTGCACTTGAGTCAGATGAATCTTATAATTTATATAAAAAATATATGCCAGAAGGCTCATGTGGTGTGCTTTGTTTTGGTTTAAAAGGTGGCAGGGATGTATCTGTAGGATTTATGGATAAACTTAAACTTGCAAGTATAGAAACACATGTTGCAGACAGCAGGACATGCCTGCTTCATCCTGCAAGCCATACACACAGGCAGATGACAGAAGAACAGCTTGCAGAGGCTGGTGTTGCACCAGACCTTATAAGGTTTTCTGTAGGGCTTGAAGACCCAGAGGATATAATTGCAGATTTACAACAGGCACTGGACTGCATATAAAATAATGCAGATATTGTAATATTTATATAATTAATTCCAGATAAAGGGAACCATATGTGTTCCCTTTTTGCATTTCAAATGTATTAATTAATAAAAACAAGGCATACTAAGACTGGCATACATGTATTGTATCCGTAATTTTATTGGTTAAATACAGAAATGAGGTGCAGTATGAATTTATCAAAAGCAGGCATAATAGGCTGTGGTCTTGTAGGGGCTACTATTGCATATACACTTATGCAGAATTCACTATTCCGTGAAATTGTACTTGTGGATATTGACAAGGATAAAGCAGAAGGTGAGGCTATGGATTTGAACCATGGTATTCCTTTTGCACGCCCAGTGAAAATATATGCGGGAGATTACAGCAGCCTTAAGGATGCTGGGGTAATAATTATTACAGCAGGTGCAGGACAGAAGCCAGGAGAAACAAGGCTTGACCTTGTAAATAAAAATGTAGGTATTTTTAAACAAATGATACCAGGTATAACAGAACATGTTGATGATGCGATACTTTTAGTAGTAAGCAATCCTGTAGATATACTTACATGGGTTACCCTTAAACTTTCAGGTTTTAAGGAGAACCATGTTCTTGGAAGTGGTACAGTGCTTGATTCAGGAAGACTTAAGTATGTTATAGGGGAACACCTTTCAGTTGACCCAAGAAGTGTCCATGCATTTATTATAGGAGAACATGGGGACAGTGAAGTTACTGCATGGAGCGGTGTCAATGTAAGTGGTATACCAGTGAACCAGTTTTGTGAAATGCGTGGGTATGAAACACATAGTGAAAACAGAAGCAAGCTGTCTGATATGGTAAAGAACAGTGCTTACGAAATAATAGACCGTAAGGGTGCAACTTATTATGGTATAGCGATGGCAGTAAGAAGAATATGTGAAAGTATAGTAAATAACGAAAAAAGCATACTTACTGTAAGCAGCATGCAGCACCATTATTATGAAGCAGATGGTGTATGTATAGGTATGCCATCAGTTGTTGGAAGTGATGGTGTTGAGCAGGTAGTATGTATTGACCTTGATGGACAGGAAGCAGAACTTTTAAAGAAATCAGTTAAAGCACTGGACAATGTAATAAATAGTATAAATCTTGATAAATAGAAAAAGCGTTATAAATATAGATGGACTATTTGCCATAGAAAGTATATAATTAAAATATTAAATACTAAAAATGCTGCCAGTAGATAATATATAGATACAATATTGAGCGCTTATGTATAAATATTGTATCTATTATATTATTTACATAATATATCTGATCCGGTATGGAAATGAGGTGGATTATGAATACTTTAAGAACCAAAATTTTAGTTCTAGTTATAGTGCTTGCTATAATATGTATTGCTAATTCTGCATTGGGAATTGCGTCTGCTTCAAAATTGAAAGATGAAAGTACCACCAGGGCACAGCAAAATATTTATGCTATACATAAGCTTGATATATTGTCCAAAGAATTCCAGGAGATGCAGAAACTTTTGTATACATATTTTGTGACTGGTAACGATGAAGCAAAAATTAAGGTTGTAGAAAGAATTGAAGACATAACCAGTAAGGTGGATGAAGCAGGTAAGGGATTTGCAGACAAGACAGATAATTTAAAAATTGTTATTAATAAACTTACACAGGCTGTAAGTAATATTTCTACTGTGATAGAGGACAGTGCCAGGGGAATTGAAAATGCTGCTAATGAAACATCAGTGCTTGCAGAGGAGATGCAAAATATAAATAATGATATTTCAGACAGTATGCATGTTGTTAATGATATGGAACAACCGTGCAACAAGTCCAGCAATGTATAGATGTAGTACTGCGGCGGTTAAAACCAGGTATTATAGACATATATTATGTTAAAAGTATAAGATAAATAATGTGATTTTGCATATTTTTTGCAAAGTGTGTTATTACAGTGCTAGAAGTACTAGCTGGTATTATGGGTGGTACAGCAATGAATAGCAACATAGATGTTAAACTTTGGAAATAAATATCTTGCCATGAATAGTGATAAAATGTTAAAATAATCTACATGTATAATTTGTTTACAATTCTTAAGGCTTTGCCTGTAGAATGGAAAGGAATTAATAATGGACATATTTGGTTTATTGACAATGATAGGAGGGCTTGCATTATTCCTTTATGGTATGCACATAATGGGGGATGGCCTGGCTAAGACATCAGGAGGGAAACTGGAAGGGATACTTGAGAAGTTTACATCCAAGACATCTCTTGCAGTATTGCTTGGTGCTGTAGTTACAGCTGTTATACAGTCTTCTTCTGCTACAACTGTAATGGTTGTGGGGTTTGTTAATTCAGGAATTATGAAGCTAAACCAGGCTGTTGGCATTATTATGGGTGCTAATATAGGTACTACTATAACTTCATGGATTCTGAGCCTTGCAGGTATTGAAAGCGACAATGTGTTTATGAAGATGTTAAAACCATCATCATTTGCGCCAATTTTCGCTATTGTTGGTGTCAGCCTTATGCTTTTTGCTAAAAGTACAAAGAAAAAGGATGTAGGAACTATACTTGCAGGTTTTGCAATACTGATGACAGGCATGGATACTATGAGCAATGCACTTAAGCCGCTTGCTGATATGCCAGGTTTTACTAATATTTTTATTATGTTTAAAAACCCAGTGCTTGGTGTAATTGTAGGTGCACTGCTTACTGCAGTTATACAAAGTTCGTCTGCGTCAGTAGGTATATTACAGGCATTGTGCCTTACAGGTTCAGTAAGCTATGCTTCTGCTATTCCTATTATTATGGGACAAAATATAGGTACATGTGTTACCGCACTTATTTCTGGAATTGGTGCAAGTAAAAATGCAAAAAGGGCAGCACTTGTGCATTTTTACTTTAACCTGATTGGCACTATTATATTTATGACAGTATTTTATTTATTAAATGTATGTATTAATTTTAATTTTCTTGATGATGCGGCAAGTGCAGCAGGAATTGCTGTTGTACATTCAATATTTAATGTTGCAGCTACTTTGTGCCTGCTTCCATTTAGGAAACTACTTGTAAACCTTGCTATGTTTACAATACGTGATGATGATATCCAGGCAGAAGAAAATGTGCTTGCACTGTTAGATGAGCGTTTCCTTGAACAGCCAGCATTTGCAGTTGCGCAGGCTAAAAAGACAGCCGTGCAGATGGCAGAGGCATCACAAGATGCACTTTTTAAAGCTATAAATTTATGCCATAAATATAATGAGGCAGATGCAGAGAAGGTAATTGAGCTGGAAAACCTTGTTGACAGATATGAAGATGAACTTGGGACATATCTTATGAAGATTAATAATGCAGAACTTGCACAGAACGATTCACAGGTTGTTACAATGATTCTCCATTGTATTGGTGATTTTGAAAGGATTTCAGACCATGCTGTAAATATTATGGAGACAGCAAAGGAAGTAAGCAAAAAAGAAGAGAGCTTCTCAGATAAGGCAAGGGCGGAGCTGGATGTATATGAGGCAGCACTGCGTGAAATTGTGACAATGACTTATAATGTCTTTGCCAGGGATGATGCAGAACTTGCTACACATGTAGAGCCATTGGAAGAAGTAATTGATAACTTAAATGATGAAGTAAAGAAAAAGCATGTTAAACGTCTTAGAAAAGGAAAGTGCACAATAGGCCTTGGGTTTATTTTATCTGACCTGACTACTAATTATGAGAGGGTTGCAGACCATTGTTCTAATATTGCTGCTTGTCTTATACAAACTAAGGTGGATACACTTGAGACACATGAATATATAGATAACCTTAAGGAAAATGATGCAATAAGGTTTAACAGGGAGTATAAAGAATACCGCAAAAAATATAAACTGCCATAATATTTAATATGTGAAATGGTACAAGTATAACCTGGCTTTACGCATATTATGTGGACGTGCTTGTAAATTAAATATTTCACAAGTTATTTGGCTCTGGCAATTCTAAAATTTTACCACCTGTAAGCCATGTTTGCAACATGGATTTGCCTGCTTCTGCCTGGATGGATCACAGTGCATGCCTTTCTGAAAGTGGGAAATATGGGATGTTCACAGGTGAATATTGGAATTGTGGAGGAAAATGTGAAGCTGCGGAAATGGTATGAAGCGGATGGAGCAGAACATATTGGGACAGAAAAATATGATTTCTTTCCTTTTACCTGTGGGTATATGAAAAAGATGTTGTAAATATTACTTTTATATGTGTAAAACCAGGATTAGGGGATGATATTAGAATTAGCCCAGAGTTAATTATGGAAAACTTATAAATATTTCTTATAATAAAATGTATAGGTTATAAATATAAGCCAGACCCGTATTAAAGTATGTTTATGGATATATTTATGGAGGATTGGATTATGGGTGCAGTTGTAACATTAAAAAAGGGCAAGGGAATTACTATAAAAAAGGGCGGAATGTGGATTTATGATAATGAAATTGCATTAGTTGCTGGAAGTTTTAAAAATGGTGATATAGTAATTGTACATGATTTTGATAATACATTTTTTATAAAACGTCTTGAAAATGCATGGAAATACCGTAAGAAAACAGTTGATACGGACAGCTGCCGTATTGTGTTTGGTGAGGCTGATTACCTCCCAGGCATTGTAATTGATAAGTTTGCTGATATACTTGTGGTACAGTCCCTTGCACTTGGAATGGACAGGTATAAAGATTTAATAGTGCAGGGATTAAAGGAAATTCTGGCAAGAGATGGCATTAATATAAGAGGGATATACGAAAGAAGTGATGCAAAGGTACGTCTCCAGGAGGGGATGGAACGTGTAAAAGGTTTTATTGGCGGAGAGTTTGATACAGAAGTCCAGATTGTAGAAAATGGTGTAAAATATTATGTAGATGTAAAGGAAGGACAGAAGACAGGATTTTTCCTTGACCAGAAATATAATAGAAATGCAATACGTAAACTTTGTAAAGATGCAAAAGTGCTTGACTGTTTTACACATACAGGTTCATTTGCATTAAATGCAGCACAGGCAGGGGCAAAAAGTGTACTGGGAATTGATTCTTCTGGAAGTGGCATTGCACAGGCAGTAAGAAATGCAGAATTAAACGGTCTGCAAGGAGTTGCGGAATTTGAATGTGCAGATGTGTTTGACAAGCTTCCAGAATTAGAAGAAGCAGGAGAAAAGTTTGATGTTGTAATACTTGACCCGCCAGCATTTACAAAATCAAGAAATTCTGTGAAAAATGCGGTAAAGGGCTATCGTGAAATTAACCTGCGGGCAATGAAGATTGTAAAAGATGGCGGATTTCTTGCTACGTGTTCATGTTCGCATTTTATGGATTATGAACTTTTTACAAAGACAATAGGACAGGCAGCTGCTAATGTACATAAAGTGCTTAGGCAGGTAGAGTTCCGTACCCAGGCTCCAGACCATCCTATATTATGGGAAGCAGGGGAGTCTTATTATCTTAAATTTTATATATTCCAGGTTATTGAAGGAAAATAATAACCAGAAAATGGAAAAAATGCTTGATTTATAAGGAATTGAAGATATTGGGCATTTACTTGGAAACCTCATAAAGTATCGCAAAATGCAATAGACTTTAGACGCCTAATGAAGTACAATTAGAACGAAACCAAAATAAAGGAGGATTATTGATGCCACGAATTATTGATTTATTCGCTGGTTTAGGCGGGATTAGACTTGGATTCCAGCAGGCAATGGAAGAACTTGGGTTAGAAACGGAGTGTGTATTTTCATCAGAGATAAAACCTTATGCTATCAAAGCATATAATGGCTTTTATGGGGATGAAGAAATATATGGAGATATTACACTTGTTAATACAAATCAAGATATTCCAGATTTTGATTATTTGTTGGCTGGATTTCCTTGTCAGCCATTTAGTTCTGCAGGGAACAGAAATGGATTTGCAGATACGAGAGGAACTCTGTTCTTTGAAATTGAACGGGTACTTAAAGATAAAATAAATGAGGGGCATCCAGCAAGAGGTTTTTTACTTGAAAATGTTGAAGGGCTTATAAGCCATGATAATGGGAATACATTGAATACGATTATTACACATTTAGAACAGTTAGGATATTATGTTAATTACAAATTGTTGGATTCAAGATATTTTGGATTGCCGCAAAGCCGGAAAAGAGTATATATAGTTGGTTCGTTGGATGAGAAAATAAATCTTGATAAATTTGAACAAAGAGAAGCTGTATTAGGAGATATACTACAGCGAGGACTTCCTACAGCAGACACAGATTTTACTAGAAAATTATTTGCTAACTATACTACAGAAGAAGTAATAGGAAAGTCGATAAAAGATAAGCGGGGAGGTGAAAATAATATTCATTCATGGGACATAGATTTAAAAGGTAAAACATCACAAGTGGAACGGGATTTGATGAGTGTTCTTTTGCGGGAAAGAAGAAAGAAACATTGGGCAGAAGTTATAGGAATAAAATGGATGGATGGAATGCCTTTGACAGAAGAGCAAATTAGAACTTTTTTTAATGTTCCTGAATTACATGAAATATTAGAACACTTAACGGAAATGAGGTATTTAGTATATGAGTATCCTAAGGAGCAAGTAAAAGGCAGAGATGGAATTGTAAAAAGAATTCCAGATGAAACAAAAGATAAAGGGTATAACATTGTTGCAGGCAAGTTATCATTTGAATTTTCTAAGATATTGGATACAAGAGATATTGCACCAGCTTTGGTGGCAATGGATGTAGCTAAATTAGGAGTGGTTGATGGTAATGGAGTCCGCAGGCTTACAATTAGAGAATGTCAAAGATTATGTGGATATCCAGATAATTATAATTTAGATATGATTAGTGAACCCGAAGCATTTGATTTATTAGGAAATACTGTTTGTGTGCCTGTAATTAAAGATATTTCATTAAGAATAGGAAGAAGTTATTTGGATAATGTAGAGGGAGGAAGGCAGAATGAGGTTATCAGCACAAGAAATATATGATAAATTATTAAATGTTGATTATATTCTTGAATTAGAGGGACAAATAAAATTCTTTTTGGGAGATGTAAATATTATTGTAAGGCAAAAAGATGTAGTTGGGAATATTATGCAGGAATGGCTGCAAGGATGGTTAGATGCAAAAGGTATTGAATATGCACCAAGTGAAAATACACAGATGCCACCTGATTTTTTTTTAGATCCAGATGATAGGACAAAAGGATTATTAGAAGTAAAAGCATTTAATAGAAATGGTTCACCTGGATTTGATATTGCAGATTTTAGAATGTATGCATCAGAAATCCAAGAAAAGCCATATATGTTAGATGTGGATTACCTTATTTTTGGCTATGACATGAGTGATGATGGTATTGTAACTATAAAAGATGTTTGGTTGAAGAAAGTATGGCAAATCACAAGAAGAATGGAAAATTATCCTATCAATCTGCAAGTGAAAGAAGGAGTAATACATAAAATCAGACCAGGGGTATGGTATAGTGAAAGAATAACTGATTATGCCATTTTTGACTGCCTTGAAGATTTCGTTTCAGCTATCGAAGAAACAACATTTAAGGAACCTAAATTACGTAGTTCTGTGGCGTCTACATGGTTAGCAGTATTTCAAAGGAATTATAAGGCTTGGTATGGAGAAGAATTAAATGTGCCAAGGTGGAATGATATTAAAGATAAGTATGATCTTGTAACAGATAAGAAAAGAGAAAAGGCAAGAGGAAGACTTGAATTAGTAACTATTCAAAAAGAAAAAATTGAAGCGAGAGTGCTTAAATATCAACAAGCCATTATTGAAGCAAAAACAGATAAGCAGAAAGAAAAAGCGGAGCAGAATTTGTCAAAAGCAGTGGATTCGTTAAAAGTGGCATTAAAGAAGGTTGCCGATGCACAAGCTCAATACGAAATATGGATAAACCAGTAAATTCCAAACCCATCCGGTTCTGGAGCGGACGGGTTTGGAATTTGCTTAGCCTGGCAGGAGTCCAGGTATCCTTATATTCCTGTTTTGTATAAATTATAGTTTTTCTGCAATTTCGTATATAAGTTTTTCTGATTCATCCCATCCAAGACATGCATCTGTAATTGATTTGCCATATGTGTGTTCATGTATTGACTGGTTTCCTGGTTCTATATAGCTTTCAACCATAACGCCTTTGACAAGTTTCTTTATATCACTTGATAAATTGCGGCTATGAATAACTTCGTAGATTATACGTGGCTGTTCATAGTAGCATTTATTGGAATTAGCATGGTTGGCATCTATTATGCATGCTGGGTTTGCTAAATCAAGTTTATGGTACATTTCATTTAAAAGCATAAGGTCTTCATAATGGTAATTAGGAAGTGCCTGGCCATGTTTATTGACAGCACCACGCAGTATTGTGTGTGCCAGGGGGTTGCCGTCGGTCTTTACTTCCCATCCATGGTACATAAATGTATGGCCTGACTGTGCAGCAATACATGAATTAAGCATTATGCTTAATGTGCCACTTGTAGGGTTTTTCATTCCACATGGTATATCAAGACCACTTACAACAAGCCTGTGCTGCTGGTTCTCAACAGAACGTGCACCTATTGCAACATATGAGAGAATATCTGATATATAAGGCCAGTTTTCAGGATAAAGCATTTCATCAGCAGCAAAAAGATGTGTTTCTTCTATTGAATGTATATGCATTTTACGCATAGCAATAATGCCTTCAAGCAGGTCTGGAGCTTTTTCAGGGTCAGGCTGGTGTACAATGCCTTTATAGCCTTCACCTGTTGTACGTGGTTTATTGGTATATATCCTTGGTACCAGTATAATTTTGTCTGAAACTTTTTCCTGTACTTTGGCGAGCCTGCTGGTATAGTCACATACAGCATCTTCATTGTCTGCTGAACATGGTCCTATAATAACCAGGAACTTGTCTGATTTGCCTGTAATTACATCTGCAATTTCTGCATCCCTCTTAGCTTTTAATGCAGTTAAGTCTTCTCTTAAAGAATATTCTGATTTAAGTTCATCAGGTGTCTTTACACGTGTTATATAATTTATTCCCATTGTTTCCTCCAATCTGTATGTCTTTATATATGGTTAATATTTCTACTTGAAATTATCCAAAAAAGTATTATTATATTAACAGAGTTTCCGGTACGGCATAAAGATAATGCTTATATATAACTGGATAACAACAAATATTTATTCTATTCAATATTATTAACAAAGTCAAGGTCACTTATCAATTTATAAAATTTTAATAATTTTACACTATTATTCCCAGAATTTTAAATTAAATATGGTAAAAATGCATATAGTTTTCTTTACTTTTTAGACACTAAGTGATAAAATATTAAGAAGAAATATAATAAGGAGGAAATTATTAACATGGCTAGAGCTAAACAATCAATGGATGGAAATACAGCAGCAGCACATGTAGCATACGCTTACACAGAGGTTGCAGGTATCTATCCAATCACACCTTCAAGCCCTATGGCTGATTCAGTAGATATGTGGTCAGCAGCAGGACAGAAGAACATTTTTGAAAACACAGTTAAGGTAGTAGAGATGGAATCTGAGGCAGGTGCAGCAGGAACTGTACATGGTTCTCTTGCAGCAGGTGCACTTACCACTACATTTACAGCATCACAGGGTCTTCTTCTTATGATACCTAATATGTATAAGATAGCTGGTGAGCAGTTACCTAGTGTATTCCATGTATCAGCACGTACAGTATCAACACATTCATTAAACATCTTTGGAGACCACAGTGACGTATATGCATGCCGCCAGACAGGTTTTGCTATGCTTGCTGAAACTAATCCACAGGAAGTTATGGATTTAAGCCCTGTTGCACATCTTGCAGCTTTAGAGGGCAAGGTTCCTTTCATTAACTTCTTTGATGGTTTCCGTACATCCCATGAAATCCAGAAGATTGAGAAGTGGGATTATGAAGACCTTAAGGAAATGTGCCCAATGGATGCGGTTGATGAATTCCGTAAACATGCACTTAACCCTGAGCATCCAGCTTCACGTGGTTCACATGAGAATGGTGATGTATTCTTCCAGCACCGTGAAGCATGCAATAAGGCATATGATGCACTTCCAGCAGTTGTTGAGAAGTATATGGATAAGGTAAACCAGAAGTTAGGTACAGATTATGGCTTATTTAACTATTATGGTGCACCTGATGCAGACCGTGTAATTATTGCAATGGGTTCTATATGTGATGTTGCAGAAGAAGTTATTGATTATCTTACAGCAGCAGGTGAGAAAGTTGGCCTTATCAAGGTACGTTTATACCGTCCTTGGTCTTCAGAAGCTATTCTTAAGGTACTTCCTAAGACAGCTAAGAAGATTGCTGTGCTTGACCGTACAAAAGAGCCTGGCTCATTAGGGGATCCTCTTTTCCTTGATGTAGCAGCTACACTGCGTGAAGCAGGTCTTAATGATATTGTGCTTACAGGTGGACGTTATGGTCTTGGTTCAAAGGATACACCTCCTTCATCTGTATTCGCAGTATACAAAGAATTAGAGAAGGATGCACCTAAGGCACGTTTTACAATTGGTATTGTAGATGATGTTACTAACTTAAGCCTTCCAGAGGTTAAGCCAGCTCCTATTACATCAGCTCCAGGAACAAAAGAGTGCAAGTTCTGGGGACTTGGTGGTGATGGTACTGTAGGTGCTAATAAGAACTCTACAAAGATTATTGGTGACCATACAGATAAATATATCCAGGCATATTTCCAGTATGACTCAAAGAAAACAGGTGGTGTAACTATTTCACATCTCCGTTTTGGTGACAACCCTATTAAGAGCCCATACTATATTAACCAGGCTGACTTTGTTGCATGCCATAACCCTTCTTATGTAGTAAATGGTTTTAAGATGGTACAGGATGTTAAGCCAGGCGGTGTATTTATGATTAACTGCCAGTGGTCTGATGAAGAGCTTGAAACTAAGTTAGATGCAGCAGCTAAGAAATATATTGCTGACAATAATATACAGCTTTACACAATTAATGCTATTGACAAAGCTATTGAAATCGGAATGGGCAAGCGTACTAATACAATTCTCCAGTCTGCATTCTTTAAACTTGCTGATGTTATGCCTATTGATGAAGCTGTTGATTATATGAAACAGGCTGCTAAGAAGTCATACAGCAAAAAGGGTGATGCAGTAGTTGAGATGAACTACAAGGCAATTGATGCTGGTGTAGATGCTGTACATGAGGTTAAGGTTCCAGATTCATGGAAGAACCCAGCTCCAGATGCTCCTGCTAAAGAACTTTCAGGACGTCCAGAAGTTGTTAAGATGGTTAGAGACCTTATGGAGCCAATCTCAAAGATGGATGGTGACAGCCTCCCTGTATCTGCATTTATTGATAATCCAGACGGACAGTTTGAGACAGGCGCTTCTGCATATGAGAAACGTGGTACAGCTGTAACAGTTCCTACATGGGACCCTGAGAAGTGTGTACAGTGTAATAACTGTGCATTTGTATGCTCACATGCTACAATACGTCCATTCCTCCTTACAGAGGATGAAGTTAGTGCTGCTCCTTCTAATATTAAGGTTGCAGATGACAAGTCTAAGAAGACAAGTTACAAGTTTGCAATGAGTGTATCACCTCTTGACTGTATGGGATGTGGTGAATGTATAACTGTATGTCCTGCTGAAGGTGCTATTAAGATGGTTCCACAGGCAGAAGAAGCTGATGAGCAGCCAGTATTTGATTACCTTGTTGCTAATGTTGGCAAGAAAGACAGCGGTTTTGCTGATACTACACCAAAGGGAAGCCAGTATAACCAGCCACTCCTTGAGTTCTCAGGAAGCTGCGCAGGCTGTGCAGAAACATCTTATGCACGTCTTGTTACACAGCTTTTTGGTGAGCAGATGTATATTTCAAATGCAACAGGATGTTCATCAATCTGGGGTAACCCAGCTGCAACATCACCTTATACAGTAAATAAGGATTCTAAGAAGGGTCCAGCATGGTCTAACTCACTGTTTGAGGATAATGCAGAGCATGGTCTTGGTATGCATATAGGACAGAAATATCTCCGTGACCAGGCTATTGAGTCTGTAAAGGCTTGTGCTGCTTCTGACAAGGCTTCTGCTGAATTAAAGGCAGCAGCAGACAAGTTTGTTGAAACAAAGGATGATACAAAAGCTAATACACCTGCAACAGAGGCACTTATCCCTGAACTTGAAAAGGCAGCAGCAGCTGGATGTCCTGATGCAAAGGCTGCTCTTGACAAGAAGGATTACCTTGCTAAGAAGTCTGTATGGATTTTCGGTGGTGATGGATGGGCATATGATATCGGTTTCGGTGGACTTGACCATGTACTTGCATCAGGTGAGAATGTAAATGTAATGGTATTTGATACAGAAATGTATTCTAATACAGGCGGACAGGCTTCAAAAGCTTCTAATATTGGTGAGGTTTGCCAGTTTGCAGCAGCAGGTAAAGAGATTGGCAAGAAGAGCCTTGCTGAAATTGCAATGAGCTATGGCTACGTATATGTAGCACAGATTGCCCTTGGTGCAAACCCTGCACAGGCAGTTAAGGTTATAGCAGAAGCAGAAGCTTATAATGGTCCTTCACTTATTATTGGTTATGCTCCTTGTGAACTCCATGGTATTGCTAAGGGTGGAATGAACCACTGCCAGGATGAAATGAAGAAGGCTGTTAAAGCTGGATACTGGAACTTATTCTCATTCAATCCTGCACTTAAGGCAGAAGGCAAGAATCCATTTACCCTTACATCTAAAGAGGGTGATGGTTCATACCAGGAATTCCTTAATAATGAAGCACGTTATACACGTCTTATTAAGCCATTCCCTGAGCGTGCTGATAAACTCTTTAAGGAGTCAGAAGAAGCTGCAAAAGCACGTTATGAGCACTTACAGAGGTTAGTAGAGCTTTATAAATAAGATTTAGTATATCTTAATAAAAGTAAATATAGTATTTTGTAAACCTTCGGTTTACAGAGGGGGCTGCCATGTTTTACATGGCAGCTTTTTTAACCTGAAAAGCTGCGGTAGCAGCTATGAGGTTGCTTTGTTATTGGGCAAGTAGCAATGCCTGCTTGCAGGCATTGCGGATTGCGGATATCCGCTTGACTAGTAAATTGCTGTAATGTTTTTGTATAATGGTTATTAATATTATTGGCAGAAATTTAGAAATAATACATTATAAAATAAAAAAATTATAATCTATGTATAAGATTATAATTTTTAAGAAGAAATTGTTGTAATCCTGAAATGTGGCAGCAGAAACTGGACACATGGGCGTTTATTTTTTTATAATAACGCCTGCCCTGTATTCATCAGGACAGGTATTATTATGTGTTATATTTCTATATAAATCAGCGGCAAATATATCTTTTTCAAATGTTTTTTCTGCAAATTTTATAAGGCTTTGGGAATAAAAAGTATTATTCCTTATAGATTTTATTGCATCAGCAGTCTTAGTTATTAGTATATTATTTTTAATATTTTTAAGTATGCTGCTTTTAGATTTGTCCATGCCTAGAAGTCTTGCATATGGTGTAATCTGGCAGGCATTTAAGCTGTCTTGTGCAGATAAAGGAAATGTTATATTAAAACTGTCTTTACGTATGTCTAGTATTATATGAAGCAGGGAGCGGCATATCCTGCTGTATGTGTATTGTTTTGTTTTAAGGGTATTGATAAATCCAGTAAAAGAGTTATAGTTTCCAATGTTTTTAATAATGCGGTTAGCAAGTGCACTAGAAACATCAAGAAACTCTGTAAGTTTTGAAACTGTTCCAGGAATATTGTTTTTATCTACAATACTCCTTAGTTTATAGTAAAGTATATTAGAGAATATGTTTTCGTTGGTATTTATACGTTCTGTGTTCTGGGAAAGTATTTTAAGTATATTGCCAGGAACAAAAGAAGATATGGCGTGTAATGGTTCTTTTTCATTGGCAAATGCAGTTCTTATGGCAGTGGCAGAAGAAAAATTATCTATACAACTGGTATAATCTTTATTATTGTAACCACTGTCACATCTTTTTATAGTAAATGGGGTTATTTTGCTTTTTAATAATTTTAATGCTTTCAGGTATTCTATTGCAAGAATATTATTGGGCTGGCTAAGAACCTGGCTGGTTTCTTCTGTGTGTCCTGGAACCTGCTGTGTTATTGCCATAGCTTGTGCTGCTGGATAGGAAATTCCAGATTTTATAAATTTATTTATAACAGGACCAGATATAGTATTGTTTGTAAGTATATTAGCAGTCTGGTTTAGTATATTTATATTGCCACATTCACTGCCAAAACAGATATTATCAACAAAACCCAGGCTTTCAAGCAATGCAGCACCACCAAGTGCAAAAAGGCCTGCACTTGCAGAGGCATATATAACAGGAAGTTCAAAAACAAAACTGGCTCCATTTTCAAGAGCCATTGCAGTACGTAGGTATTTATCTGTAAATGCAGGCATCCCACGTTGTACAAAATTTCCGCTCATTACAATAACAATGTTATCTGCACCAGTCTGCCTGCGTATAGTTTCAATCTGGTATGCATGGCCATTGTGGAATGGATTGTATTCTGCAATAATGCCTGTTGTTTTCATAAAAGTCCTCCATATTGCTTTTATATATTCAATTTAGTTACATCAGTTTTTAATATTGTTATGCCATTTTTCACCGGCCTGATGCTTGTTTCAATAGGTTTTTAGTATATCATGCCAGATATGGCAAACAATAATTCATTATTTGCCATTTTACCACACTCCATTATACCATATGCATAAATATTACCATATACAAAATATAAAATCTATTAGTTTTAGAAAAGACAGTCTGTTACTTAAATTATGATATACTTTATATATAAATATAATAATATATAACATTATTAATGTTTTAAATAAATTATTGTGTAGCTTTATTATATAGCATATGGAATTTTTAAACATATTCTGGACAAAAAAAAGCATATAAAGTATACTAAATCTATGTGAAAAATGTATATGTATTATAGAATCCGCTTGAATTATGGAGGTAATAAAAATGAATATTTTAGTTGTAAATTGTGGAAGTTCTTCGCTTAAGTTCCAGCTTATTAATTCTGAAACAGAGCAGGTTAAGGCATCAGGTAATTGTGAACGCATTGGTCTTGATGGAAATATTATATATAAAACTGGTGATAAAAAGACCAGTCTTGATGTGGAGCTTAAGAACCATGGAGTTGCCATTAAGAAGGTACTTGATATGCTTGCAAGCCCTGAGGATGGTGTTATTAGTTCACTTGATGAAATACATGCTGTTGGACACCGTATGGTGCATGGGGGTGAAAAATTCTCTTCCTCTGTAGTAGTAACTGAGGATGTAATAAAGGAAATAGAAACATGTAATGAACTTGCACCGCTTCATAATCCTGCAAATATCCTTGGAGTACGTGCATGCCAGGAAGCAATGCCAGGTGTTAAACATGTTGTAGTATTTGATACAGCATTCCACCAGACAATGCCAGCTAAAGCTTATTTATATGCCCTTCCAAAGGAATATTACAGTAAGTATGGTGTACGCCGTTATGGTTTCCATGGTACAAGCCATAGTTTTGTTTCAAAGAGGCTTGCAGAACTGGCAGGGCTTGATTATGAAAATTCAAAGATGATTATATGCCATATTGGAAGCGGGGCAAGTATTTCTGCAATTAAAAATGGTAAATCAGTTGATACAAGTATGGGGATGACACCACTTGAGGGGCTTGCAATGGGTACACGTTCAGGGGATATAGACCCTGCAATTATTGAATTTATCTGCCAGAAAGAGAATATAAGTGTAAGTGATATGACAATGATATTAAATAAAAAGTCAGGTGTACTTGGTTTATCAGGAGTATCAAATGATTTCAGGGACCTTGTTGATGCATCTGAAAGCGGAAATGAAGATGCACGTAATGCACTTGATGTACTTGTTTACAGAATAATAAAATATATTGGTGCCTACTATATGGTTCTTGGTGGTGCAGATGCCATTGCGCTTACAGCTGGTGCAGGTGAAAATAACAGTGAAGTACGTAAGGGCATTATGGAGGGACTTAGTGCAATAGGTATTAAAATGGATGAAGAAGCAAATAAAAAGCGTGGAGAGGAAGTTCTTCTTTCTACACCAGACAGTAAAGTTCCAGTGTGGATTGTCCCAACCAATGAGGAGCTTGCTATAGCAAGGGAAACTGCACGTCTTGTTTGATATTTTCATATAATCAATAGAATAATTAACTAATGCGTCGGCTTATCTGGTTGTTCTTTTATGGAGTTGTTTTAATCTGTTATAGCTGTAATTATAGTTTATTTCTATGCTTTGTATATGAATAACCAGTCTGCTCCAATGTGGCCAAAGCTGGTTATCCACTATATTAATTTTAAAACAATGAAATAAAAGTCCAGGCAGATATTTTTCTCCTAATTATTTACAGTAATAAAGCCGATAAAATAATTAAGCAGCTGTTAAGTGTGATAAATTAAAAGGCTAAGGTATATAAATATGGTGGATTGTGGATATCCACATGTATTTAAGGTTAAGGAGGGTAAATTATGAATAGTATAAGTGGTTTAGGAGTATATGAGAAAAATTATTATGACAGCCAGGTTCAGAATAAAAAGACAAATAGTACAAAGAAAACACAGTCAAAGGATAAGGAAGTAAACTTAAGTGACAGGGCAAAAGAGCTGTTAAAGGGACTTAAGAAAACATATGGCGATATTGATTTTATAGTTGCTAGTTATAATTCAGATGAAGAAGCAGATTCATATTTAGCTAATGGTACAAAGGAGTTTAGTGTACTTATTGACCCAGAAGAGCTTGAAAAGATGGCTTCTGATGATAATGTTAAGAAGAAAAACCTGGGTATAATTGAAGAAGCAAGGGAAAAACTTTCTGATATGAAAGAAAACCTTGGTGACAAGAAAGATGATGTAAAACGTCTTGGGGTTTCCATTGATAAAAATGGTACAGTAACATACTTTGCTGATTTAGAGAAGATGAGTGAGAAACAACGGGAACGTATTGAAAAGGCAAGGGAAGAGAAGAGAGAATACATAGGTGCACACAGTAATGTAAAAAGAACAAGGGTAAATGCGCCTTCGGCAGAAGAACTTCTTGAGAAAATAAAAGGTATTGACTGGTCTGTAATACAAGGACAGAGACAAGAATTAAGTGGTGGAAGATATAGTTTTAGTATCTAAATATTAGTAAAAAAAGATTGACAAACTTATTTCCAGTTGGTATAATCGAAAAAGTGTTGTAAATGGAAGTATCAGGAGGTGGAATAAATGTCTATTTGTCCAAAGAATAAATCTTCAAAATCCCGCAGGGATAAGAGAAGGGCAAACTGGAAGATGAGTGTGCCAAATTTAGTTAAATGCAGTAAATGTGGAACTTTGATGATGTCCCACAGGGTATGCAAAGCATGTGGTTCATATAACAAAAAAGAAATTCTTGCAGATGCTGAGTAATGCATGTATATAAGAATGGCATATCAGTTTTGGAATGTAAAGGGCTGCCACATTAAGCAGTTACAATGTAATCTATAGCAGGTCTGTATCTGGACTTGGGACTATATATTATATTGTTTATTGCTTTTGTGGCAGTTCTTTTTATTTAATATAAGAAAGACCAGGTTATTCTTAAGTAATAATAAATAAGGTTATGTAGTTTTTTATATAAATTGTAATACTTTAAATTAATTCAAATATTCTATATGCAAAATAAGCAAGCCTAAATCCACTACTTAAGAAGATGGAAACTTGCTTAGTGAAATTAAATTATTTTATAGTAATAGTATAAGCTGGCGTTTTACAAAATAATTCCAGAATGGATTATTTATATCAGCTGTTCCATCTGGCAATATATAAAAACACAACTTGTCATGGTATGTAATGTAGAACCTTATATTGTCATGGCCTGACTGCCATGTCTCCATTGAAGGGATAAACATCCCTTCTTTTTTAGTGTAACATGTTGAAACAGACGCTTTTTTATAGTTTTTACAAGAGGAATGTATAAGGCTTTTATGTACTGCTGTATCTTCTGTTTCAATAAAATAATAATTCTTGTAATCAGGATAAAAATATTTTAAATTTCCATAAAATAATGGTACAGATAATATTGCATGTTTAGAACTAAGTTCAAGCTTCATATCTTGTATTTGTATTGTTTTTTCTTTGCTTGCTGGATATTGTTTTGTTATAGATATATTTTTTGGAATTGTTATATTATGGCTGTATATTATATTAATATAGCTGCCTGTTCCTGGTTTTATGCCAGTTATTGTTATATTGCATGTATCCTGGAATAATCCATAGTATGAAAGTATACTGCATATATTAAGCATATGTTTTATATCGTCATGGTTATGCAGAAGCAGAAGTTTTTCAAGTTGTGTTGCCTTGGAAGGGGCAATAAATTTGTACTGCATATATTGGGAATATATAGGAATAAGCTGTTCTCCATTATATTTGTTCTCACGTGTAATCCCAAGCCATTGCTCAAGTGCAGTCTGGGTGGCTTTTTTTATGGAAAGCAGCTTTTTAAGTGGGCGTATAAGTGCAAGTATATCTATTGAGTATTCCGTATCTGTATTATTAAATATCCTGGAACAATGCATATCTGGTTTTATATTGTATTTGCGGAATTTATTTAATATATATGGAATATCAAAGGTTTTTCCATTAAAGTGGTATAAATAATTGTAATTGCCAAGAATATTTAAAAATGCAAGTAATATTTCTGCTTCGCTTTTATAGTTATCTGCAAAGAACTGCTTAATATGCCATGAACCGGCAGCAGTGTCAAAATACATTACCCCTATCATATAAAGAGAGGAGGCATCTGGTGACAGTCCTGTTGTTTCAATGTCAAGAAATAATATTTCTTCCTTGTTTTGTGGGAATTTATATCCATATATAGGTGGTTCTATAATAGTATCTGTTATTTTCATGTGTTCCTCCATTCTTGCTAATCATTATAACTATAACGTATAATAAGTTGCAACGCAACAACTGATAGGATATAATCATATAATATAAATGAAAGGCAGGGGGTCTGATGGAAAAGCTTTTTAACCAGGAAGCAGCGTATGAAAAGTGGGACAGAAAAAATAAAATCAAAGGAAAAGATAATTATTTTGAAGAAGACCATGTAAGCTATCTAAAAGGTCTTAAGGGAAGGATACAGAACAACCTGAGTGGTTTTTTAAGGATTGCCCTGACTGCTTTAATAGTCCTTTTACAATGTCTGTTTATAATTTTTCTTCCATTTTTCTTGCAGAGTTTAACTGTTTATTTTTATTTTATATGGGAGATAACGTCTGTAATTGTAATTGTAACAATGGTAAACCGTAACCAAAGCCCTTCTTACAGGATGGCATGGATATCTATAGTAACACTTCTGCCTATAAGTGGTTTTATTATGTATTATCTGTGGGGACGGGCAAGTGGTAATAAGCGCAGGCTTGACCAGCATATTTTAAGGCAGATATCATATGGAAGCCAGTTTCTTATACAGGATGAAGATGTTTATCTTGAATTTATATCAGAACACCCTGTAGAAGGCCGTATGGTCAAATATATGGAAACTGAGGGGTTTCCACTTTCAGGCGGCAATGCGGTTGACTATTTTTCTATGGGGGAAGATGTATTTGAAGAAATTTTCGGTGATTTAGAGAAAGCTGAAAGGTTTATTTTAATTGATTTCTTTATTGTTGCAGAGGGTGGAATATGGGATAAAATGCATGAGATACTTAAACGTAAAATTGAAGAGGGTGTGGAAGTAAAGTTTTTGTATGATGACTTTGGGGCAGCAATAAGGACGCATAAATTTTTCAGGCAAATTCTGGAGCATGAAGGGTTTGAAATCCGGGTTTTTAATCCAGTGCACAAATATACAGGTGAGTTATATATGAACTACCGTTCACACCAGAAAATACTTGTTATTGATGGGGAAGTAGGTTATACAGGAGGGTTTAACCTTGCAGATGAATATGCTAACCTGGTTGAAAGGTTTGGTGTATGGAAAGATACAGGTATACGTATAAGAGGGGATGCAGTATGGGGACTTACGGTTATTTTCCTGCAGATGTGGGAAGCATCTGAAAATACGGGAACCCATATTGAATATTTAAAATATAAGACAAATTTTGTGCATAAATGTGGGGATGTGTTCTGCCAGGTTATATCAGACGGACCTGCCAATAACCCAAGTAATCCAATAGAAAGCCTTTATAACCAGATGATTGTTTATGCAGATAAATATCTTTATATAACTACACCTTATCTTATAATAGAAGATTATATGAAAAATTCTCTTATAGAAGCAGCAAAACGGGGTGTTGATGTAAGAATTATTACACCTGGTATCCCTGATAAAAAGAATGTGAAATTACTTACCAACTATAATTATGGACCTCTTTTAAGGGAAGGAGTAAGGATATATGAATATACACCTGGATTTATACATGCGAAACAGGTACTTACAGAAAACTCTGTTATAGTAGGGACAATTAATATGGATTACAGGAGCTTTTACCTGCATTATGAAAATGGTGTATGGATGTCTGGAAAAGAGATACAAGAAGCTGTAAGGGAAGATTTCTTTAGGACATTTAAAGAAAGTAAAGAAGTGACATATGAAGAGTGGCTTAAACGTCCACGCAGGTGGAAGATTGTACAGCCGTTGTTAAATCTCTTCTCAACTTTGTTTTAAATATTACTGGATTTGTACCTGTGTGCTGCCTGGTACTACTTTATTATATAATAAGCAGCGCAGAAATGAGGATTTTATGATATATACAAATGTATGTAAGCACTGCCATAAAGTATTTAAGTCTAAAATAAAGACATCATGCTGCAAAGAATGCAGGGACCAGGATTCTGATAAGCTTGATGATATTGTACAATACCTAAGGCTTTATCCTAACAGCAATGCTTTGCAGATATCAGAGGAACTTGGAATACACCCATATGTTATAATTAAGTATATGGAAGAGGGCTGGCTTGGGGAAGCTTATGGGGAATTTTCACAGCTGCCTGATAATTAATTTTAGATTATTTCTGAAAGGTTGTTTATGTCATGATTAATTATATTAAAGGTACACTTGTTAGCATTACGGAAAACAGCATTATTGTTGAAAACGGGGGGATAGGGTATGAAATTTTTGTCCCTTTGTCTGTAATGGACAGGATTGGACAGACAGGAAGCGGAATAAAGATTTATACATATATGTATGTAAGGGAAGATTTAATACAGCTTTTTGGTTTTATGGACCAGGACGGGCTTGAGGTATTTAAACTTCTTATTACAGTAAGCGGAATAGGGCCTAAGGGGGCACTGGGGATACTTAGTGTAATGGATACAGACAGTTTAAGGTTTGCTGTGCTTGCAGATGATGCAAAGACGATAGCAAAGGCACCAGGTATAGGGCTGAAGACTGCAGGAAAGCTTATACTTGAACTTAAGGATAAGCTTAAACTTAAAGATATAGCAGAGAATACGCTAGAGTGTGGTGAAGCAGAAGCTGCTATGCCTGTGGATAATAACAGGAAACAGATGCTTTCTGATGCTGTGGAAGCACTGGCTTCACTGGGGTATGCGCCAGCAGATGCAATAAAGGCTGTAAGAAGTGTTAGTAATGATACATATACAACAGTTGAAGAACTTCTGAAACTAAGCCTTAAAAATATGTGAAATATTTATATAAAATATCCAGGATATATTTCTAGCTAATAAAGAAAGGCAAGGTTCTGTTATGGCTAAAAGAACGATTACTACAGAATTTACTACAGAAGATACAGGAATTGAAACAAGCCTTAGGCCTAAGTTTCTAAAAGATTATATAGGACAAGAAAAGGTAAAGAATAATTTAAAAATATATATAGAAGCAGCAAGGCAGAGAAATGACCCTCTTGACCATGTTCTTCTGTATGGACCTCCTGGGCTTGGTAAGACAACTCTTGCAGGTATAGTTGCTAATGAAATGGATGTAAACCTTAAAGTGACAGCAGGACCAGCTATTGAAAAGCCTGGCGAGATGGCAGCTATACTTAATAACCTGCAGGATGGTGATGTGCTTTTTGTAGATGAGATACACAGGCTTAACCGCCAGGTTGAAGAGGTTCTATATCCTGCAATGGAAGATTATGTTATTGATGTGGTTATAGGGAAGGGGGCGTCTGCACGTTCAATACGCCTTGAGCTGCCAAAGTTTACGCTTATAGGTGCAACTACACGTGCTGGTATGTTGTCTGCTCCTTTAAGGGACAGGTTCGGGGTAGTAAACAGGCTTGAATTTTATACTGAGGAAGAACTGGTACAGATAATAAAAAATTCAGCACAAAAACTTGGGGTGGAACTTGATGGTGATGGTGCAAAGGAACTTGCTGGAAGGTCCAGAGGGACACCGAGGCTTGCAAACCGCCTTCTTAAGCGTGTCAGGGATTTTGCGCAGATTAAATATAACGGGGTTATTACTAAGGAAGTGGCAGATTTTGCGCTTGACTTGCTTGAAGTGGATAAGCTTGGGCTTGATAATACGGACAGGCTTATTATAATGACACTTATAAATAATTTTGGCGGAGGACCTGTGGGAATTGATGCGCTTGCGGTTTCGATAGGTGAGGATGCGGGAACCCTGGAAGATGTCTATGAACCTTATCTTGTACAAAAAGGTCTGGTGCTGCGTACATCGAGGGGAAGGACTGCATCTGATGCGGCGTACAGGCATTTTGGGGTTAAAAAACGGGAAGAGATGTAGGTTATTGTACTTTGTTAATTTGCATAAAAATGTAAATTTTGTACAAATTAACAAAGCAATTTTATTACATGGCTTCCCATATTTTTAAATAATTGTAAACATACCATTTACCAATGAAACCTGGATTAAATAACATTGTAATGCAGCAGAAGGATACCCGTAGGGACTAATATCATACATATACATTAGAATCTGCGTCTGCTAACACAATTAGTAAAATTTATGTGATTTAAAAAAGTATTAAAGAAATTTAAGCAGTTCATTGTGAAGTGTTACAGCACGTTGTTTCCATGTATGGCTTTTTATTGCAAACTGGAAAGCTTCTTGTTGTATTTGTTCCATATATTCCTTATCATTTAACAGTCCGTTTACAATAAAAGGAAGCATGTCAAGCTGCTTCAGGTCATAGAAGATAATATTTTTGCCTGGTGTGAGTATTTCATCAATATATTTGCTGTGGTCAGTTAAACAAACAGCACCATTTAGCATAGAATTAAATATACGGTCATGTGCACCATCTTTAAACCATGGCATTACATTAAGTGAAAGCTTGCTTTGGGATATAGCTTCAAGGCAGCCTTGTGACATGACACCAGATTTATGTATAAGGTTTTCTGGATGGCGGCATGGAAGACGGTTCCATCCAGCTCCAATACAAAGCACTTTTATACCATTATCAATAAGGGCTTTGACAGCTTCACCCCTGAAATAGAACCTTATATATGCATCTATAAATATTGTATTTGGCAGGGTTTCACGCAGCTGGCTGTTTGTTATGTCTGGGATTTCATTGTAGATATGGCGTGCAATAACAGTATCATCAGGCTGGTCAGGGTTAGATATAAGTTCATCTATGATTTCATTATAAAATTCGGCATAATCATAACCATGCCGCATAATATATTTGTCATATTCATGTGGAGGACAGTAGTTGCCTGTGAATACTATGTCAACAGGACGGCTGTCTATACTTGGGAAACTGCCATCAGGGTATAGTGAAGTGCCTCCTAGTGGCAGGAACAGCCCTCTTTTAATATGTGGATAGAATTTTTTAATATATTTATCATGGTATCTGTCTATAGATATTTCATAGAAAATATCAGGTATTATTTCATATAATTCAGGATAATAGAATGGATGGTCTGCCACGATATTTACACATGGTATTTTACGTCTGTTCCATATTGATATGCCATCTGCGTCAAAAAGCGATGTCTCATAGTGTATGCCATCAAAATTAAAAGTGACCAGGATTGTATCAAAAGAATCTGCAAATTTGTATAGTGCTTCTGCACTTTCTTCCTCCATCTGCTGGTCAAACATGAAGATTTTGTAGCCAAGTGCTTCAAAGCCTTCTTTTAACTGGTATGAGAAATATTCAAAGGTCTCTGTACCGCCTGTCATTAATACTATTTTATGCCTCATCAGTAACGCTCCCTTCAAGTTACATGTGAATGATGCCATATGCCTGCATGCCAATATGTTATATAGGCGTTATAAAGGTATTATAACAGAAAATTTGCATGGTTGCCATACATGCTTGTTAAATAATTAAAAATAGATTAAAATAAAGGACGGAATAGTGATATAGCTGTATGAGTGTATAAGAAAGGAAGGTTTATTTATATGAAAATAAAATTTACTAAAATGCAGGGATGCGGAAACGACTATGTATATGTAAATTGTATGGATAAATTAATAGATAATCCTGAAAAAGTATCACAGTATATTAGTGACAGGCATTTTGGGATAGGTTCAGATGGACTTATACTTATATGTCCGTCTGATGTAGCAGATTTCAGGATGGCTATGTATAATGCTGATGGTTCAGAAGGAAAGATGTGTGGCAATGGTGTACGTTGTATTGCTAAATATGTCTATGAATACGGTCTGACAGATAAGAAAAAGATATCGCTGGAAACTAAGAGTGGCATTAAATATCTTGATATGGATATAGAAGATGGAAAAGTGCAAATGGTGAAAGTTGATATGGGTGCACCTATTTTAAAACCAGCAGAAATACCTGTTAAAACAGACAGCAGCATGGATAGTTTTATTAACCAGCCTCTTGATGTAGATGGCAACACTTTTATGGTTACATGTGTATCTATGGGAAATCCACATGCAGTGGTATTTGTTGATGATACAAAAAGCCTTGATATAAGAAAATACGGGCCAGTCTTTGAAACACACCCTGCATTTCCAGAACAGGTTAATACAGAGTTTGTCCAGGTAATAAGCCGTAATGAAATTAATATGCGTGTGTGGGAAAGGGGGTCTGGGGAAACCCTTGCATGTGGAACAGGTACCTGTGCATCTGTTGTTGCATGTGTCTTAAATGGAAAGACAGATGAAAAAGTGACTGTACATCTTTTAGGTGGTGATTTATTTATAGAGTATAACAGGGATAATGGGACTGTATGGATGACAGGTCCAGCAGAAATAGTATTTGATGGGGAGATTGGGCTGGATATATAAGCAGGCTCGTTTTAATATATGGCAGAAAGGGGATTGTAATAATGAAACTGGATAGTTTGCTTACTAATCTGGAGTATAGGTGTGTACAAGGGACAACTGATAGGGAGGTTTCTGATATAGTATATGATTCAAGAAAGGTATCTGCTGGTGATATATTTGTATGTATTAGTGGTGCAGTAAGTGACGGGCATGATTTTGCAGCAGAAACTGCTGGAAAGGGTGCTGTGGTAATTGTTGCACAGAAGCCAGTAAATGTGCCATCTGATGTAACTGTAATTGAGGTTGCTGACAGCCGTATTGCGCTTGCAGAGCTTTCCGCAGCATATTTCGGGCACCCGGCAAAAGAGCTTAAAACTATAGGTATTACAGGAACTAAAGGCAAAACAACTGCAACATATATGGTACGCTCCATTCTTGAAGCTTCTGGTATTAAGACAGGGCTTATAGGTACTATTGAAACTATAATAGGTGATGAGCATATTGCATCTGCGAATACTACACCAGAGTCATATATTGTGCAGAAATATTTCAGGAAAATGGCAGATGCAGGATGCAAATGTGTTGTTATGGAAGTTTCTTCACAGGGGCTTATGCTTAACAGGACTGGTGGTTTTACATTTGATTATGGAATATTTACAAATCTTGAACCAGACCATATAGGACCTGCTGAACATAAAGACCTGGCTGATTATATACATTGTAAAAGCCTGTTATTCAGGCATTGCAGGCATGGTATTTTTAATGCAGATGACAGCCACCTGGAGGAAATATTAAATGGACACACATGTGAAGTTGAAACATATGGTTTCTCTGAAAATGCTGATATCAGGGCTTCTTCTGTACACCTGCTTGGAAAGGGCGGGACTCTTGGTGTAGCATACCATATGAGCGGGCTTATAGATATGGATGTAGAGATTGATATACCTGGCAAATTCAGTGTATATAATTCAATGACAGCAATTTCAATATGCAGGCACTTTGGTGTTGCAGATGAAATAATTTTAAGTTCGCTTTCACAAGTACGCATAAAAGGAAGGGTTGAGCTTATAGATGTATCACCAAAATTTACTTTAATTATAGATTATGCACATAATGCAATGAGTTTAAAAAGCCTTCTGGAAACACTTAAAGAATATAATCCTAAGAGGCTTGTATGTCTTTTTGGATGTGGGGGAAACCGTTCAAGGGACAGGCGCTTTGAAATGGGGGAAGTATCTTCAAAACTTGCAGATTTAACAATAGTGACTTCTGATAACCCCCGTAATGAAGAACCACAGGCAATTATTAATGATATTGTAACGGGAGTAAAAAAAGCTGGTGGGAAATATATTACCATTACTGGCAGGCCAGAAGCTATACGTTATGCTATAGAAAATGCGGAAGAGGGCGATGTAATTGTACTGGCAGGAAAAGGGCATGAAGATTACCAGGAGATAAAAGGAAAGAAATACCATATGGATGAAAGGGAACTTGTTGCTGACGTAATAAAAGATGGCAATTTTATAAAATAACCATTTATACAACAATAATAGTATACATTGCATAAGAAATATAAGGCAGCAGGAATTGCATGGAGGATTTATGATATTTGCTGATATAATAGTTGATATATCTGTAAAAAGCCTTGACAGGACATTCCAGTATAAGGTGCCACCTGGCATGGAGAAAGATACTAGGATAGGTTCTCTTGTCCAGGTGCCTTTTGGAAAAGGCAACAGACCCCTTAAAGGATATGTTGTAAACTTGTCCAGCCATCCAGTATATGATATATCCAGGATTAAAGAAATAATACAGGTTGAAAAGCAGGGAGTGGCAGTTGAATCACACCTGCTTTCCCTTGCTGGCTGGATAAAAGAAAACTATGGCTCAACAATGAATAACGCAATTAAAGCTGTAATGCCTGTGAAAAAAGAAGTTAAAGGGCAGGTAAAAAGGACTGTTTACCCTCTTGTAGAGAAAAAGGTAATGGAAGGTATGGCAGAAGAGTTTGAAAAGAAGCATAATTCTGCAAGGGCAAGGGTACTTTTTTATCTTTCAGGGATTGAAGATGATATTTATTATAATGGTGCAGATTACAGTATTATTATAAAAGAAACAGGTGTTTCTAAAGCAGTTATTGATGGTCTGGAGAAAAAGGGTATAATTGGAACAGATTTGGTGAAAAAATACCGTAATCCTATAGAAAGTGCAAGTGGGGATTGCCCAAGGCATAAATTAAATGACAGACAGAAATATATAGCAGACAGTATTTTATCTGATTACAGGGATGGCATAAGGAAGACTTATTTAATATATGGCGTTACAGGAAGTGGTAAGACAGAAGTTTATATGAATATAATTGAGGATGTAGTTGCGCAAGGCAAACAGGCAGTTTTGCTTATACCAGAGATTGCGCTTACATTCCAGACTGTAAACAGGTTTTATAAAAGGTTTGGGGACAGGGTATCAGTTGTACATTCAAGGCTTTCAGCTGGTGAGAGGTATGACCAGTTTATGCGGGCAAAGGAAGGCAGTATTGATATTATGATAGGACCACGTACAGCACTTTTTACACCATTTCCTAATCTTGGTATTATAGTAGTTGATGAGGAACATGAAACGAGCTACCAGAGTGAAACTCCTCCAAAATACCATGCAAGGGAAGTGGCTGTGCAAAGGGCAGCAATGCTTGGTGCAAGTGTTGTGCTTGGCTCTGCTACGCCATCACTGGAATCTTATTACAGGGCATTAAAAGGAGAATATAAGCTTTTTAAGATTGAAGAGCGTGCTGGCAATGCTGTGCTGCCAGAAGTTCATATAGTTGATTTAAGGAAGGAATTTGAAGCAAAAAATTATTCTATATTTAGCAGGAAGCTGGAGTTATCAATAAAAGAAAGGCTTAAAAAGCATGAGCAGGTTATTATATTTATTAACAGGCGTGGTTATGCGGGATTTATATCATGCAGGAAATGTGGTGAAACTGCTGGATGCCCACACTGTTCTGTATCATTAAAGCCACATATGCATAAAGGTGTTGTTGACAGGCTTAAATGCCACTTTTGTGGATATGAGATACCTATGCCAGATAAATGTCCTTCATGTGGCTCAAAGTATATAGGCACATTTGGAATAGGGACACAACAGGTTGAAGAAGCAGTAAGGAAGAAATTCCCACAAGCACGTACATTAAGAATGGATGCTGATACCACAGCTGGTAAAGAGGGGCATGGCAGAATTCTTGGACAGTTTGGCAGGGGTGAGGCGGATATACTTATAGGGACGCAGATGATAGTAAAAGGACATGATTTCCCTAATGTAACACTTGTAGGGATAATTGCTGCAGATTTATCACTTAATACAGGTGATTACAGGGCAGCAGAGCGCACATACCAGCTTGTTGCACAGGCAGCAGGCAGGGCAGGCAGGGGTGGCAAGAAAGGCGAAGTAGTGCTGCAGGCATACCAGCCAGGGCATTATAGTATAGTAAATGCAGCCAGGCAGGATTATGAAAGTTTCTTTAAGCAGGAAGTATCTATAAGACAAATGTTGCAATATCCGCCAGTTTCAAATATACTAGGAGTATTGGTATTTTCAGAAAATGAAGAAAGTGCCTTAAAGCTTGCCACAATAACAGCGGACATGGCAAAGCAGCATAAAGCTGTTAAAGTGCTTGGTCCAGTGGATGCTCCTGTAGCTAAGGCAAAAGATATTTACCGTAAAATGGTTTATGGTAAATGCATGGATTATAACATACTGCGTTCAGTGAAAGACTGTATAGAAGCATTTAAGGAAGAAGACACAGAATTTAAGGATTGTGGCATTATTTTTGAATTTAATTTAATAAGTTAATAAAAGAAAAGAGGGTTAATATGGCTATTAGGAAAATAAGGACAATAGGTGATGAAATACTTGGACATAACACAAAGCCCGTTAAGCTTATAACACCACGTACAGCTTTACTTATTGGTGACATGCTTGATACAATGTATGAGGCAAACGGGGTAGGGCTTGCAGCACCACAGGTGGGGGTACTTAAACAAATAGTGGTAATAGATGTATCAGAAGAAGGAAACAGCCCCCTGGTACTTATAAATCCTGAGATAATTGAACGTTCAGGTGAACAGACAGGACAGGAAGCCTGCCTTAGCGTGCCAGGAAAGTCTGGCATTGTTACAAGGGCTAATTATGTAAAAGTAAAGGCATACAACGAACATATGAAAGAAATAATTGTGGAAGGCGAAGAACTGCTAGCACGTGCACTACAGCATGAGATAGACCATCTTTCAGGCATATTATATGTTTCAAAAGTTGAAGGTGATTTAGTAGACACATCTTCTATAGATGAAAATAAATAATAATTTTGCCTAATCATACATGTACATTGATAAGCCATTACACAATGCAATTTAGTCCAGCAAACCCAGTATCCTATCCTGGCAGAAATTAAAGTTTTACTATGGAATATTAGATAAATAAAGGACTTATATGTGTTTGAAAATTAAAATTATACAAAGAGTATATTACTTTGGAATTGCCAGAGCAACATAATTTGTACAGCATTTAATTTTCAAACACGTTTTAAGGAAGGAGGCATATTTTGAGAATAGTATTTATGGGTACACCTGATTTTGCAGTTGATACATTAAACTGTCTTATAAATAGCAAACATGAGGTTGTGGCTGTATTTACACAGCCTGACAAACCAAAAGGGAGAAGCAAAAAGCCTGCCATAACCCCTGTAAAAGAGGCAGCACAGAAAGCAGGCATAGAAGTTTACCAGCCAGCCAAGGTAAAAGAACCAGAAGTAATAAGACAATTAAAAGAAATAAATCCAGATGTTATTGTAGTAGTTGCATTTGGACAAATACTGACAGCAGAGATACTAAATCTTCCAAAATATGGCTGTATAAATGTACATGCATCACTTCTGCCAAAACTAAGAGGTGCTGCACCAATACAGTGGGCTGTAATAAACGGGGATAAAGAAAGTGGTGTTACAATACAGCAGATGGATGAAGGAATTGATACAGGTGATATACTTCTTGTAAAGAAGTGCCCGTTGGATAAGAAAGAAACAGGAGGAAGCTTGTTTGAAAAGCTTGCACTTCTAGGAGGCCCTATGGTACTTGAAGTCCTTGATATGGCAGAAGAAGGCATATTAAGCCCTGTAAAACAGGATAATGAGGCACATACTTATGCAAAGATGTTAAACAAAGATATGGGATGTATTGCTTTTAATGCACCGGCAGCAGAAATTGAAAGACTGGTAAGGGGATTAAACCCATGGCCAGGCACTTTTACGTATCTGCATGGCAAGATGGTTAAAATATGGGATGCATATGTAATGCCAGAAGGGGAAATGGATGCTTCTGTAAAGCCAGGTACAATAACCAGTACAGAAAATGGAGAGATAGTTGTAAAAACTGGTGACGGATACCTTGTTATTGTTTCATTGCAGCCAGAAGGCAAAAAGAGAATGGAAACAGAGGCTTTCTTAAGAGGATATAAAGTTGAAAAGGGAGAGCAGTTTGAAGAAAGAAAGTAATTATGCAAAAGATAAAAAGCAAAATATACGTGCATATGCCCTTGATATTATTATAAATGTAATGGAAAAAGGGGAATATTCAGATAAAGCACTGCATGCAGTTTTAGACAGTGGTGTTATTCCAGATAAAAGAGACAGGGCTTTTATTTCAAGGCTTTGTGATGGGACAGTTGAAAGGGCAGTTACGCTTGATTATATAATTAACTGCTTTTCAAATGTAAAGGTCCATAAAATGAAGCCAGTTATAAGAAATATTATACGTATGGCAGTTTACCAGATATTTTACATGAACCAGGTACCAGAAAGTGCTGCATGCAATGAAGCTGTAAACCTTGCTGTAATGCGTGGTTTTGCTGGTCTCCGTGGTTTTGTAAATGGTGTAACCAGAAGTATTATGCGTGGAAAAGATACTATACAATATCCACAATATAAAGATGGTTTTATACGTTATGCCTCTGTAAAATATTCCATGCCAGAATGGATAGTGGAAAAATATTGTGCTGTATATGGGGAGGAAATAACAGAATCTGTCCTTGATGCGTATTTAAATGGGCAGAAACATACAACAGTAAGGTGTAATATTTCTAAGGCAGATGTATCTGAAATAACAGGACTGCTTAAAAGGGACGGAGTTAGTGTACAAGAAGGTAGTTTCTTCACGTATGCATTAAAAATAAGCGGATATGACCGCCTGGCATCACTAGGTGTATTCATGGACGGGCTTGTGCAGGTGCAGGATGAAAGCTCAATGCTTGTTGCAGCAGTTTCACGGATTAAAGAGAATAATACAATTATTGATATATGTGCTGCACCTGGCGGTAAGACATTGCATGCGGCAGATATTTTAAATGGTACAGGAAAAGTTATATCTTGTGATATTTCTAAAGGTAAAACGGAACTTATACGTGAAAATGTAAAGCGTACTGGGTTTGGAAATATATGTGTATATGAAAATGATGCACTTTTATACAAGGAGGAATGGAAGGAAAAAGCCGATATAATTATTGCAGACCTTCCATGTTCAGGGCTTGGGGTAACAGGCAAAAAATGTGATATAAAATATAAAACAAAGCCTGGTGATATAAAAGAACTTGCTGCTTTACAAAGGGATATACTGGAAATATCAGGCAGGTATGTAAAGCCCGGTGGAAGGCTTATATATAGCACATGTACTGTTACACAGGAAGAAAACCTGGAAAACTTAAAGTGGATAACTGACAGGCTGCCATTTGTAAATGAATCTATAGAAGAAGTGCTTCCAGAGTGCCTTAAAGGAAAGACAGGAAGGGACGGGTATATACAGGTGCTTCCATCAAAAGATGGAACAGATGGTTTCTTTGTAGCTTCATTTATTAAAAGAGATTAATTATGTATTAATCTAAAAAACAGGATGGTGATACATTGGCAGAAAAACAAATAGAAAAAAAAGATATAAAAAGCCTGGATTTTGATGAATTAAAAGAGTTTATTGAAAGTATAGGTGAAAAAGGATTCAGGGCAAAGCAGGTGTATGGGTGGATACATAAGAAACTTGTGCCATCTTTTGATGATATGGCAAACGTTCCAAAAGAATTAAGGGAAAAATTTAAAAAAAGTTGTACAATTACAAGCACAAATGTAATAAAGAAACAGGTTTCTGCTGATGGAACATGTAAATTCCTGATGCAGCTTTATGATGGTAATACAGTTGAAAGTGTACTAATGAAATATAAACATGGCAACAGTGTGTGTATATCTACACAGGCAGGATGCCGTATGGGATGCAGGTTTTGTGCATCAACAGTGGGAGGTCTTATAAGGAACCTTGCGCCATCAGAAATGCTTGGACAGGTATATGAAATACAACGGCTTACAGGAGAACGTGTTTCTAATGTAATACTTATGGGCATAGGAGAACCGTTAGATAACTATAATAACGTTGTAAAATTTATAAAGATGCTTTCAGATGGTAATGGTTTAAATATAAGCCAGAGAAATATTACACTTTCTACATGTGGCATTGTAGAAAAAATTAAAGAGCTTGAGGAAGAGCATCTGGCAATAACTCTGGCAATATCATTACATGCACCAGATGATGGTATAAGGAAACAGATAATGCCTGTAGCGGAAAGATATTCCATTGATGAAATAATAGAAACTTGCAGGCATTATATAGAAAAGACCGGACGCAGGATAACATTTGAATACAGCCTTATGGAAGGAACCAATGACCAGCCAGTACATGCGGAAAAACTTGCAAAACTTCTGCATGGAATAAACTGCCATGTGAACCTTATACCACTTAACCCTGTAAAAGGAAGGGCAGGAAGCCGCCCAGGAACTACAGGGATACAGCACTTTAAATTAATACTTGAAAAAAACCGGATAAATGTTACTATTAGAAGAGAAATGGGCAGTGACATAGATGCTGCCTGCGGCCAGTTAAGGAATAAGAACAAAGGAGGGGAACTACATGAAAACATATGCGAAAACTGATGTTGGCAGGAAACGCCAGATGAACCAGGATTACTTTTACTGCTGTGATAATCCCGTTGGTAGTTTCCATAACCTGTTTATTGTTGCGGATGGCATGGGAGGACATAAAGCAGGAGACCATGCTTCAAAGCTTTGTGTAGAGAGTATAGTACATTCAATAGCATCAAGCAGGCATAGTACTCCTGTAACAATATTTAATGAGGCAGTTATGGCCGCTAACATGGCTGTATATAAAGAAGCCAGAGAAAATTCACAGTATGAAGGCATGGGCACAACAGTGGTTGCATGTACATTGCAGGACAGGACATTATATGTAGCCAATATTGGGGATTCACGCTTATATCTTATAAATAACGGGATAAAACAGATTACAAGTGACCATTCACTCGTTGAAGAGATGGTTAAGAATGGTAATATAACAGAAAGGGAAGCAAGAATACATCCACAGAAAAATATTATAACAAGGGCATTAGGCATTGATGACCGGGTACGTGCGGATTATTTTGAAATATCAGTAGAAACATCAGATATTGTACTTATGTGTACAGACGGGCTTACAAACATGATTGAGGATGATGATATTGAATATATTGTAAAGCACAGTAGTTCTATTGAGAAAGCAGTTGAGGTGCTTGTAGCTAAGGCCAATGAAAACGGTGGCTATGATAATATTACAGTGATTCTGGCAGAAGTAGTCTGAAATCTAAGTTCTGCTTTACAAGCCAGGACAGTGCCTGGCATAGGATTAATTCAGGAAAAGAGCCATAAGTGGCGGAATGGAGGATAGAATGATTAGTCCGGGAATGATGATAAGTGAAAGATATGAAATTATCGATAAAGTCGGTTCCGGCGGCATGGCAGATGTTTATAAAGCCAAATGTCACCGTTTAAACAGGTATGTTGCAATAAAAATTCTGAAACAGGAATATAGTAATGATGCTAAATTTGTAACTAAGTTCAGAGGAGAAGCACAGTCTGTTGCTGGACTGTCACATCCTAATATTGTAAATGTATATGATGTAGGTGATGATAACGGCTTATATTATATTGTTATGGAACTGGTTGAAGGCATTACCCTGAAGAAATTTATTGAGAAAAAGGGTAAACTTGATGTAAAAGAAGCAGTTGGTATAGGTATACAAATTGCACAAGGAATGGAAGCAGCACATGACAACCATATTATACACCGTGATATAAAACCACAAAATATTATTATTTCCAAAGAGGGAAAGGTAAAAGTTACAGATTTTGGAATTGCCAAAGCAGCGACCTCAAATACAATTACATCTAATGCAATGGGTTCAGTACACTATATCAGCCCTGAACAGGCAAGAGGCGGTTATAGTGATGAGAAAAGTGATATTTATTCGCTTGGCGTAACTATGTATGAAATGCTTTCAGGCAAAGTGCCATTTGAGGGAGAAAGCACAGTTACAGTTGCGCTTGCACATATACAGGAGGATGCGCCTTTACTTGATACAATGGGGCAGGATATACCACGCAGCCTTTCTAAGATAGTACAGAAATGTATGCAGAAAAAGCCAGATATGCGCTATATGTCAGCAGCGGCACTTATCTCAGACCTGAAACGTGCACTTGCAGAACCAGATGGCAGCTATGTTATATATATGGCAGATAATGTAGATTCTTCGCCTACTATAATGATTTCGGATGCAGAATTAGGTGATATTAAAAAAGAAGCAGGAAGGGTAGTTCCTGAGACTGTAAGGGAAGAAGAAAAACTTGATGAAGATGCTATAGACCCAAAACTTGAAAGGATACTTAAAGTATGCAGCGTTGCAGTTGCTATAATTATAATAGTAGTAATACTTCTTATTGTCGGAAAAGTAAGTGGATGGTGGGGAGAAGGTAAAAATAAAGATAAAGTAGATACAACACCTGTGCCAACAGCTACAGGGGAAGCACTTCCTACAAGCGGGGTATCTGCTAGTATGGCAGATGTGCCTGATATTACAGGACATTCCCTTGAAGAGGCAGAAAAAATGCTTGATGATGTAAACCTTAAGTGGAAACTGGAACCTGTTGAATCAGATGAAGATGCTAATAAAGTTATAGACCAGAAACCAAAAGCGGGAGACCAGGTAGAAGAATATACAATAATAACTATTTATTACAGCCAGGGGAAAACTAATATAACAATTCCAAACCTGGTAAATTATACAGTTGAGTCTGCAATGACTGAGCTGGAAAGTCTTGGGCTGGCAGTTTCAGGAAAAACGGAAGTATATAGTGACAGTGTAGAAGCTGGAAAAGTATGTGGTACTGACCCTGTTGTTGGTTCAGCTGTGGGCAAAGGTTCAGCTGTTAATATACTGGTAAGTAAAGGACCAGAAAATAAGATGGCAAAAGTGCCGAATATTGTTGGAAAGACAGAACAGGTTGCACTTGAAAGGCTTGCAGAAAGAGGTCTTAAAGGCAAGAAAGTAAATTATATTTATTCTGATAAATACGAAAACGGAGTAGTAGTAAACCAGTCAGTCGCAAGGGATACAGAAGTGGAAGTAGGTACTGTAATTGATTATGCTGTAAGCCTTGGACCAAAAGAAGACCCTGTTGAGACAGAAGCACCTCCTACACCTGAACCTACAGAGGATGTTTCATATGTTTATATAGGAAGTGTAACTATAAGCGGCAATCCTTTTGATTTCCCAGAAGACAGTGGCAAGATTACACTTGTGCTTATGCAGGATGGGGATAAGAAAACGGTCTGGGATGGTGTATTAGGTTATGATGATTTCCCTAAGAAGTTTGAGATAGAAGGATGGAGCGAAAATAATGGAACTGTAACCCTGTACAGGGATGACGAAGCAACTGGCAACTCATATAATGTAGAATTTAAAAGGACCAGGGAGTAATGGAAGGTAAAATAATACGTGGTATAGCAGGTTTTTACTATGTGCATGCCAATGGCATGGGAGTTTTTGAATGCAAAGCAAAGGGAATATTCAGGAACAATAATATAAAACCCCTTGTCGGGGATAATGTAACCCTTGAAATACTGGATATGGAAAATATGTCTGGAAATATAACAGATATACTTCCAAGAAAGAACTGCCTTATAAGACCGGCAGTTGCTAATGCAGACCAGGCAGTAATTATATTTGCAGCATCATATCCAAAACCTGACCTTAACCTTCTTGACAGATTTTTGTTAATGATGGGTATGCAGGGTATTCCCGTAGGCATATGTTTTAATAAAGCAGATGATGTTTGTGGGGAAGAACTTTTACAGCTTGCAGATAACTATAAAGATAGTGGCTGTATGGTTTATGTTACAAGTACAGTTACAGGTGCAGGAATTGAAGAACTTAAAGAAAGCCTCAAAGGCAGGACAACAGTTCTTGCAGGTCCGTCTGGTGTTGGGAAATCTTCTGTAATAAACAGATTGTTTCCAGAAGCAAATATGGAGACTGGGGATATTAGCAACAAAATAAAAAGAGGAAAACATACAACCAGACATTCAGAACTTTTCAGTCTTGGAGATGGTATATATGTTATGGATACACCAGGTTTTACATCGTTAAGGCTTCCAGCAGCTGAAAAGGAAGAAGTTAAGGATTATTACCCTGAGTTCCAGGACTATATTGGGGAATGCAGGTTCCTGGGATGTGTACACATTAATGAGCCAGGCTGCGCTGTTAAAAAGGCAGTTGAAGAGGGAAAGATTTCCCAGAACAGATATAGCAACTATAAACAGTTTTATGAAGAAATAAGCCGTATCAGAAAATATTAGTACAGGTTATATGTCCTGCCAGGTATGCTGGCAGGACAGGAAATGGAGGAGGATTATGAGTGAACTTGCACCATCTATATTAGCGGCAGATTTTAACAGGCTGGGAGAACAAATAAAAGAAGCAGGCAGCACAGGGACAAAATATCTGCATATAGATGTTATGGACGGGCTGTTTGTACCATCAATTTCTTTTGGAATGCCACTTATTGAATCAATAAGAAAAGAAAGTGACATGTTTTTTGATGTACACCTTATGATAAATGAGCCAGCAAGATACCTGAATGAATTTGCAAAGGCAGGTGCTGATGGCATTACAGTCCATAAGGAAGCATGTGGGGACTTAAAGAATACATTATATGGAATAAATAAATTAGGGCTTAAAACAGCTGTTTCAATTAACCCTGAAACACCTGTACAGGCAATAGAGGATGTACTTGATATGGTACATATGGTTCTTGTTATGAGTGTACATCCTGGCTTTGGAGGCCAGAAGTTTATTCCAGGCGCACTTGAAAAGGTAAAGTGGCTTAAAGATGCCAGGAAAGAAAAAGGGCTGGACTATAAAATAGAGATTGATGGTGGTGTAAATAAAAGTAATATTGCGGAAATATCACAAAATGGTGTTGATATAATTGTTGCAGGTACAGCAGTTTTTGGTGGGAACATTACAGAAAATATTAATTCATTAAAGGAGGTTCTGTAACATGCTTCTAGAAAACCTTGTATTAGGCAGAACAGTTGAAATAAATGTTTACAGGGAAGAATACCGTTACCATCTGGTCAGTAAAGTAGAATCAACAAGTGCCAGCAGGCTTTGTGTAACATTGATAGCTTCTAATAATAAGGCTTTCCAGTTTAAACCAGATGACAGGATAAAAATTGTTTACAGGGATTCAGAAAAGATATGGGAGTGGGATAATGTAAAAGCAGGTGTTATAAAAAAGGGCAAGGCTTCTTTGCACTATTTTGATATTGTGGATGGTGGAAGTTCATTTAACAGGAGAAATGCATACCGTGTAACAATTAACCAGGAAACTATGATTGGATATTATGACCAGTATGGTACTACTGCCAAAAGTTCAGAAATGCAGAAATTTGACCTGTCAGAAGAGGCAAGTGCCCCTCCTAACCTTACAGTGCCACAATTTGTCCATGGCTATGTGCGTGATATAAGTGAAACAGGTGTAGGTATATGTAGTAACTATGAGTTTAATATTGATGATGGAATGTTTTTAAATATCCAGTCACATTATGGAAAGCTTCCAGTCAGGGCAAAGGTAGTAAGAAAAACTGACAGGAACCCTGCAAAGCATAAATATGCTAAATATTATGGCTGTGTATTACTGCAGACAGATAATAAACTTTCAAAGTATATATTTGATATACAACGTATGGCTATAAAGTCACAGAAAGAGCGTGAAGATGAGGAAGAACTGCGCAAAGAGCTTAAGAAGCTTGAGAGGGGTATTTTATATAATAAAAGCAAATCTGCAGGCAGCGGGCTGCATATTAAAGGGATAAAGACAGTTTCAGATATGGAAGACAAAGTTAAAACTATGCCACGCCAGAAAGTTGAAGGAATAGTAACAGCAGATGAAGTCCAGGAGCGTGAGGTTAAAATAAGACAGCGCCAGAAGATAGAAGGAATAATAACAGAAGAAGAAGCAAGGGAAATAGAGATGAAGAAAGAGCCAGTGCCACGCCAGAAGATAGAAGGAATAAAGACAGCAGCAGATGTAGAAGAAGAGATGAAGAAGAGAAAAGAAAATAAAGAGCCTTCACCAGCAATAGAAGGAATAAAGACGGCAGGGCTTAAATAAATATATGGAAGGTTATTTTAAAAGGTAAGTGTATGATTGGAAGAACTCTTATCCTGGGTGGGGGAGAGACTGACTATAGTTTTGCAGAAACATATCTTGAAGGACAGAAGTTTGACAGTGTGGTATGTGCAGATTCAGGGCTGGCAGCCGCCAAAAAACTTGGGCTTGATGTAAGTTTTTTTATGGGTGATTTTGACAGTGTGGATAAAGAAGTTTTGGCAGAATATATGGAGATTGGACAAACATGTGAAGAGGGTACAAAGTTTATAAAGTATCCTGAAGAGAAAGATTATACAGACCTGCATCTTGTCCTTGAATGGGTAACAGGACAGCAGCCATCTGAAATTGTAATACTTGGTGCGACAGGCGGCAGGCTTGACCATTTTATTGCTAATGTCAATATATTAATGCTTCCTATGCAGAATAATATACCAGCATATATTATAGACCCATATAATAAGCTGTGTTTGATTAACAGCATGTACAGAATTAAAAGAAGCAGTTTATGGGGGAAATATATATCACTGTGCCCGCTTACAGAGAAAGTTACAGGTGTGTGCCTGAGTGGAATGAAGTATCCGCTTACTAATGCAGTTCTTAAAATTGGGGAAAGCATAGCAGTAAGTAATGAAATGGCAAAGGATGCAGAAGAGGCTGTAATTTCACTGGATAAGGGCATACTGGTAGTAATTGAGTCAAAAGATGCATAGTTCTTAGGGGTGTTTGAAAATTAAATGTTCCACAAGTTATGTGGCTCTGGCAATTCCAAAATTTTACCAACAAAAAACCATGTTTGCAGGCAATGCAGATTGCGAATATCCGTTTGACTGGACTGAATAATATTGTAACTGGTGTTCTGTCACAACAGAAAGTGAAGTTTTATTAGAACTTTAAGAATTGTCAGGATGGACAGCATAGGAGAGGGTAATGGAATTCCAGAGTATACTTTTGCTGGAAGTTATGGGACAGATTTGTTTAAGGAACTTGAGGAAGAAGTATTTTTATAATAGCTGGATAAAGTGCATTGCGGAAACAGTTCTGTTATAGTACAATTAAGAATAAAACAGCTGGGGATTATTTCCGGCATCTTTTTATGCAAAGGTGTAATTGAAAAAATGTTTAAGATAATATAGAATTGGTATAGTAAAAATATAGAGAAAGGTGGAAACTCTTGGACAGAAGGAGTTTCTGGACAGGTAAAGTAAGAAATGAAACTAGGAATTGTAGGTTTGCCCAATGTTGGTAAAAGCACATTATTTAACTCATTAACAAAGGCAGGAGCAGAGTCAGCGAACTATCCTTTTTGTACAATTGACCCTAATATAGGCATAGTTCCTGTACCAGATGAAAGGCTTGGCGTACTTGCAAAGATGCATAAATCAGCAAAGATTGTACCTGCTGCCATTGAATTTGTTGATATCGCAGGGCTTGTAAAGGGTGCATCCAAAGGTGAGGGCCTTGGCAACCAGTTTCTTTCTAATATACGTGAAGTTGACGCAATTATCCATGTAGTACGCTGTTTTGAAGACAGTAATATTGTACATGTTGATGGAAGTATAGACCCATTACGTGATATTGAAACAATAAATCTTGAACTTCTTTTCTCAGACCTTGAGATTTTGGAAAGACGTCTTGCAAAGCTTGTAAAAAGTGTAAAAGGTGATAAAACACAGGTTAAAGAAAAAGAGCTTGTGGAAAGCCTTAAGAAATATATGGAAGATGGCAATCTTGCCAAGAATTATGAACCAGCAGATGACGAAGAAGCAGAACTGCTAGAAAGTTTTAACCTGCTTACTTATAAGCCTGTTATTTATGCTGCAAATGTTGCAGAAGAAGACCTGGCAGATGATGCAGCAGGCAACAGCAATGTCAGTAAAGTAAGGGAATATGCCAAAAATGAAGGTTCAGAAGTGTTTGTAATCTGTGCACAGATAGAACAGGAAATAGCAGAGCTTGATGATGACGAAAAGAAGATGTTTCTTGAAGAACTGGGTCTTGAAGAAGCAGGTCTTGAGAAAATGATACGTGCAAGTTATTCACTGCTTGGGCTTATAAGCTATATAACATCTGGTGAAATGGAAACAAAGGCGTGGACAATTAAAAAGGGCACAAAGGCACCACAGGCTGCAGGCAAGATACATTCAGACTTTGAGAGAGGCTTTATACGTGCGGAAGTTGTAAGTTATAATAACCTTGTAGAACAGGGAAGCATGAATGCAGCAAAGGAAAAAGGGCTTGTGCGTTCTGAGGGCAAAGAATATGTTGTGCAGGATGGAGATGTTGTATTATTCCGTTTCAATGTTTAAAAAGGGTGTATGCCAGCAATAATAACTGGTATGGAGGTCAGTCATCATGGGAGCAGATATAAGATTCCCGCATATGGGAATTGAAATAGAAAACCTTGGAAAAAGCATTTCTATCGGAGATTTTTCTATAGCTTATTATGGAATAATTATATCCTTAGGAATGTTATGTGGATACCTTATGGCAGTATTCCAGGCAAAAAGGACAGGACAGGATAAAGAAATGTATCTTGACCTTGCATTATGGGATATTGTATTTGCAGTTATAGGCGCAAGGCTTTATTATGTAATATTCAGCTGGGATTATTACAGCCAGAATCCAGGTGAAATATTAAATATACGTGGCGGCGGCCTTGCTATTTATGGTGGTGTAATAGCGGGTGTAATAACTACTTTTGTATTTTCAAAGATAAGGCAGGTTCCATTTCTAAGACTGGCTGATACTGCATGTACAGGTCTTTTAGTGGGCCAGATAATGGGAAGATGGGGTAATTTTTTTAACAGGGAAGCTTTTGGAGGCTATACAGACAGCCTTTTTGCAATGCAGATACGTATGTCTGATGTAAATACATCTTATATTACAGATGAATTATATAATAATGTAGTATCTTATAATGGTATAGATTATATACAAGTCCATCCTACATTTTTATATGAATCTGTGTGGAATATATGTGTACTTGCAGTTATACTTGTTTTTACAAAACACCGTAAGTATGACGGGCAGTTATTCCTGATATACCTTTTAGGATATAGTGCTGGCAGGGTGTGGATTGAGGGACTCCGGACAGACCAGCTGGTTCTTTTTGGGACTGGAATAGCAGTTTCACAATTATTGTCTGGCATACTTGCAGTTATTGCTGCAACTGTACTTATATATAAGTTTATAAAATCCAGAAAATAAAACAGACGATATATTATATAGCCTGGGCGTGCCTGGAAGTTGCTTTTTGTGGTGTGTAATGCAAAAGGTGATTTCCAGGCACGCCCTATGTAGTATTTATAAACAGACCAGACAACGGGGGTTTACAATTTAAAATCCATTATTTTATTATATTAAAACAGATGGAAACCAATTTTGCGGATAATTATACAGTTTGATATATAAAATTGGATTTCCAAATGTAAAAACAGTCTTGAAATACCCCAAACCAATATTGGTTTGAAGCAATGCAAAATACTTGTGTATTAAAGAAGTGGGGAAACTCAAATTATATTGAAAATTTATTTCCATGATAAACCAGTGTATTATAACAATAAGGTGCAGCTTTCGTAAAAAATGCTTGATAAATTGTGTCAAAAGTTATATTATACTCTATAAGTGGATTAAAGTGGGGGAAAAGCCATACTAAGTGGGTGAAAGTGGGGTGGCTGCCATGTTCATGGGACAATATGGACATAACATTGATTCAAAGGGCAGGACAATCATACCATCTAAATACCGTGAAGGCCTTGGGGACACATTTGTTATTACCAGAGGCCTGGACGGATGTCTTTTCCTTTATCCTATGCCAGAGTGGGAAAAATTTGTAGACAAGCTGCAGCAGCTTCCTTCAAGCCAGAAGACAAGGAAGATACAAAGGCAGTTTCTTTCCAAAGCCATGGAAGTATCATTGGACAAACAGGGGAGGATACTTGTGCCCAAGATGTTACGGGCAAGTGCAGGGCTTGAGAAAGAAGTGGTTTTTGCAGGTATGATGAACCGGGTTGAAGTATGGGATAAGGAACGGTTTGCTGCTGAAGAACTTGAGGAAGAAGAAGTTTCACTTGACAGCATTATGGATGAGCTTGGCATCCCGCTATAATCTTACAGTACATTACAATATAAGCAGGAGGCCGCTATGGAATTTGTACATAAGCCCGTACTATTAGAAGAAGTGATAGATGGACTTGCTATTAAGCCTGATGGCATTTATGCAGATGGTACATTAGGCGGCGCCGGCCATGGGAGCAGGATATGTGAAAAGCTTAACGCACAAGGGCGGTATATAGGTTTAGACCAGGATGCAGATGCTGTCAGGACCAGTTCAGAGAGGTTAAGCAGGTTTGGGGGCAAAGCGCTTGTAATAAGAAGCAATTATGCAGATATGCCGCAGGTTCTTAAAGAATCAGGCATTGAAAAAGCCGATGGCATACTTCTTGACCTGGGGGTATCATCATTCCAGCTTGATACAGCGGAAAGGGGGTTTTCATACCGTGCAGATGCCCCACTTGATATGCGTATGGATAACAGGCAGGAGTTATCTGCGATGGAAGTAGTGAACCAGTATCCAGAGAGCAGGCTGTTTCATATAATAAAGGACTATGGAGAAGACAAGTTTGCTAAAAATATAGCAAAACATATAGTGGCAGAACGTTCAAAAACTCCAATCCTTACAACAAAAAGGCTGGCAGAAGTAGTAAGCCAGGCTATACCAATGAAGTTCAGAAAGCAGGGCGGACATCCTGCTAAAAGGACTTTCCAGGCAGTCAGGATAGAAGTCAACCATGAACTGGATGTTTTAAGCAACAGCTTAGAAGATATGATTGATATTTTAAAACCTGACGGAAGACTTTGTATAATTACATTCCACTCGCTTGAGGACAGAATTGTAAAACAGGCTTTCCGCAAAGCGGAGAATCCCTGTATATGTCCTCCTGGTTTTCCAGTATGTGTGTGCGGAAATGTACCTAAAGGCAAGGTGGTAAACAGGAAGCCAGTACTTCCAAGTGAAGAAGAGATGGAACAGAATCCACGTTCCAAAAGTGCAAAATTAAGAATCTTTAGACATAATTAGAGGAGGAATTATATGGCTGATGTATCAAACCGGCGGGTGGGAAACCAGTACAGACAAGGAAGAAATGCATCCAGTTACAAAAGATCTGCTTATGTCAATAATATCAATGGCATTGATGGGAATACTGCAAGACAACTAAACGCTGTTCCAAAAAGAAGGGAAAGATATGAACCAGTACACAGGCCACGCAGACGTCCAGAGAAGCAGCCTGTAAAAATGCCTGGTATTGATGGGGCTTCTTTTATATTTCTGGCATGTGCTTTATGTATTGTAGTATTTGTAGCACTTTCATATGTACATTTACAAAACAATGTGCGCAGCATGGAGAAAGAAGTTGTGTCTATGCAGGCAGAAATTGAAGAACAGCAGGAGAAAAATAATATAAAGTACAATGAGATTGTTGCAAGTGTTGACCTTGCTGATATATACAAGCTTGCAACAGAGAAACTTCATATGGTAAGGGCAGATAATAACAAGATATATAAATACAAGAATAAAAAGAGCGACATGGTAAAACAGTACGCAGATATTCCAGGAGCCGGGGATTAGAAGGTGGTTTATGGGCAGAAAAGCAGCTGATACAAGAGGCAATGTACGTATTGCAAGAAAGTTTATGTATGCAAGGCTTTTATTAATTTTTGTTATGGTACTTGCTGCATTTATAGGATTAATGGTACGTATAGTCCTTCTTGGCAAAGAAAAAGGAGATGCATATGAGAAAAAGGTACTTGCACAGCAAAGCTATGTAAGTAATGTAGTACAGTATAAGAGGGGGGACATTACAGACAGGAATGGCAATAAGCTTGCTACAAGCATTAAAGTATACAATCTTATAATTGACCCTAAGCTGGTACTGTCTGATGAAAAGTTTCTTAAACCTACAGCAGATGCTTTAAATAAAGTTTTTGGAATTACACAAAAGAAACTTGAGGAAATACTTGAGGAAAAACCTTCATCACATTATTATGTAATGGAAGATTTTAAACATCTTGGTTCTAAAAGTGTAAATAACTTTGAAAAGCTGCAGGAAAAGAATAAATATATAAAAGGTGTATGGTTTGAAGAGGAGTATATAAGAAATTATCCTTATTCAACAGTTGCATGTGATGTTATAGGTTTCTGTAATTCCAATGAAGAAGGGGCATGGGGCATAGAGAAGGAGAATAATTCTTCTTTAAATGGTTCATACGGCAGGCGTTATGGATATTATGACCAGGGACTTGACCTTGTCCAGACTGTTAAGCCAGCAGTTAATGGAAATACAGTAGTTTCAACTATTGATGTCAATGTACAAGGTATAGTTGAACAGCATATGGAGAAGTTTGAAAAAGAAACTGGCTCAGATAATATAGGATGTATTATTATGAACCCTAATAATGGGGAAATATATGCAATGGCGTCATATCCATGCTATGACTTAAATAATCCAAGGGATTTATCAGATTTCTATTCAAAGAAAAAGCTGGCAAAGATGAGTGAAGAAGAAAAGCTTGAAAAGCTTAATGCATTATGGCGTAATTACTGTATAAGTGATTCATATGAGCCTGGTTCTACATTAAAACCTGTTACTGTAGCAGCTGCGCTTGATGAAGGGCTTACAGCTGGTGACAAGTATTATAAATGTGATGGCGGGCAGCAGGTAGCAGACAGGTATATTAAGTGTGTTGCACATGCCAGAGGCGGACATGGTTATACTACAATATGCCAGGCACTTATGTGGTCATGTAATGATGTACTTATGCATCTTGGCTCAAAACTTGGCAAGACAACATTCCTGGAATATATAAATAATTTTGGGTTTGGGCATAGAACAGGCATTGATTTGCCTGGTGAAGCTTCAGGTGCAATATTTACTGAGAATACCATGGGACCTGTACAGCTTGCAACATCAAGCTTTGGACAGAGCCAGACTGTTACAATGGTACAGATGGCGGCTGCATTCAGTGCTGTTATAAATGGAGGTAACTATTACCAGCCACATGTTGTAAAAGAAATAACCACAGAAACAGGTGCCGTAGTTTCTTCTAATGATAATATGCTTGTAAGACGTGTAATAACAGAAGATACAAGCAAACTTTTAAAGAGTTACCTTTATAAGACAGTTTCAGAGGAGGACGGCACTGCAAAACCAGCACGTGTTAAAGGCTATGAAATAGGAGGAAAGACAGGTACTGCAGAGAAGCAGCCAAGGGGACAGGGCAATTACCTTGTTTCATTTATAGGATGTACACCAGCAGAAAATCCAGAAGTGGTAATATATGTAATTATAGATGAACCTTATGTTGAAGACCAGGCACACAGCACATATGCAACAGAATTTGCAAGTGATGTAATGAAAGACGTACTTCCATTTCTTGGAATTTATCCTGATACCAGCAAGGCAAACCAGAAAAAAAATAAAACATCCAAATCTAAGATAAAGCTGCCATCCACAAAGGACGGAAGGTTTATAGAAGCGCCAAAAGGCGGGTTTTCTAATAAAGATTATGGTGTGGCAGGACAGTAGTGGTATTATGGGTTTATAAAGCCATGTACTGCAGGTTATAGAAATTATCCAGCATTAATCATATTTTCCATAAATATTAATAAGCTATAGTAACAAATTATATATGGCAGTGGAATATGAAAAGTTGTAAAACAGCGCAAAGACAAAGGCTTATATTTGCCTACACTATAGTCTGCATACTAACAGTTGCGTTATTATGCAGACTTGCTTATTTAATGCTTGGCAAAGCTGATTATTATGGGGCTAAGGCAAAGGATGTACAGCAGAGGGAAAGGAGCATCAAGGCTGAAAGGGGCATAATATATGACAGGAACGGGGTAGTGCTTGCAGGAAACAAGCCAGTATCTACTATTTCAGTAATACATAACCAGATTACTGAACCAGAAAGGGTTATATCTGTACTGTCAGAAGTGCTTGGTATTGATGAAGCGAAAGTACGCAAGAGAGTTGAAAAGGTTTCTTCCATTGAAAGGATAAAGTCAAATGTAGACAAAGAAACATCTGATAAAATCCGTGACATGGGTCTTGACGGGGTAATGGTGGATGAGGATTATAAAAGGTATTACCCATATGGTAATCTTGCGTCAAGGGTTATAGGTTTTACAGGTGCAGATAACCAGGGGATTATCGGGCTTGAAGTAAGTTATGACTCATACCTGCAGGGAGAAGATGGGCGTATACTTACAATGACTAATGCAAGGGGAATTGAAATTGAAGGGGAAGCAGAAGACAGGATTGAGCCTGTAGCAGGTAATAGTTTTTATACAAGCCTTGATATAAATATACAAAAGTTTGCACAGCAGGCAGCAGAGGATGTACTGGAAGCCAAAAATGCAAAAAGTGTACGTATTATTATGCTGAACCCACAGAACGGAGAAATATATGCAATGGTAAATGCCCCTGAGTTTGATTTAAACAATCCATATGAAATTGCTGGTTCAGAAAATATGACACAGGAAAAGTTTAATGAGGAACTTAATAAGATGTGGCGTAACGGCTGTATAAGTGATACTTATGAGCCAGGTTCTACATTTAAGGTATTTACTGCTACATCAGCGCTTGAAGCAGGTGTAGTAAAAGAGACAGATACATTCAGCTGTCCAGGTTATAAGATGGTTGAAGACAGAAGAATAAGATGCCATAAGGTTTCAGGCCATGGAGCAGAAACTTTTGTACAGGGTGTGCAGAATTCATGTAATCCTGTATTTATGGAGGTAGGGGCAAGGCTTGGTACAGACAGGGTGTTTGAATACCTGGATAAACTGGGTATACTGAAGAAGACTGGCATTGATGTGCCAGGTGAAGCTGCTACAATAATGCATAAAAAAGAAAATGTGGGTGCTGTTGAACTTGCTACTATGTCATTTGGGCAGTCATTCCAGCTTACACCTGTAAGGCTGCTTGCAACAGTGAGTGCTGTAATAAATGGTGGTACCCTTATAACACCTCATTTTGGTGTGGGTATTGAAAGCAGTGACAAGACAGTTGTCAGGAAACTGAAGTATGAAACAACAGAAGAGGCAATATCAAAAGATACTTCTGAAAAAATGAAAAGAATATTAGAGTCAGTAGTTTCAGAAGGCGGCGGGCATAAGGCGTCAGTTGAGGGATATAAAGTGGGTGGCAAGACAGGTACATCTGAAAAGCTTCCAAGAAGCAGCAATAAATATATTGCTTCATGCCTTGGCTTTGCACCAGCAGAAAATCCTGTTGTGCTTGCACTTGTACTTATTGATGAACCAGAGGGGATATACTATGGAGGAACTATAGCAGCACCAGTTATATCAAAGCTCTTAGATGACGCACTTCCATATCTTGGCATTGAGAGGCAGGGGGAAGAGCCAGATAAGACAACAGAGCCATAACTGGATGCAGAGGGCAATAATTATAAGTGCAGCAACAGACGGAGGCTGGTTATGGATTACATGAGTACGGTGATACCCGTGCTTATGGCATTTGCCATAAGTGTAGTGTTGTGTCCCATAATAATACCTTTTCTGAAAAAAATGAAGTTTGGACAGTACGTAAGAGATGACGGACCAAAAGCACACCTTAAAAAAGCAGGGACTCCTACAATGGGTGGTCTTATTATACTTGCATGTATTGCAATGACATCAGTTTTGTATATCAGGGGAAACAGGGAAGTGCTCCCAGTTTTGTTTGCCACTATAGGTTTTGGGCTTATAGGTTTTCTTGATGATTATATAAAGGTTGTGATGAAACGTTCACTTGGGCTTACCCCATGGCAGAAAATAGTCCTTCAGGCAGTAGTTGCAGGTATATTTGTCTATTATTACCTTGTAAAGCTTGGATATAAACCAGAGTTTCTTATACCGTTTTCAGGCGGTATAAGGGACGGGTGGTATGTATCAATGCCTGTGCCAGTATTTGTGGTATTTGTATACTTTGTTATGCTTGGTACTGTCAATGGCACTAATTTTACTGATGGGTTAGACGGGCTTGCGTCAAGTGTTACACTTCTTGTAGCAGTATTTTTTACTATTGTGGCATCTGGCATGAAAAGTGGTATTACGCCTGTTACTGCGTCAGCAGCAGGTTCACTTATGGGCTTCCTGTTATATAATGTCTACCCGGCAAGTGTATTTATGGGTGACACAGGTTCCCTGGCACTTGGAGGGTTTGTTGCATCTGCTGCGCTTATGCTTAAGCTGCCAGTATTTATTATAGTTGCTGGTGCAGTCTATCTTATAGAAGTCCTTTCGGTAATTATACAAGTAGTTTATTTTAAAGCCAGTGGTGGAAAGCGCTTCTTTAAAATGGCGCCAATACACCATCATTTTGAACAATGCGGCTGGTCAGAAACAAAAGTTGTTACAGTGTTTTCATTATTTACTGCTGTAATGTGCATATTGTCTCTGGCTGCATTATATATATAGATGCAGGTTTGTGTATGCGCTGCAAGCCACAGGCCTGGAATATAAAAAAGCAGTGCAGAAATGAGGAAATTATGCAATTTAGTAATAAAAGGTTTTTAGTTGTGGGTACAGGAAAAAGTGGTGTTGCGGCAGTATCCCTTCTTTCAAAGGAAGTGACAGCCATTACAGAAAATGGTGCAGGCATAATTGTTGTAGAAGGCAATAATAAACTTTCAAGGGAAGAAGTGGCAGACAGGTTTCCGCCAGGGACAGGTTTCCGGTTAATAATGGGAGAGCCAGATGACAGTGTGCTTGACAGTGTGGATATTGCAGTTATAAGCCCAGGAGTACCAAAAGACTCACCACTTGTACTTAAACTGGAAGCCCGGGGAATACCTGTATGGGGTGAGATTGAGCTTGCTTATGTATTTGGCAAAGGAAAAGTGTATGCTATAACAGGGACTAATGGAAAGACAACAACAACAGCCCTTACAGGGGAAATAATGAAAACATATTTTAATGATGTATATGTTGTAGGTAATATTGGCATGCCATATACAGAATATGCAGCAGGCATGGATGAAAATTCTGTGACAGTTGCGGAAATAAGCAGCTTCCAGCTTGAAACAATCCATACATTTAAACCAGAAGCCAGTGCTATATTAAATATTACACCAGACCATCTGGACAGGCATCATACGATGGACTGTTATATAAATACAAAAGCACGCATAGCAGAGAACCAGGACAAGGGAAACCTTTGTGTCCTTAACTATGAAGACATTTATTTAAAAAATATTGCAAAAGATATAAGTGCAGATGTATTTTGGTTCAGCAGTGGGCATATATTAGAACGTGGGATATGGCTTGAAGGTGAAGATATTATATATTGTGACAATAAGCGTATAAAGATATGTTCCATCCATGATATGAAGCTTTTAGGAAAACATAATTATGAAAATGTAATGGCAGCAGTTGCAATAGCCATGCATGCAGGAGTACCTGTGGAATATATAAGAAAGGCTGTAAAGGAATTTAATGCAGTGGAACACCGCATTGAATTTGTAAGGGAAATTTCAGGGGTTAAATATTATAATGACTCAAAAGGAACTAACCCTGATGCTGCCATAAAGGCGGTGGAAGCTATGGTTTCCCCTACAGTAGTTATAGGAGGCGGTTATGATAAACAGGCTTCTTATGATGAATGGATTGCATCTTTTGGTGATAAAGTAAAATGCCTTGTACTGTTAGGGGCTACAGCAGACAAAATAGCCGCTTCCGCAGACAAAGCTGGATTTACCAATATAATAAAAACAGACTCACTTAAGGAAGCTGTAAAGGCAGCAAGCCTTAATGCAAAACCTGGTGATGCCGTGCTTCTGTCACCAGCATGTGCAAGCTGGGATATGTTTAAAAGTTACGAAGAAAGAGGAACTTTGTTTAAAGAGTACGTAAATAGTCTTTAAATAATGGGTAAAGCAGATGGCATTCTGTAATAGTAAAAGACGGAAAGGGGGAACCAGCAGGATATGCCAGGTACAGGACGGCAAAGGAAAAGTGTAAAAACGTTTACCCAGTATGACTATATGCTGCTCTTTATGACAACAGGAATAGCATTATTCGGGGTTCTGATGATATACAGTGCTGGATATTATACAGCTTCTGTATTTAATGCACCATTCCGTTTTGTTAAGCAGCAGCTTTCAGGGCTTGGCATAGGTTTTATACTTATGTTTGCCATTTCAAAACTGGATTACCAGATGTTTATCCAGAAGATAGCAGGGAAAAAGTATTCATTATCAATGTCGCATATTGCATATATAACAGCTCTTGTGCTGCAAACAGCAGTATTATTTATTGGTGAAGAATACAATGGTGCTAAGAGATGGATAAAAATAGGGCCAGTACAGTTCCAGCCATCTGAGATAAGCAAGATTGCTGCAATTTTATTTATTTCATATGCAGTATATAAGAACAGGAAAGCACTTGACAGTTTTCTTGGTTTCTTAAGCGTTATGGCATATATGATGCCACTTATAGTCCTTATAGCCAAGGAAAACTTAAGTTCTGCAATAATAGTAGGAGGCATATCTATAGGGATGTGCTTTGTTGCAAGTAATAAGAAAGGTTACTTTGTAGCATGTGCACTTATACTTGTGGGTGTTATAGTATTGTACATAGTATTTGGTGACCCATTCAGGATGGAACGTATACAGATATGGCTTAACGTAGAAACACATCCAAAGGCACACCAGATTAAACAGGGGCTTTATGCTGTTGCATCTGGAGGGCTGTTTGGCAAAGGGCTTGGGCAGAGTATGCAGAAACTTGGATTTATACCAGAGGCATACAATGACATGATATTTGCTGTTATTTGTGAAGAACTTGGAATAGTAGGTGCAGCACTTGTAATACTTGCGTTTCTTGTGTTATTCTGGCGTATAGTAGTAATAGCATGCCATGCACCTGATATTTTTGGGACAATGCTTTGTGTAGGTGTAATGGTACAGCTTGCAATACAGGTTGTAATAAATGTGGCAGTAGTAACTAATTCAATACCATCAACAGGAATACCCCTTCCGTTTATAAGTTATGGTGGTACATCCGAATTAATTATTATGGCAGAGATGGGTCTTGTACTTGGTGTATCAAGGCAGATTAAACAAAAGTAATATATCTGTTGCATTGAAGTTTGTCCAGGCAATACATGCAGGCATCCCGCCGGGTTTGTCTGCATGGAGGTATAATAATATAGGGCGGGAAGCGTATAAGTAGGATGAAAGCTGGAATAATTTACAGAAGGACTTGCCATGAAACGCTATAAAAAGATATTTATATGTATAATAATATTATTTTTGCTTATATTTGTACCATATTTCTGGTTTCATATAGATACAGTCAAAATAGAAGGAACAGAGGTTTATACAGAAGAAGAGATAAAAGCTTCTGTATTTTCAAGGAAGTTTTCAGATAACAGCCTTATATTAAGGCTCTACAATAAGTTTTTGGGGATAAACAGGCTTCCATTTGTTGAAGATATAGATATAAATTATGAAAGCCATGATACAGTTGTGCTTTATGTATATGACAAGACAATAAGCGGATGTATAAAATATATGGGACAGTATGTATATTTTGACAAAGAGGGAAGGGTTTTGGAAAGCCTTCCAAAGCGCAGGCAAAATGTCCCAGTAGTTACAGGCATTAAATTTGGTGATTTTGCCATTGGTGAAAAGTTCAAGGTAGAAGACAGTTCATTGTTTGATGCTATAATGAATGTATCACTGCTTATAAGCCATTATGGCATAAATGTAAAAAGAATCCATATAAACAATGGTGATGTTAAAATTTATTCAGGCAATGTACAGGTACATCTTGGAAAAAAGAAACTTTACAATGACCAGCTTGCAGCGCTGTCTGAAGTCCTTAATACTACAAATGAGGAAAAGCTTAGCGGCACTATAGACATGGAAAACTATAAACAGGGTGATAAGATTGTGCTTAAGCAGAATTAATTGAAAAAGAACAAATATTCTCTTGATTATTCTCTTATGAATTAGTATTATATAAGTTAGGGGAATATGAGATTGCATAATTGAAGGAGGAGCAACTTTGTTAGAGATAAAGACGAACGAGGCAGATTTAGCCGCAAAAATATTGGTTATAGGAGTTGGCGGTGGAGGTAATAATGCTGTCAACCGTATGATAGAAGAAGGTATACAAGGTGTAGAGTTTGTATGTATTAATACAGATAAACAGCATCTTTTAAATTGTAAAGCACCTGTCTGCCTGCAGGTAGGAGAAAAGCTGACAAAGGGCCTTGGTGCCGGAGCTGATCCTGAAGTTGGCAGGGCTGCTGCGGAGGAAAACCGCGAAGAGATTACAGATATAGTAAAAGGAGCTGACATGGTATTTGTTACATGCGGCATGGGAGGCGGTACAGGTACAGGTGCAGCCCCTATTGTTGCAGAGATATCCAAGGAACTTGGCATACTTACTGTAGGTATTGTAACCAAGCCTTTCCGTTTTGAAGCAAGAAGCCGTATGAATAATGCTCTTTCCGGTATTGAAAATTTAAAAAGAAATGTAGACACTCTTATTGTAATTCCTAACGATAAGCTTCTTGAGATAGTAGACAGACGTACTTCCATGCCTGACGCCTTAAAGAAAGCAGATGAAGTGCTGCAGCAGGGTGTACAGGGCATCACAGACCTTATTAACGTTCCAGGGCTTATAAACCTTGACTTTGCTGATGTGCAGACTGTTATGAAAGATAAAGGGATTGCACATATAGGCATTGGAATGGGAAGCGGGGATGATAAGTGTGTTGATGCTGTTAAGCAGGCTATATCAAGTCCTCTTCTTGAAACAACAATAGAAGGTGCATCTCATGTTATTATAAATATTTCAGGTAATGATGTCGGACTGCAGGAAGCAAGTGAAGCTGCCTATTATGTCGAGGAACTTACAGGTGAGAACTGTAATATAATTTTTGGTGTGAGTGATGCCTCTGACCCGGATATTGTAAAGATAACTGTTATTGCAACAGGTCTTGAAGAGGATTCAGATGTGCAGGCAGCTACTGCACAGCCACAGCCAAAAGCACCATTTGTAAAGCAGAGTACAACAAAGGTATTTCCTGCAAGGGAAGGACAAGGAGCACAAGCGCAGGCTGTACAGCAGCCAGGCGGCATGCAGCAGACACCACCTCCAGCAGTTACAGATATGGGTGGTATAAAGATACAGACACCTTCATATAACCGCCAGACAGATGATGGTGGTATAAAGATACCAGAGTTTTTACAGAGAAAAAAATAAGTATAATTATGATTACATATTATTTAATAAAAGTCCGGACTTGGATTTGGAATGTAAGTCCGGACTTATCTTTTAATTTGCATGGAGGGGGAATATGCGTAAATTAAGAATAAGCTGCTGTATTAAAGTACTGCTTATATTTGGCGGGATTATCCTTATACAGATGGTTTCATCTATGGCTTTTATGGCAGCATATACGTTTTTAAAGATATTCCAGGGAGCTTCATATAATGATATTATTCAAAGCGTAAATACAGACAGCCTTATGTGGATATCTATAATAAGTGCAACACTTTCAATGATATGGTGCCTGGTTTTGTACCTGCGTTCAAGCTGGCGTATAAAGGGTATGGATTACAAAGAGGTATTTGCACTTAAAAATATTGCTGGGATATTTGCAGCGGGTGCAGGCGGATGTATATCTATTTCAGTGCTGCTGTCTATGATTATGGCTTTATTTCCAAACGCATTTGATAATTATAACAGGCTTATGGAGAACCTGGACAGTGATGGAGGAGCACTAACAATTATATATGTTACTCTGATAGGTCCTGTATCAGAAGAACTTATATTCCGTGGGGCAATATTTGACAGGATGCACCTTGCATTTCCATTCTGGACCGCCAATGCAATACAGGCAGCATTGTTTGGAATTTACCATATGAACCTGGTACAAGGTATATATGCATTCCTTCTTGGTATGGTTTTAGGAATGGTAGTTTATTCTACAGGCAGTATATTGTGTTCAATAGCAACACATATAATATTTAATTCTACTACTTATATTATGCAGTATGTTTTTGGCGGGGATTCCCCAATCCTGGCGTTTTTATATATTATATGTATTATAATTTCTTTTGTAATACTGGTATTAAGCCTTATATATTTTATAAGTAAATGCCAGAAGAAATATAATATGGAAAAAATGCAATCTTATAATATGAACTGACAAGTTTTTATGTTATAATACTATATATAGGATTTTGTGCTGCTATTGTACATAATATAGGATTAATGGGACTTCTGTCTTACCGTTTGTCTGCAGACAGCACATTATTTATAGAAGGAGGATAAAATGGGGACAAATATAGATAATTTTGAAAAATATATTGGAGTATTTGAAATATTGTCAAAATGTACAGATGATTATCTTTTTATACTGGATTTTATAGAAGACCATTATAATATTACAAAAAGGGCAACAGAGATATTTAACTTTGAACAGAATGATTTTTATAATGCATTATCAATAATAGGGGAGTCGGTATATCCTGATGACAGGGAGATGCTTAATAATAACATCCAGGATATTATAGATGGTAAGTCAAATGAGCACGACCTTGAATACAGGTGGATTAATAAAAGTGGCAATCCTGTCTGGATAAGCTGCAGGGGGCAGGTTGTACGTGATTTGGATGGCAGGGTACGTTATCTCATAGGAAGGATTTCTGAACTTGGGCGTAAGAATAAGATTGATAATATAACAGGGCTTTACCGTGAAGTAAGGCTGCGCCAGGATATTCTTAAAATGGACAGGGCTTCTGCCAAAAAAGGGTTTCTTTTGCTTATAGGTATAGATAATTTTAAAGATATTAATGAAAGATATAACAAAGAAGTTGGTAATTCCACATTGCAGGTACTTGCACAGTGCATTACTGAGGCGGTAGGGGAAAGTGCAAGTGTTTACCGTATGAGTGGCGATGAGATTATGGTTTTCTGTAAAGGGCTGGACTCAATATTAAGTGACCCTGCTAAGGAAATGTATAAAAAGATAAGGTCAGTAGTAGATAAGAAAATAAATGAAAAAGGATACAGGCTTTTTTATACAATATCAGGTGGTTCAGTATATTTTACAGAAGAAGACAATACAGGCATACAATATATTGAGAAAGCAGAGTTTGCATTAAGGCTTGCTAAGATACGTGGCAAAAATATGTGTGTATGTTATGAAAAGCTTGATTATAGTGAATATGTAAATAAACTGAAGATGCAGGAAGCATTAAGGAAAGCTGTGGAAAATAACTTTGAAGGTTTTGAGCTTTATTACCAGCCTATAGTAAATATGGAGAAAGCATGTATACATGGGGCAGAAGCACTTTTAAGGTGGAAGAATGGGAAGTTTGGAATGGTTTCACCAGGAATATTTATCCCTCTGCTTGAAGACAGCGGACTGATAATACCTGTTGGCAGATGGGTTATTGAAGATGCTATGCGCCAGTGCCTTGAGTGGCAGAAAATTTGTCCAGGGTTCAGGGTAAATATTAATATTTCATTTGTGCAGATTAAGAAAAGCAATGTTATAAGTGATATTGATTTATGTATGGAGAAGTTTGGGTTTGACAGTAAAAATGTGCTTTTTGAGATTACTGAAAGTGGTGAACTTGAAACTGGTTATTCAACGCAGAATATACTTGAATCATTCCACAGGAGAAGCTTAAACCTTGCTATAGATGATTTTGGCACAGGATATTCTAACTTGCGCTATATTAAGGAAATGATGTTTAATCTTGTAAAGATTGACCAGGCATTTATAAGGGGTATAAGGGACAGCCAGTATGATTATATGGTGGTTAAGCAGTTTACTGAGCTTGCACACAGCTTGAATTTAAAGGTTTGTTATGAGGGCGTTGAGACAGAGGAAGATTTTAAATGTGTAAGGGAACTAGAACCTGATTACATACAAGGATATTATTTTTCAAGACCTGTTACATCAGCAGAATTTGAAGAAAAATATCTTGGGAAAGAAAATGTATTTTAAATATTTGGAAATTTTACTGTGCCATAAATTTATAAATAAAAAAGAGAATTTATTGTGCCAGTATCCCTCCCAGACCGTCCGTAAACTAATGGCTGATATGGCTCTATCCTGTTTTTATTACTATTTGCAGTTACAAAGTGGGAATTGCATTGAAAATTTACTTTTATTTTTTCATTGTTAGTGTGAAAATTTTTTGTGCCATCTGAGTTTACGTACAGTCTCCCCATTATGTAAAATAAAACAATTAAATGGAGATTAGATATGGATAAGAATAAATTAAGGGTAAGGAAGTTTCTTGCACTTTTTCTTGCATTAAGCCTTGTATTAACGGGATGCAGTTTTAATAATGTAATTACGGATAAAGTGACATCAGGGGAAGTTTCTTCTGATGGCCAGAATACCCAGCAGAAGAAGGGTGGAGACCTTGAGATACATTTTATTGATGTAGGGCAGGGAAGTTCAGCTCTTATAGAAAGTAACAGCCATTTTATGCTGGTTGATGGCGGGGACAGTAAATATTCATCAAGAGTGGTATCTTACCTGGAAGACCAGGATGTAGATAAACTTGACTATGTTATTGCAACACATTATGATGCAGACCATCTGAATGGTGTAGTTGGTGCACTTAATTCTTATGATGCAGAGGTTGTAATTGCGCCAGATTACAAGGCAAAAAGCAAAGTATACCAGTCATTTATAGATGTGCTTGACAGTAAAAATATAGATATTACATATCCAAAGACAGGTACAAAGTATAAAATAGGCAATGCAGAGTTTACAATACTTGCACCAAATGACACACATTACAGTGATGCAAATGACTACTCTGTAGCAATTAAACTGGTTAATGGCAGCAACACATTTATAATGACAGGTGATGCAGAGATTGAAAGTGAATATGAAATGCTTGAAACAGGTATAGATTTGTCATGTGATGTATATATGGCAGGGCATCATGGCAGCAAGTCTTCATCTTCACAGGCATTTATGCAGGCAATGCAGCCAGCAAGTGTTGTTATAAGTGTTGGTAAGAATAATAAATACAGGCATCCATCAGATGAGGCAATGGCAAGGTTTAATGCAATGGGCTGTGATATATACCGTACTGATGAACTTGGTGATATAATAGCTGTAAGTGATGGCAAGACTATTAAATTTAATACAAAGGCGTCAAAAAAAGGTACAGGAAAGAAGAAAGGCAGTACAAGCAGCAAATCTGGAAATAATTATATTGGGAATGTTAATTCTAAAAAGTTCCACAAAAAAGCTTGTTCATCACTTCCAGATGAAGAAAATATGGTATATTTTGGTACAATAAATGAGGCAGAAGATGCTGGATATGAGCCTTGTGGAATTTGTAATCCAGAATAAAAGGCTTATTATAGAAAATGGAGACTGGAAATGGATTATAATAAGATTAATAGTGAAATAGAAAATGTTGATATAAATGCTATACCACCTGAGGATGAACCACAAAGACAGTATTATTTTATAAAACTTCTACGCAGATGGATGGAACAGAAGGTTAAAGAAGAAGGCAGGGAGCTTACATGCTGTGTAAATACTTTTGGCTGCCAGATGAATGCAAGGGATTCTGAAAAAATCCTTGGTATACTTAAGTCAATAGGTTATAAAGAAACAAATTCAGAAGAAGCAGACCTTGTTATATTTAATACATGCACAGTAAGGGAAAATGCTAATCTTAAGCTGTATGGCAGGATTGGACAGCTTAAGAAGTATAAAGACAGAAATCCTGGTATGTTAATAATGCTTTGTGGCTGTATGATGCAGGAGAAAGAAGCTGTAGAAAAGATAGAGAAAAGTTACAGGCATATTGATGTGATTTTTGGTACACATAATATATTTAAGTTTGCAGAACTTCTTGCAATGAAAGTGTTAGATGAAAGGCTTAAGAGAAAAATACTTGTTGATGTCTGGGAAGAAGAAGGTGGTATTGTAGAAGAGCTTCCCTCAGAGAGAAAACATTTCTTTAAAAGTGGTGTAAATATTATGTTTGGATGTAATAATTTCTGCAGTTACTGTATAGTCCCTTATGTGCGTGGCAGGGAACGTAGCAGGGAACCAGAAGACATTATTGCAGAGATAGAAAGCCTTGTTAATGATGGTGTTGTAGAAGTTATGCTGCTTGGACAAAATGTTAATTCATATGGCAAGAACCTTAAGAATACAGTAACTTTTACAGAACTGCTTGAGAGGGTTGAACAGATAGAAGGGCTTAAACGTATACGTTTTATGACTTCACATCCAAAGGATTTATCAGACAGCCTTATAGAATTTATGGGACGTTCAAAAAAAGTATGCCACCATATACACCTTCCACTGCAGTCAGGAAGCAGCAGGCTGCTGGAAATTATGAACAGGCATTATACAAAGGAGGAATACCTGGAACTTATAGAAAAGATAAGGAAAGCAGTTCCTGATATTGCAATAACTACCGATATAATTGCAGGGTTTCCAGGAGAGACAGAAGAAGATTTTAATGAAACACTTGATGTAATAGAAAAAGCTGGCTATGATAATGCATTTACGTTTATATACAGCAAACGTACAGGCACACCTGCGGCATCTATGGAAGACCAGATACCAGAAGAGATTGTGAAAGAACGTTTTGACAGGCTTTTAAATAAGGTGAAGGAGATTTCAGCAAAAAAGGCAGCAAAATATGTTGGAAAGACGGTATATGTACTTGCTGAAGAAAAGAATAACCAGGAAGCAGGTTTTATTACAGGCCGTACAGAACAGAATTATATAGTACATTTTAAAGGGAATGAAGAACTTATAGGAAAGATAGTCCCTGTAAAATTATGTGAAAGCAAGGGATTTTATTATTACGGGGAGATGTAATATACGGAAGGTGGTGGTTGTATGGAAGAGACCAGTGTACGCCAGGGAAACTTAAGGCAGAAACAAGAAGAAAGAGAACATTTGATATTTAGCAAATATGCTTCATTTGCAGATATGTCAGCTGGCAGGGACAGATATGAACTGCAATGTGATATAAGGACAGATTACCAGCGTGACAGGGACAGAATTCTTCATTGTAAATCTTTCAGGAGGCTTAAAGACAAGACACAGGTTTTTCTTTCACCAGTTGGTGACCATTACAGGACACGGCTTACACATACACTGGAAGTAGCGCAGAATGCAAGGACAATAGCAAGGGCGCTTCTGCTTAATGAGGACTTAACAGAAGCAGTGGCGCTTGGGCATGACCTTGGACATACACCATTCGGGCACGCAGGAGAACGTGCGCTTGATGAAATTACAAAAGACAGTGGCGGGTTCAGCCATAATGAACAAAGTGTAAGGGTAGTTGAACTTCTCGAAAAAGGCGGCAAAGGTTTAAACCTGACCAAAGAAACCAGGGATGGAATATTAAACCACCAGACAGCCCTGATGCCGCATACTCTCGAAGGCAAAATAGTGCGCCTTTCTGATAAGATAGCATATATAAATTCTGATATAGATGATGCAATACGTGCGGGTATTATTTCTGAGAAAGATATTCCTGCAGGACTCACAGATATCCTTGGAAGCAGTACAAATGAAAGACTTAATACACTTGTACACAATATTGTAAAGAATAGTGAAGGCAAAGATGATATATGTATGTCAGATGATGTCTTAAAAAGTATGTATGGACTGCGTAAATATCTTTATGATAATGTTTACAGCAACCCTGTGGCAAAAGGGGAAGAATACAAAGTAAAACATGTTATAGAACAGCTTTATTACTATTATATAAATAATACATGCAAACTTCCTGATGAATTTACAAGCCTGATAGCAGAGGGTATGCCTGCTGGAAGGACTGTATGTGATTTTATTGCATGTATGAGCGACAGATACGCAATTAACCTGTATAAAGAGATAATGATACCAAAATCATGGAGCGTCAAAGGGATAGAACACAGGTAACATATGTCTGGATGATATATTATGATGAGTCTGGAAATTGTGTCTGTCTTCAGCCAGGATAAGAGAATTTTTGGTATTACTAATAAAATATAACAGTTCGTTACATTTTAAATGTTTTTCATTACATATAGGGGTTAAATTAAAAAATTAAGCCGATATAAAAAGGTGAGGGGGTTGATAATGAATACAGAAACATACAGTTATGATGGGATTTTCAGAAAACTGCCAGCTGCATTGGATAAATCTGGAAATGCATTTGCTGGTGTAGAAAGGAAGGTGGAACAACAAAGGAAGAACAATGATAAGATGCTGCTTGTAAAGACAAAATCAAAAAATGTTGCCATTAATAAAGATGATATTATGTATGTGGAAAGCAACAGGAGAAAAAAGGAAATACATATGACCAGTGGCGTTATTGAAATTTATTCTACAATGGACGCTTTAAACTGTCTTCTGGGTGAAGGGTTTTACCAGTGTCACAGGGGATATATTGTCAATATGGCACATGTACTGGAGTATACTTGTGACAGTATAAAGATAAGCAGCGGGGAAGTAGTTTATATGTCAAAAGAAAAATACAACGGTTTTGAAACTTCATATACATTATATCTGGGCAGATATAATTAAAAATTTTGCTTGGACCTTAAAAGGAAAGCATGGCAGCCCTGAATGGCAGACGGGCTGTAAGTATACCGTTGTATAAAGATTAATTATTAAAGAAAGGATTATAGTATTATGAGAGTAGAAGGTATAAGCAGTTATTATGCTTTTATGTACAACAGGGATACAAAGAAAATATTTTCTGGAAATGAAGCAGAAGACGGATTTGCAGATTATTATAATGTAGGCCTTGCAGGCATTGGAAGTGATGATAATCCAGAATACAGTTCAAGAAAAGCAGGAATTGACAGTTTAATAAAGTTCTTCAGCAATCCTGGAACAGGTGATAACTTCTTTAATTCTGGACAGGGAAGTGATGAGTGTACAATTATTGAAGAAAAGGTAAGTGACACTGAAACAAGGTATTATGTTGATGGCAAGCTTATGCTGACTTCTATGGCTGGCGGACTTACTGCAAATATAAAGCTTGCACCAGCAGATGGTGACCCGGAATCAGAGGAACTTGAATTTGATGATGTGTCAAGGATTTCTATTTCTGAACTAGAAGATGAAGAAAATACTGACAGTGCTAAACGCAAGACAGGCACAACATCACAGGTTATTGTATATCCTGATGGCTCAAGATGGCTTATTATTACAACTTATTTCTGTGGCAAAGAGATAAAAATGACTAAAAGGCTGCCACCATTAGATGAACAGGCAGATGGGGAAGAAGATGTATTAAGGCAGGATGGCATGTATGAGGATGAGAAAGCGGAAATGGAATCATTAAATGTAGAAGATGCGTTAGACCGCTTGTCAAATCCTTACAAGGACGACCGCCAGTATTATGGCACAGAACAGATGGCAGGAGAGGAAAGAAGATAGTATTTAAAGTAGTAAACAGAGGATAGTAATATTAAAAGGCTGCTGTATTAAGTAAAAATAATATATATAGCTAATAATAACAGGAAATATATATATTATACTTAATGCGGCAGTTTTTTTTGGCAGGAGTTATTTATACTAAAAAAATTTGCTATAGATTTTTTAGATATCCAATAATTGGATAAGTTTATAATTTGTATACAGCAGGTTATGTCTTTGGAAAACTAAATAAAAGATTTAGATTGGTTACATTACAAAATACGCAGATAAAAGTATATAACTATACCAGTGTCTGGTTATAATTCTAAAAGAAAATATGCCATCAATAAGTTGATGGCATTATATAATATGGATATGGTTTTACAACACTGGCATTTTATAAAGCAAGCAATATTAATTAAAGTATGTTACAAATTATAAAAGATAGTTATATGCATCAGATATAGTAACAAATGCATATTTGTGTCCTCCAGGAACAGGATATTTGACTTGTATATAATTTCCTGATGCACCTAAAACAAGAACTTGGTCATTTTTATCAATATGTCCATAAGATGATCCATTTGGTCTTTTAAATGTTGGTATTTCTTTTTTAGCTATAACATTTTGTCCACTTGTAGCTGTTAAAATAGAGCTAGTTGCAATATAAGCAGTTTTTGTTGTGCCTCCTGAAACTGGATAATTTACTCTGGAATATTTATCATGAACCTCCAGTACTGTAATCTCATCATTTGCCCAAATTTCCCCATATGGTTTTGTTAAATTAGCGTCAGAAAATGTCTTTGTGGTTTCAGACAGAATAGTATAACATTTTCTTGTTGCTGCATTGGTATTTGTTGGGGTTACAATAATGATCCCCATTAAAATAACTAAATTCAAAAATAATAATCCAAGTTTACATTTAATATTTTTTCTGTTCATGTTTAATCCACCTTTCTTCGGAATACGCTAATGGATTTATTATATCCATAGCTGGCAGTCTTCCGTTTATTATTTTTATTTGTTATGCTTTTCTGTGTGCTGTTTTATATTACAGAACCTGGAAAGTGAATGGCATGGATGTATAGAATTAACATTGCATGTTTATATGTTTCCAGTAATCTGTATAATGTATCAGTGAATAGTACAAAACCATATCACATATACATATCTCTTATAAAGCTAGCTAATCCTGCTGCATGTCCAGGTTCTGGCATATGTGTTTTAACTGTCTAGTTCCATTTTATCAACACTAACGCAAGATTAGTTTATAAATAGCCTATTTTCTATTCTTTACATTTAAGTTTCAAAATCCAATCTCCTTTCAAAGTTTAATATTTATAGATATGATAAACCATAACATAAATATATCATGTAAATTTATTATTATAATGAGTTATGATTACAATAACATTATCGTCATATTTTTAAAATAAATTAGTATAAAATTAAAAAAATATTCATTATTAATAATAAAAGTATTATAAATAATGAATTGATTACTGATTTTTAACATATCGGATATACTTTTGAAGATATAGATTTATTTGCATGGTTTTATTATAATTAAAAAACTTTGAGTTTCCACATTTTTAAATTATACAAAGACTAATAACACATACATTAATAGGAACATCATTTTCATTTAAACAGGAAGTGTTCTTTAACATTTCATTACATAACTCTATGTTATGGTTTTTATAAAAATGTACCAGTTCTTCACTGTTATATTTTCGTACAAGTTTACGTATGACACTTTCAGAAAAAAGACCATCATTTACATTGCACCCATAATCCCATGCATTCCAGCCAAGCTCTGCAAGCAGCCCTGTATCTGTAACTGCAAAAGGGATATCTGTAAGGCTTGTTTTCTATTTGGGTTTTGCAGTAATTGCAAGTATCAGCAATGTATTTGAAGGGATATGGAGGTTATCACTGCGTTTAGCCTTAAATGCGTCATTAAGAGGTTTAAGAAAACCATGGTGTTTCATGGCAAGCACGACTGAACCAGCAAGAGCCAGCAATGCCAGCCCTGCAGTGTCTATTGTATCTGGATATATTGCTTCAAGGACTTTTTCCTTATCTTTTTTCCTAATATGTATCATAATGCTGTTTCCTGCCTTTATATTAGAATAATTATTTCCCCATTTGATTATAGCAGATTTTTTATATTATGTACAAAAGATTAATTGAAGTTACACTATTGTTTGATTGACGATACATACTATGTATAGTATTATATGTAAAATAAATACAATAAGGAGGCTTTTTATGAAAAAAATCAATTATTTAAAAATTATTTTATTCATGATGCTGTTATTTTGCACTTTTTCAGTTAGCGTTAAAGCTGCAGAATCAAGAAAAAATTTAGGTTATAAGTGGAGTAGTAAATATTCTATGGTATATTTTTATTTTGGCTTAAAAGACACTTGGAAAAATGCTATTAGTTCTGGAATGTACACTTTTACAGCAGGTGCAGCGTCAAATAAGTATGATATGCAAACAGTGGCAACACATGAACTTGGACATGCAATTGGTGTAGCACACTGCCATGAGGTAAATGAAACATCATGTTTTAGCGCTACGTGTCCATCCAATGTAATGATGTGTGTAATACATGATAATTCAATGCGAAGAAAATTAACAGATTATGATACATCATCTAAACAACTTATTTATTGTTATTGGTAGGAGGAATTAATATGAAAAAGAAAACCAGTTTTTTATTAATTGTATGTTGTATATTAATGTTAACAGCAATTGCAGGTTATGCAACTGGATTAAAAAACAATCAAAAAAATTTGCCTATATATGAAAACACATCTGTTTATCCTGCCTTTTCCCTGCCCCAATTAACAGATACAGCTACTTTCATTGTAGAAGCAGAGGTAGTGGATGTAGGTGATACTATTATGAAAGAAATAACAGTATCATTGACAGAAGATCTGGAAGATGCAACAGAAAGCCTTAGTTATCCTGTAACCCCAATAACTTTAGCTATTCATTCTTCCATCAAAGGTGACAACACAGGAAATAAGCTTATTTATTACGAAGAGGGCGGAATAACATCTGAATATGTCCAATTGCCAGATGGATATGTGATGGAAGAAGGCATGGAGGCAATACTGTTTTTGAATCCTGATGGTTATTGCTGGGGAGTCCAAAGTATTTTTCCTATATCTGGGGAAAATGTAATTCTAAACAATGCAGCAATAGAATATATAGGCAAAGACAATGTTTCTGTACTGGAAACACAGACTTTAGACTCAAATATCAAAAGCCAGATTGATGCAAAGAGCATTAATGTTATGCCAGCCGATGACTTTATATCCGTTATTCAGTCTATTGTTGAGAATTGAAAATAACATGCCAAACGGGGTTGTAAAGAACTGTCAATAAATAACTTTTCTTGAGTTTCCCCATTTTTTTGGCAAGCAGCCCTGTATCTGTAACTTTATATCATGTCCAAAAGAATAATTGAAGAAATTAAAAAAACAGCTTGACAGAAATAGAAAATAATGGTAATATACTTTTCGTTGCTGTAAAAACATGCGAAAAACCAGATGTTTTATAACAGTAGATAAAAAAATGTAAAAAAATAAAAAAAGTTGTTGACAAAGATAAACAGAAGTGGTAATATAAAACACGCTGTTGGGAACAGCAACAAAATAATAAAATAACAGAACCTTGATAACTGAACAGTAAAACAACCCTGAAAATTCTAAAAGAAATAATAA
>ERZ778516.76-NODE-76-length-82270-cov-15.161516_pt1 | contig 82270 bp, 76 predicted proteins | sample MGYA00510342_ERZ778516 | MGnify/ENA primary metagenome ERZ778516 (study PRJEB29527, sample SAMN07138961) | mouse gut metagenome | material: feces | host: mouse | place: China:Nanjing | collected 2016-01-25 ...
TTGGTTCTCTCTAGATGTTAGCTGGCATCAACCCACTACAGTTGACAATGAGCCAGATAAAAAAAAACGAGAACACTTATTAAAATGTTCTCGCTGAACCATTATATTTTATGACGTATCTATTTTTTGTCTACGCAGTCGACATCCAAACAGACGTTCACATCAATGTACTTTTTTGAACCTTTTTTATGTTAAAATCACTCTTTTCAATAAAGACAAAATGTTTGAAAAAATGCTTAAAATAAAGGATTTTCACCTGTTGCTTCGTTGTAGCAACACTACGCACTCCACATGATGGGTATTTGGGAATAAATCGACGGGTTGAACTTTTTGGAGTTTGTAGCCTAACTCTTGGTAGTGTTTGATGTCACGCGCCATGGTAGCTGGGTTACATGAAATGTAGGTGATTTTGTCTGGTTGCATGGCGACGCTTGCTTTGATGAAGTTTTCAATTAAGCCTTTGCGTGGTGGATCCACCAAAATTACGCTTGGTTTAATACCTTCTTTGATCCAAGTTTCCATAGCGTGCTCGGCTGAGTCCGCCACATAATGGGTATTGGTGATGCTATTTAGGGCAGCATTGCGTTTGGCATCAGCGACAGCTTCTTCAATCACTTCGACCCCATAGACAGCTTTGACTTTTTTGGCAAATGAAAGCCCAATGGTTCCAATACCTGAATAGGCATCAATGACAATGTCTTCTGGTGTTAAATCTGAAAAATCAATAGCGGTCTGGTAAAGTTTCTCTGCCATTTCAGTATTAACTTGATAGAAAGAACGTGCTGAAATTTCGTACTGATTACCCAGCATAGTATCTACAATTGTGTCTTTTCCGTAAAGCGTTCTAAATTCCTGACCGAAAATAGCATTGGTGTTTTTGTCATTAATATTTTGAATAATGGATTTCACCGCTGGAAAGGCTGCTACGATTTTAGCGATGATTTGCTCAATACGGAATATTTTAGGGCGTGTTGTAACAAAAACCAGCATCATTTCACCTGAGTAATGACCACGACGAACCACGAGATTGCGAATCAAGCCAGTTTGAGCTTTTTCATCATACGGTTTAATATCAAATTGACGCAGCAAATCACGGGTAAATAAAATCAAGCGATCGATTTCTTTGTTTTGAATGTAAAAATCAGTAATAGGCATCAGATCATGAGAATGTTTGCGGAAAAAGCCAGTTTCTAGCTGACCGTTGACACGACGAACAGGCACTTGGGCCTTATTGCGATAAGCATAAGGATGCGCCATTCCCATAGTTTCTGCGACTTCAACATCTGAAATACCAGCTGTTTTATACAGATTATCCACGACTTGTTTGCGTTTGAATTTGAGTTGCTCTGAGTAAGCCAAATGTCCAAAATCTGCAATTCCTGTTCGCAAATAATCCACATTGACATCTTGATTACGGTAAGGCGAGAGGGTTAGGTATTCTTCAACCTTACCAAATCCAATATTTTTCTTAACTTTCAAGACACGCATCTTGATGGTTTCACCAGGAAGGGCATTTTCAACGAAAAAGACGAAGCCATCAAACTTGGCCACCCCTGCTCCTTCGTGCGATAAATCTGTGATCTCAACCTCTACAATGCTATTTTTTTCTAACATAATATCCTTTCTACTTCCTCAAAAAATAGAGAAACATCACTGTCCCTCTATTATAACATAACGCTATTCACGCAATCCCAATTCTTTTAGTTCTCGTTGATATTTATCAAAATCAATGGCAATGCCTAGACCTCCATACATATCATACTCGTCTGTCCAATCCCCTTCTGCTGGAATGGTGACTTGCTCAATGCCTTTTTGACCGCTGGTGATGACAGACAAGCCTTCCTTGAGGAAAAATGGATAAGAGATATTGGTTGAGGTAAGGGCATAGATTTTACCGATAGCCGCAGACCCTGTAAAAAGTTTGGCGGGGTCCTTGACTTGATTGATAATGGCGGTAATCACTTGTTGTTGACGTTGGGTACGACCATAGTCCCCATTATCGTCCTTACGAAAACGTGCGTAATTGAGCAAGGTACTACCATCCATGCGTTGTTTACCAACGTTAATGGTTTGGCTAGGAACGCTACCGTCAGGCTGCATATTGAGGTCATCAGGAACTTCGACGGAAGTCACTTCTTGACCATCTACAGTACCAAATTTGGCATCTATTTCAACCCCATTTGGGAATAGCGTGTTGATGGCTTCTGCGAACGTTTCAAAATCAACCATCACGTAATATTTGATGTTGATGCCAAAATTATCCTTCAAGGTTTGGCGCATAAGCTCAGCTCCTTGATTGTGATCTTGCTCACCAATATTAAAGGCGACATTTAGCTTTTGGTCATTAGTGTAATCATTGTAGCTAACACCCGGAATATTAACCAAGATATCACGCATGAAGCTCACTAATTTAATTTTGTCATCGCTATTTCCGATATTCATCACCATAATGGTATCGGTTCTGGCATCAGACGAGCCTTGGGTCACCCGCTGGTCACTTCCCAAAATCAAAATATTGGTGCCGTCAGGACTATTTTCACCGTGAAACGTTTCCGTCACGCCAGGGGTGTAATTGGTATTGCCCTCTGATACATCACGCACTCCCTTGAAAAACATATAAATCATGCCAGCCATGGTTGCCACCACAAGCAAAGCTAGCCATTTCATCAAGCGTTTAAAGAAGTGCCGTTTCTTCTTTTTTGGTCTTTCTCCAGACACATCTGCAAAACGGCAGGTACGTTTGGCTTTTTTAGAACGCTTGGGAGGGGCTTCGTCTGGATATTTGGGAAGTCCTGGTGCGGTCCATTGCTTCTCATCTTCCCAATTCGCATAGTCATCGTAGCCATCATAAGCTTGATCATTAACCTCCTGATAAATAGGACGTGGGTCCTGAGGCGCAGCTGGTTGGGTATAATGGGAGGGACTAGAGATGCTCGCTAATTTTTTTTGATAAAGGTAATCAAACTCCTGCTTCTCACGCTCGCTTAAATATTCAAGATTTCGTAACAGGTATTGATACCGCAATTCCTCGTGGCGACTTAAACGATTTTCTACCATTTTATCATACCAGTCCTTCACTTTCTAATCATAAACAATAGACGTCATACATCCCCATAACATTGTAAGTAATACCTAAAACACGCAATTCTTCTAAGGCAAAAGTCACCAAATCATGATTGCTATTATCCACATCAACGATGAAAAAATACTCCCCCAATGCCGTTTTCAAAGGACGGCTTTCAATTTTAGTCAAATCAAGGCCCCGCCAAGCAAAAACAGACAAGGCTTTGTAGAGAGCTCCAGGGAGATTGTCAGGAAGAGTTAATGCCAAGGATATTTTTTGCGTGTCTTTGATCAGATCAAAGACATAAGGTTCATGCCCTAGCACCCAAAAACGCGTGTAATTTTCATCTATTTCCTGAATGTCCTTGCCGATGATTTCCAAATCATATTCTTTAGCTGCTGCCATGGGAGCAATAGCTGCGTAAGGTTTGTCTGGGTGTTCTGCGATAAAACGCGCAGCGTAAGCCGTGCTAGCAGTCACTTCAATTTGTGCATGGGGGTAATGGCTTTTGATGTATTTTTTCCCTTGGGCAATGGCTTGCGGATGTGAGAAGATTTTCCCGACAGGCTTATCCTGTGCCGTTGCTAATAATTGTTGCTTAATGGGTTGAATCACTTCTGCAATGGCACTAATATCCGTTTGATGAAACAAGTAATCTAGGGTTTCATGCACCGATCCTTCAATCGAATTTTCAACGGGGATAATGGCATAATCCACCAAGCCTTCCTCATAAGATTTAATGACTTCGGTGATATTTGCAAAAGGGATACGGTCAGCTTTTGGAAAGGCTTTGACCGCAACATTGTGTGTAAACGAACCGCTTGGTCCTAGGTAACCAACTTTCATCCGATTTCCTCAATAATGTCTTTGGGCGTTTTACCAGCTACTTCAATAATACGGTTGGCAACTGATTCGTACAAGTCTTGGCGCCCATCAAAAATCGCCTTGAAGTCTTCTTTGCTATTATTGACAAATAGCGGACGCACATTTTTAGTGTCTTTTTGGATACGATTATAGAGCGTGTCAAAATCTGCTTTCAAGTAAATGGTTTCAGGATTTTCTGCCAAAAGTGCTCGGTTAGCCGCACTGGTTACAATGCCACCACCTGTTGCAATCACTCGGTCAGACGCTATCAATTCTGCCAAAACTTGTGATTCAATCTCACGAAAACGGGCTTCGCCTTCTTTTTCAAAAAAATCTGCAATAGGCATTCCGATGCGCTCTACAATCACTGCATCCATATCAACGTAATCCTCATCTAACAAAGAAGAAATGGTTGTTTTGCCTGAGCCCATAAAACCGATAATAATTCTAGCCATGTGTCAGTAACTCCAAATCTTTGAAGAAGCTTGGGTAGCTAGTGTTGATGGCTTCTGAACGGTCCAGTTCGACCTCACCATCTGCTACCAAAAGAGCCGCAATTGCCGTCATCATGCCGATGCGGTGGTCCCCAAAAGTATTGATGCTTGCACCATGAAGCGGCGTTTTGCCTTCGATAATCATACCGTCATCTGTTGGCGTAATATTGGCGCCCATAGCATTCAAGGCATCCGCAACCACTTGAATACGGTCAGTTTCTTTCACTTTCAATTCTTCCGCATCGCGAATCACAGTTCTTCCCTCGGCTTGGGTCGCCAAAAGGGCAATAATTGGCAACTCATCAATCAAACGTGGAATGATTTCGCCACCGATTTCTGTCCCGTGAAGGTCGGAAGTTTCTACCGTGATTGTCGCTGATTTGGCAATATCGTCCACATCTGACAGGCTTAGTTGACCGCCCATGGCTTCAATCACATCAAGAATGCCCGTGCGTGTTTCATTGATACCAACGTTTTCAAGCCTTATTTTCGCATTTGGAACAATGAGCCCTGCAACCAACCAAAAGGCTGCTGAGGAAATATCACCTGGCACCACCACTTCTTGTCCAAGCAATTCTTGCCCGCCAGTGATACGGATTTCCTTACCATTGACATCAATTGAGCCACCGAATTGAACAATCATGTCTTCTGTGTGGTTGCGCGTGTGTTCTTTTTCGATGATAACGGATTCACCGTCAGCCTGCAAAGCTGCGAAAATAAGGGCTGATTTGACCTGAGCAGATGCCACAGGCAATTGATAGTGAATTGGTTTCAATTTTTTATTACCATGCATAGTCAATGGTGGCAAATCACGTTCTGTCTGTCCTGAAACCTCAACCCCCATTTGACGAAGGGGAATAGTCACACGGTCCATTGGACGTTTTGACAAACTGTCGTCCCCAAACATCTCAATGCTAAAGTCTTGCCCTGCTAAAACTCCAGAAATCAAGCGAATAGACGTTCCAGAATTGCCCATATCCAAAGATTTTTGAGGTGCCTTTAGCCCGTCAAAACCTACACCTGTAATGGTCACACGGTCACCGTCATCTTGAATGTCAACACCTAAATCACGAAAAGCTTGCATAGTTGATAGAACATCTTCCCCACGTAAAATATCATGAATCGTCGTTTGACCTTTGGCAAGGCTACCAAACATAATCGAGCGATGACTGATTGATTTATCTCCTGGAACTCTCACCGTTCCCTTTAATTGCGATACATTGATTAATAATTTCATGCCGTTCTCCCAAGATACATTTAGATTTATTTTACCAAAAATAGATAAAAATTTGAATGATTGACTAAGTTTCTGTACCTAAAAAGCGCTCAGAAACACATCCGAGCGCAACTAAATACGAGGTGTTCTGATAAGATTAGTTTTTACTGTTGTCATCGTCCATTGACAAGACAGACAAGAAAGCTTCTTGTGGAACTTCCACAGAACCAATCGCCTTCATGCGTTTCTTACCAGCTTTTTGTTTTTCAAGTAATTTCCGTTTACGCGAGACGTCACCACCGTAACATTTTGCCAACACGTTTTTACGAAGAGCTTTGATATCCGAACGGGCCACGATTTTATGACCGATAGCCGCTTGAATTGGTACTTCAAATTGTTGACGTGGAATGATTTTCTTCAATTTTTCGACAATCAATTTACCACGCTCATAGGCAAATTCGTTGTGCACGATAAAGCTAAGGGCATCGACCTTATCACCATTAAGCAAGATATCCATTTTCACCAGTTTTGATTTACGGTAATCTGAAATTTCGTAATCGAAGCTCGCATAGCCACGTGTTGATGATTTCAATTTATCAAAGAAATCAAAAACAATTTCGGCAAGTGGAATATGATAAATGACATTAACCCGATTATCATCAATGTAGTCCATGGTCACAAAATCACCACGTTTGCGCTGAGCCAATTCCATAACAGCTCCAACGAATTCTTGTGGCACCATGATTTGAGCTTTTACATAAGGCTCCTCGATGCTGGCTACTTTGGTTGGTTCTGGGAATTCTGATGGATTTGACACTTCAAGCATATCCCCGTCTGTCGTATTGACATGATAAACAACGGACGGCGCTGTCATAATCAAATCAATGTTAAACTCACGTTCCAAACGTTCTTGAATAACATCCATGTGCAACAAACCAAGGAAACCACAACGGAAACCAAAACCCAGAGCTTGTGAGGTTTCAGGTTCAAATTGAAGACTGGCATCATTTAATTGCAGTTTTTCAAGGGCTTCACGCAAGTCATTGTACTTGTTTGACTCAATCGGATAAAGCCCTGCAAACACCATTGGGTTCATTTGTTTATAGCCATGAAGCGGGTTATCTGCTGGATTATCAGCTAAGGTAATAGTATCCCCAACGCGCGTGTCTGCAACGGTCTTGATAGAAGCCGCGATATAACCAACGTCACCTGTTGCTAGGAAATCACGTCCAATAGCTTTTGGAGTGAAAATACCAACTTCAGTAACGTCAAAGGTTTTTCTGTTTGACATCAATTGAATTTTGTCACCAGGTTTAACCATACCGTTGACAATACGCACCTGCAAAATAACACCACGGTAAGCGTCATAAACCGAGTCAAAAATTAAAGCTTGTAGTGGTGCCTCCACATCTCCTGATGGAGCTGGAACGTATTCCACGATTTGCTCGAGGATTTCCTCAATCCCAATTCCCGCTTTAGCCGATGCCAAAACGGCCTCTGAAGCATCTAATCCAATCACATCTTCAATTTCTTGACGCACACGCTCTGGGTCCGCTGCTGGCAAATCAATTTTGTTGATAACCGGCAAAATTTCCAAATCATTATCAAGAGCTAAGTAAACATTGGCGAGGGTTTGCGCCTCGATACCTTGAGCAGCATCCACAACCAAAATAGCCCCCTCACACGCAGCAAGTGAACGCGATACCTCATAAGAAAAGTCAACGTGTCCTGGCGTGTCAATCAAGTGAAAAATATAAGTTTCGCCATCTTTAGCTGTATAGTTCAACTCAATCGCATTAAGCTTAATCGTGATACCACGCTCACGCTCCAAATCCATGCTATCTAGCAGTTGTGCCTGCATTTCACGACTCGAAACCGTTTCAGTCTTTTCCAAAATACGGTCCGCCAAAGTCGACTTCCCATGGTCAATATGTGCAATAATAGAGAAATTACGAATCTTCTCTTGACGTTTTTTTAATTCTTGAATATCCATTTTAAAATCCTATAATATTAGTCACTGCTCCTATTATACCAAATTACCAAAAACGTCGCCATAGAAAGTTGTTAAGACCTAAAAAGCAAAGCCTATCATGCGACAAACACCCGCATAGAAAATAGCATCACACCTGTTTTTGATTTATTTTCAAGAAAGTAAACGTGGTTATAGTTAGGTGAGTTAGATATCTGAAAACTAGCTATACAAGGAAAAATATTTGACAATAGAGTATTTTAAAATATTATACAAGAAAATAGAGGTTAAGAATCTGTCAACAACACACCGCTTTATTAGCCGGTCGATAAATGTGGGAGCTCCGACAGTCCCACCTATCTTATTGATTTGCTGTACTTAGAGTTAAGCTAGGCGCTTTTTAAAACCTTAGCTAAATAAGCGTTTTATTAAAAGTTTGCAGCTATTTAAATCAATTGCTAAAGCATACACTGTAGTGTTTTGGTTTACGGCTACTTAAATCTTGAGAACACAAAAACTCAGCCCTCATCATTTTTATCACACTATTAATATAGTGTCAATCTCATCCTTCTCTTTCCGTAACAAAGTAATTCCTGTTTTCTTCAAGGCTAGAATTTGGTGTATTGTCAGGATCATAGTAGCGTAGCCAATAAAGAAATTCTTTTGTAATATTGTATGGACCAGTCAGAATAGAGTCTTTAGTTGCCACAATTGGTTTACCATCGGCCATAGTTCCTTCGCGTTCCAATCTATAAACTGAATATACAATTTCTGATCCTGATCTCACTCCTCCTGGTGCCACAATATAGTAGCCACCATCTTTGAAAATAGAAGGATCAGTGCCAAGTCCGACAACATCAGTTAGATAAATAATGTTACTGGATGCTGTATTGGTTTCAGTTTCAGTTACTGCTTCTTCATGATAACCATCGTCACCCCCTGTTTCACTAGTAGAAATTATAGATTGAGAGGTTTCAGTAGTACTAGAAATAGTATCACTAGTAGAAGTTTTAGATTGAGAAGTTTCATCAGTAAATATACCACCTCCGTAATGTGATGGTCGTAGATAAGTGTAAGTCACAAATCCTCCTATAGAGAGAGCAAAAATTGTTAAAGCTATTGCTGTGATTGTCTGCCATTTTTTCATGATATCCACGCTTTCTAGCTATATACTATGCGTTCGACAGTGAATGATAAAAGATATAAATGTTTTTCTGTATTTTTTATAAACATCATCGCTGTATCACAATACTTGAAATCAATAGCGTACCTAGTTGGTTAATTACCGCTTGTGCATAACACAAACAACGATGCTGTTTGATACTGATGAAGTTTTACAGCTACTTAAAAATTGCAACCCCAATTGCCAATTATTTTTGTTTACCTTTCAAATATAATCGTAGTTCATCTCCTTCTTTTTTACACAATAGCTATTGCCAAGAACATCTATACGTATTTTGTAGATAGAAAGATTTGGTTTGTTTAAACTTTTTAAACATTGTCCACTTTTAGCGCTTTACCCAGGACTTCTATTAACTTTTTTGCAATCCCTTTCATTGTACCTTTTTGCAAACAAAAAAGCAAACACTTTCAAGTGCTTGCTTTCATTATTCGCCAAACCAAAGGGAAATTTCGCGTTCGGCTGATTCCGGTGAATCTGAACCGTGAACGACGTTGAAGGTTGCGCCACCTTCATCTGGGGCTTGTGCGTAGTCGCCTCGGATTGTTCCTGGAAGAGCTTCTTTAGGATTTGTTGCTCCCATCATAGTGCGCCATGAGCCAATCACTTGGTTCCCTGACAAGACACCTGTGATAAGTGGTCCACTTGTCATAAAATCAACAATTTGTGGGAAAAATGGTCGGTCAACCAAATCTTCATAGTGTTTTTCTAACAACTCTGGAGTAGCCATACGCATTTCAAGTTTTTCAATCTTGAATCCTCGTCTTTCAATGCGATGCAACACTTCACCGACTAATCCACGTCTGACACCATCTGGCTTAATCATAAAGAATGTTTTTTCCATGTAAACAATCCAACCTATCTAAATAAATTCTTCTCTATTTTACCATAAAAAGTAGGGTTTGAAAAATCTAAGCCTTTAAATCACTTCTAGTCTGCCACCTTGTAATAACACAAACTATCATCCGCGAATTCATAGCCATTGCTACGATTGCTGGTAAAATACAAACGGTCACGACTGGCATCTGAAGAGCCGCTTGCACGCCCAGCTTCTAACAACACAAGAACATTGATTCTCATAACACTATCATCTTCAAACTGACAATAAATGTACGGATAGCCATTAACAGATTGTAAACCACCTACAAGCGATACAAAACCAACTCCAGAATTAGCATTGTAACTGTAGCCATCAGGCTGGATAATGATGGTATCCGAACCATCTCCAGTCGTCCATGTGCCAGCCAAAGAAGCGTAATTTCCCACAGCTAGTTCTTCTAACTGTATTCCAGTCGGCTGAGACACCGAAGCCTCATCTTGACTACTACTTGGTGTGGTCTGATTATCAAAACTTTCAGTTTCTGTAGTAATTGACTGTGTTGAAGAACTACTTAACTCTGTTTGAGTGCTACTTTCTGAGATGGACGTTGAGGTGAAAGTCGAGCTAGATGATGCTTTTTGCGTTTGGCTAGTAGTAGATACGGTTGTTTTGGAATTTGTTTGAAGCGATTGGAACTTATGACAAGCTGATAAGCCCACACAAGACAAGGCCAACAAACATAAAAAGACTTTTCTCATATCCATTTATCCCCTCTCTTACAATCAGTAAATATTTATCGTTCCTAAACCACCCTAATTGTAACATAAAAAACAAGTTTATGGTATCGTTTTCAATTGTGCTTTTATATTTTTCCTAAACAAAAAAACAAGCGCTTTTATACGCTCGTTCAATTAACAACACAGCTCTAAAACTTCCGAAATTCGTTAGTCTCATAATTATATGTTTTGGAACCATTCGAAACAACACAGCTCTAAAACTCGTGGACCATTTTTTCTCACAAGATTTCGTAATCGCGCCATTCGTCCACAGCAGAACTTCAGCTCCGAACGATCCCATTAATAAAATCGAATTTTAATTATTTCCATTATACCATAAAATCAGTTTATCTAACAGCGATTTTAAAAAAGCAAGATATCTGAAAGTTCTAAAATGAAATTAGCAACTTGAGCACTTGAGTGTATCAAAAAACATCTCAGAGAGATATAATTGTAATCACCACAACAACAATTAGAAGGACTCTGAGATGCAAGACTATTATACACCAAAAGGTAAACATTTAACACTAGCAGACCGTAGAAAAAAGAGAAAACCAATTGGTTCTCTCTCGATGTTAGCTTTTCATCACCCCACTACAGTTGACAAAGAGCCGGTTAAAGTAAAGATTTCTCTTACTTTTTATTATTTCCCACGCTAATGCGGTTCAATGCCCGACGAAGAGCAACTTGGGCACGACGCACCTCATCGATATCATGGTTACTTTGTGCTTTTTCCAAGCTACGTTCAGCACGAATTTTAGCACGTTCGGCACGGCTAACGTCAATATCGCGTTCACGTTCAGCAGAATCAGCGACAATAGTGACATGATTATCTTTGACTTCGATAACACCACCGTTGATGGCAATCCAGTCCACGTGATTTTCATCATCCGTACGACGGATTTTCATTTCATGGACTGTCAAAGGGGCAATGAGGTTGATATGGTCTGGCAAAATCCCCATCTCACCGTCAGGTGTTTTTATTGAAATATAATTAGCATGGTGATCATAGCGAATTCCATCGGGTGTTATCACCTGAACAGTCATATATGTCATGGCATCACCTCATTAGTAGTTCATTTTTTTCGCTTTTTCAACAACATCCTCGATTGGACCCACGTTACGGAAAGCATCTTCTGGAAGATCATCGTATTTACCTTCCAAAATTTCCTTGAATCCACGAACTGTTTCAGCTACGGGAACGTATGAACCAGGCATACCTGTAAATTGTTCCGCAACGTTAAAGTTTTGTGACAAGAAGAATTGAATACGACGTGCACGTCCAACCAATGTTTTTTCTTCATCAGACAATTCGTCCATACCAAGAATGGCAATGATGTCTTGCAATTCACGGTAACGTTGAAGAACACGTTGCACTTCTGTCGCAACATCGTAGTGCTCTTGACCAACAATTTCTGGTGCAAGCGCACGTGAACTTGAAGCAAGTGGGTCAACGGCTGGGTAAATCCCCATTTGAGTCAACTTACGTTCAAGGTTGGTTGTTGAATCCAAGTGAGCGAATGCTGTTGCTGGCGCTGGGTCAGTGTAGTCATCTGCTGGCACGTAGATGGCTTGAATAGAGGTTACAGAACCTTTTTTCGTAGATGTGATACGTTCTTGCAATTGACCCATTTCAGTAGCCAAGGTTGGTTGGTAACCAACGGCTGATGGCATACGTCCAAGAAGAGCAGATACTTCTGAACCGGCTTGGGTGAAACGGAAGATATTGTCAATGAAAAGAAGCACGTCTTGGCCTTCAACATCACGGAAGTATTCAGCGATAGTCAAACCAGTAAGGGCTACACGCATACGTGCTCCAGGTGGTTCATTCATTTGACCAAAGACCATGGCTGTTTTTTCAATAACGCCAGATTCTTTCATTTCCCAGTAAAGGTCATTCCCTTCACGTGTACGTTCCCCAACACCGGTAAATACTGAAATACCACCGTGTTCTTGGGCAATGTTATGAATCAATTCTTGGATAAGAACTGTTTTACCAACACCGGCACCACCGAAAAGACCGACTTTACCACCTTTAAGGTATGGCGCTAAAAGGTCGATAACTTTGATTCCTGTTTCAAGGATTTCAGATGATGTTGATAATTCATCAAAAGCTGGTGCTTTTTTGTGGATAGGTTCACGAGGAGCGTCTTCAGCAAATGGTTCTTCAAGGTCAATAGTGTCCCCAAGAACGTTAAAGACGCGACCTAGTGTTTCTGTCCCAACAGGCACGCTAATAGCACGACCTGTATCAAAAACTTCTAATCCACGTGTAAGCCCATCGGTTGATTCCATAGCGATTGTACGAATAATACCGTCACCGAGTTCAAGAGCAACTTCGAGAACGATTTTTTTCGATTTATCGCCATCTTTATAAACAATCAATGCATTATTAATCTCAGGTAATTTGTCACCAGCATCGAACGCGACGTCAACGACTGGACCAACAACCTGAGCAATTTTGCCTGAGCTCATGTTTTTCTCCTTTTAGATTTTTTAGAAATACGGTTTTGCTAGAAAACAGATTTCTCTTTTATTCTAGTGCATTAGCACCCGCTACAATTTCTGTAATTTCTTGTGTAATAGCTGCTTGACGCGCACGGTTGTACTGAATCGTCAAATCGTTAATAATACTTTTGGCGTTATCAGTAGCCGTTTGCATGGCTGTCATACCAGCGGCATGTTCAGCAGTTTTCGCATCTACAATTGCCCCGTAAATAAGGCTTTCCGTGTATTGCGGCAACAATTGTTCCAAAATCATTTCACGGTCTGGTTCCAATTCAAAACCAGATGTGCCTTCTTCTGCTGCTTCATTGGCATCCAATTCTGCGATAGGAAGCATTTGTTGAACACGAACCTGACTGGTTAAGCTATTCACATGATGGTTATAACAAACGTACAACTCATCAAATAACTCGTTTTTATACATTTCAACAGACTGCGAAATGATGTTACCAACTTGTTCAAATGACGGTTGGTCTTCAAGGCCTCGCAATTCAAAGACAACATTCATGCCACGGGCTTTAAAGAAATCAGCACCGATACCACCAATAGCGATGATGGCATAGTTATCATTGTCCGCATGGTACTCTGCAATCAAATCCATCATGGCTTTCAAGATTTTTGAATTGTATCCGCCAACCAAACCTTTGTCTGAGGTAATCACGATATAGCCTGTTTTTTTCACTGGACGTGACACCAACATTGGATTGCTAGAACCACTTGTCAATTCAGATTTTAAAAGATCCGTAGTGATTTGGCGAATTTTTGAAGCATAGATTTGGAAATCTTTTGCAGCCTGCTCAGATTTGGTCAATTTGGCTGCTGATACCATTTTCATGGCACCAGTAATATGACTTGTTTTCTGAGTTGAAACGATTTTCCCTTTAATTTCACTAAGAGAGCCTGCCATATGCTTACCCCCTCTTATTTGAATTCAGATTGTTCTTTAAAAGCTTGAATAGCAGCGTCTAAAACTGATTCTTCTGGTAAATCTTTCGTTGTACGGATGGTTTCAAAAATAGATTCGTAATGAGCATCAAAGTAATCATACAAAGCTTGCTCGAAATCTAAGATATCGCTAACTGGCACATCATCTAAGAAACCATGAGTTAGTGCATACAAGATAACAACTTGTTTTTCAACTGGAAGTGGTTTGTGAACAGGTTGTTTAAGCACTTCAACGGTACGACGTCCACGGTTCAATTTCGCTTGTGTAGCAGCATCCAAATCAGAACCAAATTGCGTGAAGGCTTCCAATTCACGGTAAGAAGCCAAGTCAAGACGAAGAGTACCAGCTACTTTCTTCATGGCTTTGATTTGCGCAGAACCACCAACACGTGATACTGAAGAACCCGCATCAATCGCAGGACGAACACCTGAGTTGAAGAGATTTTCTTGTAAGAAAATTTGTCCGTCAGTAATCGAAATCACGTTTGTCGCGATGTAAGCTGAGATGTCCCCTGCTTGTGTTTCGATGAATGGAAGGGCTGTGATAGAACCACCACCAAGTTCATCTGAAACTTTCGCTGAACGTTCTAGCAAACGGCTGTGTAGATAGAAAACGTCACCTGGGTAGGCTTCACGTCCTGGTGGACGACGAAGAAGAAGGGACAGTTCACGGTAAGCAACTGCTTGTTTTGACAAATCATCGTAAACAATCAAAACGTGTTTGCCGTTATACATGAATTCTTCTGCCATTGCAACACCAGCATAAGGTGCGATGTAAAGCAATGGTGATGGTTGTGAAGCTGAGGCTGTCACAACGATTGTATAATCTAGGGCACCGTATTTACGAAGGGTTTCAACTTGTGTACGAACGGTTGATTCTTTTTGACCGATAGCGACATAGATACAAATCATATCTTGTCCTTTTTGGTTCAAAATCGCATCAATCGCAACAGATGTTTTACCTGTTTGGCGGTCACCGATAATCAATTCACGTTGACCACGTCCAATTGGAACTAAGGCGTCAATAGCTTTCAAGCCTGTTTGAAGAGGTTCAGAAACTGATTTACGTTGCATAACACCTGGAGCAGGTGCTTCAACAGGACGAGTGGCTGTGGTTTTAATGTCACCAAGACCATCCACAGGTTGACCAAGTGGGTTAACAACACGTCCAATAAGGGCTTCACCTACTGGCACTTCCATGATTTTACCTGTGCGTTTTACCACATCGCCTTCACGGATTGTAGAGAAATCTCCTAAAATGATGATACCAACATCATTGGTTTCAAGGTTTTGAGCCATACCAAAGGCACCATTTGAAAATTCAAGAAGTTCCCCACTCATCGTGTTATCAAGACCACGAGCACGTGCGATACCATCACCGATATAAGTGACCACACCAGTTTCTGTGACGTCAAAATTTGGCTGGAAGTTTTCAATTTGCTTTTTAATTAAAGCGCTAATTTCTTGTGCATTAATTGCCAAAAGTCACACCACTTTCTATTTCAAATTCATTTTTAATTCTTGTAATTGATGCTGAATGCTTGTATCAATTACTGTGTTGTTCACATTGATGATAAAGCCACCAAGAATAGCCTCATCAATAGTTTCAATCAATTTTCCTACTGTTATTCCAAATTTTTTGGAGATTAACGCTAGGATACGTTCTTTTTGGTTAGGTGTCAAAGCAACAGCTGTTGTCACCACAGCATCATGTTGATTGCTTGCGATAGCCATTTGCGCTTTGACTTCCTTCAAAATCACTTCTAAGAACGCTTCTCTTTCGTTTTGTAAAATTACCTCAAGAAAATTGTTCATATAAACTGAACTAGACTCTTGAAACAACCTAACAAGTTTTACTTTTTCATCACGCGAAACAGCTATACTTGATAAAACTTTAGCTAAACGTGTTTGCTGAAAAACAGATAATACGGCGTCTGTTTCTTCTTGAAGCCCTGCTAATTGATCTTTTTCAATAGCTACTTCAACGAAACTTTTGGCATACTGTTCAACAAGCGCTACTGTTTTTTTATCCATTAGGCATCTCCTAGCTTATCAAGATAACTATCAATGAGATCGCTTTGAGCTTCCTTATCAAGCGTTGTCGCCATGATTTTTTCTGCCAACATTACGGTTAAATCAGCAACATCACCTTTAACACTTGATAGGGCTTCTACCTTACTGAGTGCGATGTCTTGATTAGCTTTTTCTTTCAAACGTTTAGCTTCTTCATGCGCTTGAGCAACGATTTTAGCTTCTTGATTTTTACCAGTTTCTTTGGCATCATCAATGATTTGCGTTGCTTCCAAACGTGCACCAGCTAATTCTGTTTGACGCTTAGCGGCCAAATCTTCAGCCTCTTCACGAGCTGCTTTGGCATCATCAATATCATTGGCGATTTTCTCTTCACGAGCCTTAAAAATGCCTGTAATTTGATCCCAAGCAAATAATTTAACGAGAACAAGCAAGAGAAGAAAAGAGCCAGTTACAATAATAATGTTACCAAGACTTGTGCTATTAATAAGCGTTGACATAAATACTTTCTCCTTTCTTATTATTCTTTGTGATTCACTTTGTCACCAACGTAAACAGATGACAAAATGACAAATACATAGGCTTGAATACAAGATATCATGATCGAAAATCCTGTCCAAACAACATTCAAGGCGAATGCTATTGGCCATGCAAAGATACTAGTATCTGAAAATTGCACCAACAATCCTAAAATGATTTCACCGGCAAAGATATTACCATAAAGACGAAGCGTCAACGAAATGATGTTCGTAAACTGCTCTAGAATATTCATTGGTAACATTGCTGGCGTTGGTGAGAGGTATTCTTTCAAATACCCCTTAAAACCATTTTTACGCACACCTTCAACGTGGATAACAACAGCCATCATCAAAGACAATCCAAAGTTGTAGGCTGCGTTAGAGGTTGGAGATGACCAAAAGTTGTAGCCACCAATTTCAATTTTTGCGACTAGCCCTATGTTGTTGGCAATCACTAAGAAAAAGAATAAACTAAAGAAGAGGAGACTGTAGTTGCTAGTATAGCGACCAAGATTGGGTTTAATAATTCCTTGTACGAACTCATACACCCACTCTAACACATTTTGTTTTCCTTTTGGTTTCAATTGCATATTGCGGCTTGAAATAAAGATAATCAAAAATGTAATGAGCACTGTCAACAGTGACATTGAGAGAATGGTTAAGTCAAAATCAATCCCAAAGAGTTGCGCTGTTGGATTCACAGAAGTTTCCAATTCTACCCCCCCTTAAAGATATACCAACTGTTATCTAGTCGTTACGAAGAATGTACAAGCAAGAAGTACGAAGAATGTACCTTCGATGAAGGCAATCCCTAAGAACATAAGTGTTTGTAATTTGCTAAACATTTCTGGTTGACGTGCAGCTGATTTGGCTACATTGGCTACTAGGATACCTTCACCGATACTGACACCTAGAACACCAAAACCAAGTGCTAAAATAGCTAAATTCAACATGATATGAATCTCCTTTATAAATTTTTTTACTCCGTTATTTTAGACCTATTTTGCTGAATTGTCAACGAAATCGCAGATTAGGGAAACGTTTTCTCATATTATTCTTAACCTTTGTTTACTTTCAAATCCATGTAAAATGGGAGTCTGTTTTGTGTATGGAGTTTGTAAAAAAGAAGCCTTTTTAGAAGCTCCTTTTGGTTAATTTTATTGGAAAAGAGAACGATATAAGTCCTCGTAAGCTTGGCTGGCAGTGTCCCATGAAAAATCACAAGCCATGGCATTTTGCTGCAGCATTTCCCAAGCTTCTTTGTCATGATGATAAAGGTCCAAGGCCCTTTCAACGGTTTTGGTCAGCCAGTAGCCTGAAAATTCTTGGAAACTAAAGCCTGTTCCTGTCTGGTCGTAAGGGTTGTAAGGCAGAACGGTATCACGCAAACCACCGACTTCGTGAACGATAGGCAGGGTGCCGTAACGCATAGCCATCATTTGTGACAAGCCACATGGCTCAAAGGCACTTGGCATCAAAAAGAGGTCACAAGCCGCATAAATCTGCTGGGCAAGGGCGAGGTCAAAGGTAATATTGGCAGACATTTTGTCTGGGAAAGCATGGGCAAACCAAGAAAAGCTTGCTTCAAATCCGTCATAACCTGTTCCCAAAAGCACCACTTGGATATCTTTTTCAAGTAGGTGGCACAGCTCATGGACTACTAAACCAAAGCCTTTTTGGTCTGTTAAGCGGGAAACCATCCCAATCAAAGGCACGTCTTCACGCACAGGCAAGCCAAGGCGCTCTTGAAGCGCTTTTTTATCCTGCATTTTTCCAGTCAAATCCGACGCAGAAAAAGCATAAGGAATCAATTGGTCTGTTTCAGGATTGTAGAGGTCAGTGTCAATACCGTTGGTGATACCTGTTAGTTTACCACTTTCCATGCGTAGAATTTGGTCTAAGCCCTTGCCAAATTCTGGAGTTTTGATTTCTTGGGCATAAGATGGCAAAACGGTTGTGACGCAGTCAGCATATAAAATCCCACTCTTCATCCAGTTAAGGCACTCATTCCAGCGTAAAGTCCCGTCAGCATAACGTTCAAAGCCAACCCCAAACAAATCCCAAAGCATTCCTGGGTCGTATTGCCCTTGAAACTCTAAGTTATGAATGGTCAAGACCGTACGAATGCCTTGATAAGCTTGAATCCAGTGGTATTTTTCCTTCAACAAGAAAGGAATCATAGCTGTGTGATAATCATGTACATGGACAAGGTCAGGGATAAAAGCCACTTTTTCCATCAATTCAATCGCAGCTAATTGGAAGAAAGCAAAGCGCTCCCCGTCATCCCCATCGCCATAGATATGACCACGGAAAAAATAGTATTGATTATCTAAAAAGTAAAACGTGACTTGATCTTTTACCAAACGCTTAACGCCCACGTATTGATGACGCCAACCCACATTGGTGTAGTAATACAGGACGTCTTCGACTTGATCGCCAAATTTAACATCAATCATGTCATAATATGGCAGAACCACAGCAACCTCATGACCTTTTTTGACAAGGGATTTAGGCAATGCCCCAATGACATCGCCTAATCCGCCTGCCTTGGCAAAGGGTGCCCCTTCTGCCGCAACAAACAATAGTTTCATTCTATAATATCCTCAGTGATTTCTAAACCTTTTTTAATAACAAGTGGGTTTTCCTTAGTGCCTCGAATGACAACGCCTGGGTGCACGATAACATTCTTATCGACAATGGCATTTTCAACCACAGCACCTTCACCGACCGTTACTTTTGGAAAGAGAATGCTACCTGTGACTTGCGAATCTTTAGAAAGGTAGCAATTACGCGACACAATAGAATGCTCAACACGTCCCTTCACAATGCTACCAGACGCAAATTGGGCGTTGGTTACCTGTGATTCGTTTGAGAAATAGCTCGCCTCTTCATTTTTCACGCGCGTATAAACCTTGTGATTGGTATAAAGCAATGAATAGAATTTTTGAGCATTGAGCATATCCATGTTGGCATCGTAGTAAGATTTAACAGAGAAGATATTTGAGAGATAGCCCGTGTATTCAAAGGCTAGAGCATTGCTAGTGAGCAACAACTCACGCAAGAAGTAACGTAGACGACGTGGCTCTTCTCGCTTCATTTCTTCTTCCAAGCAGTTAATCAACCACGGTGTCTTAGCCACATAAATATCAGCAGACATTTTTTGCAATTCCAAATTGTCATCAATAGTCGTGCGTCCAATCACATGGTCGGTTTCATCAATGTCAAGGATTTCATTGGCATCAGAGATGGCTTCCTTAGGCATTTTTTTGTAAACAACGGTAATATTGCCGTCGCTGACTTCGTGCAGGTGAATGACTTGTGCCAAATCAATGTTACATAAGATGTCACAATTCATGTAAACCGTTTGCTCACTGCCTGAACGTTTTAAGTAAGTCAAAATCTGTTCGTAGTAATCACGATTGGCCAACTCGCTGCTGTGTTGTTCTTCGTAAAAGCCAAGAAAATAATGGCTCAATAGCGTATTTAGCCCCCACTCACGACCGCTACGCACATGGTCGAAAACCGAGTGAATATTGTGTCCTCTAAAGATAGCATAAATGTTATGAATACCTGCATTGGCTAGGTTTGATAATTGAAAATCAATCAGACGGTACTTGCCATCAAATGGCAGATTTGCCAAAGGACGTTTTTCAGTCAAGGTTGACATATCATGATAGACCACCGTATTTCCCAAAACTGCAGTATATTTATCACGCTTCATTTTGACCTCCTACTACTTCACCGTAGCCCACAACTTGCACTTCATCATTTGTCCCATCAATTTCGACATCATCACCGATAACGGCATTTTCCCCAATAATGGCACGCGTGATTTTGGCACCTTCTCCAATAATTGCTCCGCTCATGATAAAGGAATCCTTAATCTGAGCTCCCTTTTTCACCTGAACATTGGTTGATAGGATAGAATGCTCCACTTTCCCCGAAATAAAGCACCCATCGACAACGAGCGAATCTTTAACATCAGCTTCTTCTGTAATGAAATTAGGAGGAGCGATGAGGTTTTTAGAATAAATCTTCCATGAGCGGTCACGGCTGTGAAGCTCATTGTCTTCCCCGATGTATTCCATATTGGCTTCCCAAAGCGATTCAATCGTTCCAACGTCCTTCCAGTAGCCGTTGAAATTGTAAGTGTAAACGCGGTCCCCAGCTTCAAGGTAAGCTGGAATCACGTTCTTACCAAAGTCAGACATATCAACGTTATTTTTTTCAGCATTGATGAGGACTTCACACAGGCGTTTCCAATCAAAAATGTAAATCCCCATTGAAGTCTTGGTTGATTTTGGATGTTCTGGTTTTTCCTCAAATTCAACAATTCTATCGTTGGTGTCTGTATTCATAATCCCAAAACGGCTGGCTTCTTTCAACGGCACATCAATAACAGCTACCGTCAAACTAGCCATATTATCTTTATGGGTTTGCAACATGTCCGCATAATCCATCTTGTAAATATGGTCCCCTGACAAAATCAAAACGTACTCAGGGTCAATGCTATCAATATAATCCATATTTTGATAAATGGCATGGCTGGTTCCTTCAAACCAACGATTCCCTTCCGTAGCAGAATAAGGTTGTAAAATGGTCGCACCAGAATTGATGCCATCTAGCACCCAGTTTGAACCATTTCCCACGTGGCTATTTAAGGCTAATGGTTGGTATTGTGTGATAATACCAACATTTGAAATGCCTGAGTTAGCACAGTTTGAAAGTGCAAAGTCAATAATACGATAACGCCCACCAAACTGAACCGCTGGTTTGGCGATGTTCTGTGTTAATTTTCCAAGACGTGTCCCCTGTCCTCCTGCGAGGATGAGTGCTAACATTTCATTTCTAATTTTATATTCCTTTCTTAGGAATAGTTTTTATGATACGCCGTTTTAATTTCCAAATGCTTGCTCCCAAGGCTGGCAAGGTGAAACTCAAGGTATTTTCATAATGTTTCCAAAGCCCGTCTTGAGTGCGTGTTTGTGGATTGTTTTCTTGCCAAACCCCGCCAAATTCAGCGAGTTCGGTATTCCAGACTTCCTCATAAACGCCCGCTACTGGCACCCCAATCGTGAAGTTTTTCCGCTCTACTGGCACCATATTGAAAATACAGACCAGCATATCCCCTTCTTCATTTTTGCGGATAAAGGACAAGACCGTCTCATCTTTATTGTCCGCATCAATGATTTCAATGCCATCATAGCTGTCATCAATCTTCCAAAGCACATTGTTATCCTTGTAAAATTGATTTAAACGACTGGTGAAACCAAGCATTTTACGGTTGAGGTCGTCTTCTAAATTTCCCCACTCCAATTGGTCATTGTATTTCCACTCCAAAAACTGACCAAATTCGCTTCCCATAAACAAGAGTTTCTTACCTGGGTGGCAAATCTGATAGGTATAAAGGTTTCTCAATCCTGCAAATTGATTGTAGCGATCTCCCTACATTTTGTGCATCATGCTTTTTTTACCATGCACGACTTCATCATGCGACAAAGCTAGGAGGAAATTCTCCGAGAAAACATACATGAAACTAAAAGTCACTAGATTAAAATCGTATTTCCGATAAACAGGATCTTCTTCATAGAATTTTAAGATGTCGTTCATCCATCCCATGTTCCACTTGTAGTCAAACCCTAGCGAATCCCATTCCACAGGGCCAGTGACTTTTGTCCCGCTGGTACTTTATTCGGCAATCATCATCACGTCAGGATAAGCTTCTTTAATGACGGTATTCAATTTTTGCAGAAAATGATAGCCCTCGTAATTGCGGTTGCCGCCATCTTTATTTGGTGTCCAAGGACCAATATCGTAGTCACGGTAAATCATATTGTTGACGGCATCAACTCGGATTCCATCCAAGTGGTAATAATCAATCCAAAACTTGGCACTCGAAATCAAAAAGGACTGAACTTGATTTTTGCCAAGATCGAAATTTAAAGCTCCCCAGCCACGATTATGTGCTTGATCGTAATCCTGATATTCAAAGGTCGGCGTACCATCATAATACGCCAAAGCATCATCATTTATGGTAAAGTGACCAGGGACCCAATCGACAATAACACCGATATTATTGAGGTGACAAGCCTCTACGAAATTTTGAAAATCCACAGGTGTTCCGTAACTGCTCTCAAATGCAAAATAGCCCATCAGCTGATAGCCCCAGCTGGCATCAAGAGGGTGAGCCATCAAAGGCATCAATTCAACATGCGTATAGTTCATCTCCACCAAATAAGGCACCAATTCTTCCGTTAATTCCTTGAATTGGTAAGGGCGACCATCGGCGTGTTTCTTCCAAGACCCAGCATGCACTTCATAAATATTGACTGGGCGTTTTTGAAAACCAAACCGTTTTCGTCGCCCCAACCAAAGTGAGTCTTTCCATTTCTTCTCTGGAAAATCCGTGATGACTGCAGCGGTACCTGGTCTTTGTTCAAAGTAAAACGCAAATGGGTCAATCTTTTCAACCTCATGTCCTGTTGAGCGTTTCACCAAGTACTTATACAATTGATTTGGCTTAGGCTGGTCTGTAAATACCTCCCAAACCCCCGCTACATTTCGCTTCATTGCCAGTGGATTATCTCTCCATTGTGTAAAATCGCCGATAAGATGAACAGCCTGAGCATTTGGAGCCCATACTCTAAAAACATAGCCATCTTTGCCGTCTCGGTTTTCCTTATGAAAACCAAAATAGTGCTGAGCATGGTAATTTTCACCCGTTCCAAAAGTTCTCAGTGCTTCACTTACGTCCATCAAACATCCTCCCTCTTTTTATTAAACATAAAGCTAAACAAAAAACAGCCTTGTTCTAAGGCTATTTCCAATTTTAAAGATCCCATACAGGCAAATTTCTAGCTCTGTCGCTAATATTTTGTAATCGCTTTATATTTAATAAAATTATAACATAATTTGAAAATCCTGTCATGAAAATTTCAAGATTTTTCTTATATTTTTCAAAAATGATAAAACTGTTACACATTCTTTACAAAAAAGAGGACTAAAAAACCCTAAATAAAAACAAAAAAGCCTAAAAGGTCCTTCGACCATTTTAGACTGTTAAATCATATTCTATCAAAAAATATTTTAATGATTATCTAATCCATCAACTTCTTTTGAAAATTTTTGAGCCATTTCTTCTAATTCGCGATCCTCTTGGTTCCACACCAAAGCATCGTCTGAAATTTCATCGGTATTGGCAAAGAATGTGATGTGATTTTTCAAGTTACGGAGTTTGATTGGGGCATCGCCACCGTATTCGCCATCCAAGTTAATCATCATTCTGCTATCAGACAAAGGCTCAATTTTAAGAAAATCCGTCTTGATGTATTCAATGCGTTTATCTCCAATGTGCTTACCACCATCAAGCACCAAGCGAATCAAGTGCAGGATTTCAATGAGGTTAGCCGTTTTCACTAAAATCAAGGTAAACTTGCCATCGTCTAATTTGGCATCTGGGGCAATTTGCTCAAAACCACCGACAGAGTTAGTAATGGCCGCAAAAATCATGGAAACATCGCCCTCAAAGACGCCATTTTCATAAGTGATCCGAACAGGTACCGTCCGAATGCTAGGCAACAACTCCACCCCTTTGGCCAAGTAAGCCAAGTAGCCAAACATGGTCTTGAGCTGGCTAGGCACGCTGTAAGTTAATTCTGTAAAAGAACCCGCCGCTGCGATGTTGATGAAATAAACATCTTCACGCGCTTGCCCAATGTCCATGGCAATGGTTTGATTTTTCCCGATAATCTTAGCCGCTTCGATAGGATTGCCACGAGGAATTTTTAGGGCACGTGCAAAATCATTGGTTGTTCCTGTTGGGATGATAGCCATTTTTGGACGGTGTTCCAGCGGTGCAATCCCATTAACCACTTCGTTAATGGTGCCATCACCACCAGCTGCAATGACCAAGTCAAAATGGTCTTGAGCCACTCGTTTCGCTTCATCTCGGGCTGAATTAGGTTCTGGGGTCGTCTGAAATGCAGAGGCCTCATAGCCATACCCTTCCAATATATTCAATACTTCTCCGACATTTTTTTTCATGATTTCTTGTCCAGAAGTGGGATTATAGATTAAACGTGCACGTTTTTTTGTCTTTTCCATAAAATACCTCGACATCCATTATAAACCTGCTAACCATTCCTCATCACGAATGGTAATGCCCAAACTTTGTGCCTTGTCCAATTTTGAGCCTGCCTCAGCCCCAGCAATCACAAGGTCTGTCTTTTTAGACACACTACCAGTTACTTTTGCTCCCAATGCTTGCAATTTTTCCTTGGCTTCATTGCGAGTGAAATGCTCCAATTTTCCAGTCAATACGACGGTCAAGCCTGACAATTGGGCATCAGCGGACTCTTTTTGACCTAGATAAGCAAAATTAACCGCAACTGTTCGCAATTCTGCCAGCAAGGTCTGGGCTTCTTCTTTTGCAAAATAGCTGTGTAGAGAATTAGCGATGACATTTCCAATGCCATCAATGTTAGCAATCGCATCCACGGGTGCTTGCTCTAACGCATCAATCGTTTCAAAAACTTCTAATAATTGGCGGCTAACCTTAGCTCCCACATGACGAATTCCCAAGCCAAACAACAATTTATCCGCAGAATTAGACTTAGAAACCTGAATAGCCTGATAGAGTTTTTCTGCTGATTTTTCCTTGACACCATCCAAAGTCAGCAAATCCGTCACGCTCAACTGGTAAATATCCGCCACATCATGAACCAAATTGGCCTCGAAAAGTTTTTTGACCATTGACGGTCCTAAACCAGTAATGTTCATGGCATCACGGCTAGCAAAATGGGTCAAACGCTCTTGAATTTGGCTTGGACAAAGTGGGTTGATGCAACGCAGAGCCACTTCATCCTCATAATGAATCAACTCGCTACCGCAAGATGGGCACTGTGTCGGAATTGGCATCGGTACTTGCTGGTCGCGTTTACTTTCAACCACATGAAGCACAGCAGGAATAATGTCCCCAGCCTTGTAAACAATAACCGTATCACCGATACGAATGTCTTTTTCGGCAATGTAGTCCACATTGTGCAAGGTTGCTCGGCTAACGGTCGTCCCTGCCAATTGAACGGGTGTTAAGTTAGCGGTTGGCGTCACTACCCCTGTTCGTCCAACGGTCCAGTCAACGGATAAGATTTCAGCTGCCTTTTCCTCTGCCGGAAATTTATAAGCAATGGCCCAGCGTGGTGCTTTCACTGTGAAACCAAGTTCTTCTTGCATGGCTAGGCTGTTTACCTTGATAACAATCCCGTCAATATCATAAGGCAAACGGTCACGCGCTTCAGCGATGTCTTGGATAAAGGTCCAAATCTTATCCATCGATGACGTGGTGATACGCTTAGTATTCACCGAAAAGCCATAACGCGCCAGCTCATCCAAGACCGCATTTTGTGTGGTCATCTGAGTTGCTCCTACTTCTTGGTACAAGAAAGTAGCCAGTTGGCGCTTAGCAACAACTGCCGTATTTAACTGACGCAGAGTACCCGCCGCTGCATTTCTAGGATTGGCAAATTCAGTCTGTCCATTTTCACGACGTTCTTCGTTGATTTTGTCAAAGGATTGTTTGGGAAGGTAAGCCTCACCACGCACAGTAATCGTGAGCGGTTCTTTCAAACGGTGGGGAATATCCTTGATGCGTTTGACATTTTCAGTGATATTTTCGCCAACCGAACCATCGCCACGAGTCGCCCCCACTTGCAAGACACCGTCGACATAAACCAGCGAAATAGACAAGCCATCAATTTTCAACTCAGCCATGTAAGAGGCATTTGGAAATTCTGATTTGACACGGCGGTCAAAGTCGTCCAATTCTTCACGTGAAAAGGCATCTTGTAAGCTATATAGAGGAACTTGGTGTTGGTACTTTTCAAAGCCCTCTAAAATAAGCCCACCGACTTCTTGTGTTGGGCTATTGGGTAAAATCCACTCTGGATGTGCTTTTTCAAGGTCAACTAATTCACGGTAAAGGACGTCATATTCACTATCTGACACCGTTGGTTTATCGTCTGTATAATACTCTTTTCGGTATTGGTTGAGTAGGTCAACCAGGTTTTGAATACGCTTTTTCATACTATTATTTTAACATATATTGTCAAAAAGTCTTACTAAAAGTTTAGGAATTCTTAACAAAAAGGAAACGAAAAAAGCCTTCTTCAAAAGAAAGCTTTGCCTTATGCTTAAGCACTGAGATTGATGCGCTTGCTTAATCGGTCCATGATCAGAGAACCGATAAGCAAGGATGCCAATTCTCCCATAGCTGTGGTGAACCAAGTCAACCAGAAAGGTGCACCAAAGAAATGCAATTCTAATGCGACTGTGAACATAGACGCTGAAAAGAAAAACGAAAAATAAAAGAAAGCCTTATTAAACAAGCCATTAAATAGATATTGGTCCTTGTAGCGGTCAAAGAGCATAACACCCAAGCTTACAAAAACAAGCGTTGATAAACCTCCGACGACAACATCAATCAAACCAAAACTGTAAAAATTGGCAATCATACAACCCAGTGTCAAACCAATAATATACTTACGATTGTAAAAAGCCATAAAATTCAACATTTCTGATACACGAAATTGGTAGGCACCGTAGGAAATGGCATTTAAAGGCGGTGTTATCGTTAAAACAACATACAAAGCAGCCACAAAAGCCACTTGAGCAAGGTCACGAATAGTCAATGATTTCATAACTTTCTCCTTTAACGTCAGAGTTTTACACTCCACGTCTTTAATATGCTTGACGAAAGGGAAATAAGCGTCAAGGGTCGTTTGCACAACGTCTTAAAGTATAGCACAAATACCAAAAATTTGATATAGTAGTTCTATGAAAAAATTAATCTCTAACGAAGTTTTTAAATACTTGTTTTTCGGTGTCTTGACAACCCTTGTTTACATGGTAACTCGGGTAGCCTTTTTCTCACTCACCCAATCAGCGACCTTTTCAGCCGTTGTCGCTAACATTGTTGCCATTATTTTTGCCTTTGTGACCAATGATTATTTTGTTTTTAACCAAATTCGCACGGGCTGGTTCAGACGTTTGGTCAAATTTTTCATGGCTCGCTTGGCAACCCTTGTGTTGGACTTGGCTTTGGCTTACCTTCTCGTTACCAAATACCCACAAATTATCGGACAATTCGTCAACGATAACATCGCCATGGTCAACATGGTGGAAACCATCTTCTCGCAAGTGCTTATCATCGTCCTAAACTACGTGCTCAGTAAGTTACTTGTTTTCCGAGATAATCAATAAAAGCTACCATTCTCTTAAAATGATAGCTTTTTTACTTGTCTTTTTTATCTGATGGGGTGTTCTTTTTTCGGCGGTTTAAAATGGATAAGATATCCCCACGTCTGCTTTCCATCTTGCCTTGACTCAGCTCTTGATAAGTGGCATTGAAAACAGCCCCCAAAATCAAAATGCGTGCCAAAAAGATGAACCACATCATCAAACCAAAAATCATAATCGACCCGAAAACTTTAAGGTCAACCATGCGTTCAAAAGTCCTCAAAACATACTGACTAAATAAATTATTCAGGAAAACAAGAACAATAGAGGTCAGAGCGGTTCCTGGCAAAATGAAGCGGAAACATCGAATTTTAACATTGGGCAAAATGAAATACAAAATCATAATGCCAAACACAATGGTCAGCACCGTGACGGGTTGTGCTAGGCTCAAAAGCATTTTTACCAGTGCGTCATCTAAAGGATGATGACGGCTGATGAGTTGCAAAATAGCTTTTGAAAAGGATGAAAAAATCAACACAAAGGTCAAGAGGAACAAAATGAGCAGACCAGCTAAAATGCCAATCAAACGCCCCACCACAAAATCCCTGTGTTGTGATACACCATAAGCCTTATTGATGGCTTTTTGCAGTGATGTTAGTGATTTGGACATGGTCCAAAAAGCCGTCAAAGTCGCCACTCCCAAAATACCGCCAGATGGATTTGAAAAAATATCCGTGGTAATGGCAGAAACCGTTGGATAGATATTGGTTGGCAAATTTTTCTCCATAAACGACAATAAGACTGAGATGTCTAAATTGAGATAGGGAAAGATATTTGCAGCAATCACAATCAAGGGAAAAGCTGTCAACATGAGGTAGTAAGCAACTGCGACAGCCGATAAATCCATCTCTGCACTTTGATAATGTTTGACATAAACTTGTAATGGCTGCCACTGCAATTTAGACAACAAAGCATCTAATCGTTGTTGCTTACGCTCCATGCTTAATACGTTCTTTCTTCTCCTTGGCTAGTTAGGATAACTGGACCATCTTTGGTAATCACAAATTGGTGTTCGTATTGGCATGACAAGCCGCCATCTAGGGTTTTGTGAGCCCAGCCAGTTTTTATATCCGTATCAATTTCCCAAGTGCCTGTGTTAATCATTGGTTCAATGGTCAAGACCATGCCTTCACGCAAGCGAAGCCCACGACCAGCCTTACCATAATGAGGCACCATTGGTTCTTCGTGCATAGTTGGACCAACACCGTGACCAACTAAATCACGAACCACACCGTAACCACGGCTTTCAGCGTATTCTTGAATGGCTGCACCAATATCACCGATACGATTGCCGACAACCGCTTTTTCAATACCGATATAAAGGCATTCTCTGGTAACGTCCATCAAGTTTTTAACTTCTTCTGAAACATTTCCAACTGCATAAGCCCAGCAAGAATCCGCCAAACCACCTGAGTAAGATTGGGTATATTTTTTCACTTGAGCAACATTGTCAAAGTCCAATTTTGACACGTCCACAACAGATTTATCAAGCGGTTCACTCAAAACCATATCAACTTTAAGCAAATCGCCTTCTTTTAAAATGTAGTGACGTGGAAAAGCGTGAGCCACTTCATCATTTAAACCACAACAAGTGGCATAGGGATAGTCCATTACAGAACCATCCACCCCAATTTGAAGGGGCAATACGTTGGCTTCTTTACAGCGACGACGCACATATTCTTCCACTTCCCACATATCCAAGCCTGGTTTGATTAAGTCACGTAAACCAATGTGAACTGAAGCTAGAAAATTACCTGCACGGTCCATAGCTTCAATTTCACGAGTTGATTTTAATGTAATCATATCGTTTGTACTCCCTTTTCATCGTTCAAAATTAATCAGTATTCATTATACACCGAACTGGTGTAAAGGTCAAAAATAGCCCGTAAGCTCTCAGTTAATTTTCGTTGTCACCAAAGCTTTTGCGACGATTTGATTGTCCAGCAAAATTTCAAAATCAATGACAGAACTATGGCGTTTTTCCGTTATCAATCGTGGGCGAATTTCCAAGCAATCGTCAATTTGCACGGCACGCACAAAATAAAGCATGAGCTGCTCCATGACAATGTTTTTTTGGTATTTCTTGGTCAATACCCGCACGCTAATGTCTTTGAGAAATTCGGTCAAAATGCCTTGTGAAAAATTACCCGAGCTATCAATCATGGTTGGTTCCACAGTGAAACGATAAACATCATCTTTTTGATGCAAACTAGCCAACAGCTGCTCGCTGTAAGTGTGAAGGTGAGAATGTTGGAGGTTGGGGAGGTTTTCGACCACCTGACGTCTGGTGATGACACCCAACAAGGTCAAATCTTCCGCCACAACAGGCAACATATTCAAATCTTCAAAAATCATTTTTTGGCTAATATTGGCAAGACTGGCTTGCGGTTTTGCCACAATCAAATTGCGGGACATGATGCTTTTGATGGGCGTTGCATTTTCCTTGCCCAAGACATCTAGCATACTGACCACCCCAATGACCACGTTTTTGTCATTGATGACAGGAAAACGGACATTACGCGTCTGCTTAATCATGTCATTAAATTCGCCAATGGTATCGCCTTCTCGCAAGAAACCGTAATCGTCTTTCTTTTGGTAAAATTGCTCAACGGTCGTCAAATCGCGTTTGATTTGCAAATTAGACAAGGCGTGATTGATAATGGTTGCCACGGTAAAGGTGTCATAATGGGACACCATGACAGGAATGGCCAATTCATCTGCCAAGCAAAGCACATTTTCTGAAACGGGCAAGCCACCTGTCACCAAAATGGCATTTTGCTTTTCTAGCGCCAGCAATTGAATATTTTCTCGGTCCCCAACAATCAAAAGGCCGCCTTTGACGAGGTAGTGCAAAACATTGTCACGGGTCATGGCACCAATCGTAAATTTGCTAAATTCACGGTGCAGGCCTGATTTTCCTGCCAAAACTTCCGAATCCGTGATGCGAGCAATTTCAGCATAGGTGAGGCGTTCAATACGAACGGTTGATTTTTTCTCAATGCGCACAGTACCGCTGCGTGGCTTGGTTTCCACGATGCCACGATTTTCAGCTTCTTTTATGGCACGGTAGGCAGTTCCATCGCTCACGTTAAGGTGATTGGAGATGCTGCGTACGCTAACGCGTTTCCCAACAGGAAGATTTTCCAAGTATTCCAATATTTGTTGATGCTTACTCATAACGGTAATCCCTCCTGTTCAATTGATAATCCACATAATCCTGCATTTTATGGGTGTAACGGTCGCTCCCTTTAAATCGCCTTTTTAAACAAAAACCTGATTTTTCCGCCACTTTTTGGCTGGCAATATTTTCCTTATGTGCCACAATGCGCAAACCTTGCAGCCCCAATTCTTGAAAGCTCAAAAAGCAAAGCGTTTTTAAACACTCAGTCATCAGACCCTGTCCCCAAAAATCGCGGTGCAAAAAATAGCCAATTTCAGTCGTCGCACGGCGGCTGTCCAATTTTTCAAAGCGAATGCAACCAATCATCTTGCCGCTCACCTTGTCCTCAATTGCCCAAACCCCAAGCGGCTCTTTCATAAAATAGTGAACCATGACGTAATCACTTTCGGCTTGAGCCTGACAACTTGGAAAAATAAAACGCAAATTATCAGCATCCTGACAAATATCAAAAAAATCCAAGCGGTCTGAAAAAGCAAAAGGGCGTAAGCGGGTACGGTCGGTTTCAAACGAAGCGTACCGCCCTAATTGTGTCCAAATATCCATGTCCCTATTATAACACACCTTCTTTTTAAGTAATCAAAAAGAGGCTAACTCGTAGCCCCTTTTTACTCTTCAATCAATGCAATATCAGCACCCAAAGAAGTGAGTTTTTCAATGATACTTGAATAACCACGCAAAATAAATTCGACATTGGTAATTTCTGTACGGCCTTCTGCCATCAAACCTGCAATCACAAGAGCTGCTCCCGCACGCAAGTCAGATGCTTTCACCACCGTTCCTGTTAATTTGTTTGGACCTTGGTAAACAATGCGACCACCAACCGTTGAAATATCTGCACTCATTCGAGCCAACTCCGCCACATGATTGATGCGTTTTTCATAAATCGTATCTAAAATCATGCCACGCCCTTCTGTTTTCAAGAGCAAAGGTGTGATGGGTTGTTGCAAATCCGTCGCAAAGCCTGGATAAGGAGAGGTTTTCACCGTTACCGCTTTCAAGGTGGATTGCTTTTCAACAAAAATCGCATCTTCTTCAATCGTCATGCGAACGCCCATTTCTTCAAGCTTGGCAATATAACTCTCCAAATGCTCATAAAGCACGTTGGTGATGCGGATACCTTCCCCAATTGCTGCCGCTAGAGCAATATAAGTCCCTGCTTCGATACGGTCAGGAATGACTTGGTGGCGTGTCCCGTGCAGGTGGTCAACCCCTTCAATCGTGATGATATCTGTACCAGCCCCGCGGATATGAGCTCCCATATTATTCAACAAGGTCGCCACATCAATGATTTCTGGCTCACGCGCCGCATTTTCAATCGTTGTACGTCCCTTTGCCTTAGTCGCCGCCAACATGGTATTGATGGTTGCCCCAACGCTCACCGTATCCATGTAAATGTGTGCCCCGTGAATCGGCTCACCTTCTGTTGATAGACGCATGGCTTCACCTTCATAGGAAATAGAGGCTCCCATAGCTTCAAAAGCTTTCAAATGAAGGTCAATGGGACGTGGACCTAGGTCACAACCACCAGGCAAGCCCACTGTTGCCTCACCAAAACGACTCAACAAACTCCCATAAAAGTAGTAAGACGCTCTAAGGCTATTGATTTTGCCATAAGGCATTGGTTGATTTTTAACGCCACGAGGGTCAATTTCAAGCGTATCGCCTTCTCGCTTTACCTTTGCCCCCATGATTTTCATAATCTCAATTAGGCTATCAACATCGGAAATGTCAGGAACACCGTCCAATGTGACAACGTCATCTGAAAGAATAGTAGCAGGAATCAAAGCGACTACACTATTCTTTGCACCCGAAATAGCAACTTCACCCTTTAAAGGTTTGCCACCATTAATTACAATTTTACGCATATATTCAAAACTTTCTGCTAGAATTCAACTTTATCATTTTATCACATATTATGCTGATTGACAAATCAATTGCCGCCATAAAAAGAGAAAAATATAACCTATGTTATAAAAAATCGCTGTATACATGATACAACGATTGTTTTATTTAGTCGATGGCTGCTTTTAGGGCATCCACTTTATCTAATTTTTCCCACGGTAAATCAATATCTGTGCGTCCCATGTGGCCATAAGCGGCAGTTTGACGGTAAATCGGACGTTTCAAATTAAGCATTTGGATGATACCTGCTGGGCGTAGGTCAAAGACCTGACGAACGGCTGCTTCGATTTTGTTTTCAGCAACGGTACCTGTTCCGAAAGTGTCCACACGAACAGAAACTGGCTGAGCCACACCGATAGCGTAAGCCAATTGCACCTCTGCTTTGCTAGCCAAACCAGCAGCAACGATATTTTTGGCAATATAGCGCGCGGCATAAGAAGCTGAGCGGTCAACTTTAGTGGCATCTTTACCTGAGAAGGCACCGCCACCGTGACGCGCATAACCACCGTAAGTATCCACGATGATCTTACGACCAGTTAGACCTGAATCTCCTTGCGGTCCACCGATAACAAAACGCCCTGTCGGATTAATCAAGAATGTCGTATCATCGTCTAGGTATTTTTCAGGAATAACAGCCTTAATCACCTTGTTTACAACATCTTGGTAAATTTGCTCGTTGCTAACCTCAGGAGCGTGTTGGGTTGAAATCACGACCGTATCCACACGAACAGGCTTGTCGTTTTCATCGTATTCAACCGTTACTTGAGATTTAGCGTCTGGACGCAAGTAAGTCAACTCACCTGATTTACGCAAATCCGCCAATTTTTTCACCAATTTATGAGAAAGCGAAATTGGCAATGGCATCAATTCAGGTGTTTCATCAATGGCAAATCCAAACATCAAACCTTGGTCACCTGCTCCAACCAAATCCAATGGGTCTTGATTGGCATGACCACGGACTTCAAGGGCCTCATTAACCCCTTGAGCAATGTCTGGCGATTGCTCAACCAAAGACGGATGCACCCCAACTGATTCTGCAGCAAAGCCATATTCCGCATTCGTATAACCAATTTCGGCAATCGTATCACGAACAATACGATTGATATCAACATAAGCTGATGTAGAAATTTCTCCAAAAACATGGACTGAACCTGTATAAACAGCTGTTTCTGCGGCAACGTGTGCGTCAGGATCTTGCTCCAGCACAGCATCTAAAATAGCATCTGAAATTTGGTCTGCAATCTTATCTGGATGCCCTTCAGAAACAGATTCAGACGTGAAAAGTTTACGTTCTGACATAAAAAATGTCCCCCCTTAAAAATTTTAAAAATTGCTTGATATGACACCATAAAAAGCAGTTGTTAAAAAATACCATGGCATTACTCATTTTTAGAAATACCATAGGATTTACCGTTATTTGCTAGCAAACAACGAGAGTTACAAAGTACCAATCTCCCTTTGAAAATAGGCAAGATTGTCTTATCGGGACTCATTAACCTGTTTATTGTACCATTTTTTAGCCCAAAAACCTATAGCCAGCTGAAAAAAGTACATTCTCTTAGTTGGGACTAGCCAGCCAAGGCTCAAATGTATTATACTAAAAGCATGAAAACTTACGAAAAATTGTATCATTACCTCAGCACCCATCCTGATTATGTGAGTGGGGAAGCTTTGGCACAGCATTTGGGGATTTCTCGGAGTGCCATTTGGAAAGCTGTGAAAACTTTGGAAAAAAAGGGAGTTCAGATTGATTCGGTCAAAAAAAAGGGCTACCGCCTTATTGCGAGCGACCTGCTTTTGCCTGAAGAAATTGCCAAAAATCTGCATACCCCTGTGACCTTAAATGAAGATAGCGATTCAACCCAGTTAGATGCCAAAAATCATTTAGAAACAGCCAAAACACCTCACCTTTATCTGGCTCCTTATCAAAAAATGGCAAAAGGGCGATTTGGCAGACCATTTTACACCTCTTCGCAAGGGGGGATTTATATGTCGCTGCACCTTAAACCTAACGTTCCTTTTGAAGACATGAAACCCTACACGCTTATGGTTGCTTCAAGCGTGGTCAAAGCCATTTCTCGATTGACGGGCATTGACACAGACATTAAATGGGTCAACGACATCTATCTTGATGGCAAAAAAATAGCTGGTATTTTGACAGAAGCTATTTCTTCTGTCGAAACAGGGCTTATCACAGATGTCATCATCGGAGTCGGCATCAATTTTTACCTGCAAGATTTTCCTGAGGATTTGGCAAACAAAGCAACTTCTCTCTTTCATCAGCCACCAAGCATCACGCGCAATCAGCTCATCACAGAAATTTGGAAGCTTTTTTTCACCATTCCCGAAAAAGATTTGATTAAAGTGTATAAAGAAAAATCACTTGTTTTGAACAAACAAGTGACGTTTATGGAAAATGACCAATTATTCTCAGGAGTTGCTACAGATGTGACCAATCAAGGGCATCTGCTGGTAACACTTGATAATGGACAGGAAAAACTCCTGCGTAGCGGTGAAATCAGCCTCTCCTCTTGGCAATAAATCAGAGGTTATTAACCACCTTATCGATAAGATAAACATGCCGAAGGTCACGATAGAGCAAAAAGCCCCAAAAGAAGGCAAATAAGTAATCCCCTTCAAACACACAATCATTTAAATAAAAAGTTTCCAAAGCACACATCAGTGCAATAAATATAAAACGACCTTTTGTCATAGGATTTACTCAGTTCCCTTCATCATATAGTAAAAGAGTTTCTTAATTGAAAACTCTTTTTTAATCGTCAACGGTTTGGATTTTTTCAGCGAGAAAATCAAACCCTTCTGGAATAAAACTGGTGTCTTGTTTTTCTTCTGGCACCTGACCTTGTTTTTGTTTCTTGAGCTTTTGAGCAAATTCTTGTCGAATGCTATCAAAATCTTTGCGTGGCACCGCTAAAATATTCGGTGAAAAGCCAGCAGCCTTGCTCAAGATATTGCCAAACATATCGTTTAAATTTGATCGTTTCATGACCTGCTCGGCATTAAAAGCAGCCTCAAAAGCCAAGATAGCATTTTCTTGATTGGCTAAAACAGGTTCTGACCCATTCAGCAAGGCTCGGTCTTGCGAGGAGATGCTGTCTAAAATCTCGTTCCAAGCCCCTTTGAGTGCATCTAGATAGGCCCTTGACGTGCGGCTATCTGCCACCGTTTCTTCCATGATTTTCAAAATCTTGCCACGGTCCACTTTAAAGGTAAAGCCTTTGGCCGTGTTTTTCCGAGTTTCTTTCGGCGCTGGTGACGTCGATACCTTGGCTAATTGCTGTTTTAGGTCCTTGATTTCAGCCTTCAAAGCCTCAAACTCTTCAGAGATATTTTCTGGCAAGTCTTGGCTTACAGCGGTTTTATGCCATTCTGACAATTGAATGGTGAGCATTTCAGCATAGATTTTAGGCTGCAAGCTCGTTTTAATCTCAGGCAGGCGCTTGGTCACAAGGTCAATCATGTGAAACAAATCATCTTGTGAAACTTCCAAATTAGCTTGGAAAGTCGAGCTGTTATGCGTGTTTTCCCCACCAGATTGCACCACTAAAAGGTCCCGAAAATAATTGAGCAACTCTGTCGCAAAGCGGTTCATGCTCTTTCCATTATTAAAAATGGTTTCCAAATTAGCTAGGGCTTGGGTGGTCTGATTGGCTAAAACGTTAGCCACAAAGTCATCTAGGGCAACCATTGAAATGCTGCCTGTGATTTCTTCGGCAATGGCTAGCGACACCTGATTATCAGTGGTTAAACTGAGAGCTTGGTCCAAGATAGACAAGGCATCCCGCATCCCACCTTCTGCACAACGTGCAATCAAGGTCAAAGCGTCTGGGTCATACCCAATGCCTTCTTTCTCCAAAATCTCTACCAAATGTTCGCGAATATCCGCCAACTTAATAGCCTTAAATTCAAACCGTTGGACACGCGACAAAATAGTTGCTGGAATCTTATGCAACTCCGTTGTTGCCAAGATAAAAACAACATTTTCAGTAGGTTCTTCCAAGGTCTTTAGCAAGGCATTAAAAGCGCCTGTTGACAACATATGCACTTCGTCGATGATATAAACCTTGTAGGTTGCTCGGCTAGGAGCGTAGGTCGATTTGTCACGGATTTCACGAATTTCATCAACACCGTTATTGGAAGCCGCATCAATTTCAATCACGTCCTCAAGACTGCCATTGGTAATATCTCGGCAAATGTCACAATGGTTACAAGGTTCACCGTCAACTTGATTTGGACAGTTCATCGCTTTGGCAAAAATTTTAGCCGCACTTGTTTTACCTGTTCCACGAGGTCCTGAAAAGAGGTAGGCATGGCTAATTTTTCCCGAAGCGACCGCTTGTTTTAAGGTCGTCGAAATAACCGTTTGCCCCACCATCTCATCGAAAGTCTGGCTACGGTATTTTCGATAAAGCGCTTGATACATTATTTTTCAACTCCAAACATATCCAAATTCCAATACGATTTTTCGACAAGCAGCGCCACAAATTGTTCCAAATACTCTTGGTCAATAGCGTCATAATCATTGGTTAAACGTGAGTCTAAATCCAAAACACCCACCAATTGACCATCTTTGACCATTGGCACAACGATTTCACTCATTGCAGCTGAATCGCAAGCAATGTAATTGGCGTGTTTGGTAACATCAGCCACAATCATCGTTTCTTGTTTGGCTGCAAATTCGCCACAAACCCCTTTTCCAAGGGCAATGTGAACGCAAGAAACCCCACCTTGGAAAGGCCCAAGGAGCAATTCTTGACCGTCAAACAAGTAAAAACCTGTAAAAACAGAGTTTGGCAAGGTCATATTCAGCAAGGCACTGGCGTTTGATAAATTTGACAAAAGGTTTTTCTCGTTAGCAAAAAGCGCTTGTGCTTGCGCCAACATCATCTTATAGTTTTCAATTTTCTGTGTCTTATTCATAAGCTTTATTATACCAAAAAATGGACGGACCGTCATATTTCTAAAATGCATAAAAAGAAAAGAAGGTTGATTTCCCTCTTGCGTTTATTGCCAGTAAGTCGGACGTTTAGCCTCATAATCGGCAATGAGTTGCTCATATTGAAGCGTAATGCTGATGTCATCAAGTCCAAGAACCAATTTGCGTTTCCATTCTCCGTCAATGTCAAAAGGAAAAGTCCCTGCAGAGCATTGAATCACTTGGTTGGGCAAATCAATTCTTATCTCTTCTCCTGCTGGCAATGCCGCCAGTGTTTCTCGAACCTCTAGAGGCTGAACAATAGGTAGCATCCCGTTTTTCAATTCGTTATTATAGTGAATATCTGAAAAAGAGCCTGCGATAACGCAACGAAAACCATAATCTTCCAAGGCCCAAGCCGCGTGCTCACGCGATGACCCAGAGCCAAAATTATCCCCTGTAATCAAAATGGTCGCCCCACGGTATTCAGGCTTGTTGAACACAAAATCAGGATTTTCATCGTAGTTGTCATTGAGATAACGCCACTCAAAAAGCAAATTTTTCCCAAAGCCTTTTTTATCGACCGCTTTCAAAAATTGTTTGGGAATCAGCTGGTCGGTATCAATATTATCGTTCATCAAAGGAACGGATTTTCCTGTGTAAACGGTAAATGTTTCCATGTTTTTTCTCCTTTACTGAACTTCTGCGAGCTGGCGAACATCAACAAATTGGCCTGCAATAGCTGCCGCTGCCGCCATGGCTGGACTGCACAGGTGCGTTCTAGCCCCAAAACCTTGTCGCCCTTCAAAATTACGATTGCTGGTTGATGCACAATGCACCCCTTCTGGAACGTGGTCTGGATTCATGCCGAGACACATCGAACACCCTGGTTCTCGCCACTCAAAGCCAGCTTCTTTAAAAATAACATCAAGCCCCAAGCGCTCTGCCTCTTGTTTGACAGGACGTGACCCAGGAACAACGATAGCGGTCAAATTGGGTGCGATGTGTTTGCCTTTGACAATTTTAGCGGCTAATTCAAGGTCTGACAGGCGGGCATTGGTACAAGACCCAATAAACACATAACCTAAATCAATATCTTCTGCCTTATCGCCAGGCTGCATTCCCATGTAACGATAAGCGCGCTCGTCATTGATGTCTTTAATGGCTGGGAAAGGTTGCCCAAAGGCAACGCCCATTTCTGGATTGGTGCCCCAAGTCACCATCGGTGCTAGTTCTGACACATCAATGGTAATCACCTTGTCATAAGTCGCGTCAGGGTCTGAAACCAAGTTTTTCCAATCTGCGACAGCTTCTTCAAATGCTTCCCCTTTTGGTGCGGCTTCTCGTCCTTTGACATAATCAAAGGTTTTTTGGTCAGGATTCATCAAGCCCATCTTAGCTCCAAACTCAATCGACATATTGGCAATGGTCATGCGTTCGTCCATCGATAAGGCATCAATGGCTTCTCCGCAATATTCAACCGCATAACCCACACCAGCATCAACACCGTATTGAGCAATCAAAGCTAGAATAAAGTCTTTTGAATACACCCCTCTTTGCGGTTTTCCGACAAATTCCACCTTCATTTTTTTAGGTTTTACTTGCCAAATACATTGCGTGGCAAATACGTGCTCTACTTCTGAAGTCCCAATACCAAAGGCAATCGCTCCAAAAGCACCATGTGTCGCCGTGTGACTATCCCCACAAACGATGAATTTTCCTGGCTGACTGCGACCTATTTCAGGCCCAACCATGTGAACAATTCCCTGACGTTCACTGCCGTGCGTCGCCGCATCAATACCAAATTCCGCAACGTTTTTAGCCAAGGTATCAATTTGATTTTTAGAAATCAAATCACGAATGTTAAAAATATCCACCGTTGGCACATTGTGGTCTGTTGTTCCAAAGGTTAAATCTGGACGGCGCACCTTGCGACCTGCATCCCTCAGCCCTTGAAAAGCCTGCGGACTAGTCACCTCATGAATATAATGCTGGTCAACATACATGAGTTGCGGCTCGCCCTCTTTTCCTGTCACCACATGACGCTCCCAAAGTTTATCAAAAATCGATTTTCCGCTCATTTCAACCTCCACTTTCCTTTATTACATTCCCTTTAAATACCCCTTATCGCCATAGCCAGACAAGCCAGTACAAAAAGGCTATATCTCCTAACAAACCCAAGTACCAAACTAGTCTGAAATACCTGTTTCGTGTCTTGTGGCGAAAGACTTTTCCACCTAGAAAGGCGCCTATTCCTCCCAAGAAAAGACTTTCCAAAAGCAAGGTTTTCTCTGAAATCCGCCAAGAACCACGCCTTGCCCTCCTCTTATCCAAACCATAGCTGGCAAAAACGAGGCTATTCCACAACACAAACAGGAGAAAAACAACGGCTTTAGTGCTCATAGATTGGCAATAATCGCGGCGGTCATATCAGCCGTTGAAGCCGTTCCACCCAAATCTCGTGTCAAAATCCCTTGATTGAAAGTCTTATCTACCGCATTTTCAATCAATTCTGCTCCAGCCACTTCGCCAAAACTCTCACGCAACATCATGGCAACAGACAAAATCATGCTAACAGGATTGGCAATGCCCTGTCCTGCAATATCTGGCGCTGAGCCGTGAATGGGTTCGTAAAGGCTTGGCCCTTTGTCCGAATGGCTGGCTGATGGCATCACGCCCAAAGTTCCAGGCAAAACGCTGGATTCGTCAGACAAAATATCCCCAAAAAGATTTTCTGTCACCACCACATCAAAACGCGACGGATTGGTAATCATAATCATGGCTGCGCTGTCCACCAATTGGTGTTCCAAGGTAACGTCTGGAAATTCTGTGGCTACTTCTTCAGCAATCTGGCGCCACAATTTAGACGTTGCCAAAACATTTTGCTTGTCAATGCTGGTCACTTTCTTGCCACGAAATTGTGCCAATTCAAAAGCCTTGCGGATAATACGACGAATTTCATGAGCAGAATAATCGTTAATATCACGGGCAGAATCGTCATTCAGCTGGTGTTCACCAAAATAAATGCCCCCTGTCAATTCACGCACCACTATAAAATCAACACCGTCAATGCGCTCTGGTTTTAAAGGCGACAAGTGCTTCAAAGCATCAAAAATCCGAACAGGACGGATATTGGCAAACAGTTGCAATTCCTTACGAATGGCCAATAAACCTTGTTCTGGACGAACTGGAGCCTTGTCATACTTAGGACCGCCGATAGCAGCCAGTAAAATAGCATCCGCTGACTTGGCAGCTGCCAAGGTTTCTTCAGGAAGTGGATGTCCAACAGCGTCAATTCCTGTACCGCCAAATGGCTTGGCATCAATCTCATAAGCAAAATCAATTCTTGCAGCAACGGCTTTAAGAACTTCCAGACCTGCTGCCATAATTTCTAGACCGATACCATCACCAGCAAGTGTCACAATTTTTTTTGTCATAGCTAAACTCCCTCAGTCAAGATTACCCTTTTTGTTATGGCTGATTAGTTTGTTGGCAAATCACGAAATGAAATGATTTGACCAATTTCACCCATATTTTCTTTTTGAACAAGCGTGTTAGCATTAATGTAAGCCAGCGCCCCAGCTTTCAACACATCAAAATCAATTCCTGACGCATTGAAAATAGTGCCTGTATCTGTATTTTCAATGGAAACTGACACACGCGCCTGAGAATCAATGCCATCAGTCACAGCGTCCATGGTGTAGCTAAGCAGACGCACATTTTGGTGGAAGAATTTATCCACAGCATTGTAAATAGCTTCAACAGAACCTTTACCGTCAGCAACAACCTCTACTTCATCAGCGTCAGCATTGGCCATCACAACCGCCGCTGTCACCGTATCGTCCGTATTTGACGTTAATTTCAAATCGCCAAAATGGAAGCCTTCAGGATTTTCAATTTCCGTACCTGCCACCAAGGCTCTGATATCGTCATCGGTAATCTCATTTTTCTTGTCTGCCAATTGTTTAAATTTCGCAAAAAGTGGAACGATTTCAGATTCTTCAAAGGTCAATTCCAGCTCCTTTAATTTTTCAATGAAGGCATGACGACCTGATAATTTTCCAAGTGGAAGCGAATTGTGCTTGACGCCGACCAATTCAGGGGTGATGATTTCATAGGTTAATGGGTTTTTAAGCACACCGTCTTGATGAATACCTGATTCATGAGAGAAGGCATTGCCACCCACCACAGCTTTATTTTTAGGAATCGGAATACCTGAAAAACGCGAAATCAATTCTGACGTATTAACCGTTTCATTTAACACAATATCAGACGTGGCTTGATAATAATCTTCGCGAATGTTGAGAGCAACAGCCACTTCTTCCAGAGCTACATTACCAGCTCGTTCTCCAATGCCATTGACCGTACCTTCCACACGCCCAGCACCGTTTTTAATAGCTGCAAGGGTATTTGCCGTTGCCATGCCAAGGTCATCGTGACAATGCGGGCTAAAGATAATCTCACGGTCTGAGGCCGTATTTTCAATCAAATATTTGAAAATATAGCCGTATTCTTCGGGTGTGGTGAAACCAACTGTGTCAGGAATATTGATATAAGTTGCTCCAGCATCAACCGCTGTTTGAACCACTTGCAGCAAGTAATCCAGTTCTGTTCGTGTCGCATCTTCTGGCGAAAACTCCACCACCTCAAATTTGCTACGAGCATAGGTCACGTGTTCCTTGATAATTTCAAGAATTTCCTCTTTAGATTTTTTCAGTTTGTATTCGCGGTGAATAGGACTGGTCGCAATGAAAACGTGGCATTGTGGGTATTTCGCATCTTTTAAGGCTTCATAGCAAGCATCAATATCTGATTTTACCGAACGTGCCAAACCAGACACAGCTGTTTTTGTCATGACTTGGGCAATTTGACGAACCGCTTCAAATGAATCAGGACTTGCAGCTGGAAAACCTGCTTCGATAGACGCAATCCCCCAGCGTTCCAATTGCTTGGCAATCGCCACTTTTTCCTTAATGGAAAAATTAACACCTGGGGTTTGTTCCCCATCACGAAGAGTTGTATCAAGAAATTCAATAGAACGCATAAAAACCTCTTTCTAAAAACGTGCACAATCACGAATAAACTAACTAAAAAAACATCTCACTATCCAGCGAGATGTTTTTTCCCGCTTGGTAAGCCAAACAGGACTAATGCTTTCCTGCTGCATTAGCCCCCCTGTCGCAATAGCAAAACTGTCATTTCTGCGAATACCATCGTTTGACTTCCTTTCAATGTTTTTCTTTTTTAACATCATACCCCTTTCTAAAATAAAAGTCAACAGAATAATCAAAATAAAATAAATTTTCTGACTTTTTACTGCAAAAAAAGACAAACACAACAGGTGCTTGTCTTAACTATTAATATATTACTCCAAAATGGTTGAAATTTTCGTGTTAATCAAATCGATAGCCACAATGTTAGATGCCCCTTCTGGGATAATCAAGTCCGCATAACGTTTTGTTGGCTCGATAAATTGGTGATACATGGGTTTCACCACAGAAGTGTATTGGTCGATGACGCTATCAAGGCTGCGACCTCTTTCTTCCATATCACGTTTAATACGACGAATAATGCGAATATCGTCATCAGTATCCACAAAAATTTTAATATCCATCAACTCACGCAAGCGTTTATCTTCAAGCACCAAGATACCTTCCACAATAAAGACATCTTGGGGTTCTTGGCGGTAAGTTTTTTCACTACGTGTATGCAAGGTGTAATCGTAAATCGGAATATCCACAGGACGACCAGCAATGAGTTCATTGATGTGTTCAATCATCAAATCTGTGTCAAATGCTAATGGGTGGTCATAATTGGTTGTCACACGTTCTTCAAAAGTCAAATGGCTTTGATCTTTGTAATACGAATCGTGCTGAATCATTGAAATCTTTTGGTCTGTGAAATTAGCCAAAATCGCTTTTGAAACACTGGTTTTTCCGCCACCAGATCCACCAGTTACACCGATAATAATAGGTTTTTTACGCATTTACTACTCCAAAACAAATATATTCTTATCTATTCTACACTATTTTTGTTATTTTTCAACTATTGAAAACTCTTACTTGGCCTTGAAATCCAAAAAGATACCCTTTTCTATGGTATAATGGGATAAAGATTACACATTAGAAAAGGCATGCTATGATTTCACAATTTCCAAATGTCTGGCAAGACCAACTTGCCAAGGCACAAATAACTGAACTAACCGCTATTCAACAACAGGTTTTTGAGCCCATTTCACAAGGGGACAATGTGCTTGGAATTAGCCCAACTGGTACAGGAAAAACCCTGGCTTATCTCTTGCCAGCCTTGTTAAAACTCAAACCAAAAAAAGCGCAACAACTCTTGATTTTAGCCCCAAATACTGAATTAGCTGGGCAATTGTTTGACGTGACCAAAACATGGGCTGAGCCGCTAAATCTAACCGCACAACTCTTTATTTCAGGTTCTAGCCAAAAACGCCAAATTGAACGCCTGAAAAAAGGGCCTGAAATCCTCATCGGAACGCCGGGCCGTATTTTTGAATTGGTTAAACTCAAAAAAATCAAAATGATGTCTGTGGATACGATTGTTTTGGATGAATTTGACGAGTTGCTTAGCGATTCTCAGTACCATTTTGTAAACAGCATCGTGCACCGAGTACCACGTGACCACCAGATGATTTACATGAGTGCGACTAATCAAGTCGATGTGGATGCCTTAGTGGAAAACACCATTTCCATTGATTTGTCAGAGCAGAAACTCGACCAGATTGCTCACTACTACATCACTGTTGATAAACGCGACCGCCTAGATTTATTGCGTAAATTCTCCAATACTCCTGATTTTCGTGGTTTGGTCTTTTTCAACAACTTATCTGACCTAGGAGCTGCTGAGGAACGTTTGCAATTCAACCACGCTTCGGCGGTATCACTGGCTTCTGATGTCAATGTCAAATTCCGCAAGATCATCCTTGAAAAATTCAAAAACCATGAGATTTCACTGCTGTTGGCAACAGATTTAGTAGCACGAGGCATTGATATTGACAACTTAGAATGTGTCCTGAATTTTGACTTGGCTCGTGATAAGGAAACCTATACCCACCGTGCTGGACGAACAGGGCGTATGGGCAAGACAGGTGTGGTTATCACGTTCATTACTCATCCTGAGGAACTCAAAAAACTGAAAAAATACGCATCTGTATCAGAAGTTTACCTCAAAAATCAAGAACTTCATCTCAAATAAACACAATACCGCCCCAAACCTTGGAGGCGGTATTTTTAAAACGTTTCTTATCATTTCAACTGATTAATCACTTTTTCCAAGCGAGAAATGGCTTCAACAGGTAGAGCAAATTTAGGATAATTTTGATTGAAAGAGAGCAAGAAATTCAATCGAATTTGCATCCGTGAACGAATGATTTGCTTGTACTGATTATCAAATGGATGAATAGGAAAATTCTCTAATTCTAAATATTCAAAATTTTCAATCTGGCCAAAAAGTTTAAAAACCGCTCTGCTATCCACAATCTCTTCAATGGAGGCAATAGATGTTTCCTTAGAAATATCTTCAGACAGGTAAGAGCCTGTATTGATAATATAACAATCCACGCCACCTGAAAATAGCGAACAGAATTTTTGGTAATCTTTTACCAGCGAATAGACCCTGAAAGGATTGGCGAAAGGCTCGATCACCAGTGTTTGCTTGCCACTTTTGATATTCTCAGCACTTGAGCGCTTCGTCATCAAGGTGCAGCCCATCGTTGCTGCCATAATGGGGTCATTGATTTTCATGAGAGGCGGTAGCGAGTCGTCTTTCATAATCCAAAAAATAGCGTTAATAGGCTCTTTGACAACATCCACACGATTTGGTGTCGCAAAGCGTGACTTGACTGTTCGCCCATTGCCCATTGCGGATATCTTCGGTCATCAATTTTTTCCGACCATTATGGTCCAAGGTCACCCCACAATTTTGCACCGTTACAAAGAAATCTTGCTCGGGATGTCCCGTTGGGTAATCATTGGTTTTATCAAAATAAGACGGTTCTAAGGCGATAGATGAGCCATCTTTTTCAGAAATGATAAAAGCATCGTCGTGCAAAACTTTGATGTCGTATTTTCCATTATGCTTAGCGTGGGTCAAAGTCGATTTACCAGAACCAGACAAGCCAAAAAAGGATGCGACGTAATGCCGCTCGATATCTTTTCGTTGGAACATTTTCAAGCCACCATGGCAAGAAACGCATCCATTTCGTGCAGCCGTTCCCCAAGCCAAGGTCAAAGTGGCTTTTTTCAATTCTCCAAAGTAGTTCAATCCCAAAATCGCCACACAATTGTGATTGGTATCAAAATAAGCCAAACCATCTGGATAGTCAGGATGCGACCATTTAGGGTCAAAAAAGACAAAAATATCATCTTCGTCATACCGTTTGGAAACCTTCAAACGGTTTTTAAATTCCTCATCCAAAATTTGAAAATTCAGCAACCAAGAGTAGAGATTATTGATTTCTTCTTCCGGCACCATCAAGTGGGCACGCACCATGAAATCCTCCTCTAGGCCCACGATAGCATCTGCCTTGTAAAAGGTGCGGCTATGTGCTTGATACACCGCACTTCTCACAATGGATAAAAGCCGTTCATCTTCTTCGGCATCCCTCCCATAAATGCGGCGCGCCTTAGCTGTTCGACCAACAATTGCCCCAGAATTTGTCAATAAAACCCGAGCATATGAGGGTAACCCCAACTCCTTGGTATGAATGACAGGCATATCTAAAATCACTGTTCCAGCAGCATTGGACGCCAACTGGTAAGCCTCCTCTAGAGTCTTGATAGGGTGCACTTGGTTTTCATAAAAAGCCGTTTCGACAATAGTTTTTAACGCAGAAAAATAAGGACTTACTTTACGCATCTCCGATGGTGAAAATTGATTACGTGTGACCATTTTCCACCTCCTATTGTATGGTAACCCTATTCTACCACAAATGTATGCGTTTTCACAATAAAAAGTGCAATATTCTGTAAAAACGAAAAAAAGGATCACCTTTTCCATAAAATGATGATTCTTTTCACAAACAAAAAAGGGCGGAACGCAAGCGTTCCAACCCTCATTCTTTTATTTTGCAATATCAAAAACAGTTGATTTAACTTTTGTCATGGCTTCGATAGAGTATTTTACACCTTGTGTTCCAGCACCAGATTTCTTAGCTCCAAGGAATGGGAAGTTATCGGTACCACGTTGTGTCTTGTTGTTAATGTGAACAGTACCAACTTCTAATTGTTCTGCAATCTTGAAGGCAAGTGGGAAGTTGTTTGTGAAGACTGCTGCTTGAAGACCGTATTCTGATTGGTTTGACAAATCAATAGCTTCTTCAAGTGATTTCACACGGATAACTGGAAGAACTGGACCAAATGGTTCTTCCCAAGCCAAGCGCATTTCAGGAGTGATGTTATCAAACAAGACTGGGCTGATAAGGTTACCATCACGTTTGAAGGCAATCACTTCTTTAGCACCTTTTTCTTGAGCGTCTTTAACAAGACCTTCTACAAAGTCAGCTGCTTTTGTATCAATCAATGGTGTGATGTCTGCATCTTCTTCAGGCATACCAACTGTTAATTTTTCAACCAAAGCAGATACTTTTGCGACCAATTCATCAGCAACGCTATCCATAACGAGGACACGTTTAACCGCTGTACAACGTTGACCTGAATAACCGTAAGCACCAGCAACGATGTTTTTAGCAACCAAATCAAGGTCAGCATCTTCAAGAACGATAGCTGAGTCTTTTCCGCCAAGTTCAAGCATGATTGGGCGCATACCAGCTAATTTACCGATGTGTTCACCAACAGGAGTTGAACCAGTGAAGTTGATGTAGTTAACAGCTTCGTGTTCTACAATGTAGTCGCCGATAACAGAACCACGTCCTGTAATTGTGTTGAAGACACCAGCTGGAAGACCTGCTTCAGCAAAAGCTTCAGCCAAAAGCAAACCTGAAATAGAACCTTGCGTTGGTGGTTTAAGAGCAACAACGTTTCCTGAAATAAGGGCTGGTGCAATCTTAGAGCCAGCAAGGTTGATTGGGTAGTTAAATGGTGAGATAGCAAGCACTAGACCAACTGGTTCGCGACGAACAACAGCGATTTTTTGTTTGCTTGCAGCTTCAAAGCTACCACCTTCAAGCACTTCACCTTCAAGGCGAACACCTTCTTCAGCAGCATAGTGAATGATTTCGGCTGTACGAATAACTTCGCTAACAGCTGATTTGTAGCCTTTAGCAATTTCTTTTGATAATACCGCACCAATTTTTTCAGCATCACGCTCTAAAATATCAGCAGCTTTGTGAAGGTAAGCCGCACGTTCAACGTATGAAAGCGCACGCCATGCTTTTTGAGCAGCTTTAGCAGAAGCATAAACATAATCTACTTCTTCTTGGCTCATAGCTGGCACAGAACCTAGTTCTTCACCTGTTGCTGGAGCATAAATAGTGATTTCTTCTTGAGAAAGTTTCCATTCTCCATTAACGTAATTTTTGTATTGTTTGGTCACGTTCTTTCCCCTTTTAATATGATAGTTTTATTTTATCACTTTTTTGTTTTTTTTCAATTATTCAACACTACTAAATTCAGAAAATTAGCATAAATCACATCTTATAAAATAGCGCCACCATTTAAAGCATAAAGAAAGAGAGAACGATTAGCGCCCTCTCTAACAACTGACTTTTAATCACTCAAAACAGTCTTTAAAAGTCTAATAATGCTGCTAATTAGTCAACGTATTCCTTGCTAAGTTCAAGAACTTCTTCCATAGTTGAGCATTCTGTAAGAGCACGGTTTGCATACTCTTGCATTTTAGCAGTGTCAAGTGTCTTCATAAGGCTACGCGTACGAAGAACTGAAGTTGCTGACATAGAGAATTCGTCAAGACCCATTCCGACAAGAAGTGGAACAGCTTGTTGATCTCCGGCCATTTCACCACACATACCTGCCCATTTACCTTCAGCGTGAGCTGCTTTGATAACGTTGTTAATCAAGCGAAGGATTGATGGGTTATATGGTTGGTAAAGGTATGAAACTTGTTCGTTCATACGGTCAGCAGCCATTGTGTATTGAATAAGGTCATTTGTACCAATTGAGAAGAAGTCAACTTCTTTAGCAAATTGGTCAGCTAGCATAGCTGCAGCTGGGATTTCAATCATGATACCTACTTCAATATCATCTGCAACGGCAATACCTTCAGCTTTAAGTTTAGCTTTTTCTTCTTCGAAGATAGCTTTCGCTGCGCGGAACTCTTTAAGAAGAGCAACCATTGGGAACATGATACGAAGATGTCCGTGAACAGACGCACGAAGAAGCGCACGCAATTGTGTACGGAACATATCTTGACCTGTTTCTGAAATTGAGATACGAAGAGCACGGAATCCTAGGAATGGATTCATTTCTTTTGGAAGGTCAAAGTATGGAAGTTCTTTGTCCCCACCGATATCCATGGTACGAACCACAACTGGTTTACCGTTCATGCCTTCAAGAACAGCTTTGTAAGCTTCGTATTGTTCATCTTCAGTTGGGAAATCTTGTGAATCCATGTACAAGAACTCAGTACGGTAAAGACCGACTGCTTCTGCACCGTTAGCGTTAACGCCTTCAACATCTTTAGGAGTACCGATGTTTGCTGCTAATTCAAAGTGTTTGCCATCAGCAGTAACTGTTTTGGCATCTTTAAGAATAGCCCATTCAGCTTTTTGCTTAGCATATGCTTCACCAGCAGCTTTAAATTCAGCAATTTCCTCTTCTGTTGGATTGATAATAACATCACCAGTAATACCATTAACGGCTACAGTATCACCATCTTTAACACGGCTTGTGATATCGTTTGTTCCAAGAACAGCAGCGATTTCCAAAGTACGTGCCATGATAGCTGAGTGACTTGTACGTCCACCAATGTTAGTGACAAAAGCTTTTACAAATTTTTTGTTTAATTGAGCGGTGTCAGATGGTGTCAAATCGTTAGCGATAACAATTGATTCTTCGTCAATTGTAGCAGGGTTTGGAAGTTTAACACCGATAAGGTGAGCCAATACACGTTTTGCAACGTCGCGGATATCAGCCGCACGTTCTTGCATGTATGGGTTGTCTTCCATACCTTCAAAGATAGTAATGAACATATCAGTTACTTCTTTAAGACCTGCTTCAGCGTTAATTTGTTTGGCACGGATTGTTTCTTTAATTTGACCAATCATTTCTGGGTCAGAAAGAACCATCAAGTGTGCGTCAAACACAGCTGCTGCTTCTTCACCAAGTGTTTCTACTGCTTTCTCGCGAATAACAGAAAGCTCGTCTTTAGATGCTTGCAATGCAGCATCTAAACGAGCTTCCTCTGCACTTGTATCTTCAACTGTAACAGTTTCAAATGACAAATCCGGTTGAACGAGTAAATACGCTTTAGCAACAGCAACACCATCTGATGCTGCAATCCCTTTAAGCTTCTCTGTCATTTTTAAGCCAATCCTTCTTTAGTCATTGTTTCTTCGATAGCAGCAAGTGCGTCGTCAGCGTCAGCACCTTCAGCTGAGATAGTAACGTCAGCACCTTGACCAACACCCAAGCTCATAACACCCATGATAGATTTAAGGTTTACAGCTTTACCTTTGTAGTCTAAAGTGATATCTGAAGCGAATTTGCTAGCTGTTTGAACAAGCAAAGTAGCTGGACGTGCGTGAATACCTGTTTCTGCAACAATGTGAAAATCTTTTGAAGCCATAATTGGTTCTCCTTTTATTATGTTTTTTTGAATTATCAACAATTGATAACCCTTACAAGAATTGATTATAGCACAATATAATTTTATTTTCAAGCACTTACCATTCATTGGATCGATGTAAATTTAAGGTGGTAAAAATCACTTTTCCTTCATTAAATGCAGCAAAAAAGAAACACTTTTATGATAAAAGTCTGGAATTTTCATTCCAGACTTCGTTCTCATTTCTTGTTTTTTTGATTTTGTTTGGCGTCTTCTTGTTTGCGACGGATATCATTTAAAAATGGCGCTGTCGTCAAACGGAATTGACGGTAGTTTCTCAAGAGGCGGCGTTGGTTGAAACGGAAAGGTTCGATACCTCTTGCTTTCAAGCGTTCATTGATGTGCAGGCGTAAATCTTCTAAGCGCTTGCTAAAGACTTCGGTTTGCTGAGCCAAGTCGCCAAATTCTTTTTTAACGGACTCGTGCAAGCGTTCTTGTTCTGCATGCGCATATTTTTCAAAAGAGCTGGCTGCTTGTTGGAATTTCACTGTATCTGTCACTGTCCAAATGAAATCCGCTGTCATGATAATTACAATAGCTAAGGCAACCCAATCACTCGTATGGGCAATCAGCCACATCACGCTTGGCTGGATGAATTTAACTAAAATCACAATCCCAAAGCCCCAAAACAGTGAGATGGCTGGGGCGATACGTCCTTGGATATTTCCAAATTCATTGCTGTAATCCCACAACTTCATGTGAAAGAGAGTTTCTAGTAACCATGCTGCCACGTATTCGAACACGGTCGCTACCAGCATCCCACTCAAAAACAGCCATAGCAAATGACTCTGAAAAGGTTTTGTCGCCACCAGAACGGTTGTCACCGCAAAGCCATATACAGGGCAGTAAGGTCCAGCCAAGAAACCACGATAAGCAAATTTTCTATCTTTGATGGAACAATAAATGGTTTCCCAGAGCCAGCCTACAAACGAATAAATAAAAAATAAAAAAATAATGTCTGTCAATGAATATTCCATAAAAACCTACCTTTTCTATCAAGATTATAAGCTTTTTTGGGGTAAAAATCAATATCATGTCGGCGGCAGCAAAAAGCCTAGGACCAAAACATATCCTAGGTTATCTTTTTACAAATAGTCGATGACTTTGGCGGCAAAGTCGCTGGTTGAATAGGCAGTCTTACCGTGTGCTAAATCAGCAGTGACATAGCCTTGAGCCAAGGTCTTTTCAATAGCCGTCGTGATGCGACGAGCCACTTCTGTCCAGCCGATGTAATCAAATAACATACAACCTGACAAGAGCAGCGAGCAGGGATTAGCCTTGTCTTGCCCTGCAATATCAGGCGCTGTGCCATGTGTCGCCTCAAAAATGGCATGACCTGTGCTGTAATTGATGTTAGCACCTGGTGAAATGCCAATACCTCCCACCTGTGCTGCCAAGGCATCGCTGGCATAATCCCCATTCAGATTGGTCAGCGCCACCACATCAAAAGCTTCAGGATTAAGCAGAATTTGCTGCAAAAAATTGTCCGCAATGATGTCATTGATAACTAATTTTCCGCTGGCAAGTTCATCGGCGTACTCTCTTTGAGCGAGTTCATAGCCCCATTTTCGGAAACCACCTTCTGTGAATTTTTGAATGTTTCCCTTATGAACAAGGGTAACTTTAGCGAGGTTATTGGTCAGGGCGTATTCAATGGTTGAGCGAATCAGACGCTCACTCCCTTCTTTTGAAATGGGTTTGATACCAATGCTACTGCTTTCAGGAAAACGGATTTTGTTAACCCCCATGTTTTTTTGCAAAAAAGCAATCACTTGCTTGGCTTCTGAGCTACCAGCTTGCCACTCAATTCCCGCATAAATGTCCTCTGTATTTTCCCGAAAAATGATGATATTGATTTTTTCAGGTTCTTTGAGCGGGCTTTCAATGCCTTGAAAATACCGCACAGGACGCACGCAAGCATACAAATCCAATTCTTGACGCAAGGTGACATTGAGCGAGCGAATACCACCACCAACAGGCGTTTCTAGAGGCCCTTTGATGGCAACTAAATATTCTTTGATTGCCTCAAGTGTGTCATCAGGCAGCCATTGACCCGCGGTTTTGTGCGCCTTTTGACCTGCCAAGACTTCCAGCCACTGAATTGTTTTTTGACCGTGATAGGCTTTTGCTACTGCCGCATCAAAAACCGCACGCGCATTTTTCCAAATATCTTGCCCAATCCCGTCCCCTTCAATGAACGGAATGACAGGATGATTAGGCACAGACAAACGGCCATTTTCCAAAGTGATTTTTTCTGACATAGCTATCCTTTCTAACGCGCTTCCATGGGAATGTAAGTCAAATCCACAAGGCCAACATAGTCTGAACGTGGGCGAATGAGTTTGTTATGGCGTTGTTGCTCTTGAATATGGGCAATCCAACCTGATACACGGCTCATGGCAAAAATCAAAGTGTAGATGGAACTGTCAATGCCAAGCACATGATAAACTGTCGCTGAGTAGAAATCGACATTTGGAATCAGCCCCTTGGCATTTTTCATGTAATCTTCCACCTCACGCGACAAATCAAACCAAACCTCATCTTCTGTGCCTTTGGTCAATTCTTCTGCCATATCTCGCAAGTATTTTTCACGCGGGTCTTGTTTTTTATAAACACGGTGCCCAAAGCCCATGATTTTTTCCTTGCAGGCGAGTTTTTCCTGTAAATAGGCCTCGCTATCTCCCATTTCACGAATGTCTGTTAGCATATCAAAAACACGTTCATTTGCCCCACCGTGCAGAGGGCCTTTTAGGGTACCGATAGCAGTGGTCACGCAAGAATAGATATCTGCCAAGGTCGAAGCACACACACGCGCAGCAAAGGTAGAAGCATTTAACTCATGATCAGCGTGTAGGACCAAGGCACGATTGAGCGCCTTAACTTGCAGAGGAGTTGGCTCTTCTCCTTTTAGCATATACAAAAAGTTGGCTGCGATAGACAAATCCTCACGCGGTGCTATGGGTGTCTGCCCTGAGCGCAAACGAGCAAATGCCGCAATAATAGTGGGCATTTTTGCCATTAATTGAATGGATTGCTCATAAATAGCTTCTTCTGAAGTATCCTCAGCATGAACGTTGTACACCCCAAGCAGACTGACCGTTGAACGTAAGACACTCATGGGGTGCAGATGGCGACGTGACTGAATCAACAAACACTGTTCAATCGCATCGCTAATGCCATAATTGGCACGCAACTCCGCAGTAAAATCAGCCAATTCTTTCTGATTGGGCAAATGCAGGTTCCAAAGAAGATAGATAACCTCTTCAAAACTCGCTTCATTGTCCATCAATTCTGAAATATTATAGCCTGCATAAGACAACTGATCGTCAACAATCGCGCTAATACGCGTTTGGCAGGCAATTAAGTCTTTCATGCCTTCACTTTCCATCATAAGTTACTCCCTCCAACTTTTTACGAACCACCATTGGCAAAATACCACCGTTTTTATAGTAGCGAATATCTGCCGCCGCATCAAAACGCACCATGGCTTTAAAGCGTTTGTCACCTGAGGCATCACGCGCCACAACATCAACCACATCATGAATACTTGGATTTTCTGGCAGTTCGATATCATAGCTTTCAAATCCTGTTAAACCAAGGCTATCAGCTGTTTCACCATCTAAAAATTGCAGCGGTAAAATCCCCATCATGATTAGATTTGAGCGGTGAATGCGTTCAAAACTTTCAGCCAGCACGGCTTTGACTCCAAGAAGATTTGCTCCCTTGGCTGCCCAGTCCCGACTAGAACCCATGCCGTAATCTTTTCCTGCAATGACCAAGGTCGCCACGTTATCAGCTTTATAATGCATAGCCGCATCGTAAATAGGCATCACGTCACCCTCATAAGTCGTGTAACCGCCCACTTTGCCAGCCGCCAACTGATTTTGAATGCGAATATTGGCAAAGGTTCCTCGCATCATGACCTCATGATTACCACGGCGACTGCCGTAAGAATTAAAATCAGCATAAGTCACGCCGTGTTCTTCAAGGTAATTTGCTGCAGGGCTATTTCTTGAGATATTTCCCGCTGGCGAGATATGGTCAGTCGTGACACTGTCACCAAATTTAGCTAAAACACGCAAATGGCGTAGCGGTTTGATTGTGCTTTGATTATCCAAACCATCAAAATACGGCGGGTTTTGAATGTAGGTAGAATCTGCCTTCCATGGGTAAATCAAGCTGTTCTGAGTATCAATGTGATTCCATTGCTCATTGTCCGTGAAAACGTGCTGGTACTCATCCTCAAACAACTGGCGGGTCACATAACGATCAACGTATTGGGCAACCTCGTCATGGCTTGGCATAAGATCTTTTAGGTAAACAGGGTCTTGATTGTGGTCAAAACCAAGCGGCTCACTGGTCAAATCCACATTAGTATTGCCAGCAAGAGCGTAGGCCACTACTAGAGGTGGACTTGCCAAAAAGTTAGCTTTGACAAGCGGATTGACCCGCCCTTCAAAATTACGATTGCCTGACAAGACCGCTGATACTAACAAATCCGACTTTGTAATCGCTTCTGTTACCTCTGGCAACAAATTGCCTGAATTTCCAATACAAGTGGTGCAACCATAACCAACGAGATTAAAGCCAAGCTGGTCCAAATAAGCTTGCAGACCTGATTGGCGCAAGTAACCTGTGACCACCTTAGAGCCTGGAGCCAAAGACGTCTTGACTGTCGGAGCCACTTTCAAGCCACGTGCAACCGCATTTTTCGCTAATAAGCCCGCTGCCATCAATACATAAGGATTAGAGGTATTGGTACATGACGTGATGGCCGCAATCGCCACGTGCCCTGTTCTAATGTCAACAGTTTCTTGCTCAAACTGAACTGTAGCGGCCTTATCCAGTTCATCTGCTGTCAAACCAAACCCCTGAACACCTGCCTCACGCACCAAACTGTCTTGAAAAGCTTGTTTGGCTTGGGTCAAATCAATCAAATCCTGCGGACGTTTTGGTCCAGCGATGCTTGGCGTAATCGTTGACAAATCAATCTCAATAACAGTCGTATAATCCGCCTGATGCTCAGGATTGTAAAATAGATGATTTTGCTTGGCATAAGCCTTTGTCAAGTCAATATGTGCGCTAGAACGATTGGTCAAACGCATATAATTCAAGGTTTCATCGTCAATCGGAAAGTAACCACAGGTCGCGCCGTACTCAGGTGCCATGTTGGCAACTGTTGCTCGTTCTGCCAAGGTCAAACTGGTTAAACCTTCCCCAAAATATTCAACAAATTTGCCAACCACATGGGCTTGTCGAAGCACTTGCGTAACCTTCAAGGCCAAATCCGTTGCTGTCGCTAACTTAGACAATTTGCCTGTCAAATGCACGCCAACCACTTCAGGAATGGGAAAGAAAGAGGCTTCGCCCAGCATAGCGGCCTCTGCCTCGATACCACCGACACCCCAGCCAAGAACACCAATACCATTAATCATCGTGGTGTGGCTGTCCGTTCCAAACATGGAATCAGGGTACAACAAGCCGTCTTGTTCAATCACCACATCGCTTAAAAATTCAATGTTGACTTGGTGGATAATCCCTGTCGCAGGCGGAATCACACGGTAATTGTCAAAGGCTTTTTCCGCCCATTTTAGAAAGGTGTAGCGCTCATTATTGCGTTGAAATTCAAGCGTCATATTATCTTCCAAAGCTGAATCACAACCAAAAACATCCACCTGAACACTGTGGTCAATCACCAAATCCACTGGAATTTCAGGGTTAATGAGTTGGGGATTGCCACCATGTGCAACCACCGCATCTCGCATAGAAGCCAAATCAACAACTACCGGAATTCCCGTAAAATCCTGTAAAATCACGCGACTAGGCTTAAATGGGATTTCACCACTGGGCTGCTTAGCTTGATAGGTCGCCAAGGCTTTTATGTGATTTTTCGTTACATATTTTCCGTCGTATTTTCTGAGTAAACTTTCAAGTAAAATACGAATGGTGTAAGGGATTTTATGAATATCTCCTCCGTAGGAAGTCACCACGCGCTCAATGTCGTAATAGGAATATTGGCTTTCCTTGAAGGAAAAATCAGATAAAAACTTACTCATAAACATCCCCCTTAAAATAGTATAAATTTTCATACATTATACAACTTTCAGAATATTGTGTCAAGTTTTATTTTATTATGTGTTAGTTTTTATAACATATAGTGTTAGCAAGGTGTTTTCAAAACAATCCCCGTCAAGCCGCTTGGTTACTATATTTTGTGCTATTTGACCATAAAAAACACAATATATAGTATTTTTTGAAGCACTTTAGCTTGCTTTTTTCCTCTTTTTTGGGTATGCTAGATAAGTAGAACAGTATACTTAAAACATTTAGAAAGGTCGATGTCAGATGGCTAATACCATTACCATTTATTCAAAAAACAACTGCATTCAATGTAAAATGACGAAAAAACTCCTTGATAATGAGGGAGCAAACTATCAAGAAATTAATATCGACGAACGTCCTGAAATGGTTGAATATGTCAAAAATCTAGGCTTTACCGCTGCTCCCGTTATTAAATCAGGAGATATCATTTTCTCTGGTTTTCAACCTGCTAAGTTAAAAGCCTTGCTTTAACTCTAACCCAAGCACAGAAAGGAAATAAAGTCTGCCTCTTCTTTTTGTTAGGTAGGCTTTTGTATCGTAATTATGAGTTTAAAAAATCTTGGCGATGTGTCTTATTTCCGCCTAAACAATGAAATTAACCGACCTATCAATGGTCAAATTCCTCTTCACAAAGATAGAGAAGCTCTCGAAGCCTTCTTTCGTGAAAATGTCATTCCAAACACCATGGCTTTTGATTCCATTACGGCTAAAATCCGCTATTTGATTGACAATGACTACATCGAAGCGGCTTTTATCGGCAAATACACACCGGAATTTATTGAGGCCTTAGCCAAAGACTTGCAAGCACAACACTTCCAATTCAAATCATTCATGGCTGCCTACAAGTTTTACCAACAATATGCCTTAAAAACCAACGATGGCACACAATACCTTGAAAGCATCGAAGACCGTGTCTTGTTTAACGCCCTTTATTTTGCAGATGGCGATGAAGCTTTAGCGCGCGATTTGGCCACAGAAATGATTCACCAACGTTACCAGCCTGCTACACCATCTTTCTTAAATGCTGGACGTAGCCGTCGCGGTGAATTTGTGTCTTGCTTTTTGATTTCGGTCACTGATGACATGAATTCCATTGGGCGTTCTATCAATTCAGCTTTGCAATTGTCACGTATCGGAGGTGGTGTGGGCATTAGCCTCTCAAACCTTCGTGAAGCTGGCGCGCCAATCAAGGGTTATGAAGGCGCAGCATCTGGAGTTGTTCCTGTCATGAAACTTTTTGAAGACAGTTTCTCTTATTCTAACCAATTGGGGCAACGTCAAGGTGCTGGTGCAGTGTATTTGGATGTCTTTCATCCAGACATCATGGCTTTTCTATCGACTAAAAAAGAAAATGCTGATGAAAAAGTGCGTGTTAAGACCCTTTCACTAGGTATCACCGTCCCTGATAAATTTTACGAATTAGCTCGTAACAACGACGATATGTACCTCTTTAGCCCTTACAGCGTTGAGCGTGAATACGGTGTGCCATATAGCTATGTGGACATTACAGCCGAATACGATAACATGGTGGCAAACCCTAATATCGTCAAAACCAAAATTAAGGCACGTGATTTGGAAACTGAAGTCTCAAAATTGCAACAAGAATCAGGCTACCCTTATGTGGTCAATATTGACACCGCTAACCGTACCAACCCAATTGACGGTAAAATCATCATGTCTAACTTGTGCTCTGAGGTCCTTCAAGTGCAAACACCAAGTGAGATTAACGATGCTCAGGAATACGTTAAAATGGGAACAGATATCTCATGTAACCTTGGGTCAACCAACGTGGTCAACATGATGACTTCACCTGATTTTGGACGCTCTATTAAGGCAATGACACGCGCCTTGACCTTCGTATCAGATACATCATCTATCGAAGCTGTTCCAACCATCAAAAACGGCAATGACCAAGCACACACCTTTGGACTTGGTGCCATGGGCTTACACACTTACCTCGCCCAACACCACATTCACTACGGTAGCCCCGAATCGATCGAATTTACCAACATCTACTTCATGTTGTTGAACTATTGGACCTTGGTCGAATCAAATAACATTGCTCGTGAACGCCAGCAAACCTTTGTCGGTTTTGACAAATCAGCTTACGCTGACGGTAGCTATTTTGATAAATACATCACAGGAAAATACGTGCCAACTTCTGACCGTGTGAAAGACTTGTTTGCAGACCACTTCATCCCTAGCGGTCAAGATTGGGCTAAACTGCGTGATGCGGTCATGGCAGATGGGCTTTACCACCAAAACCGTTTAGCCGTTGCACCAAATGGGTCTATTTCTTACATCAACGATGTGTCAGCGTCCCTTCACCCCATTACCCAACGTATCGAAGAACGCCAGGAAAAGAAAATTGGTAAAATCTACTACCCTGCTGCTGGACTTTCAACCGATACCATTCCTTATTACACATCTGCATACGATATGGATATGCGAAAAGTCATTGATGTCTATGCAGCCGCAACCGAACACGTTGACCAAGGCTTGTCATTGACCTTGTTCTTGCGCAGCGACATTCCTCAAGGACTCTATGAGTGGAAAACGCAAAGCAAGCAAACCACACGTGATTTGTCCATTTTACGCCACTATGCCTTTAACAAAGGACTCAAATCTATCTACTACATTCGTACCTTTACCGATGATGGAGACGAAGTTGGCGCTAACCAATGCGAATCATGTACGATTTAAGGCAAAAACTTAATACCCTACCTTTTGCTACACGAGGAGAATAACATGTCACAAACTTATTATAAAGCGATTAACTGGAATGAAATCGAGGACGTCATTGACAAATCCACTTGGGAAAAATTGACCGAACAATTTTGGCTAGATACCCGCATTCCTTTATCAAATGACCTTGATGACTGGCGTCAATTGTCTGAACAAGAAAAAGACTTGGTAGGCAAGGTCTTTGGAGGTCTTACCCTACTTGATACCATGCAATCTGAATCTGGAGTAGAAGCTATTCGAGCAGATGTGCGCACACCGCATGAAGAAGCTGTCCTCAACAACATTCAATTCATGGAATCTGTCCACGCCAAATCTTACTCATCGATTTTCTCAACACTCAACACCAAATCAGAAATCGAAGCCATTTTTGAGTGGACTAACAACAACGAATACTTGCAAAAGAAAGCCAAAATCATCAACGATATTTATGAAAACGGCGATGCCTTGCAAAAGAAAGTAGCCTCTACTTTTCTGGAAACATTCTTGTTTTATTCAGGATTTTTCACACCTCTTTACTACCTTGGCAATAACAAATTAGCCAATGTGGCTGAAATTATCAAACTGATTATTCGTGACGAATCTGTTCACGGTACTTATATCGGTTACAAATTCCAGCTTGGTTTCAATGAATTATCAGAAGACGAACAAGACGCTTTTCGTGAGTGGATGTATGACTTGCTCTACCAGCTCTACGAAAATGAAGAAAATTACACCAGATCCCTCTATGACGCTGTGGGATGGACAGATGAGGTCTTGACCTTCTTACGTTACAATGCCAACAAGGCCTTGATGAATCTCGGACAAGACCCACTTTTCCCTGATACTGCGGACGATGTCAATCCAATCGTCATGAACGGTATTTCAACGGGGACGTCTAACCACGATTTCTTTAGTCAAGTCGGAAATGGTTACTTGCTTGGTACCGTGGAAGCCATGCAGGATGACGACTACAACTACGGACTTTAACCCTTTTGAAAAGAGAGCAGGAAAACTGTTCTCTTTTTACTTGCTTCAAAGGCTTTGTAGCTGCTACCATCTGCAATAACGATTTCGTGATGCATTTTTACCGAAATAAGGTATAATGAACATTAGAGGGGTGGTGTTAGCTTGTTTATGAACAAACGACGCAAGAGGAAGCGCCAGATATTTTATCATCATATTGAGTTGGTTTATAATAATCCTACTCTGGTCATTAGTGAAGAGCTGCGTCAAGCCCTTTTAAACAGTGCCTCAGGACTTGAAAAGGGCGATTCCATAGCCTACTTGCTTACCGATTGTATCCTTTTGTTTGTGATGAGATCTTACACCGAAAAGCCAATCGCAACGATGAATTGCTTGTTTTAAAGAAATATTTGGAAAGAAAGCGTTGGAGATACTACTGGGGAGTTATTTTACAAGTAGCTTTTACCAATCATTAGGCGAAGGCTGTTAAGAATGCTTGACAAGAATGGCGCTTTCATGCTAGACTAAAGGCAATTGAATCACAAAGGAGTGCTTAAGGCTGAGATCGCAAATGCGAAATCCTGATCACCTGATCTCGTTAGAACGAGCGTAGGGATTGTGACATGTGTTAATAAAACTTTGTTTTGAATAACCTGTGCAATAAATCAGAAAAAAGCTCCTTTGTTGTGAAAGGAGCTTTTTTAATGTCATCCAAACGTTTTAGATTGTCTATCTTGGTCGAAACGGCTCTTGTTGCTGCTTTTGCCATGGCCTTGTCTTACATTCCTGATTTTGCTAGCTGGTTTAGTCCTTCTTTTGGTGCTATTCCCTTGGTGCTTTTTTCCCTACGACGTGGGCCAAAATACGGCATTTTAGCGGGAACCATTTGGGGCTTGCTGCACTTTATTTTGGGGAAGGTTTGGTATTTATCCGTTTCGCAAGTGGTTATTGAATACCTCTTTGCCTTTGCTTCAATGGGACTAGCAGGCTTTTTCGCGGCGCCTTTCCAAAAAGCTTTAAGACAGGAACACAAGGGACGTGCTTTGATTTATGCCAGCTTAGGAGGCTGTCTAGCTGTTTTTGTCCGCTACTTTTGGCATTTTCTTGCAGGCTTTCTTTTTTGGGGTAGCTATGCTCCCAAAGGCATGTCCCCTTATATGTACTCCCTCACCGTCAATGGCACTGCTGGCCTTTTGACGCTAGTCTTTCTTATCCTAACCTTTGCCATCATCATCCCCACCCAAGGGAAATTGTTCTTGGTTAGACATTAAACCAGCCTGAGTTCCTTGCTCAAGCTGGTTTTTCTAGTTTTTGTTAAAACTAATCGTCTAATTGTTAAATGAGGGCAATCAGTTGTTTGGCGTGGTCTTTAGATTTGGCTAGAATTTCTTGTGCCTTGTCAGCATCTTGACGTAGTGAATAAGACACATCGTGTGTGACAATGTGTCCAAGATAATTCAGCTGAGTGAGTTTTGCCGTCAAGCGAATGGGTGCTAACAAATCCTCGATGCTGGTGCCTGATTCTGCCTGATAAGCTGCCTCGCCAGCTCCAGTGGTCAAGGATGCAATCACATACTTGCCCTTTAAAGCATCCCCAGAAGCACCATGAGAAAAGCCGTGCACAAAGACCTTTTCAAGCCATTTTTGCAATAAAGACGGCACCGCATACCAATACAGTGGGTACTGAAAAACAATCACATCTACCTGACGCAATTTTTCCTGCTCGGCTGCTACATCGATTTGATAATCAGGATACAAGTCACTCAAAATATCCAATTCCACTTCTGGAAGTGCTTGTTTGACTTCAGCCAAAATGCTTTTGTTAACCAAAAAAGAGTTTCTTTTGAGAAAAATTCTTTTTCTAGTCGAAAATATCAGTAAGAATGGCAACACCTTCGTCTATTTTTTCTTTGGTCAGAGTCAATGGTGGCAAAAGGCGAATAACGTTGCTGCCTGCCGTTAAGACAATCAAACCCTGTTCACGTGCTTGGATTACCAAGTCAGTAAGATTTTCCGTTGTTTCAATCCCAATCATGCAACCCAAGCCACGAATGTCAGTCACTTTTGCATTTTCAGCTAAGGCTTTCTGCAAGGCAGTTTGTAAATACTGCCCTTTTTCAAGAACCTGTGGCAAAAAGTCTTCTGCCAACATGACATCAAGAACGCTTGAGGCTGCTGCCATGACTAGTTTATTGCCTCCAAAGGTAGAACCGTGACTGCCATAAGAAAAAGCCCCCCCAAATTTCGCCTTGCCCAGCATAGCACCAACAGGAACACCATTTCCCAAACCTTTGGCGAGGGTGACAATGTCAGGTTCAATGCCATAATGTTCAAAAGCGTAAAGCTTGCCCGTACGTCCCATGCCCGTCTGAACCTCATCAACAATGAACAAGATGTCATTTTCCTGACAAAATGCGCTCAAGGCAGTGATAAAGGCAGGGTCTGCTGGACGCACGCCAGATTCTCCCTGAACCAATTCCAGCATGACGGCAGCAGTGTCGCTGGTCACCAAATCTTTCACGCTGTCCAAATCATTGTAAATGGCATAGCTAAAATGCGGCACACCATCTCCAAAGCCTGTTTTGATTTTGTCTTGGCCTGTTGCGGACATGGCGCCATAGGTCCGACCGTGAAAAGACTGCACAAAACTGATAATGCCTTGCTTGCCAGTTGCCTTACGGGCTAGTTTGATAGCAGCCTCATTGGCTTCTGCTCCGCTATTGGCAAAAAAGGCCAAATAATCCCTATCGCCAATCAACTTACTGGCGACCTCTTCTTGCAGATAGTTTTCATATAAATTAGGCGTGTGCCAAATATCTTGAGCCTGCTTGAGCAATGCCGCCTGTACAGTAGGGTGAAAACCAAGATTAGTCACACCGATTCCTGATGAAAAGTCCAAATAAGCCTTGCCCTCTTGGTCAAAGAGATAATTGTCCTTTGCCTTGACAAATTCAATCGCTGCGCGTTTGTAATTTTGAAATAGTTTCGTCATCCTTGTCCCCTCATCAATCTAACCTAGCAGACTATGGATGTGCCTGCCCGCAAATTATCGCCAATCAAAACCTCACCAACACCTGCCAGGACTGTCTTGACCGCTGATTCAATCTTTGGAATCATCCCACCTGTGATGACTCCTTTATCAATTTTTTCTTGAAAATCAGTGGATGACAAGTGATCAAGCACCGCACCATTTTCCAAAACTCCTTTGACATCTGTCATCAGCACCAATTTTTCAGCCCCAAGAGCAACGGCAATGGCTGTCGCTAGGTAATCCGCGTTGATATTGAGCATCTTACCATCCTTAGAAAAACCAATAGAAGCTAGAACTGGCAACATCTGATCTGCCAACATTTGCTCCAAAATCTCTGTCTCGATGTGCGACACATTGCCCACATAACCATAAGTCGCCTTGTCCAAGAAATCTGCCTGTACCACTTTTGGCATATTTGACAAAAGTTGGACGCTATCTAGCGACGATTGGTTCAATTTTTTCACCAAATTGGCACCGACGATTTTCAACAGGGCATAGCTAACCAGTTTCATATCTGATTGTCTGGTCACGCGCAAGCCATTTTTCTTGGTAATGGGCACGTGTTCTTCTTCCATGAGTTGGTTGATGGCAAAACCGCCACCGTGGACGATAACCACTTGCTTGTTTTCAGCCTTCCACTGCTTGATTTGCTGAATGAATTCTTGTGATAGGTGCTGACTGGAAACACCTCCGATTTTAATGACAATGACATGTTCCATAAACTTCCCCTTATGTCCGATACAAAGCGTTAATTTTCACATAATCATAGGATAAATCACAACCCCAAGCCTTTCCAGTTGCCTCACCCGAATGCAAATCCACCGTGATACAAATAACCTCTTCATGCATGATGTCTTGCATTTCCTCGGCATCAAAGGCCACAGGACCTGAGCCCAGCATGACTGGCACATCTCCTAAAGCAATATCAATGTTGTCAACAGGGACATCGACCCCCGCATAACCAAGCGCTGCTAAAATACGTCCCCAATTAGGATCCTCGCCGAAAATAGCCGTTTTCACAAGACTTGAGCCCACCACACTTTTAGCCATCATTCGTGCGTCAAAGGTGTTAGGAGCGTGTTTTACCACAACTTCAATGAGTTTGCTTGCGCCTTCACCGTCCTTGGCAATTTTCTTAGCAAGTTCTTGCATCACGTAGTGGAGCATGGCCGAGAACTTCTCAAATTCGGCTGTGTCAGGCAAGATTTCGTCATTGAGCGTACAGCCATTAGCCAAGACCAAGACCATATCATTGGTTGAGGTATCACCGTCCACTGTGATTTGATTGAACGTTGTTTCCACATTTTGACTAAGCGCTAACTGCAAGGTTTCACTGGAAATATTGGCATCACACGTGATAAAGGCTAGCATGGTTGCCATATTGGGATGAATCATACCCGAGCCCTTAGCCACACCTGCCATGGTGACTTCGTCACACCCAAATTGTTCCGTCACGGCAACAGTTTTGACGACAGTATCCGTTGTTAGAATGGCTTTTGAAAAATCATCCGCATTGCCATTGACCACCAATTTAGACAATCCTGTTTTGAGCGTGTCCATTGGCAACAAATCACCGATGACACCTGTTGAAGCTACCCCCACCAAATCAGGCTCAACCCCCAATTTATTAGCTGTCCATTGCTGCATGGTGTAGGCATCTTCCATGCCTTGCACCCCCGTACAAGAATTGGCCACACCCGAATTGACCACGATGGCTTTCATTTTTTGAGCTTTTTTCACCGATTGACGCGTCACAATCAAAGGGGCTGCAATCACTTTATTGGTCGTGTAAACACCTGCCACACTGGCTGGGACTTCTGACACAATCCACCCAAAATCCATTTTTCTTTTCTTAAACCCTGCGTGCAAGCCATCTGCCGAAAAACCAAGCGGGCTTGCAATATTGCCTTCAATCACTTTCATCCTAATCACCTAAAGCTTTAACCACAAGCACAAAGCTTCCTTTTTAAAGCTCCTAACCCTTTCTTTCTATTATAAATAACTTGGCGACACCAATAAGCCTTCGGTTTCATCCCAACCCATCATGGCATTGAGATTTTGCACTGCCTGACCAGCCGCCCCTTTCATCAGATTGTCAATCACAGACACCACCGTTAAGACATTTGTCACCTCATTGTAGAGAAAACCAATATCCGTAAAATTAGACCCAATCACATTATGCAATTCTGGTAAATCCTCTTGCACACGCACGAAAGGTTTGTCCTCGTAAGCCGCTTGATAGATAGCATCTAATGCCGCTTTGCTCAACGGTTTTTTCAACTTCACATAAGACGTCGCCATAATTCCACGATTAACAGGCAAGAGCGAGGTTGAAAATTGTATATACGGCACCTTAGGGTTGACCTCTTGCAGCATTTGCACAATTTCAGGAATATGCTGGTGGTGATTTAGCTTGTAAGTTACATAATTATCATGCACATTTACGAAATGGCTGGCTTCAGACAAGGCCTTCCCAGCACCTGTCAAACCACTTTTAGCATCAACAATAATCGCATCTTCCTCAATCACATCTGCCTTTAACAAGGGAAGCAAGGCCAGTTCTGTTGCCGTTGCATAGCAACCAGGATTTGAAACAAAACGTTTCCCCTTAAGGTCTGTCCACTCTGTCAAAGCGTAGGTAAATTGACTCAAAACAGCATCGCTTACTGGGGTTTTGTGATACCATTTTTCATAAACATCTGCAGGCAGACGATGGTCGCCAGACAAATCAATCACTGGAAAATCAGCTGCTATAAAAGGAGCTGCCAATTGACTAGCGATGCCGCTTGGAGTCGCAAAGAAAACCAAGTCAGAAACTGCCATGATAGCTTTCGCGTCAAAGGCTTCAATCACCAAATCACAAATCCCAGAAAGGTAAGGATAGATATCTGACAAGCGTCGGCTAATATCCTTGGTGGCATGAATCGAAGTAATCGTCACTTTTTTATGATTATTCAATATTTTAACCAATTCAAAACCACTGTATCCAGTGATACCAACAATCGACACTTTCATAATATACACCCCTTGAATAAATATGTGTCTATTTTATAGCATATTTATTCATAAGTCAAGTGTTTTTTTTGAATAAAAATAATAAGCAGTTGATTATAAAATCAACTGCTTATTAACGAGGGAAATAATCTGATTCCCTTTGTATCGTTACAAATGGGAATTCGTCTTTTCAAACAGGTGTAATTTGCCGATGCGCTCAACAGCTTCGACCAAACGTTCGGGATCAACCAATAAACCGATTCTGACATAGCTGTCACCTTGTTTCCCAAAGGCTTTTCCTGGTGCGACAGCCACGTGGGCTTCATTTAAAAGCAAGTCAGCAAACTGCTCACTGTCATAACCTTCTGGCACAGGCATCCAAGCATAGAATGACCCTTTGGAATCAAAAGCGTGCCAACCAATCTTCTCAGCGGCTTGAACAAAGGCACGACGTCGTTCATCGTAAGTCTTATTTAAGTCTGCAACGGCATCTTTCGACCGTTCATCCAAAAGTGCCACCGCACCTGCATCTTGAATCGCTGGAAAGACGCTCACAAACAAGTGGTCTTGCAACAAGTTAAGCGCCTCAATCAACTGAGCATTGCCAGCCGCAAAAGCAAGTCTCCAGCCTGCCATATTAAAGGTTTTGGAGAAAGTGTATAGTTCAATGCCGACGTCCTTAGCTCCAGGTGTAGAAAGAAAGTTTGGGTTTTCATAACCTTCTGCTCCCAAGGCACCGTAAGCAAAATCGCTGATAACACCGACATCGTAGGCTTTAGCCCAAGCCACCAATTCTTCGTAAAAGGCTGCAGTTGCCACCGCACCCGTCGGATTATTGGGGTAATTGACATAAATAAACTTAGCCCGTTTTGCTACGTCCTCAGGAATAGCTGTTAAATCAGGCAAAAAGTGATTGGCTTTGGTCAATGGAAATGTCGCATAATCAATCTGCGCCAAGGCCACACTAGACAGGTAATCAGGGTAGCCAGGGTCAGGCAGTAGCAACAAATCCCCAGGATTCATCAAAGCCAAAGGAAATTCCACCAAACCGATTTTAGCACCACCAAGCACGCAAATCTCCTTTTCGCTATTAAGATCAACCTGATAATGTTCCCGCTAAAATTGACTCACTGCCTCTTTAAAATGAGCATTCCCACGAAAAGATGAATATTTATGCGATACTGGATTTTTAGCCGAAGCAATCAAGGCATCTACAATGAAATCATAGGTCGGCTGGTCAGGATTGCCTTGTCCGAGATTGATAACATCATACCCTTCAGCCTGCTTGGCATTTACCTTGGCCACCAGATTGACGAAAAATTGTTTGGGTAAATCTTGTAAAATCTGTGATTGTGAAAACATCTGCACGCCTCCTTAATGATACAACTGGGGTTTTCGATCCGCAAAAACAGGTATTTGCCCGCGTACTTTTTCCACTTCTGACCAATCCAAACAAGTGGAAAAAACACCTTCTTGGTTATCTGGCACTTGTAAAATCACTTCTCCTAAAGGATTGATAACCAAGGAGTGTCCTGAAAAGCTATCCAAATCTCCTTTGCCAACCCGATTCACAGCGACAACAAAGGCCTGATTTTCAACCGCACGCGCCCGCAATAAGATTTCCCACTGCGCCACGCGTTCTGTCGGCCACTCAGCCACCACAAACAAAACTTTGGCACCACCAGACATGAGCGTCCGAATCCATTCTGGAAACCGAATGTCATAACAAATGACACTAGCCGCCTGAATGCCATCCAAAACAAAAGTACTTGGCTGGTGCCCTGCTTGCAAAAATTGATCCTCTCCCATCAGACCAAACAAATGAATTTTATCATAGTCCACAATGACCTGTCCCGTCCGATCAAAAACATAAGTCGTGTTAAAAAAGCTATCTTTTTTCTTGGTTGCTACCGAACCTGCCACGATATTTACATGGTGTTTCTTGGCAAAGGCCCGCAAAAGAGTTTTGGTCCTTTCACCATTGTCATCTGCCAAATCAGCAAGCTGGCTCAAAGCATAACCTGTGTTCCACATTTCAGGCAGAACAATCACATCAGGTTCATCCAGCACCGCTTTTTCCAATAATGCCAATACGGTTTTTGTATTTTGCTTAGGCTGTCCTTCACGAATAGCCATCTGAATAAGTGCTACTTTCATTGTATCCTCGATTCTATATGGCAATAATCTTCTAAAATCTTAGTGCCTATTATAGCAGCATCGCCTCACATCGTAAAATAGTTATTTCAAAAGCAATCGATAGTTAAAAACTATAACCAAAAAGGAGTTCCCAATTGGAACTCCTCATGATTATTTGGACTTTTCCTTTAATAGCCTGACAAAACTGCTCAATAAACTCCCTTCAGCTAGGATTGCGATAAGATAAACCATATTAAGATGTCCGCTTACCGCCTCTTTGATAGCCATATAGATCAAAATAAGCAAGGTCAAGCCGATAAAGGCAATAGCCATTTTTAAAAGTCTATTTTTGGGTGTCATCTACTTTAAAACAACTCCTTAATCTGCTAAGCTGCTGCCTAACTGATGCGGTTTGTTACACGTTTTCAGCAACTGCTGCAAGAAGGTCTGCAATCTTAGCAGCGTCAGAACCACCTGCCATAGCCATGTCTGGTTTACCACCACCACGACCAGAAACAATTGGTGCCAAAGCTTTAATCAAGTTACCCGCATGAACGTCTTTTGATTTGCTTGCCACAAGGACATTGACTTTTTCGCCAATAGCTGCGGCCAATACAAGCACGTCAGAGTAATCTTTTTGTTTCCAGTTGTCTGCAAAAGTACGAAGGGCACCAGCGTCAGAAACCGTTACTTGACTTGCAATGTAGCGAACGCCGTTAGCTTCTTTGACGTCTTTAAAGACATCACCAGCTTGGGCAGCTGCAGCTTTTTCTTTCAATTCTGCATTTTCTTTTTGCAATTGGTGCAATTGTTCTTGCAAGCTTGCTACTTTGTTAGTCACTTCTTTCAATTGAGGAACTTTCAAAGTTGCAGCAATAGCTTTAAGGTCTTCTTCTTCTTGACGGTAAGCTTCAAAGGCTTCTTGGCTAGTCACGGCAATAATACGACGTGTTCCTGAACCAATTCCTTCTTCTTTCACAATCTTGAAGATACCAATTTCAGAAGTGTTTGACACGTGTGTTCCACCGCAAAGCTCGATTGAGTAATCACCGATGGTTACCACACGAACATTTTTACCGTATTTTTCACCAAATAGAGCCATAGCACCCATTGATTTAGCCGTATCAATATCTGTTTCAATGGTTTTAACAGGAATAGCATTCCAAATTTGTTGGTTAACTTCTTCTTCGATACGACGCAATTCTTCAGGCGTTACGGCTTCAAAGTGAGTGAAGTCAAAACGCAAGAAGCTTTCTTCATTCAATGAACCTGCTTGGGTAGCATGGTCGCCGATGATATTGTGAAGGGCTGCGTGAAGCAAGTGAGTAGCAGTGTGGTTTTTAATCACACGGTGACGGCGTTTGCTGTCGATTTCAAGCGTGTAAGTTGTGCCAACAGACAAGCTTGCCAAAACATCAACCGTATGAAGAGGTTGACCGTTTGGTGCTTTTTGCACATCCGTCACACGCGCCACAATGTCGCCTTTATCATTTTTAATAACCCCGTGGTCAGCTACTTGTCCACCCATTTCAGCGTAGAACGGTGTTTGGTCAAAGACAAGAAGGGCTTGACCTTCAGAAACCGCTTCTGTACGTTCGTTGTCCGCAATGATAACAGACAAGCTCGCATCAAGCACTTCGTCTTCATAGCTAAAGACAGAAGGTTCTGTAATGCTTGAAAGGGTTTCGTTTTGCATAGCCATTGAACCACCTTTAACCACGCTAGCACGAGCACGTTCTTGTTGTTCTTTCATGGCAGCTTCAAAACCAGCATGGTCAATCTTGAAACCTTGGTCCTCTGCCAATTCTTCTGTCAATTCAACTGGGAAACCGTAAGTATCATACAATTTGAAGATGTCTTTTCCGTCAACGGTATCTTTGCCTTCTGCTTTCAATTCAGCCAACAATCCATCTAGCATATTTGAACCAGCATCAATGGTACGAGCAAAGGTTTCTTCTTCGCGTTTAACGATTTTTTCAATGAAATCTTGTTTTTCAAGGATTTCTGGGTAATAAGATTCCATGATTTGACCAACGGTTGGAACCAATTGGTACAAGAATGGTTTGTTGATGCCCAAGCGACGACCATGCATAACAGCACGACGAAGCAAGCGACGAAGCACGTAACCACGGCCTTCGTTACCAGGAAGAGCACCATCACCGATGGCAAATGAAAGCGAACGGATATGGTCAGCAATGACTTTGAAGCTCATGTTGTCGCCATCTGGATCGTAGGTTTTACCAGATAATTTTTCAATGTCACGAATGATTGGCATAAAGAGGTCTGTTTCAAAGTTTGTTTTAGCCCCTTGCATAACTGCAACCAAACGTTCCAAACCAGCACCCGTATCAATGTTTTTATGTGGCAATTCCTTGTATTCTGAACGCGGAACAGCAGGATCAGCGTTGAATTGTGACAAAACGATGTTCCAAATTTCGATGTAGCGGTCGTTTTCAATGTCTTCAGCCAATAATTTGATACCAAGGTGGTCAGGGTCAAAGTCTTCTCCACGGTCAAAGAAGATTTCGGTATCTGGTCCTGAAGGTCCAGCACCAATCTCCCAGAAGTTATCTTCAATTGGAATCAAGTGACTTGGCTCAACACCAAGAGAAATCCAACGATTGTAAGTGTCTTTATCATCTGGGTAGTAAGTCATGTAAAGTTTGTCTTGTGGGAAATCAAACCACTCAGGACTTGTCAACAATTCAAATCCCCAAGTGATGGCTTCATCACGGAAGTAATCCCCCACAGAGAAATTCCCCAACATTTCAAACATCGTATGGTGACGGGCTGTCTTACCAACATTTTCAATATCATTTGTACGAATAGCTTTTTGGGCATTGGTAATACGTGGGTTTTCTGGGACAACTGTACCGTCAAAGTATTTTTTCAGTGTTGCCACACCTGAGTTAATCCATAACAAGGTTGGGTCATTAACAGGAACCAAGTTAGCTGATGGTTCTACTGAGTGACCTTTTGATTTCCAAAAATCCAACCACATTTGACGCACTTGTGCACTAGTTAATTGTTTCATTACGTGTATCCTTTATCTCTATTTGATGGCATGTGACGTTTGCACATGCTCACAAAAAAACGACAAGCCATATCCAGAGGGCGACACTAGCCGCGGTACCACCTCTATTCAATGAACTTGTCATTCTTCATTTACGTTTTTAATTGTTTAGTAGGCTATCTCAAGACAATTCAGACTTGATAACCTAACGGCAATCGAGTAGCACGATTTACCCTCTTCCATGGTTCGCAGCAGCCACCACTTTTCTGTATCCGAAAGATAAAACGATTCTCAATCCCCTTAATTGTACTGTAATTTTAACGTCTGGTCAAGTTTGTTACTCATTAGAGCTTGACTCAGTTGTTGACGCTTCTTCGCTTGCTGATGTTGCTTCAGATGAACTTGATTCAGATTCAGATAAGCTAGACTCTGAAGAACTGTCTGATGAGCTTGATGATGAGCTTGTAGCATATTGTGATAAGATGCTTGCAAAGCTGTTGTCTTTAATCTTAACGTTAGCTTTTTCAAGTGTATCTGCAATCACTTGGTTTTGGAAGTTTGTATCATTTTGGTATTGTGCCATAATGATTTTCTTCAACTCTTTCTTATAAGTCTTCCAGTTTGAATCTTTTTCTGTTTTCTTAGTTGTTTTAACGATGTAGTATTTGTATGAATAAGTTGAGGTATCCATAACTTTAATTACATCAGAAACAGAACCTTCGTCTTGGTTAAAGGCAGCTTCCATAACGCTTTCTGGCAAATCAGTGCTTGCTGAATTGAATGTGTATTCTGTTTTCTTCGCAGTTGTGTTATCTTTTGCGATAGTATCAAAATCAGCACCGTCAGCTGTTGCTTGGTCATGAACAGAATTAGCTTTTTCTTCATCATCCAAAGCAATCACAACAGCTGTTGTGTCTGGTTGGTAGTCTTTGTAAGCTTTTTCGTAGTTTTTAGTAGTCAATTCTTTCTTAGCCGCTTGTTTAACAGCATATTCCACAAGCATTGATGTGCGGATTTGTTGTTTGTAAGTGTCGGCAGTCAAACCAGCATTAGCCAATGCATTGGAGAATGATGAACCGTATGACTCTGCTGTTTTGTCGTAAGCTTTATCCACATCTTCACTTGATACTTTATCACCGTATTGTTCTTCGAACACGCGTGACAAAATCAAGTTCAACATAGTTTGTTTTGAAGACGAGCTATCTTTTGCAGCATTGTAAAAATCAGATACAGTAATAGTATCGCCTTTCATAGTAACCAATGCTTTATTTTCTGAGTTATTATTTGTTGCAAGGTAAGTAATACCAGCACCGATTAACGCTGACGCTACCGCAATTGAAATCCCTTTGAAAGCTGTGCTTTGAATCACTTTCTTGAACCCTGAATTTTCATTATTAGCCATTACTAAACTCCTTAATTTGTCGTTAACTCTATCAGTATATCATAATATCTTAAATCTTGCTTAATCTATAGCGTGACATCTTCTGCATTTTTGCGAATCATCAACAAGCCATCGCTCAGTGGGACAAGCGTAGCCGTCAAATCTGGATTGTCCAATGTCGCGTCAAACAAACGCTGCAAGCCGCGGTAAATAGTACGTTGTCCACGGCGAACCTCTTCAATTGGCTTAACAATGTCACCGCCTTGGAACACATCATCAAAGACAACAACCCCACCGACTTTCAAGTGTTCCAAAACTTCTGGTAAAAAGACAATGTATTTTGACTTGGCAGAATCCATAAAGACAAAGTCAAATTCTCCCTCAATGCTTGACAAGGTATCTACGGCATCGCCCTCAACCAAGGTGATTTGATGACGTGTGTCGTATTTGGCAAAATTGTCCTTAGCAAAGGCAATCATCTCAGGATTACGGTCCAACGTCGTAATCTTAGCGCCTGGCGCATTTTCAGCCATCAAAAGCGTTGAAAAACCGATAGCCGTTCCGATTTCCAAAATATTTTTGGGCTGCAAGGTCTGCATCAAAAAACGGAAATAAGCCACAACTTCGTGCTGAATAATAGGAATATTTTCGCGATGTGCAAAATCGGCCAGTTCTGCGAGATAGCCCTCATTTGGCTTTTGTTGATTGCGCATATAACGCACAACGTCCTCTTTCACCACAGGACGGCGCATATTGTGATTTGCTGTTTTTGAATATGATTTAACCATAACTGTTATTATATAGCAAAACGCGGCCGATGTGAATAGATTTACCTCGATTTTTATACTTCAAACAAACGAATAATATCTGATAAATCCTCGATATGCTGGTTATTGGCTGAAAACGGTTGCCCAAGGTTAAGAGATGGAATACCTGCGTTTTCTGCAGCCTCAACGTCTAAACGACGGTCGCCAACATAATAAGTTCTTGCCTTATCCAAATGGTACTTGTCTATCACATAATCAATGACTTCTGGACTAGGTTTTCTAGCAAAGCCATTGGCAGAAGTCACCACTTCGATGATGTATTGACGGACCCCAAAACGTTCCAAGACATCATTTACCGTAATGCCCTTATGCGTATAGACAAAATGGTTGATTCCTTTTGCCTTAGTAGCAGCCAAAACCTCCACCAAATGTGGCATAGATTTAATCTTATCGTCACGCGCCTCCTGCTCTTTTTTGAAAAAAGCTGACAAGGCCGCAAAATCCAGATGGTGCTCTTTTGCCACTTGATAGAGCAGGGCCTTGACGGATTCTTTGATGATAAATGCCATCACCCATTCTTCATCAAAATCCAAGCCATAATGGGCATAAGTCGCCTGCAAAGCTTCACCAATTGCCTCGTAAGAATCCACCAAGGTGCCGTCAAAATCCCAAATCAATGCTGTCACGTTCATTATCCAATCTCTTCACAAATTGCTTTTATTATAACACAAAACGAGGTTAGCCTAAGCCAACCTCATAACTCTTTTTAGAGATGTGCCCCTTTTTCAACCAAGGCTTCCAATTCATTCAAACGTTTTTCAAAAATCTTGAAGGCAGCATCAAGGTAATCACGACTGGTCATGTCCACACCTGCTTTAGCAATCACATTCAGTGGATAATCAGAACTACCTTCCTTGAGATAGTCAAGATAACGGTCAATGTCTGCCTGAGTGCCATGCACCACTTTATCTGCTAAATAGCTTGCTGCCGCAAAACCTGTTGCGTATTGGTAAACGTAGTAATTGTAGTAAAAATGCGGAATCCGTGCCCATTCGTATTGGATTTCAGGATTGTCCTCTTTGCTAAGGCCATAGTATTTCTCGTTTAATTCCGCATAGAGTTGGTTGAGGTAGTCACTTGTCAAGACGTCACCTGCTTGATCTGCCTTATGAATGCTGTCCTCAAATTCAGCGAACTGCGTTTGACGGAAAATAGTGCCCTTAAAACCATCCAAATAATGATTCAAAATGGCAAAACGTGCCTTGTCGTCTGTCACTTCTTTTAACAAGGTTTCTGTCAGGATATTTTCATTGGTTGTTGATGCAATTTCCGCCAAGAAAATGCTGTAATCCCCATAAACATAAGGTTGGTTTTCGCGTGTGAAAGTCGAATGTAAACTGTGCCCTGTTTCGTGAACGAGGGTAAAGAGATTGTCCAAGGTGTCTTGCCAGTTCAAAAGCATGAAGGCATTGGTGTCATAAGACCCACCTGAATAAGCCCCTGAGCGTTTGCCTTTATTAACATGCACATCAATCCAACGTTCCGTGAAGGCACGGTGTACACGCGCAGCGTAATCTTCACCAAAAACAGCCAAAACCTCCTCAGCCTTCTTCAAAGCCTCCTCATAAGTAAAACTCATGTCCATTTCAGAAAGAGGCGTATGCAAGTCATACATTTTCAAATCATCTAATTTGAGGATTTTTTTGCGCAAGGCGACATAACGGTGTAACAGTGGCAAGTAATCATTGACCGTTTCCACCAAGGTATCATATACCGATTCTGGAATATCATTAGCCGCAAGAGCTGCCTCACGAGCTGATTGGAAATGGTGAACGCGTGCATCATAGTTGTGCACTTTGACATTGGTCTGCAAGGTTTTCGCGTAAGTGTGCTGGAATTGTTCGTAGGTTGCATACATGGCTTGGTAAGCTTCTTTGCGAACTTCACGATTTTTAGACTCCAACAAACTGATAAAATTGCCGTGGGTCAACTGCACTTGATTGCCTTCATCATCTGAAACGATAGGGAAAACCATATCGGCATTATCCAAAATACCAAAGGTTTCACCCGCAGCCCCAAAAATTTCTTGAGCGCCAGCCAACAATTCCTCCTCAGCTTGTGATAGGACGTGTGGTTGACGTTTAAACAATTGCTCGAAGAAATGCGCGTAAGCTGATAAGGCTGGCGTTTCTGCCACAAAATCCGCAAAAGTTGCCTGCGACAACTGCAACAACTCAGGCTCATAAAAGGCAAAAACTTCGCTAAATTTTGCATAAAGGGCTGTGGCTTTAGCTTGGTATTCTTGGTATTTTGCAACTGTTGTGTCTTGGTCATTTTTCATTGACGCATACACATAAACCTTCTCCAAACGGCGCGACAAGTCCAAATATTGCTCCGTGATGCTTAGCAAATTTTGGCTAGATTCAACCAAGTGTCCCTTACATTTTTTGGCTTCATCCAAGTCTGACGCGATAGCTGCCAATTCTCGCTCCCAAGCTTCATCAGTCGCAAACACGGTACGCAAATCCCATTGGTATTTTTCATCAATATGACGACGATTATCTGACATCTTATTCTCCTTTTTGCTCTTTACCTACCATTCTATCATAATAGGCTGGTGGATAAAGCCATTGACGTTCTTTTTCCGACTGATTTTGGTAATAACGGCTAAATTGCTCATAAAAGACGGATAAATCCTGCCTAATCTGGCAAAAACCTTCTTTCGCTGTTAAGGGGCGAACCTGGGGGTAATAAGCAGACAAGGGCAGGCTCAACAAATTAGTTCCTTTCAAATAGGCCTGTTCCTGCCTTTGCAGCCATTTGCTCTGACGCGCCAGCAATTGCCTTTGAATATAGGTCAGTAACTGCGGGTCTTGCTCGACGCTGTAACAAGATAAGGCTTGTCTTTGGTAGGGCAAACGCAAAAAAGCCATCACATCATCTGAAAACGCACATGTCCTAGTCTTATAATGCAACTTGCCATGCCAATCTTCATAAATCAAATAGTGCAACCGAATAACTTCCTGTGTGGCATCCAGCTCCCACAAATGAAACCCCATGTTTTGTGAAAAATACAAAAAGTGCCGCTGCAAAGAAGACAAGCGTTCACCCAACCACAACTTTTTACCCAAGAGCCAAAGCACTTGAAAACCGTGCTCTTGATAAGCCCGCGTGCGATCAAACAAACGCTTCTGCGACAAGCGAGAACATTGCACTTCCAAGGCCAAATGACCATTAACCATGACATCTGCTACTTGTTGTAACTCTGGCAGAACTTGCTCTACCACGACGTCATCTGTTCGCGTAATAGCACGGTAGAGAGCTGCTTTCAACTGCAGGTGTTCGCTACTTTCATTTTCATGGTAAAAGTCGCATTGCTCCAAAGACACATGGGCAAAATGCGGGCGCAAAACCATGCCATTTTTCAAATGCAAAGCAGCATAACAGGCAGGGCACCTAAAGGCTTGTTTGTCTGGAATGCCGTCCAATACCGACACCAATTGCCCCTTTTCATCGAGTGCTGATAACATAAACACACCTCCTACCGCTTTATTCGAAAAAATCCTGAAAACCATTGGAGGCTAATCCAAATAGGTTTTCAAGATTTCTTTTTCTGATACTGTCAATTCACGGTAGCGACCCTTGGGCAAATCACCTAATTGAAAATCGCCAAAAGTTAGGCGTTTCAGGTAAATCACCTTCACACCGTAAGCCAAAAACATCTTTTTAATTTGGTGAAATTTACCTTCGGAAATGGTAATGTAGGCCGAACTTTTATCTGAACTCGTCATGATCAGTTCAAGCCTAGCAGGCTTACAAACCGTACCGTCCGCAAAAGTTACCCTATTTGCAAAAAAGTCAGGAGCATCCTCCGCCAATAGGGCATTCACTTCAACATAATAAGTCTTTGTAACATGATGCTTGGGGTGCAGGAGGCGATAGCCCAAGGGACCATTATTGGTTATCAAGAGAAGGCCTTCTGTGTCGCGGTCCAAACGCCCAACAGGATAAAGCCCAGAAACGCGGTCCCCTTGCTTTATCAAATCAATTACCGTCTGATGTTCCTTATCCGACACCGCAGAAACGACTCCTGTTGGCTTATGAAGGAGAAAATACTTCTCAGATGACGCGGTCACGGATTTACCTGATACCGTAATGGCTTGTAGACTTGGTTCGACATTGAGATTATCCGACTCAGCCAAACGCCCGTCCACATAAACCTGACGGCTACGGATCAATTTTTTCACCTGATTTCGCGAGCCAAAGCCCGCCTGTCCTAATAATTTATCTAAACGCATAGGACTATTGTACCATGACTCAGGCAAGATCTTACCAAAAATCAACTTAATCCAATGCGCTGGCAGCAGCTTCGTCCACAATAACCACTACGTTAGGGTGTTTTTGAAGAACGCTGGCTGGTAAGTCTTCTGTCACAGGTCCTTCGATCATTTGTTTAATAGCATCAGCTTTGCCTTGACCATAAGCCATTAAGACAATCATTTTAGATTGCATGATGGATTGAATTCCCATTGAAATGGCTTGTTTTGGCACATCGTCAATGCTATCAAAGAAACGGCTATTTGCTTTAATTGTATCTTCTGTCAAATTAACAACATGTGTCGTCACATCAAATGACGTTCCAGGTTCATTAAAACCAATATGCCCATTGTGACCAATCCCTAAAATTTGAAAATCGATAGGGTGTTCTGCAATCACTTGATCATAACGACGTGTTTCTTCTTGTAAATCACTTGCCAACCCGTTTGGAAGGAAACTTTCTTTAAAGGATTTGGCCCGGAAAAGATTTTCCTGCATGAAGTAATGGTAACTTTGGTCATTATCAGCTGCCAAGCCCACATACTCATCCAAATTGACACTGGTCATGTCTGAAAAATCAAGATCACTCTTTCTGATCTCATCGTAAAAAGCAAGTGGCGTGCTACCTGTTGCCAAGCCCAATGTCTTAGCACCTTTAGCCATTTCATCTTTTAAGAGTGAGAATGCCACTTGGCCGCCTTCTATTTGATTTTGTACACGAATGATTCTCATTGTAACGCCTCCTTGTTTGGTATAGACCGTTTATCTATTTTTATTATATGGTATATACCAATCTTTGTCAAGAAAATTTTTGAAACAAAAAAAGTCTGAGAGCCAAACTCTCAAACTTCGATATTTTCTTTTTAAAATCTAGATAGTACCTGCGATATGACCAAGCACTTCTCCGACATAGTAAGCAAAAAGAGCTGCCACCAGACCGATAAACAAGGTTCTGAAGATTTCTTTTGCCTTGTTTTCACCTGTAATTAAGCCTTTAACCAAACCTAACAAAAAGAGGGCAAAAGATACAAACAAGCAGGCCAACAAGAAGGTATGGGCTTTAAAGACCGTCGATACTCCCATGAAAATGTAAGATAATAAAGGAATCAATCCAAAAATGATGAAAGAAGCAAAGGTCGCTAAGGCATTCTTGATAGACTTATCTTTGATGTTAGACTCTTCTGTTGTCGAACTCAAATAATCCCCAGCTGCCATAGAGAAACCATCTGCCAAGAGATTAGAAAAACCTAAAATCAAGATAGATTCAACTCCTAAGTTACCCCCGACAGCACCAGCTACTACGGCAAACGTGGTTACAATCCCATCCATCCCACCATAGACAATCGACTTCGCATAATTCTTAATAGCCAATTTCATCACCTCCCCCGTGTTTATGGTACGATGACTGCTTACATCAAATCCCTTACCATAAAAAACATTTATAATAATTCTAAATAAACTTCGCTTTTATTATAGCACTTTTTTAGAATGGTTACAATAAAAGAGAGATATTCTCTTTTTTATAGCTAGTATAGAGAAGTGTGAGATGACGGCAAGGCATTTGCGTGTTATAATGTAGAATTGATAAATTATAAGAATTAAGGATAATAACATGAACATCAAAGATTTTGATTTTGATTTGCCTGAGGAATTGATTGCACAAACCCCTCTTGAAAAACGTGATAGCTCTAAATTGTTGGTTATTGACCGTAAAACCCATGACATGGTAGACACGCATTTTGACCACATTTTGGACGAATTGAACCCTGGCGATGCCCTCGTGATGAACAACACACGTGTTTTGCCTGCTCGCTTGTACGGTGAAAAACCTGACACGCACGGTCACGTGGAATTATTGCTTTTGAAAAATACACAAGGCGACCAGTGGGAAGTGCTGGCTAAACCTGCCAAACGCTTGCGCGTGGGGGCTAAAGTGTCCTTTGGTGATGGGCGTTTGACTGCTACGGTCAAGGAAGAGTTGGACCATGGCGGACGCATTGTAGAATTTGACTACGATGGGATTTTCCTTGAAGTGCTCGAAAGTCTTGGTGAAATGCCCTTGCCACCTTATATCCATGAAAAGCTAGATGACCCTGAGCGCTACCAAACTGTCTATGCTAAGGAAAATGGCTCTGCAGCTGCACCAACAGCTGGACTGCATTTTACGCAAGATTTGTTGGAAAAAATTGAGGCCAAAGGCGTCAAATTGGTTTACCTAACGCTCCACGTTGGTTTGGGAACTTTCCGCCCTGTTTCTGTGGATAATATTGACGAACACGAAATGCATTCTGAATTTTACATCCTTTCTGAAGAAGCCGCTCAAACCTTGCGCGACGTCAAGGCTGCTGGCGGTCGCGTGGTAGCCGTCGGAACAACTTCTATCCGCACCCTTGAAACCATCGGTTCCAAATTTAACGGTGAGATTAAAGCAGATAGCGGTTGGACCAACATTTTCATCAAACCTGGTTATGACTTTAAGGTTGTTGATGCCTTTTCAACCAACTTCCACTTGCCAAAATCAACCCTCGTAATGCTCGTATCTGCCTTTGCAGGACGTGAATTTGTGCTTGAAGCCTATCAACACGCCATTGACCAACACTACCGTTTCTTTAGTTTTGGCGATGCCATGTTCGTGAAATAACAAGAAAAAACTCCTTATCCACAAGCGCAAAGCTTGGTGGGTAGGGAGTTTTTGTGTGGGGTGAGTATTATGCTATTGTCTTAATCCTCTGCCATGTTGGTGTAAACGTCTTGAACATCATCATCGTCTTCTAATTTATCAACGAGTTTTTCCAAGATAGCTGCTTGTTCTTCATCAAGACTGACATAGTTTTGCGGAATCATGCTCAATTGGGCGTGGGCAAAGGTAAGGTTTTGAGCTTGCAAGGCTTCTTTCACTTCAGGAAAAGCTTTGGGTTCTGTCAAAATTTCAAACACGTCATCTGTTGTTTTCAGATCATCAGCCCCAGCTTCTAAAATCATTCCCAGCATATCATCTTCACTGAGATCTAAGCCTTCACGTTCGATCACCAAATGCCCCTTGCGGTCAAACATATAAGCCACTGAACCTGTTGAGCCCATATTACCTCCATTGCGGGTAAAAATAGTATGTAGGTTGGCATCCGTACGTTTTTTGTTGTCTGTTAACGTGTGTACTAAAATCGCTACACCGCCAGGACCATAGCCCTCATAAGTAATCTCGTCATAGTTTGTTGTGTCCCCAACATCAGTTGCCTTTTTAATGGCACGATTGATGTTATCTTTTGGCATATTCGCCGCACGCGCCTTGTCTAATACCATGCGAAGGCTGGCATTCATGGCTGGATCGCCCCCACCAGCTTTAGCTGCTACAAAAATTTCACGGGACAATTTATTAAAAACAGCCCCTCGTTTAGCATCTGCTTCGCCTTTTTTGTTTTTGATTTTGCTCCATTTGTTATGTCCAGACATACAAAATCCTCCTTACGTCTGTGTATTATATCACAAATTCCACGAACATAAAAAACAAAGCCACATCAGCATAACCTGACATGGCTTTTTCGGCTCTATAATTTCTGTAGTGGGTAACACCCAGTCAGAAGTTATGGAGCCTTTTTGTGCATAGAAAAAAAGCCCCATATGACCTATAATGAAAAGCGACGAAACTACTCATTAGAAAGAATCATATGGAACACTTCAATACTATCACAAAACTACTCGGAATGAAAGACCAAAATATTACTATCAAGGATATTATCGACTGTCAAACACACAAGGAAATTATAGCTTCTCTTGATTACGATGCTCCGAACTGTCCTGCTTGTGGGACAAAGATGGGGAAGTATGACTTTCAAAAAGCCTCTAAAATCCCTTATCTGGACTGTGTCGGCTTCAAGTGTCGAATCCTGCTTAAGAAGCGTCGCTTTCGCTGTTCAAACTGTCGAAAGATGCAAGTCGCTGAGACTTCTCTCGTCAAGAAGAATCATCAAATCCCGACGATCCTCAATCAAAAAATCGCTCAAAAACTCATCGAAAAGACCTCCATGACAAAAATAGCTGAGGAGCTATCGGTGTCAACCTCTACTGTCATCCGTATGCTCAATGAGTTTCAGTTTAAAACCAACTTGAATCACCTGCCTACTGTCATGAGCTGGGATGAGTATAGTTTTAAGAAAGGGAAAATGAGCTTTATCGCTCAGGATTTTGATAACAAGAATATCATCGCTATCTTAGATGGACGAACACAGGCAGTCGTCCGCAACCATTTCCTGCGTTATCATAGAAAGGTCCGTGAACGTGTACAATTCATCACTATGGATATGTATAGTCCTTACTAACAGCTGGCCAAACAGCTTTTTCCGCATGCTCAAATCGTTCTCGACCGTTTTCCCCTCGCTTTCTC
>ERZ778516.79-NODE-79-length-80756-cov-11.639583_pt1 | contig 80756 bp, 76 predicted proteins | sample MGYA00510342_ERZ778516 | MGnify/ENA primary metagenome ERZ778516 (study PRJEB29527, sample SAMN07138961) | mouse gut metagenome | material: feces | host: mouse | place: China:Nanjing | collected 2016-01-25 ...
TTTGAAAGTTGTTTATAATAAAGCGGAAGGTATTAGGGTTCTGTGGATAAATCTGAGGAAACTCAAGATTGACATATATTGACATATTTTGTATAATTTTAGAAGATTTTATAGGTATGCTAATAATAGTGGGGATAATTAAACAGGGGTGTTGTATACTAGGGGGAGAGTTTTTCTTTTTATCAAGTCAAGAAATAATTATAGCTTTAAGTAGGTGATTTGAAAATACTGTAATTATTTTTCAGATAAGTGTTTTATTAGCAAAAAACTAAAATAAAACTATTCTATTTTTCTATTTTTTTAAATTCCTAGTAACATATTACAAAATTGTCATAATTAAATATTCCCATGTCATAGCATAGCTATCCAAGATATTAGGAGGAAAGGGTTATGGCAGATGAGAGGATAATACAACAGGCAGACTTGAACAGGATTGCGAATAATCTGGGAGCTATTCACGAGGATTTGCGGACGATTGATTCGGGAGTTGGAAAGGTAAATAATAATGTTAAAGTTGTTTATAAGGAGATTGACAATTTAGCACGTGAGTTCCATGATTTTGTAAATCTCCAGAAAAAGGCAAACCGATTAGGACAGGCTGAAACGCGTTTGGTGAAAATTAGGCAGGAACTGGAAAAGAAATATGGACATTATGACATTGTACGGAGAACTACCACAGGGATTCTTCAGGCTGATGATCTTGGGATTGTTAAGAGGGATACTATAAGCAATGCAACAGAAGAACTTATGATTTCAACACCAGGATATTGGCTGGCACCCTGTTTAGTTGCGCTTGCAGCTTGGATAAATGACCAGAAGGAATTGGCAGATAAGGCATTGAAAGAAGGGATAAAAAGAAACGATGAGAAGACATCGCTCTTTTTTGCATTAATTTGTAGAAGGGCAGACCGGAAAGGAGCCTGTCTGAAATGGACTCAAAGGTATTTGGCTAATCAGGATGAGGAAAATTTAGATAGAAAAACAGTTATTATTTTAGATGCATTTGCTGGTGGGTTGCTGGGGGCAGATACAGAAGGAGTAATATCACGCCAAATAAATGACTGGCTAGTTCATTTAGAGGAAAAACCTGGATTTACAGAACAACAGACGCAACAATGGTCAGATGCAATTAATTTAAAAAGGAAGCCTATTGGTAAAACGTCTTATACTTATTTGAAAAAATATAGTCAAACATGGCCATTTTTGCAGGATATTTTAGAAGGGGCGCATTTACATGCAGAAATGCTTGCGTATCTTACGGGAATATTTGAACAGGAAGCATCCACAGTTGCAATTAAGGAGCAGCTAGATGAGATTCTGGATAGCTTGGTTACAGATTTTGATGATGAAGAACTGCCGCTTCGTAAGGAGGAAAAATTTGAGCAGTTTGTAGTGGATTTTGGCGGGGATGAAGGACGGGCACGTAAGAACATGACTGTTGAACAATCTGCGTTTGACACACATAAGGATTTTACACAATTGCTCACAGATGCTGCAATGAAGCCAGAGAGTTCTCATTCAAGTGTATCAACACAGAAATTTGCATTTGCTTTATCAAAGGATTGGGTTACAAATGCATATAGTGATGTTATAGCAAAAAATAGGATGAAGATTCCAAATGAGATAGAAATTAATGTAGATACATTTCATGATAAAACTACAGATGGAAAAAATGAAGCTGAATTGGTTTTGAAATTTAATGCACTAGTTGATTCAGAAAAGCAAGGTGCGCTTTCCAAATATAAATTAAGCGGGTTTGAAACATTTTGTTTATATGGTGGTGGCGCGATTGCGGCAATTGGTGTGTTTATGCTTATTTCAGGGAGCACTTTTTTGGGATTAATAGCAGCAATTGCAGGTGTAGGCATGATGATTAATTATTTTTCCAAGAAAAAGTGGACAGAAGCCAGCAGGAAGGATATTGAAAGGCAGTTTGAAGAAAAGAGAATGAACGGAAGCCAGATTATTAGGGCAGTTTTAGCGGAAGTTGTTGACTTTTGGATTGAATTCAAGCAAAAAGATTCGGAAAGCCAAAGAGTTCTTGATTTCTTAGAGCAGATTACCCCTGAACAGTATGTTAGAAAATTGTCGGAATCTAATAGGAGAATAAAGGTATAAGGAGGAATGGTTATGAACATAAAGTCTAAAGCAAATTTTATTAATGCTGTAGCAGGTGGCCAGAAAATTCCTTGTCCGACCTGTAATACATTAAATAAGTCAGATGCATTGTTTTGCATATCTTGTGGGACTAAACTGCCAGTGAATAGAGCAAAAGGAAATAAAGAGGAAACTATGGATTTGAAAGAAGACAGGCTACAAGGCAGCCAAAGAATTATTCATGAGCCAGTGGAGGTTGCAGTAAGCACAGGGGAAAGTGATAACTCTGTCAGGAAAAATCTCCAGACAGTATCTGAAAATAAAAGGCAAGCCTTTCGTCCAGTTGTGTCCGCTGATTCTGCGGAAGAAGGGCAAATCAGTGTATTTGCGCAAGGCCTGCCTGCTTGGGATGTTGTTCCGCCGCAAATAATGGTGAGGAGGAAGATGGGCAGATGATACCAGCACCGCATACATATTCAGACTGGATTAATGTTTTAGCAAGTTTAAAAAATAAGACGGATGATGATGATGTTTTATGTGCAATGAAAGCAGGTACGATAGAATGGCAATCTGGCGTTGCAGAAAGATTTGCACAGAAATTGATTGATGCAGTAAATGTTAGGATAAACTTAGCATCTGATAAGTTCCAAACTGATTTGTCACGGGCACGGGGGCAGGAAGGCGCGGTGGTTCAGGCTATTTTGGCATTAAGGAAAGAGATGGTATTTTTGGCACAGGCAATTAATCTTCCAGCTATTCCGGAAGATGAGCGTAAATGTTATTTGGGTTTAGTAATGGAGCAAGCAGATGCCATGCAGAAATCATTGGAGGATTCAGCAAAGAATGATAGAAGTGGGAAGTTTTCTAGTATTGTTAGAAATCATAAAGTGAACGCATTTTAAAGGGGGATTGTGGCTATGAGTGGCATAGTTCAAAGCAAAGAATTATTAACTAGATATTCCATAGCAAGGATTCCATTTGTTGCAATTAATACAATTGAGCCGGGAAGAACATTAGATATGCTTAAAGAAATTTCAGAGGATTTGCAGATCCCATTTAGCGTACATACATTGACAAAAGGTGTTTATGACTTATCTTCAGATAAAAACCTCTGCGAAGATAAATCAGTGTATGGTGCTGTTGATTATATGACTGAGCAGATGAAAAGAAAGCAATATCAAACTATTATACTTACAGAAGTACCGGATTTAAGTTCTGAAAACAGTGATTCCAAGCAAATTCTTGCATTAGTAAATCTAGCAAATGAATCAGGTGGGATGGTCATTGTATTTACAAATACATCTGTATGGAATCAGCTTCAACGGCAGGGGATGGCAATTAAGGTTGATTTGCCAAATGAGGATGAAATGTATGCTATTATTAAAGAATACATTGATGATTACCGTAATGAAATTCCGATTGAATGGGACAACACTGACATACGGGAGGCTGCAGCTACCCTGAATGGGGTTACACGCATAGAAGCAGAAAATGTGATTGCTGCGTTGATTGCGAACAAAAGCATACGGAAATCTGACATGGATGAAGTCCGGTTTGCTAAGGACAGGTTGTTCTCAGATATTTCAGGCCTTGAGAAAATTGATGTAGATGAAAGTGTGAAGGATGTAGGGGGATTAGAAGGGCTTAGAAAATGGCTAGATGAAAAGAAGGAGTTGCTTACCCCTGAAAATAAAGATAAATTAAGGAAGAAAGGCCTGCAGCCACCAAGAGGGATTTTACTAGTTGGGGTTCCGGGGTGTGGAAAGTCACTGTCGGCAAAATCAATTTCAGCAAATTGGAAACTACCTTTATATAGGTTGGATTTTGCCACTGTTCAGGGCAGTTATGTTGGGCAGTCTGAACAGCAATTAAAGGATGCATTGACAACGGCAGAGGATGTTTCGCCGTGTGTTCTGTGGATAGATGAGATAGAGAAAGGATTATCAGGAGCAAATGGAAGTGCGGGAGATGGTGGGGTTTCCACTAGAATGGTAGGGCAGTTTTTATTTTGGATGCAAGAATGTAAGAAGCAGGTTTTTGTTGTTGCGACAGCGAATGATGTATCGATGCTCCCATCAGAGCTATTAAGGAGAGGGCGTTTTGATGAGTTGTTTTTTGTTGATTTGCCAACTTCAGATGAACGTAGGGATATTTTATCATTGTATATGCGGAAATATTTAAACCTTGAGTTTTCAGGAGATTTTGCAGATAAAATTGTGCAGATAACTGAAGGTTTTACAGGTGCAGATTTAGAATCTACAGTTAGGGATTTAGCATATAGAACAATTGCAAATATCAGTTTTGCACTAAATGTGGAAAATATAATTACTGCTTTTAATAATGTAGTTCCATTATCCCAGACTAGTCCTGAAAAGATAGAATCTATCCGGGAATGGGGAAAAGAGCGTGCAGTACCAGCTTCAGGGAAGCCTATTGGCGGAGAAGAAATTGCCCAGAAAAAGAGTGGGCCTAAAACAAGAAAAGTTCTTGTGTAGATTTTTGGATAGGACGTGGTAGCTTTTGTACAAGTTCCACGTCTGTTTCAAAATTATACGATGAAAGATAATATAGCGAAAATCAGGAGGAAAGTAGAATGCCTAGGCCAATGCTAAAGCCACAAAAAAATCAGATACAGGCAGATAATATTCTCAGTGCAACTGGTAATCGGCAACATCAAAAAGAGCAGATGGATAAAATTATGCTGGATCGTTTACTTCGGAAGAAACGTTCGAAGGGATACATGGATGCAATTTGCAAGCTAGATGCTGGTGGGCATGTACATAATCAGGAACAAGTGGATAAAATTATTAATATTATTAAAAGTGAGTTTCCTGAGATTGAGATTTCTGGTATTTTACTGGGATATGTTGCTATTTGCTATTTAGGGGAGCCATATGAGGTTCATACCCTTGATGTTTCTGGAAGAATAATTGAACATTATAAATCAGGCCAAGCATTGCCAAATGGATTGGAAAAAGCAAGAGGAATCGCAATGCGGGGAGGATATGATTTTATAGAGGTATATGTAGACTGCTGTAGAGCTATAAGTTCTAATGGATCGGTGGCTGTAGTTTCATTTTAAAATTATAATCGAAAAGCACATGAGTGTTAATATGGACTGATTTCGGGCAGACCATAGAAAGCAGAAATAAGTAGGAGAGTGGAGTAAAAATGATATGTCCAAATTGTGGTAATAATTTAGAGATTAATGCTAAATTTTGCGATAGATGTGGTACACCCCTTGATCAACGGGAAAATGATTCGAACCAAGGATTTAAATGGAAAGATAAGTACACATATGTCACAATAGCCACTGTAATTGCCCTGTCAGCGGTATTAGGATTTGCGGTAAAAACAAAAAAAATATGGGATATGGGCATTGGGCGTGATGATATAGTAGAATCACAGAATGATTTTGGTGAAGATGCCTATAATGATGATGTATTGGGAACAAAAGAAATGATGGAACCAGAAGAACCAACGGATTCTGTGGATGAGGTTGTGGAAGATAACGAAACGGAAGAAGATTTGGTGTATCAGGAAGAAAGTGAGGCAGAAGAAGCTGATGGAACGAACTTAGATGAGGCAGAGGGGTATATACTTCCGGGCAGTGATTGCAGATATATTACTGTGTCAGAATTAGAAGGGTTATCAGCGGATGAATTGAGACTTGCACGTAATGAATTATGTGCTAGGCATGGCAGAATATTTCAGGATGAAGGTCTGCGGAATTATTTTAATTCGCTTGATTGGTATGAACCGACTATAGAAGGGGAGGATTTTCAAGAATCTATATTAAATGAGTTTGAAATTGCTAATCGGGACTTAATCGTAGCATATGAGAAAGAGATAGGGTATCAGTAAAAAGAGTAAGTTGTAATTTTTGAACATTTAATACAAAGGGGAAGAATAGATAATGGGAAATAAGGATGATATTTTATCATTATTGCAGAAAGGTTATGAGTATTTCAATACTTATCATAATGTACCAAAAGCCTTCGAATATTTTATTTTGGCACGAAGGAGCGTAGAAAATGCATATGGAAAGGATAGCAAGTTGTGTTGTTTTGTGAACTTGTTTGATTTTGTATGGGAAGAATACCATGGGGATTATCGTGCAGCAGCTCTTAAATTAGCAGACGTGGGTGCGTTGTTAGAATCTTTTGGTGAGCAAGACGTTGTGGATGAGTTAACAGCTATCATTTTTGAAAATAGGAAGGAACTATTAGATGGTGTGGCAGCGGATACGTTTCAAGTATTGACTCACATTGATTTTGACTTTTCGCCAGGTGATGTATTATGGCAGGCTTTATTGTGCGGAGATGACAAAGAAGAGTTAATAAATAAGACATTTATTGATAAGTTGGGTCTTCCACATAAATTTCATTATCTTATTCAGCATATGTGTAATAATGGTGCTGATGTATCATTAGAAATGAAATCTGATGTAATAGAAATGATTAAATTTATGCAAAACATAGAGAAGAAAGACCTAGATTCAGTAAGTATGGAAGAAAAGCTTACCCATGCAAAAAGGATGTACAATCTTATTCAAAAAAACTATTCTTTGCTAGGGAGCCAATTTGGTAATGGTATGTCCATCTTTTTGGAGAAAAAGAAAGAGACTATGGATAATATTTTTTTAAAGGGAATGGTAAAATTTGAGGAAGAGGATTTTGCAGAAGAATTGTTGGTACGTATGAAAAAGAAAGATTTTCAGGACATTGATTCACAGTTAGAGGTAAAAAGGGCAGAGTGTTGGCTGGAATATGGGAGGGGGAATAGAGCCAAGGCAGAGAATATTCTAGAAGAAATGAAGCAAATAATAGAAAAGGTTTTGATGCAAGTATTTTCCATAAATGACGAATGGAAAAAAATAGAATTCTTAAAAGGTATGGAATTAATTCTTGTACAGACAGCAATGATATGTTATGAACTTTATGGTGCCAAGGCTGCCTATGATATGATAGTGCGTACACGTACATTGAGTTTTGACCGTAAAGGTGTTATGTCAAATAGTTTCGTATATAAAGAGTTTATGCAGAATGTGCAAAAATTAGATGAACGGGAAAAGAGAGGGGAGGATGTCAGTTTTGAAAGGGCAGAGTTCCAGAAATATTTTGACAGAGAAAGTAATGGCATTTTTTCTTTGGATTCTGTACAGATATGCCGTAAGCTATCAGAAAAGCAGGCAGTGATAGAATTTACTATTATGAGGGATATTTCAGAGTATGATTATTATTTTGCTTTTGTAGTAACAGCACATGGGGTTTCTGCTGTTAAATTGGGTGAGTGTGTGGAAATTGATAAGCTTATCGTAGGGATGTTAAAATATATTTCGGAATATAGTGTTTCCAAGCACAGTAGATGTCAGATTCGGATGCTGCCAGAATATTATAATATTCATCAGAAAGTGCTGCAGCCAATTGGAGAAATATTGCCTCAAAGTGCGAAAAAGCTGTTTATTGCAGGTGCAGGGAAATTTTTGGAGATTCCTTTTGGTATGTTGCCATGTTTTCATTGGTATGATGAGTTTATAGAAGATAAATACTGCTTGTGTTATTTAAATAGTGGCAAGGAACTTCTTCATGAAAGGAAATCTAGAAAACGATGTGGGGCAGTGGTGATTGGCAGCCCTGACTTTGCAGGTACACTTCCTGCCCTTCCGTCTTCTTTGAGGGAAACAGAGACAATAGCAAATATTTTACATGTTAGTCCTTTTACTGGAAAAGAAGCAGTTGCAGAGTGTCTGAAGAAGCAAGCTGGCCTTTTCCATATATCTACACATTCTTTTAAAGATGAGGAGTTGGAGGACAACAAGGATCCTATGCATCAGTCAGGATTAGTATTTGCTGAGGGAGAGAGGATGACGGCAAAAGAAATTGCACAGTTAGATTTGTCACAAACAGATCTTGTTGTGTTATCTGTTTGTGGCATTAGAGAAGAAAATGGAATATATAGCGATGTTGGTGCTGGAATCCGAAGGGCTTTTATCAATGCAGGTACCAGGTACTTAATTTTAAATCTCTGGGAAACAGATGACAATGCTACTGAAATTTTAATGAAATGTTTTTATTATTATTATATTAATGATAATATGTCGGTTGACGAGTCGCTTCGGAAGGCCAAGCAGTATCTAAAAACAAGCACAGTGAGTGAAATACGAGAAGGGATGTGTTATGACGTAGGTATGGAAAATGTATTCACGTTTTTATCAGAGCGAGAAATACCATATGCACATCCATATTACTGGGCAGGATTTATTGTGATTGGTACATAAAATAGCGGAAACAGGTGAATGGAAAGTACAGCTTTATGAAGATAATTCTTATAGATGCTTGAGGAAGGGGATAGATTGCATAATGGGAAAAGAAGGAGGTCTAAAATTTAGTGTTTATATTTAAGAGAAACCTTGTGTTTGAGTAAAGTGAAAGGAATAAATATAATTATGGAAGAATCAGAGAAAATAGTATTAAAAATTATTCAGGTATTTTATCCAGAGTGGGTTAGGTACCAAAAAGAAAAATACAAAGAACAGGAAGGATATGAGTTTTATAAGCAAATGCTTTTAGATGCGTTTGGATTTGATTTGGATAGAGTAGCAATGGAACAAGATCGTGCTTTGGATTTATCTGGAATGGAAAGAAAGCTGGAGATAACAAAGTTGAAGATGGAATTGAAGAAAGAAGATAAGAAAAAGAAAGGAAAAAGTAAGTGAATTGTACAGAGTTTATCCGAACAAGTGCATTTGCAACTATTCTGACATTGCTAGTAAGTGTAGCTACTTGTGTGGTAAGTGAAGTGCAAGGATATAGAAAAATGAAACTCCAGTATTTTGAAGTTATTTATAATTGTTTGGAAGATTTCACTAAGAAGCGGGCTGATGTTATAGATAAATGTAATGGGATGGCACAGGAATTGGTAGGGAAAATGCCAGTTATTAGTGACAAGGCATCAAAGAGCTATGCCAAACAATATGACAATTTATATTGTGGCATAAATAAAATAATTTCAGAATATTCAAAATGTTTAGAGTTTTATCTAACAATATCGCATTTCACATATAGATACAAATCTTTAAGGCCAATAATCAAAGCAGAATGTTGGGAATTATTGAGAGTTTATGGAAGCGTAATTAGGGAGGGAGAAGAACTTCATTATAGAATTCAGTATGCGCAAATTGTAAACTTAGTTGAATTTATTAAAATTGCAGGGCATAGAAAAGACAAAAAGGCATTACACGAATATTTAGAAGAGTATGGTATATCAAAATTGTAAAGTTATCTGATTATCAAGTATTAGATTACGGGATAATCAGGTAAATATTATTATATGAATAAAGATAGTTAGTAGATTTTTTTTAAGATGTAAGATAGTAGAAAATGAAAGTCGGTAGTGTAAATTAGTTTATATCTTCAGAAAAATGGATCCTTTTTGGTAAGAATCCTGATATGACAAGTTTTATTGAAAAGGAGTATTTTTATGGCAGTAGCTAAGGAATAAATCCGACAGATTATCTCAGAAAACAACATATCCAGCGTTGCAGATGTTTATTTCCTTCTCAAAGAGAGTTTTAAAGACATCTTGCAGGAACTCATGGGGCAGAACTGGATGCTTTCCTCAGGTATGGAAAAATGGTCATTCTCAAAAAAATCTCAAAAGCCAGTATGGGGAATTCTAGGTGGATGTGCCAAGAGATCAGAATGGAGAGTTTGAGCCAGAACTGATCCCAAAATACCAACATGGCATTTCTGGGATTGAAGAAAAAGTAATTTCCCTTTACGCACGTCGGATGAGTAGGAGGGATATCCATGACCAGTTTCAGGATCTTTCTGGAATTGAAGTGACGGCAGAGATGGACAGTAAGATCACAGGCCAGATTCTTTCCCAGGTAAAAGAGTGGCAGTCCTGCCTGGTTTTAAGGAAACGATTAGCGCAGTTTATCCCGAAGCCCGGATCCAGGGATGTGTAATCCATATGCTTCGTAACGCTTTTAAATATGTGAATTGAAAAGAAGCGTAGGATTATGTACATAACCAGCATCATAGAGGGGTATCGGCAGTATCGAAAAGTCACGAAAACAAAGAGTGTGTTTCCAAGTGATACTGCACTGGAAAAGATGTTATATCTTGCCAGTGAAAATGTAGTAAAGAACTGGGACTCAAAGATATCAGAACTGGAGTCAGGTTCTGAAGCAGTTTATCGTGCTGTATGGGGAAAGACTGGCTCAATATGTATAAAAAGAAAAAACAGGGCGGCCATAGCCAAAAGATGAGGTCGCCCCAGCCTTATTCCATCGGCATTTATAGCATTGAAAAAAACTATCTTATTCTGGAAACTGGGTGTGGGCAGAGCCCATGAAAAAAGTAACCCTTACAATGTCCTGTTTTGGATAGAAAAAATCCAGGCAAAGTGTATAAAAAAGCAAATTTTGGTGATATTATTTAAGAATAATCTTCGACAACAGGAAATCTATAAAATCGGTAGGTAACAGTTACATATCGAACTCTTATCAGAGAAAGTCAAATTTCCATAGACACAAAATTTTTTTATAGTCTCTAAAAGTCTAGTTGTTCCAAAAGGTTGACACTCCTCCAATTATTAGGTATCATAAATAAAGATTCCATCTAAAAAAGCGGATATTTCTTCCCATCAACACCAACAATAAAAGAGAAACAACAAAACAGGAGAATTCCCATGTATATAGACACACCAACCACAAACATAGCAGCCCTTTTCCTCCTATTATTAGCAGTCCCATGGGTAGTTGGGATGCTGTACACAAGATTTTTGCCAGAGGAAAGGCAAGGCTGCCTACTAAGCTGGATAGCTGGCTACATCATCTTATGGGGGCTTTTTGAAATGATCGCTCTGCCCCTGATATTCCAGAGAAAGAGCTTAAGCCTTTTATGTATTGTTTACGGGGGCACAATCTGCTTGCTGGCGGTTGCCGCCTTAGTCCTGAACTGGCGGAACCTGGTTCAGATGGTGCGGGGCAGCGCTGTTTCCATGAAGGGTATGTCGCCGGTAGGCCTGGGCAATCTGCTGCTGATTTTAGGACAGGCCTATATATATGCCAAATACATGCACATTGACGAGGATGACGCCTTCTATGTGGGGGCTGCGTCTACTGCAGTTGCCACTGATACTATTTTTTCTGTCAACCCCTATACAGGGGCAGAGTATGGCAATTTGCCATCCCGTTATGTGCTGTCCCCCTTCTTTTCCTTTGTGGCTTTCTTAAGCAGGGTCAGCAGGGTGCACCCGGCTATTGCAGCCCATGTAGTTTTGGCTGTAATTTTAGTATTGGTGTCATATAGCATTTATGCGTTGATTGCCAAAAAACTGTTCCCGGATAACCGGAAGTATGCGGAATATTTCCTGTTTTTCCTGATTTTAGTTCTTATGTTTTCGGGATATACCGTGTACACGCAGGGGATGTTTGCCTTAGTGCGCATTTGGCAGGGGAAGGCTGTGTTCTGCGGAATTTTGGCGCCGATGGTGTGCCTGATGGCGTTCCAGCTTTTTTCGGGACAGGCGGTTTTGGCGGATTGGTGCCTAACGTTTCTGCTGATGTGCGCCTGCTGTATGGTTTCTTCCATGGGAATTATGCTGGGGGCGATTATGCTGGGGACATTTGGGCTGGTTTACACGGCCCGGGAGCGGAAATTAAAACCGCTGGTTTATACTGCCCTGTGCTGTCTGCCGAATTTAGTGTGTGCAGGGATATATTTATTGGTGCGTTGAAAGCAGGTATTATATACAAAATGGAGGGCGTCCATGAGGGAAATCATAAAAAATACATGGGAAACCTATCTACAGTTTAAAGGTGTGGGAATGCATTTGGGGCTGTATTTTGCGGCAGTCCTTTTTCTGAATATCCTTAGCAAGTCCAAAAAGGAAAAGGAAAACAGTTCCCTGCTGTCTGGGCATTCCCTGCTGTTCTGGGGGATTTTTTTCTTCCCGGTTACGGCGAAGGTTATTATAGATTACTGCATTGGCGACAGTGTGTATTGGAGGATGTTCTGGATCCTTCCATTCCCCATTGTGATTGCGTATGCATTTGCCCTTTCCTTAAAGCAGGTGCATATTACATGGAAAAGGTATGGGCTGGTCCTTTGCATGGCGGCAGCCATTATGGTGACTGGGACGCTGGTTTACACGCCGGAAAATTTTAGCGGCGCAGAAAACCGCTACCGGATTCCGCAAGTCGTTGTAGATGTATGCCAGATTGTCAATGAGGATGCCCGTGAAAATAATTTGGAAGAACGGAAAGTAGTTGCGGTAAATGACCTTTTGCCCTATATCCGCCAGTACGATGGGAGTATCCGGATGCCTTATGGGCGGAATGGCCCAAAGGAAGGGAAGTTCCAGAATAAAAACTGCAAACGCATTTATAATGCCATCAACAGCCCGGAGGTGGATTTTAAGAAGCTTTTGGAATATGCAAAGAAGGAGCACTGCAATTACCTGGTTTATTTTTCTACGGAAGAAGCAGATGCGGCTTTGGGGAGGCTGGGCTGCCAGGCGGTAGGGGATACGGGGCAGTACAGGGTTTTTGCGCTGCGCTGAAACATGGGCAGTATGCCCAATACATTTCTCAGCATGCCTTATATTTCTGGCAAAAAATTAATGATATGGATGTAGAAAAAATTTTGCGGTTGTGTTATACTCACGGGGTAGTACAGAAACTGATAAGGAGGAAACGGAATGGCAAGAAATACAAGGTACCAAGAGGAATACCCTAGGAAGAAAAAGAAGAAAACCAAGCGGAAAAGACGCCGCCAGCGCAGGGTTATCTTATCAATCTTGCTGATTTTTCTGGCTTTGGTTGCCTTGGTTGTGGCATATGGATGGAGCAAATATGGAAAAATGAACAGAATCTCAATCCGTGATAAGGATGTGAAGATAAATGATTTGTCCATAGATACAAAGAAAACGCTGGAAGGTTTTGACAGCATTGCCCTGTTTGGGTTGGACAACCGTTCCACTGGGAATTTTGAGCGGGGGAACAGCGATACCATTATTGTGGTTAGTATTAATAGGAAGTCCGGGGAAATAAGGATGGCTTCTGTATACCGTGATACGTATTTGGACATTGGTGAAGATAAATACCGCAAGGCCAATGCGGCTTACGCCAATGGGGGGCCAAAACAGGCCATTGAGATGCTGAATAAAAATCTGGATTTGGATATTACAGATTATGTCAGCGTGGATTTCAGCGCATTGGTGGATGCCATTGATTCTTTAGGGGGCATTGAACTGGATATTACGCCAGAGGAAGCGGAGTGGCTGAATGGCTATATCGTGGAAACCAACGAGGTGACTGGCCATAACAGCGGCCCGGTTTCACCGGGGACGAATGTGCATGTAGACGGGGTCCAGGCCACTTCTTATGCGAGAATCCGTTATGTCGGGTTGGATTACCAACGGACAGAGCGGCAGAGGACAGTAATTACGAAAATGTTTGAAAAGGCAAAACAATGCGATATCCTGACGCTGAACAGCCTTTTGGACAAAATGCTGCCACAGATTTCCACCAGCTTAAGCATGACAGAAATTTTGGGGCTGGCTGGGAATGTAATGAAGTACCATATGGGGGAAAATACCGGGTTCCCATTTGACAAGGCAACTCCCGGAAATGTAGGGAGCGCCGGGGATGCGGTGGTTCCTGTGGATTTGGCAAATAATGTGGCGCAGTTGCATAAATTTTTGTATGACAGCGACACATATACGCCTTCGGATACGGTGAAAGGCATAAGCGAAACAATCCGGTCGGCTACCGGGTACTAGAGCGTGTCTGAAAATAGTGAGGTGCATTTTTAGATATGTTTTTAGAAAAATAAATATTTAGAATTGGATGGGGCTGTTGCAAGATATCTGTTATATACAAAATATAGTATTCAGAATGTAAGAATCTCATTTATATATTGTATTACTCCGACGGTTAAATATCGTAGAATTTTACGCAGGAGTAATATGTAAGCTGCATTTTGCAACAACCCCATTTAGATTATTTTGTAAGATCCGGACGCCAAAAAGGTGCGCTGCACCTGCCCTATGCCATATAATGTGAAATAAATGTTGGTTCTTCTGTTTTTTCAGCTCCCTTAGTGACTGTGATATAATCTTCGACTGTCCCAACTGGATATTCCCATACTTCTATCTGGGCAAGGATATCTTCCCCGCAGCCTTGGCACACACCGTCAAATGCAGCCATATATTCTAATTCCGGCCCCATGTTTCTTTCATAGGAACCCCACACATTCTAATTCCATGTCAAGGATGTTCTCTGTCCCGCATGTTAAGCATTTTACCTTGTAGGGCGTTTTCAGTTCCATAGTTTTTCCTCAGCCTTATTTTTAAGGGTATTAAATAATCTGTTCCAATTGGGTTTCTGTCAGCATAGCCCTTGGCACACCTTCTGTATCGCTTGAAAATGCATCAATAGATTTGCATTTTTCCAAAATACTATAACACACTACGACATCAATCATCCTGCTGCTCCTGATTTGGTATTTTGCTGTTTGCTTTCATTAACATTTTTGTTAATTCATAGCTTTTATCAAAGAAACCTGTGGGCCAGGCTTTTTCAAATTGGCCATTATCGCACATGTTCATTTTTTCCACATGGGAATCTCCGTTTTCATCTTTATCCACATAATAAATTGCTATTTGGTCATTGCTGATTTTAATGTCAGGGTCTGCCACCAGCACCTGCAGTTTTCGTATTAAGTGCTCGCTATGGGTTTCGATTAAGAGGCGGTGGAGCATCCCTTTTTTATCTGTGATACAATCAACAAACAAATCTGCCAATTGGGCTTGCGCTGCTGGGTGAAGGTGTATTTCCGGCTGTTCAAATATTGCTGTTTTCCGTTTGGATATACGTGTTCCATAGGGATTCTGCCGATAATCGTTGTTATTATATAGCTGCGTTACAATTGGCAAAACTTGGGAAATGCCATACCCTACATCTATGATATTGTCTGTTTCCTTGTTTCCGCAAACCATCAGGCTATATAAATCGTTTCCGATATCTTTGATATCCAAGGAATAGCCCATGGTTTTAGTCAGCCATTCGGATACGTTTTCTAATAATTCCCGGTTTCCCTGTGTTGCTTGGCGTAAAATCATGCTTGTATTTTCGCCGTTGACGCCTACGTCATTAAAACTGCTTTCGGAATCCCGGTAGGTCCGTTTTGGGTTTTCCCTGAAGGGACCAATATATGCGATTCTTTTCGCCTCGTTTTGTAAATGTTCCTGTATACTCCTAAAATATGCTTTTATAATGGTAAAAGTTTGGTAAAGCATATGCACTTCCTGCTGTGCATCTTCACGGATGTTAGTATCAATGTATTCAGATGCGTTGAACAGGAAGTTTGGTGCAAATACAGGTTCATCATTTTCTTTGAATAAATGTTTTTCTTTCGCGTACTGTTCTATTAATTCATCTTCATCAATAAGTGGTATAAATTTATAGAAGGCCATTTTGGGCAGGGAAAATTCAATACTATCATCTTTCCATGCTGGCCGGACAAAAATTTGATGGAGCGTAAGGAGGTATTTGTTATCCTTTCTGTAGATGGTACATAATTTTTCCCCTTCAAAACATAGTTTTAAGTTGAGCACCTGCAGTTTTTTTTCTGATTTATCAATAGAAACTTCTAGTTCCATATTGTTGATTGCAGTTACCGCTCCATCATCCATATCAATTGAAAATCGGTGCAGGGGATTTCTGCGCCGGATTGCCCCTGCCAATTCTTGGCCGAAAGTGATCCGGAACCCTATCGGCCTGCTTTCATGCCGGTAGGAAACGTCGTCGTAATTGCCATAATCAATTAAGTTCCCAAATAGAAGCAGTGGGGTAAGGGCATCATCCAGAAATGTCTGGGCTAACATTACTGGAAAACGTAAAAGGCTGCTTTTCCCACAACTGTTTTTCCCAACGAATACGGTAATAGGTTTTATTTCAATTTCATCTGAGCAGCTAAATGATTTAATATTGTTTAAAGAAAATGTTTTCATGATTTCTTTTCTCCCGATACGAATCTATATCATGTAATCTATATCAGCGGTTGTTTAAGGGTAAGATGATTATAGCACTTCCAAGGCAAGTTTTGAAGAATTTTATTAGGATTTATTTGGAAAAGTTGACACCACAGGGTAAATACTGGTATCATGGAAACAGGAACTTTTAATGTGTTATCAGGGTTTTTGCATGGGGAAACGTGTTTCTGGAAATGCACCGTCCCCCAGCAAGGAAGGAGAAGGAACGTATGAAAAAATTATGGAATGCAGCCAGGATTGGCATATTGGCGCTGATGTTTGCCATGCTGTTTGGGATGGGGGATACCGCGGAAGCAGCGCCGCCTTCCGGGAAGGTCAGTAACTTAAAACAGACGGAGGCAGGCAAAAATTCTGTCACCGTCACATTCAGCGCGCTGCTGGATAATAAGGTAAGCTATGAAGTCCAGTTAAGCGACAGCAAGTCTGGGGCATATCAGGCATGGCGGGAAACCTCAAATGGGGAAGCCTATCTATATGACATTCCAAGCGCTGGGACATCCTATTATCTGAGGGTGGTTCCTTTTTATGAAGAATATGTATCGGGCAGCGGTTGGGTAAAGGAATACGGAACCCCATCAGACGCCATTGAGGTAGTGACAGCGCCTAGCGAAAAGCCGGCAGATTTTAAACATACAGGCTCCACAGAAACAAGCATCAGCCTGTCATGGAGCCCGGTAGCCGGAGCTAATTGCTATGAGGTACAGTATAAGGACAGTTCCGCCAGGGATGCTACAAAAGTTCCAGTCACAGATACAAAGGTAACGTTAAGCAAGCTTGGGAAGGATACAGAATATGAAGTGTATGTTTACCCTGTCAGGAGGAGTGAAACAGGGTTCCAGGCGGTAGGGTACAATTATGTCCATACTTATGGCATCCCAGTCCTTCCGGGAAAGGCCAAGAAGCCGTTCTGTGGGTACTATTGGTATAATTTAAGCCAAATTTCAGTGGATTTTGAACCTATGAAATGTTCCGATGGGTTCCAATGGGAGGTTTGGACAGCATACCAGGCAAAGGATAAGAAGGTAAAATCGAAAGACCAGGGGTCAAATACGGCATCTATTTCTTATACAGGTTTCAAGAAATACAATTTTTTCAAAATGAGGGTGCGGGGATACTGCATTACTACAGATGGGAAGAAATTATTGGGGAAATGGTCTGACTGGGCTTATTTCTGCCCGCAGCCGGAAATTATCAAGCTGAAATCCGCGAAATCTGGAATCAGCCTGAAATGGAGCACCATTAAGGGAGCGGACCGTTATGAGGTATATGCGTCCACGAAACAGAAGTCAGGGTTTAAGAAATGCGCCACGACAAAAAAGACCAGTTTGACGGTAAAGAAATTTGGCAAAACTTCTTTCAAAAAAGGAAAGACGTATTATTTCTATGTAGATGCATACAACAAGGCTGGCAGGAAAATGTATTCCGGCTTGGCTGGAAATGCCACAGACAGATGGAAAATAAAATATAAGAAGTAAAAAGGGCAAAAGCATGTCAGGGATTCTAAAACAGGCAGTTTTAATTGTAATAGGAAAAGCAAGGATAGCAGGCGGGGACCAGTTCCGGTTTATGGCGGCATTTATGGGCGCTGTGCATTTGGCGCTGACAGGGATTGGGACCCTGCTGGGCTGCCAGGTTCTGGCAGGCGTCAGCTTTGCAGCCGCGGCCGCAGAGTTTTTTATGCTGTATGCGGTGAACCGCAGCGGGAATTATTTTGCAGGGATTACCGTCGTATATTTTGCCACTTGCATCCATGGATTGGCTGCCTGCGTGCTTTTGGGATGGACCTATGGTTTTTTCCTTTATAATCTGGTGATGATACCCATGCTGTTTTATATGATTTGCATGACGGGGGATATTTTGGAGCCTAAGAAGTATGTCATCCTTTATACAGGGGCAAACTGCATTGCAACATTGCTGCTGCGCAGGTACGTCTATCTGGGGGAGCCGCTGTATGCCTATACGAAGGAAACAGCTTTTTGGGTTTCTTTTTTTAACCATTTGGTATGCTTTTTTTTCATAACGATATTTTCTGAAATGTTTATTCTGGAATTGATAGCGAACCGCAGGGAATTGCGCAGGCAGACAGAGGAGCTAAAGCATTTGGCGGACTATGACGGGCTGACGAAGCTAAGGAACCGGAGGAGTATGCTGGCGGCCTGGGAAGGCATTTGCCGGGAGGATTACTGCGTGGTGATGGGGGACATTGATGATTTTAAGAAAGTCAATGATACCTATGGGCATGAAGCCGGGGATGAAGTCCTGAAAATGGTGGCTTCCAGTATGCAGAGGGCGGTGGACAAGGAGGATTATGTCAGCCGCTGGGGCGGGGAAGAATTCCTGATGATTGTGTTCGGCAGCCGTTCCTATGCCCTGAAGGTCGTTGACAAAGTGCAGCGGGAGCTGCAGAATACAGGCCTTTCCGCAGGGGGGAGCAGGATTGTGGTAACGATGACGTTTGGCTTATCGGAACGAGGGGAAATTTCAGGGAAGGATGTAGATGAATTAATCCGCAGGGCAGACCGCAGGCTTTATATAGGAAAGAACAGCGGGAAAAATTGTATTATAATGAAAGACGAATAATAGGAAATGCCTGTGGGGACGCAAAGCCGCAGGCGTTTTTTCTTATCTTATAGGAAAGACCGTGTTACTGTAAAGTGTTAAAGTCCATGACTTTCCTATAAGATAAAAAATAATATGCGCAGGGTCTGCCCCAGCGAAGCGAGGGTACTCGCACAAGAGGTAAAATATTGCTTCGCAATTGTGCTCGGCGCGCAAAGTGTTCAAGCCCCCTTATGAGTGAGGGGTTAGGGGAGCTGAAGTGGGCTTGCCCACTTTGTTATTCTATAGGAAAGACCTTGTCACGCTAACGCGTGAAAGTATCTTTCCTATAGAATAAAAAAGCTCTTATCGCACTGCGGCGGGTATGAAATTTGTCGCAAAGCGACCCGCCGCAGGCGGAGAATCCTGCTTTGCAGGATTCTTTCTTGCTTCTATAGGAAATACCTTGTAAAATATTTGTAAGTTTTTGGCAGATAGTTGTGCTGGAGGTAAAATTGTGCTAGGATAAAAGGCAGACCTGCTAGAGCGTGTTTGAAAAATCATTCCTGCCATTTGCATCCCCATTTTGCGAGAAGGCATTTGGCAGAAAGCATTTTTCAATCACACCCTAAAAAGCATGGGAAGAAATGGAGTGTACAAGATGAAAGCATCGAAAAGGATAGTGGCATTGGTGTTATCCGTATGCATGGCTGTTGGTTCTATGGGTATGCAGGTGCAGGCATACGGCGGGGATGGCAGGCAAACGGAACTGCCGGAACTGGCAGGGGAGGCCCTGGGAGAAGATGTTGCAGGGGAGACAGGGGATACAGCAGCCCCCGGCAGCACAGAAAGGATAAAAGAAGATTTGGAGGAAACTCCTGATACAGCAGGAAATTCCAGTAACAAGGAAGGGACAAAGGAAGATTTTGGGGAAACCCCTGATACAGCAGGAAATTCCAGTAACAAGGAAGGGACAAAGGAAGAACCAGCGGAAATTCCCAGCCCGGCAGAAGCAAGAATAGCCAACGGGGGGCAGGGCAAGGAGGAACAGCCAGAGAAAGGCCGGCTGAATTTTATGATGCAGGAAATGGAGGAACTTGGGATACCAGGCATCCAGAATGTGGCGGCAAGCCTTGGGGAAGACGGAATCCCGGTGGAAAGGGCGGCCTTGGAATACCATAATGATGCCGGACAGGAATTTACAGCGGAAGCTGCAGGGCTGGCAGGCAATATGGTGCGGTTTTCCATGGAATATACGCAGGAAGGGCAGGCTGGGATTTACCGGCTGGACAGGGTTTCCTGGAAACAGGGCGGGAAACAGTATCAGGCAGATTTGGCAGAGCTGGGCATGGAGATTGTCTACGGCGTCAACCAGCAGGTGCAGGCCGAGCCGGACGAAGTGCTTCTGGACGAAGGGCTGCTGGAGGAAGTAGAAGCAAACGTGGTGACGCTGGATGAAAATGGGGTTCCCGTTTCCGAAAGCACGCTGGACAGCGTTTTGGAAGAAGCTGGCGCCCAGAAAGCCCGGGCACAAGGCGGGATGGCCCGCGGGGCAGCCAATAAGATGGTAATTGTCTTAGACCCGGGACATGACAGTACCCATTCCGGGGCGTCTTATTATGGATACAAAGAGCAGGATTTGGTTTTAAAAATTGCCCAATACTGCAAAGAAGAATTGCAGAAGTATGCTGGCATTACCATATATATGACAAGGGAAACCCAAGCCTGTGCCAATGGGGGCAATATTGTAGATAGTGGGACATGCAATGCAAGAAGGGTTGAGTTTGCAGCAGCCAAAAAAGCAAACGTTTACGTCAGCTTCCACCTGAATGCCAGCCCCAGCACTGCAGCCAAAGGGGTAGGGGTTTATTATCCTAACGGCAGTTACCGGCCGGATCTTGGCGAAGCGGGGAAAGGATTGGCAACCGAAATTTACCAGAAGCTGGCAGCTTTGGGGCTGTCTACATGGGCGAGTGGAATTTTAATCCGCAATTCGGCAAACAATACCCTGTACCCAGACGGTTCTTTGGCAGATTATCTTGCAATTATCCGCAGGAGCAAGCTGGCAGGGTTCCCGGCGGTTTTGATTGAACATGCATTTTTAAGCAATTCCAGTGACGTTACCCAGTTCCTGAATTCAGATGCGAAGCTGAAAAACCTGGGGGTAGCAGATGCACAGGGCATTGCAAAGTATTATGGGCTGTCGCTGGCAGGGAATGGGGGCAGCAGCAGCCCAGCGCCAGAGCCAGTAGGGCCGCCGCCGGAGATTTCTTCGGTCCAATCCAGAAACAGCACAAAGCTGCGGCTTACATGGAACGCCGTCACAGATGCGGTTTCCTACCAGGTTTACCGGAGCAGCTCTTTGGATGGGAAGTATTCCAAGATTGCGACGGTTCCCGGCAGTAAGCTTACATATGATGATGGCACGGCCCAGGCAGGGGCAGCTTATTACTATAAAGTCTGCACGGTGTTTAAGGATGAAAAGGTTTCTGGGTTTTCCAATGCACATTCCGGGAAAACTTTAGCCAGCCCCCAGGTGACTAAGACTGTTTCGAAAAACAGCAGCCAGATTGAAATTACTTGGAGCGGGGTGGCGGATGCCGCGAAATACGAGCTCTACCGATGTGGGTTTGAGGATGGCACCTATGAGAAGATTAAGACCTTAAAGGCAGGGCAGCTTTCCTATATTGATGGAGATGTGGAGTCCCAGACTACATATTATTACAAGGTGCGGGCAAGGGGCGGCGAGAAAAATGGCTACAGCAGCTATTCCAAGCCGTATTCCGGCTGGGCAGTGAAAAAGACGAAAGTTTTAAGCGTCAGCTCTAAAACGAAAACTTCCCTTGAAATTAAGTGGAGGAAGGTTTCCAATGCCTATGGCTACCGGATCCAGCGGAGCACATCCAAGGCCAAGGGCTTTCGGACAATTGCTACGGTTAAGTCGGGGACTGCCGTCAGCTATGTGGACAAGAAGCTAAAAACAGGAAGGAAGTATTATTACCGGGTACAGGCCTTAAACCGGGTAAACAAGAAGCTGGGCTACAGCGGCTACAGCAGCGCTTCTTCCGGTGCAACCATCACAGGCACGTCCATGGTGTATGCAAGGTCTAAAAGCAGCACAAGCATGGAGGTTGCATGGAAAAAAGACCCCAAGGCTACTGGCTACCGGGTGAAACGCAGCACATCCGAGAAAGGGACCTACCAGGTTGTAGCGGAGATTAAGAAGAACAGCACCGTGAAATACGTTGACAAAACCATTTCCACGGGAAAAAAATATTACTATGCCATTGAGAGCGTGGTGACAAAAAATGGCGTGCCTAATTACAGCGGCAATTCCAAGCCAGTTGCTGCATGGAATATCAAAAGAGTGTCCGTGACCTCCATGACTACCGGGGAAAAAGGCGTGACGCTGAACTGGGCAAAGGTTTCCGGGGCGAACAGCTACCAGATTACCCGCAGCGAGGAGGCAGGGGGGAAGTTCACCCAGATTGCCAACCTCCAGGGGGGCAGCAATACCTCTTTTACAGATACCAATACTTCTGTGGGGAAACGGTATTACTACAAAATCCGCGCAATTAAAACCGGAAAAAACGCTGGGTATGGGACCTACAGCAAGGCTTTGGAAAAATGGGTGCTGGGAGCACCAGAGGATTTAGCTGTTATTTCAGACCAGGCAGGGCAGGTAGAGTTAGCCTGGGAAAAGGTTTCCAAAGCGGTAGGCTATGTAGTGTACCGCAGCACGAAACCGGGCAGCGGATATAAAAGCATTGCCACCTTGGAAGGCAGAGGGACAGTTGCCTATATAGATACCAATGTTACAGCAGGGAAAACCTACTATTATAAAGTGGCAGCCATATTGGAGTACAAGGGGGAAACTGGGCCTGGCGACACTACAGAGCCGGCTGCAGTCCAGGTGGCTAATTAGTACATGGTTAAAAACAAATTTTGTACGGCATCCAGTGCAGAATGATTGGAAATATCTGGGGATATGCCGATAAATTATGTGCAGAAAAGGAGAAAATGGAATATGAAGTTAAAAAAAGGCAGGAAAATTGCAGCCATTCTATTGGCGGCAGCAATCGTTTCCGCTGATTTCCACGGCGCTGGCAGCCTTGCTTATGCCAGCCAGCAGGAAAGCCAAAGGGAAGAAGCGGAATATGCCAGGACTGCGGAAGGCATAGAAAGAACCCGGGGGGAAGAAGCTGGGGAACCAGAGGGCACAGAAGCCCAAGGGGAGGAAGCCGGGACTGCGGAAGGCGCAGAGAAAACCCAGGGGGAAGAAGCAGGAACTGCTGGAAACACAGAAATCCCAAGGGAAGAAGCCCAAGGGGAGGAAGCCGGGACTGCGGAAGGCACAGAACCCCAGGATGAAAGAAACGGCAGCCTGGAAAACATAAAAGAAGAAAAAGAGGATACGCAGGAAAAAGCGCTCCCAGAAGGTACAGAGCCGTTGTTCCTTCAGGAAGCCGATGAAAAAGGGGCTGGCGCCACAGAAGGGCTTACGGAAGCCCAGGCATTTGATTTTTCCCAGGCAGAAGCAGCCTTTGCAGGGCTGTTAAAGGAATACGATATGTACGGGGTTCTGGCAAATGATGTGGAATTTCCAATTTATCAGGAGCCATCCCAGGAAGCCGCAGCAATAAATTCCCTTACCAGCGGCTCACAGGTCAAACTGGAAGGCGTAGTGTGGAATGAAACAGGCCTTTGGTTCCAGATTGGTTTTGCTTCCAATGATGTAGTGTACAGCGGTTATATCCAGAGCGAGTATGTGGTGACGGCAGACAGCAGGCTGGAGGAATGGAAAGCCCAGTACCTGCCGGAATATGCAGTGGGGACGTTAAACAGGGGCGCCGCCCGGGGCGCAACGCAGGTTTCTGCTTTCCCAAGCAGCTACCAGCCTTTCATCCAGAAATTGATCCAGGCACATCCAAACTGGACATTTGTCCCTATGAATACAGGGCTGGAATGGGCGGACGTGCTGGCGGCTGAGATGAAAAATGGCGTCAACTTAGTGGAAACTTACCAGCCGGATACATGGAAATCCACAGCCCCAGAAGATTATAATATGGAAACTGGGGAATGGGTAATTAAGAACGGGACGAACTGGGTGCAGGCGTCCGAGTCCATTGTCAAGTATTTTTTGGATCCCAGGAACTTTCTGCAGGAAGAATATGTGTTCCAGTTTGAGCAGCTTGTCTATGGGGACCACCATACCGAAGATGGCGTGGAAAAAATCTTAAGCGGCACATTTATGTCCCATAAGAAACTGGAAGACGGTTCCGAAGGCGGGATTACTTATGCACAGGCATTTATGAAGATTGGCAAGGATTTGAAAGTAAGCCCTTATTTCCTTGCAAGCCGTGTGCGCCAGGAGCAAGGGGTGGCTGGGACTTCCTCCCTGATTTCCGGCACTTACCCCGGATATGAAGGGTATTATAATTATTTTAACCGGCGGGCGACTGGGATCGGGGAAGAAGTGATCCGGAGCGGCCTGCAGGAAGCCAAGGACAATGGCTGGGATACCCGTTATAAAGCGTTGGAAGGCGGCGCGAAGTCGGTATCCTCTGATTATATTTTCAAAGGGCAGGACACCTTGTATCTGCAAAAATTTGATGTAGACCCTTCTTATAACGGGCTGTACTGGCATCAGTATATGCAGAACCTCTTAGGGCCGTACAGCGAGGGCAAGAGCGTGCGGAAAGGCTATGAGGAAATGGGTATCCTCAATAACGGTTTTGTGTTTAAGGTCCCGGTGTACAACAATATGCCAGGTTCCCCATGCCCGAAGCCGGAAGAAGGTTTAAACGCGCCAACCGTAACTGCCAAAAAAAATGGATATGTTTCCGCGAAGCTGTCATGGAATGAGGTGGCTGCAGCCCAAGGCTACCAGATTTACCGTGCAGAAGGGGCAGACGGCACATTTACAAGGATAAAATCCACAAACGCAGCCACACGATCCTTTGAGGATACAACCATTGTGCCCGGGAAACTGTACCAGTACAAGGTGCGCGCTTACATGAAATTAAGCAGCGGGAATAAATATTCCTCCTATTCCTCAATAAAAACCCTTGATTTTACCGTCCCAGCTACTACATGGAATACGTTTAAAATCAAGAACTACAAGACCATAGAATTATCTTGGGGAAAGAAATCGGTGGATGGCTACAAGATTTACCGGAAAACCGGGACAGGCAAATACACCTGTATCCAGACCATAAAAGATAAATCGACGGTTAGCTTCAAAGATACTACGGTAAAGCCTAAAAATACCTACACCTACCGGATCCGGGGCTATGTTTCCGTAAATGGGAAGAATTATTATTCCAAATATACCTCGGTGAATACGGCAGAGCTTAAGATGGCAAAGCCACAACTGAAAAAGGCATACGTTTCCGGCGGCAAGAAAATAAAGGTGACCTGGAAACGCGATTCCAAGGCTGACGGCTATTACATTTACCGGGCTACCTCCAAAAAGGGAACTTACAAGAAGGTAAAGACCATTACAAAAAATAAAACTGTAAGCTGGTCCGACACCAGTATTAAGACCGGAAAAACTTACTATTATAAAATACGTTCTTTTGTGAAAGCGTCCACGGGGACGAAATCCTCCAGTTATTCCAATGTTTTCAGCGTAAAAACAGCCTTGAAAACACCGGCAGTGACTTCCGTTACTGCTTCCAAAGGAAAGGTAAAGCTGAAATGGAAGAAGGACAGCAATGCAGCAGGCTACAAAATTTACCGGGCTACCTCCAAAAATGGCAAATACAAGGTGGTAAAGAAGCTTACGAAAAACTCCACCCTCTCATGGACGGATAAAACGGTAAAAACCGGGAAAAAATATTACTATAAAATAAGGGCTTATTCCATTAACCAGGGGCAGGAAAAACATTCCTCATATTCCCCCAGAAAAGGCATAAAAGCGAAATAGCCCAGGCAGGGTTCTTTTCCAATGCAGGATATTTTATCTGTGCCAGTGCATCTTCCAGATGCTGGCTGGTAAAATATCCAGGCGTGGGGAAGAACCCTGTAATAGTAGTGACGAACAGACTGCTTTCCAATACAATGGAGGATGCATATAGGAAGGAACCCACATGAAAATTACACCTTACAAGATAAAAAAGGGAATCCGCTATTTCAAACATTATGGCGCCAAAGCTTTTTTTAACCGCCTGCGGGACAAGATGGAGCCAGAGCAGGTTCCGTATGCCCCATGGTTTGAGCGCCATAAGCCAAGCCAGGAGGAACTGGAACGCCAGAGGAAACAAAGCAGGAAGCTTGCGGTGCAGCCCTTAGTCAGCATTGTAGCCCCCTGCTACAAGACACCGGAAAAATACCTGTTGGAAATGGTGGATTCTGTCCGTGCCCAGACTTATGGGAACTGGCAGCTATGCTTAATGGACGCAACCCCCACCGGGGAGGTGGAAGGCTGCGTCCGCAGTTATTGTGAAAAATATCAGGAGAAGCGGATTCTCTACCGCCATCTGGAGCAGAATTTAGGCATTTCCGGCAATACAAACCAGGGCTTAAAAGCAGCCCAGGGGGATTGGGTAGGTTTTTTGGACCATGACGATTTGCTTGCCCCGGAAGCCTTGTATGAAGTAGCGTTGCTGGCAAACCGGGAACCGGAAATGGAAGTGATTTACTCAGACGAGGATCAGGTGGAGCAGGAGCGGCAGGGGCTAAAGCACAAAAAACCCCATTTTAAGCCAGATTTCAGCCCGGATTTATTGTGTTCCAATAATTATATCACCCATTTTCTGTGTGTAAAACGAAATGTTTTGGAGCAGGCTGGCGGGTTCCGGGAGGAATTTGACGGGGCCCAGGACTATGACTTTATTTTGCGCTGTACGGAAATTGCAAAAAAAACGGGGCATATCCCCAAAGTGCTTTACCACTGGCGTGTCCACAGCAATTCCACTGCAGACAACCCCTTAAGCAAAACGTATGCCTATGAGGCAGGGCAGCGGGCGGTGCAGGAGCATCTGGCACGGACAGGGAGGAAGGGCAAAGCCGTCCAGCTTCCCCATTTTGGGTTTTACCGGGTAAAATATGAGGTGGAAGGGGAACCCCTTGTTTCCATACTGATTCCCAATAAGGACCAGTCCCCCATGCTCCGCCGCTGCCTGGATTCTATCCAGAAATCCACCTACAGGAACTATGAGGTCATTATTATTGAAAATAACAGCGTGGAACCGGAAACCTTCGCTTATTATCAGGAACTTCTTGGGGAAAATCCCCTTTGCGGCAGCCAAAAGGAATGGGATTGCCAGGGGGCAGCTATTATGGAAAAAAGAAGGGCCTGCCAGGGGCAATCCCTGCTTCCCGGCGGCCAGCGTGTCCAGATAGCAGTCTGGGAGGAAGGCTTCAATTATTCTGCAATCAATAATTTCGGCGCATCCTTTGCCAAGGGCAGTTACTATATTCTTTTGAACAATGACATAGAAATTATTACGCCGTGCTGGATGGAAGAATTCCTTGGCAACTGCCAGCGGCCAGAGGTAGGCATCGTAGGCGCCCGCCTGTACTACCCTGACAATACGGTTCAGCATGCCGGGATTGTAGTAGGCATAGACGGCATTGCCGCCAACATGTTCCCGGGGCTAAGGCGGGGGCAGGAAGGGTATTGCCATAAAGCAGCCATCCAGCTTAATTACAGCGCTGTAACGGCAGCCTGCATGATGGTTTCCAGGGAACTCTACGAGGAACTCCATGGCTTAGAGGAACAACTGTCCGTAGCTTTCAACGACTTGGATTTCTGCCTGCGGGCAGTTGCAGCAGGCTATTTGGTGGTATACAATCCCTTTGTGGAAGCCTACCATTACGAATCTAAGACCCGGGGGGAAGAAGATACCCAGGAAAAAGTGCGCAGGTTTGGCGAGGAAATCGAATTTATACGCACCCGATGGATCACCCTCCTGAAAAAGGGGGACCCTTATTACAATCCTAATTTTTCCTTAAAAAAATGTAACTATGCCTTAAAGCCATAGGGCGGGGATTGGCGGCTGATGGCGCCCAAGGCTAAGGCTGCAATGTAAGATCAACGATGCTGCAGAAGGGCACAGCCGTCTCCCCTTGCCTATGGGATTGAAAACCAAAAACTAGATAAAATATTAAATATAGATATAATAAGCAATATAGATAGCGTAATTTTAGGGGATAGAGAAATGCCAAAACACATCCAACAAAAACGGGCAATCCGGTGGCTTCAGATTGCATGGGGCGGGGAGTTATCCCCTAAATATTTTGCCCCTACTCTCCCACTTGCCCTTTTCCAAATTCAATGCTACAATAGAGTGAATCAAAATTACAAGGTTGGATGTGAGAATAAACATATGATGAAAGTATTTATCTGCCCAGAATGCGGCAGCATTACAACTGTATCCCGGAGGAAAGAAATCTATTGCCACAAGTGCGGCGGAACCAAAATGCTCCCTTCCAAGCTGACATTTTCACAATACAGCGAAATGGACGAGCAGCAGAGGAAGGATTATTCAGAAAGCTGGCTGTACATACGGAATAAAACGAAAAATTAACGTTACATCATAAATTAATGAAAATTTAAGATATTTTCCATTGTTTTCCCATGGGGAAATCATGTATGATGGATCCGTAGAACTACTTAGGGGACAGAAGATTATGTATAAGAAAGAGAAAAAGAGCTGGGTAAAGCATCTGGATTTCTTGATTTTAGACATTATATGCTTGGAAGCGGCCTTTTATGGCTCCTGCCTCATCCGGCTGGGGGATATCAGGAAACTGCCGATGCTGCTGGATTATTATAACAGGCTGGCGGTGGTGCTGCTGCTGGTGGATATCTGCATCGTATTCTTTTTTGAAGCGTATACGGGAATCCTGCGGAGGAACCGGGTACAGGAACTAAAGGTTGTGATAGGGCATTGCAGCCTGGTGTTTGCATTTATTACGGTTTACCTTTGGGCGACGAAACAGTCTGAAATTTATTCGCGGCAGATTATTTTTGTATTTTGGTGCATTGCGGTAGTAGTGGAATATTTTTCCAGATGTTTGTGGAAAATTTATATCCGCCAGCGCATGATACGGGGAAAGAAATTTTCCCAATTGCTGGTAGTGACGGAAGAACGGTATGCAGAGGAATGTGTGTATGATTTCCAGCATGACAGGTATAAAGAATTTGAAGTGACGGGCGTGGTGATTGTGGATGCGGACCGGATTGGGGATGAAATCTGCGGCGTCCCGGTGGTGGCTTCTGCGGACAGTTTTTTGGAATATGCCCGAATCAATGTAGTGGACGAGATATTTATTAACGGAAATACAAGGGAGAGCAGCGAAGCATTGGCAAATGAGCTGCTGGAACTGGGGCTGACAGTGCATTTCAACCTTGTGCGGGAATCCCAGCTTATGCCCAATAAAATGGTAGAGCGGTGCGGGAAGTACATGGTGCTGACTACCAGCATGAAAATTGCAACCACAAGGCAGGTATTCATCAAGCGGTGCATGGATATTTTTGGAAGCCTGGTTGGGATGCTTCTGGCAGGGATTGCCTTCCTGGTGTTTGCGCCCGTCATTAAGGTGCAGTCCCCAGGGCCGATTTTTTATGAGCAGACCAGAATCGGGAAAAATGGCAGGCGTTTTAAATTTTACAAATTCCGTACCATGGTGGTAGGGGCGGACAGGATGCAGCAAGATTTGATGGAGCAGAATGAAATGGACGGGCTGATGTTTAAAATGGAGAACGACCCAAGGATTTTTGGCATCGGCCGGTTTATGAGGAAATTTTCCATTGATGAGCTTCCGCAATTCTGGAATGTACTGAAAGGGGATATGAGCCTGGTTGGGACAAGGCCCCCTACGGAGGAAGAATTTGAACAATATGAGCTCCACCACAAAGCAAGGCTGGGCATCCGGCCGGGGCTGACTGGGATGTGGCAGGTCAGCGGAAGGAGCGATATTAAAAATTTTGAGGAGATTGTAGCACTGGATACCCAATATATTTCCAACTGGTCGCTGGGGATGGACATTCGGATTTTATTCCGTACGATCTGGGTGGTGCTGGCAGGTAAAGGTTCGTCATGACAGAGATTTCAATTACAATTGTTGCATATAATGATGAGGATGATGTAAGGGCTGCGGTATGTTCCATTCTGGAATGTACCGCTGCCGCTGTTTCTAAGAGGCTGTATATTGTGGATAACAGCAGCCAGAAAAATGGGCTGCGGGCGTTGGGGGAGGAATACCCGGAAGTGGAGTACCTTGCCCCGGGCAGGAACCTGGGCTTTGGGGGCGGGCACAATTATGTGCTGCCAAGGCTGGATTCTGAGTTCCACGCCATTGTGAACCCGGACATTCTGCTGACAGAGGACAGTTTTTCCGTGCTGCTGGATTTTATGCGGGAGCAGGGAGCAGGGATGGCGGTTCCCAGGCTGTCGGATGGGAGTGGGAACTTACAGGCGGTTTACCGGCGGGAACTGACGGTGATGGACATGGGAATCCGCATGTTCCTGCCTTCCCGTTTTAAAAAGCGGCAGGCATACCATACCATGCAGGAGATGGATTATGGGAAACCTTTCCTGGTGCCCTTTGCCCAGGGCAGCTTTTTGGTTATCCGCACAGAATTGTTCCGGGAACTGGGCGGGTTTGACAAACGCTATTTTATGTATATGGAAGATGCGGACCTGTGCAGGCAGGTGAACCAGAGGAGCAGCCTTTGGTACTGCCCTTATACAACTGTGATCCATAAATGGGAGCGCGGGTCCCATAAGGACAGGAAGCTGAGGAACATGCATATTGCATCCATGGTACGGTATTTCCAGAAATGGGGGTGGAAGTTATGGTAAGGAAAACCCGTATTTCTGTGGCGATGGTTTCTTATAATGGGGGGCAGTATATTGGGGAGCAGATCGCGTCTATCCTGCCCCAGCTTGGGGAGCAGGATGAACTGGTGGTTTCTGATGACGGATCCGCCGACCAGACCCTTGGCATTATCCGGGAATACCAGAGGCAGGATGCCCGCGTCCGTTTAGTGGAAGGGCCGGGGAAGGGGATTAAGAAAAATGTGGAGCATGCCTTAAGGCATACGGAAGGGGACTATATTTTCCTTGCAGACCAGGACGATATCTGGATGCCGGATAAGGTAAAGCAGGTCATGGAAGCGTTTCGGCGGCAGAAAGCCATGGTAGTTATCCATGACGCCGCTGTTTTTCAGGAAGGATCCCCCAAGGAAGGACTTTCCGGCAGCGGCGGCAGCCATGCAGGGGCAGGCAGTCCCGTGCCAGAAGCCGGAAGCGGCTGCCAGATCACCATGGAATCTTTCTTCCAATACCGGGGCTCGGGGCCGGGCGTTTTCAAAAATATGCTGAAAAACAGCTATATCGGGTGCTGTATGGCTTTCCGGCGGGAACTCCTCCCAGCAGTCCTCCCAATTCCCGGAAAGATTGAAATGCACGACCAGTGGATTGGGGTTTTAGGGGATTACGTTGCTGGAAAATCCTGTTTTTTGCAAAAAAAGCTGTTATTATACCGCAGGCATGGAGAGAATAATTCCAGCATGGAACACTATGGAATTGGTAAAATGTTACGAAACCGTATCGTTTTTTTCGGTTATTTTTTTGTCAGAATTCTACAGTTTCAACAGAAAAAGCAAAGGTTTTTTGGAAATTTCAAGAAAAATAACGGTTGATAAATGGCCTGAAATATTATAATATAGACCATATGTATTAATTGTGCCCAAAAATGCGGGGCAGATGGGACAATAAAACAGTAAGCGAAAACAGATAGGGTGAAGGTATGGCGAAAGAAAGTAAAATACAGGGTCAGAAGCCTGACAGCAAGAAAAGCAGGAACAGAAAGAGGAGAAAATTTAAGCTGATCATAGTCATCATTGAGATTGTTTTTTTATTGGGCGTATTGGCTTTTGTCTGGGCTAACGGGAAAATGGATAAGCTGAACACAGACGTTACATTCCGGGGGCAGGATGTAAGGGTGGAGCTTCCCAAGGAAACCCAGGACGTGCTGGGGGAATATACTACCATTGCACTGTTTGGGCTGGATAACCGGGACGAAGGTTCTTATGAGAGCGGCAATTCCGACGTGATTATGGTAGCAAGGATTGATAAAGAGACAAAAGAGGTACGTTTGGTATCCGTGTACCGCGATACATTTATGAAAATGGCGGATTTGGATAACCCGGGAGCCTACAGCAAGGCAAATGCAGCTTATGCAAAGGGCGGCCCTAAGCAGGCGGTGCGTATGCTGAACACGAACCTTGACTTGGATATCCAGGAGTATATTTCATTTGACTTTTCTGCAGTGGCGGAAGCAGTGGACATCCTTGGGGGCGTGGAAATTGAAGTGACAGGGGAAGAAGCTGGGCATCTGAATAATTACTGTATTGAAACCTCCAAGGTGACTGGGAAAGATTACAGCCCCTTGCCAGGGGCCGGCACTTATAACCTGAACGGGGTGCAGGCAGTTTCCTTTGGGAGAATCCGATACACCATAGGGGACGATTTTAAGCGGACGGAACGCCAGCGCCTTGTGGTGGAAAAGATGGTGGAAAAGGCATTGTCCTCCGATATGGGAACCATAAATGAACTGATTGACGCCGTGTTCCCCAAGATTAAGACCAGCTTGGATAAAGGGCAGATTGTGAGCCTTGCTACGGATGCTTTTAATTATAAACTGGGGGAAAATGCAGGTTTTCCATTTGAGATTGGGAGCGCGGTGGTAGATATTGCGTACCAGAGAAGCAAACAGGATTGTGTCATTCCGGCAGATTTGGCTTCTAATGTAAAAGAGCTCCATGATTTCCTGTTTGGGACTACAAGTTATCAGGTGACGGACAGCGTGCAGGGCATTAGCGACGAGATTGAATACAGGACGGGCGTGCATGCAAAGAGTAAAGAGTGACAGGAGGATGGACACATGTGTGGGATTGTAGGTTATATTGGTGAATCGCAGGCGGCGCCTGTTTTATTGGATGGGCTTTCAAAGCTGGAATACAGAGGATATGATTCGGCGGGGATTGCCGTATATGACGGGGAACAGATTCAGGTGCAGAAAGCAGTCGGCCGTTTGAAAGTGCTCAGTGAGCTGACCCATGACGGGGCTACCATGCCGGGATGCTCTGGGATTGGCCATACCCGCTGGGCAACCCATGGGGCGCCTTCCGGGGCCAATGCCCACCCCCATTATAACCAGTCGGAAACCATTGCAGTGGTTCACAATGGAATTATTGAGAATTACCTGAAACTGCGGAAACGGCTGGAAGAAAAAGGATACCAGTTCCGTTCCGACACTGATACGGAAGTAGTGGCGCATCTTTTGGACCGTTACTACAAGGGCGACCCGGTGGAAGCCATTACCAAGATTATGCACCGGGTGGAGGGGTCTTATGCGCTGGGGATTATTTTCAAGGAGCATCCAGGGCATATTTATGCCGTGCGCAAGGACAGCCCGCTGATTGTAGGCCATGGGAAGGATGGAAACCTGATTGCTTCTGATGTGCCGGCAGTCTTAAAATATACAAGGAACGTTTATTTTATCCAGAATGAGGAAATTGCGGTCTTAACCGGGGAAACGATTGCATTTTACAACGTGGATGGGGAGGAAATCCAGAAGGGATCCACCACCATCGACTGGGATATCAACGCGGCGGAAAAGGGTGGATATGAGCATTTCATGTTAAAGGAAATGTACGAGCAGCCCCAGACGGTGCGGGATACCTTAAGCCCAAGGATTAAGGACGGCTCCATTGTGATTGAGGAGCTGGGCATGGACGAGGAAGAAATCCGCGGCATCCGCAAAATCCATATTGTGGCCTGCGGTTCTGCCTACCATGCAGGCGTTACTGCAAAGTATGTGTTCGAGGGCATGGCAAGGATTCCGGTAGAGGTGGATTTGGCTTCGGAATTCCGTTACCGGAACCCAATTTTAATGGACGACGAACTGGTAATAGTTATCAGCCAGTCTGGGGAAACGGCAGACTCCCTTGCAGCCCTGCGGGAAGCGAAACGGAAGGGGGTTAAGACCCTGGGGATTGTAAATGTGGTGGGAAGTTCCATTGCAAGGGAAGCAGACAGGGTTATGTATACCTGGGCAGGGCCGGAAATTGCCGTGGCAACCACTAAGGCGTATACGGCCCAGTTGATTGCGGAGTATCTCCTTGCCGTAAAATTTGCACAGGCACGGGGGGAGGTTACCGAAGCGGAAGTGGAAGGGTACCTTAAGGATTTGCAGCGCCTGCCAGACCAGATTGAAATGCTTTTAAGCAATAAGGAGAGAATCCAGCATTTTGCCAACCGTTACATTGCGGCGAAGGACGTATTTTTTGTAGGGAGAGGGATTGACTACGCTATTTCCCTGGAGGGTTCCCTGAAATTAAAGGAAATTTCCTATATCCATTCGGAAGCTTATGCAGCCGGGGAGTTAAAGCATGGGACGATTTCCTTAATTGAGGAAGGGACGCTGGTGGCTGCCGTGGTGACCCAGGAGAACCTTTATAAAAAGACTGTCAGCAACATGGTGGAGCTGACGAGCCGGGGGGCTTTTGTCCTTGCCGTGACAAACGCCGGGAACCGGGAAATTGAAAAAGCGGCGGATTATGTGGTTTATATTCCGCAGACCAATAAATATTTTACCAATTCACTGGCAATTATCCCGCTGCAGCTATTTAGTTATTATGTGGCGGTAGGCAAGGGATGCGATGTGGATAAGCCAAGGAACCTGGCGAAATCCGTGACGGTGGAATAGGGGCTGACGGAGAAATTTTTATCACGCTTTTTTAAAATTGTTGTCACATTTTTATCACAAATTTTCCGTAAACTGCTTATTAGAAACGAAGCAAGAGCAAAATAAGGGAAACGAAAGGAGAAAATGTTATGGATGGCAATTTTAACGGCAGCAGCCAGAATAATGACAATGGCAATCTCAGCAACCAATCAGATTCTTTATATTCATACAGCTACTTAAACCAGGAAAACCAGGAGCGCAACCCAAATTACTACGAGCGGCAGGAGGAACAGGGAATTTCCGGCGGGGCAGGCAGCAATGAAAGGACTTATGTTGCAGGCGGTGCCTCCGCCCAGGGGAATGGGAACGCAAGGAATGACCAGCAGTTCTACACCACGGGGCAATCTGCCCAGCAAGGAGGGAGCCCCTACAGCGCATCCCAGAACAGCGGGGAAGCTTACAGCAGCACGCAAAGCGGCGGGAATTATTACAGCAGTTCCCAAAACAACGGAGCCCCTTACCAGAACCAGTGGAACCCTATCCCGGAAAATGGGAAGAATAAACAGAAAAGGAAACGGAAAGCCGCCGGTGAGAAGAAGCCCCATGGGTTTGGTATGGCGGTAGCAAAATGTGCAGCCCTTGCGTTGGTATTCGGGCTGGTTTCCGGGACTGTGTTTTATGGAACGGGACTTGCCTTTGAGCTGACAGGCGGCAAAGGGAACGCCCAATTGGAAACTACCACAGGGGGCGGAGGGAACACAGATGGGACGACCAACAGCGGAATCCCCGGAACCAGCGTCAGCACGGCAACCACAGTGAATGATGTGGCTGATATTGTGGACAATGTTATCCCATCCATAGTTTCCATTACAAATATGGGGACAGAGGAGTTCGGCGATTTCTTCGGGCGTTCCTTCTCACAGGAAACAGAGAGCGCAGGGAGCGGGATTATTATAAGCCAGACAAAAGATGAAATTTACATTGCAACGAATAACCATGTAATTGCCAATGCCAACCAGCTTACTGTAAATTTTGCAGATAACCAGTCAGTGGTTGCCCAGGTGAAGGGGACAGACCCCAGCACGGACCTGGCAGTGATTTCCGTTGCCATTAAGGATATCCCGGCAGAAACCATGGAGAAAATAAAAGTAGCCACCTTGGGGAATTCGGATGACGTCCGGGTAGGACAGGGGGCAGTGGCAATCGGGAATGCATTGGGGTATGGGCAGTCTGTTACCACAGGCGTTGTCAGCGCCCTGAACCGGGAAGTGACAGTGGAAGATGAAAGAGGAGGGGCTATTACCAATAGCCTGCTCCAGACCAGCGCAGCCATTAACCCAGGAAACAGCGGAGGCCCCTTAGTGAACATGAAGGGGGAAGTCATTGGGATTAATTCTGTAAAATACAACGATACCCAGGTAGAGGGCATGGGCTTTGCCATCCCCATTTCTACAGCAGAGCCGATTATCAATGATCTGATTACAAGGGAAATAGTGGATGAATCTAATTCTTCCCATCTTGGCGTAAATGGGCAGGATGTAACAGAGGGCATGTCAAACAGCTTTGGCATTCCGGAAGGCCTGTACATCACCTATGTGGAAGAAAACAGCGCCGCAGAACAGGCTGGCATCCGAAAGGGAGATGTCATGACGGAATTTGACGGAAGAAAAGTGCGGTCCAGGGATGGCCTGGAAGAAATTTTGCGGTACTATGCTGCCGGAACTGAGGTGACAATTAAAATCCAGGCTAACAGGAACGGGGAATGGCAGGAGCAGGAGCTTACGGCAGTCCTTGGGAAAAAGAATGAATAGGCCGGATTTGTTACTGTGAACACCATGGGTGTGAACAGTAACCAGCCGGATGAAATAAATCATTTTTTAACAAGTATTTCCTTCCAAATTACTGGAAAGTATGGTAAAATTAACATAAGAAAAACGGGAATGCCAATCTGGAACAGTCCAGATTGGCGTTTCGGTTTGCAGAGGGATACAGTGGAATTGGGATTTTTCATAGTATGTGCCAGAGCGCCCGCCGCAGGGCAGATTTGGAACGATGGGAGGTTTTCATTTGAGGAAGAAAAAGATAGTAATTGCCCTAGGGCATGATGCGTTAGGGACTACGCTGCCAGAGCAGAAAAGCGCAACCAAAAGGACGGCAAAAGCCGTGGTAGATTTTATTAAAGACGATTACCAGGTAGCCATTTCCCACAGCAATGGGCCGCAGGTGGGCATGATCCATACGGCAATGTCAGAATTTTGCAGGATTTACCCGGAATACACGGCAACGCCCATGTCCGTCTGCTCTGCCATGAGCCAAGGGTATATTGGGTATGATTTGCAGAATGCAATCCGCACGGAGCTTCTGGGCCGGGGGATTTACAAGCCGGTTTCCACCATCCTGACACAGGTGTGCGTAGACCCATACGACGATGCATTTTACCATCCCACCAAGGAAATCGGGCGTGTGATGACACAAGAGGAAGCCGAAGCGGAAGAAAAGAAGGGAAACCATGTGGTAAAGACGGGACAGGGATACCGCAGGATTGTGGCAGCCCCGAAACCGGTGGACATTGTGGAAATTGACGCAATCCGGGCTTTGCTGGAATCAGACCAGATTGTGATTGCCTGCGGCGGCGGGGGAATCCCGGTACTTGCCCAGGGGCATAAGCTGAAAGGGGCAAGCGCAGTCATTGAAAAGGATTCCGCAGCCGGGAAACTGGCTGACCTGATAGATGCAGACTGCCTGGTGATTTTGACAGGGGTGGAGAAGGCCTGCCTGAATTATGGCACAGAGCAGGAAACCCCTATAGATGAAATGACAGTAGCCCAGGCCAAAGCCTATATGGAAGAAGGGCAGTTTGAGGAAGGGACCATGCTGCCAAAGATAGAAGCCGCCATTGACTTTATCGGCAATTCAGCGGTCCGCAGCGTACTGATTACAAGGCTGGAAACTTCCGGCGGGGAATTAAGGAGAATCAATGGCACAGTAGTGCATAAGTGATTTTAGGAGGGAGATTACCATGAAAAATTTAAGAAGGACAAAAATTATCTGCACGTTAGGGCCATCCACAGACAAAGGCGATGTATTAAAGCAACTAATGGCAGAAGGGATGAATGTGGCCCGGTTCAACTTTTCCCATGGCACCCACGAGGAGCAGGGGGAACGGCTGAAAAAAGTTCAGGGGCTCCGGGAGGAGCTGGGCCTGCCCATAGCGACCCTGTTGGATACCAAAGGGCCGGAAATCCGCCTGAGGGACATGGAAGGCGGCAAGGTGCAGCTGGAGGCAGGACAGAAATTCACCCTGACAACGGAAGAAATTTTAGGGCATAAAAACCGCGTTTCCATTACGTATAAAGATTTGGTGAAAGACGTGGCTCCTGGATGCAGGATTTTGATAGACGACGGGCTGATTGAGCTGGGCGTGGACGAGGTGACGGACACAGACATAAGCTGCCATGTGGTGAACGGCGGCATGATTTCCAATAAAAAAGGCGTCAATGTCCCAAATGTGGAACTGTCCATGCCTTATATCAGCGACAAGGATTATGAAGATATCGTATTTGGCATTGAAAATGATTTTGACTTTGTAGCCGCATCTTTTGTGCGGACGGCAGACGACGTATTGGAGATACGGAAAATTTTTGAGGAAAAAGGCTGCCATAACATCAATATTATTTCTAAAATAGAGAATATGCAGGGCGTAGACAATATCGACGAGATTATCCGGGTTTCTGACGGGATTATGGTTGCAAGGGGCGACATGGGCGTGGAAATTCCTTTGGAAGACGTGCCTGTCATCCAGAAAATGATTATCAAAAAGGTAATTGAAGCTGGAAAGCAGGTAATTACTGCTACCCAGATGCTGGATTCCATGATGAAAAACCCAAGGCCAACCCGTGCGGAAGCAACCGACGTGGCGAATGCCATTTATGATGGGACAAGCGCTATTATGCTTTCCGGGGAAACTGCGGCAGGCATGTATCCGGTGGAAGCATTGAAAACTATGGTGAAAATTGCAGCCCGCACCGAGCAGGACATCAATTATACAGCCAGGTTTAAGGCAAGGCAGAACCTGAGCAACCCGGATATTACCAATGCGATTTCCCATGCGACCTGTACCACCGCAAATGATCTGAACGCAGCAGCGATTATCACGGTAACCCAGTCAGGGCGGACGGCGCGGATGATTTCAAAGTACCGCCCGGACTGCATTATTATCGGCGGGAGCATGTCCCCCAAGGTGTGCCGCCAGCTAAACCTTTCCTGGGGCGTGACGCCGCTTTTGATGGAGGAAAAGGATGATGCGGACGAGCTGTTTGAATATGCCGTGGATGTGGTGGAAAAGGCCGGGCTGATTTCCATGGGGGATATTACGGTCATTACCGGGGGCGTGCCTTTGGGCGTACCGGGGACTACCAATATCCTGAAAGTCCATATCGCTGGGCATATCCTGCTGACAGGGGAAGGGATTAATGAGAAATCCGTGTCCGCCAGCCTTTGCGTCTGCAAAAACGTACAAGATTTGCAGCAGCATTTCAAGGCCGGGGACATTATTGTGGCAAAAGATACAACCAATGAAATGATGGAGCAAATCCGGGAAGCATCCGGCCTGATTGTGGAGAACAGCGGGGCAGGCTCCCATGCGGTGATCGTAGGGCTGAGCCTTGATATCCCTGTGATTACAAAAGCGACAAATGCCACTACCGTCCTGAAAACCGGGGCTTATGTCACATTGGATGCCAAAGAAGGGATTGTTAGCTGCAACCAGTAATCAGGGAGCGTAATGTTTGGGCTTCCTGTGCAGTGAATCAGGGAGGTTTGCGGGTGCGCTGTATTTTTTATCTTATAGGAAAGACCTTGCCACGCTAAAGCGTGAAAGCGTCTTCCTATAAGACAAAAAATAATATGCACACTCGCACAAGAAAGAGGAGCGAAATGAAAATATATAAGAGATGGATGGCGTGTTTGCTGATCATGGCGCTGGCATTAAGCGGCTGTGGGAATTCCGGCAAAAATGCTGAAAACGGACAGCCGGCTGGGATCCAGAAAGCAGATGCCGAATCCGGGCAGGAACATGCAGATGGCGGTTCCGGGGATTCCGAAGCAGCCAGGGATGGCACGGAAGAAGGAGCTGGCACAGGGGATTCTTCTGCAGACGAGACAGCCCAGGGGACAGATTCCAAAGATAAAGATGGCGCAAAGGATGCTTCGGCAGATGGCAAAGGTTCTGAAAATGGCAGCGGGGATTCCGCTGCAGACGGGGCAGCCCAGGGGGCAGGGGATCCCTCCGAAAAGGATGGGAAAACAAAAGAGCCGGAAGCGCCAGCATTAAATAAAGAAACGGCAGTGTACAGCCGGGAGGAAGTAGTCACGACGTCTTCCGTCAATGTGCGGACGGCCCCCTCTACAGACAGCGAGGTGTACCAGACAGCGGCGCGCAGGAGTGAATTTGTGCGGACAGCGGACGATGGGACCTGGAGCGCGGTGGAATTGGATGGGAAAGAGTATTATGTGGCGTCGGAATACCTGATGCTGAAATCGGAAATGAAGGACAATGGCTTTTTGGTGGTAATTGACGCTGGCCATCAGGGAAAAGGGAACAGCGAGCAGGAGCCTATCGGGCCTGGGGCGTCGGAAACGAAGGCAAAGGTTGCCAGCGGGACTTCCGGATGTGTGACGGGGCTGAACGAATATGAACTGACGCTGTCAGTTTCCTTGAAGCTGCAGGCAGAATTAGAAGCCAGGGGCTATCAGGTCGTAATGGTCCGGACCAGCCATGACGTCAATATCAGCAACAGCGAACGGGCAGCGGTGGCAAACAATGCCGGGGCAGATGCATTTATCCGTGTCCATGCCAATGGCTCTGACGACAGCAGCGAGAATGGGATCCTGACAATTTGCCCCACCTCCTCCAATCCCTTTATGGGCAGCCTTTACAGCCAGTGCAGGAGCCTTTCGGAGTGTGTGCTGGACGGGGCGGTAAACGCCACGGGGGCAAATAAGAAATATATCTGGGAAACGGACACCATGAGCGGCATAAACTGGTGTACCGTCCCTGTCACAATTGTGGAAATGGGATTTATGACGAACCCTGCGGAGGACCAGAATATGGCGGCAGACAGCTACCAGAACCAGCTTGCAGCAGGGATTGCCGATGGCGTGGACGCGTATTTCGGGCAATGAAACATGGAACCGGATGGATAGATACGGGAATTGAAAAGGGCTTGCCGCCCTGATTAGTGTATATAATTTGTTTGACGCATTGCCAGATAGTATTCTTAACTGTCTGGCAATGCTGGATTAATAAGTATTGATTTTCATCTCGGCTACGGCAAGCTTTTCCAGCCTTATCTGCGAATCTGGGGTTTGCTGAAACCGGGGGCGTCTTCCGTAATTGAAGCACTTTCTTCTGGGATATCTTCCCCAGGTACATAAGAGTTATCTTTCTTTTCAATTTTTCTATACAGAAAGTACATGGATCCACTGCACAGCAAAGACAGATAGAACCCGTAATGCATTGCTTCTAAGGAAAGGATTATATGGAAATCCGTTACTAAGGGGACGTACCAGAGCAAACCGGAAATCAGGTACATAGCAATGTGCAGGAGCAATAGCAGCCTGGTAATGGCTTTTCCAGTCCGGCTTTTGGCGGATAGGAGGTGGAAAAGCGTAAAGCCGCCCAAGGCCAGAAGCGTTTTGGGGTTTATGATGTCGATTCCGGTTTTTATGCCATCCGTTTCTTTGTCAAAATAGCACCATGGCAAAAATAGTGGCAGTAAGGATATAAAGTAGCAGAAAGCCAAAACGTACCGTGCCTTTGTCTGGGGTTTGTGCATTTTCCTGTTCCCTCCTGTCTTTTTATGTATGGGAAATCCAATGCCGCCTTGAATATACCAGCTTAATTTTCTTCTGATGCCGTGCAGAGGGAATAAGTGGTATAGAAGCTCCCGTCTGGTTCCACGGAAGTGACGGCTTCCAGGCAGCTATCTGTATTGGTGATGAGATCTCCCTCCTCCACGAGCCAGGAAAAATAAAGTGGGGCTGCTTCTTTTTCATAAGGAAATGGTTCCTCTGCCTGCATTTGGGCTTCAAGGTTGGCCTTATAGTATAATGTCTTGTAGGAACCGTTATCTTCTACGACAGAAATATGGAAAAAATCCTGTTTTTTGAGCCATGTGCCCAAATCTTCTGCAAGGAAGCTTCCATTCCCAAAGGATTCTGTTACAATTTTTATCACGCCGAAGTTTTCATTGTCGGGAATGAGGGAGTTTTTAAGGATGGTATATTCCTTATTAGAAGCTTCACTGTCTGGCGGAATTAAGCTTTCCGGGCCTGTTGGGGCCGCAGGGCTATTTTCCTGGGGAAGGTTTTCCGGGGTTTCCTCCTGCTCCTGCCCGGTTTCTTCTGTTTGTATGCCATCTTCGGTTTCTGCTGTGTTTTCTGGGGCTTTTGGCTTAGTTTCTTCCTTTTTTGGCGCTGCATCTTGGGGTGTGCATGTAGGGGCATCTGCCAGATGGGGCTGTTCCGCCTGGATATCTGTAATCCCGGTTTTGGCACCATCTTTTGGAGCCTGGGATTCAGTTGCCGGGGTTGCTGCATATAGGGATGCGGTTGCTGCGCCAAATAAAATGGCTGCTAACAGCACAGTTATCAATTTTTTCATGGTCTACCATTCCTTCCGTTTTTGTTTTATACAGATACTTTTGGTTGATAATTGTTTGGAAACAATTTATAATGTATGTAATCCATATGAATCGTTTGCCGTTTTGCGGCAGGTTGCCAGCCTATGATTTGTATGGATTTTTTATGCATCCATAAGCATCACCGCCTTTCAGGGGGGAGGAAACCAGGGTTGGGTACTGGCAGATATTAATAAATAAATTCACTGGTTTGGACTGCCCTTATTTTTTCCCATCCATCTACAATGGCATATGCGGTTCCAACGGCGCGGTATTTTGAGCCGTGCACTGCATGTTTATAGGAATAGCCCGAGGTAAATACCATTTGGTTTTTGGCAAGGCAGGAGCCAGTTTTTACGGTTTTCCAAACGCCATTGGAATACTGCTGCAGCTTTAAGGAACGGATTCCAAGCTCCGCTGCTTTACAGGTGGAAGTAACAGTCCATGCGACAGAAAGCTTGTTATTTTTCCTGGATAATTTCAGGGCAGTAGATAAGGAAAACGGCGGTTTGGCACGCAGGGAAGGGATATCCTCCAGGCTGTTTTGGTGCGCAGCCGCAGTGTCTGTCTGTGGTTCTGCACGGGGCGCTGCCTTTGCTGTTGTTGCGTCCATGCAGAATAATGCTGCGGCAAATGCCAGTATTACAATTGTTTTCTTTAATTTCATTTCCACCCATTCCTTTCGTGTCTTTCAAGTACAAAGCCTTACATCGTCCCTGCTTACATGTGCAGTGCGTTTAAGGGCTGTTTACGCTTTTTGCCTTTTCTATGATTGTGGTAATCTGTTCCAGCGGGAGGTCAGATTCCAGGACATATAGGGTGTCCGCATACACAAATGTGGCTGTATATGCTTTCCTGCCATCTGCCTGAGTTTGGTAGATGGATACCGTTTTGTCCCCTGCAGCCATATTTTCTTCAATTGCCGTCAGGCCTTGCCTGTTAAAGTCCACGATTCCCTGTCCGACTGGCAGGTAGGCTTCCCAGATAGCGTAAGAGCCATGGCCCTGGTATGCTGCGGCAAAACTGTCAGAAAATTCATTGTATGTGATGCTTTCCAGCTTTAAGCTTTCCGGCATGCCGCTGTCAGGCACCAAAAAGTTACGGCCTAAGCTTTCTGACAGGCTTTCATAGTCATGGTAACTGCCCGAAGGGATGGCGCCCTCCTGCCCCGGGTTGGGGGCGTCTATTTCAAACACAAGCCGGTTGGCGGTTATACGGAAGAACTGTATGATGGAAAAATCAAACGCTTTTACAGCAATAAATTCCGTTCCGCAAAACAGGGAGAAAAATAGCAGGAAACAGGCTGCCATTTTCAGGAACCGCGAAGCAAATCCATGTTTTTTGGGTGGGCAAAGCACTTCCACAGAGGTTTGGCAGCGGGCGTTAAAACGTGCTGCAAAATCTTCCATACCGTCTGTGGCGGCGCGGCCGTCGCACAGCTCCATCAATTCAAGAATCCGCCCGGCCTTTTGGGTATCAATCTGTTCCGCAGGAAGGCTGGTTTCTGCATCCAGCAAAATAGTAAGATGGTGCTTTAATTTTTCTACGTCATTCTTATAGTTTTCTGCCATATTCCCATCCCCCTTATCTGATATAATCCTTACAGAGAGAAAAAAGTAACGCCAAAAGAAAGATTTTTAATTTTTTTCTCGCTTCTTTTTTTGCCCGTTTTAATCTCATCTTGCAGGCGCCGTCGGTAATGTTAAGCTGTTTTGCCAATTCTTCGATGGAATACCCCTCTACATATTTTTTTACAAGCAGGAAATAATCGCTGTCTGACAACAGTTTTTTTAATTCTTCCATATAGAGGGGATCGTAATTGTCGATGGCTGGGATATTTTGCAAAATGTCTTCGGCATCCCCGAAAAGGGTGGCGCCAAAACGCTTTTCCTGCTTGGCAAGATGCTTTTTCAGGATATTTTTGCAGGTAACCATAAGCCATCCAATTGGGTTTGGATGGCTTGCCAAAAGACCTATGTTCCGATATGCCTGAATGTAGGTTTCCTGTAGGGCATCTTCTGCTTCGCTGACCCCGATTTTGCTGATGGCATATCTTTTTAACAGAGGGTAGGATTCGGTATAGAGCTGGTTAAAAAATGCGTCGTTTTTCTTTGTCATGGCTGTTGCCCCAATCCGTAATAAGAAGTATGCAGCTTCAGCGCCTTCTGCTCCCGTTCCCATAAGGAGTACGACCCTTCATGCAGGCACCAGTCATAGATAATCCCCCGGCTGACGCCAAGGATATCCTCTGTAATTTCTTCTGGGTTCCCAGATAAAATCCCTTCGGAAACGGCAGCTTCGATGGCTTGCCGGATGGCCTTATTGAAAAAGCGTTCCGGGTCAAGGATATATTTTTCCGTACAGGAAAGCTGGTTCTTAAAATACTGTAAGGATGCCCTTGCCCCCATATCTTCCATGGAATGGGCCTGTTCCCCAATCAGGAACTGTATTTGCCCCAATGGGTCTGCTGGATGCCCTTGCTCCCACCTTGCTTCGGACTGCTGGTCAAACAGGCGGTAGCCTTCGTTAATAATATGCTCCTTGCTGCCAAAATGGTGGTAAAACGCCCCTACAGACACCTCGGCCTTGGTGCAGATGTCTTGGATTGTTACATTTTCGTATGATTTCTGTGCAAATAAACCTACGGCACAGCGGAAAATTTTTTCTTTTGTGGCTGCCGCCTGTTTCTGGCGGTTTGTCAGTCCTCCCATGTGATTGTGCCCCCAATTAAAAATTTGTGAATCTGGCCTTTCTGCCAGCATTGTCAGAAAAAACGGCTGATAAGGCTGTCTATTCCCATAAGGAGGAATGAAACCATTCCCCATCCCATGCCTAAACATGCCCAGAGCAAAGCGGCATAGTCTGCCAGATAAAGCTTTCCTGCCAGGGCAAAGCAGGCGTACAAAACCAGCGCCAAAATTCCTGTTATGGTGGTAACCAGTACGCCGGCATAACCCAGGTAAGTCAGTGTCCCCATGCCAGTTTTGCCCATGTCTTTTTCACATTGCATTTTGGTAAAAAGCCGCTGGTACGGCGTCCGTGCAGGGAATGACTTGATAAACTTATGCCCGCCCTGAAAATTCCGGCATTCACATCCCGCTGAAAGGGAAAGATAGGCTCCTGCAATATAAATAATAAGTCTGGTTAGGCTTAAAAGCATTCTGTTTCCCTCCAATTGGATCGCTGGATGCTGCAGCCTGTATGGAAAATCCAGGGACAGGCAGTATGGGCGTTGCTTGTAACAGGATTTTACCATATCATGTTTTGGATTTCAACAAGAGTTGGGGCTTGTGCATATTTAACAAAATAGTATTCGGCGAATTGTATTCTGTGTCAATGGAATTTCCAAAGATTACATGGTAAGATTTAAGATATCAGTCCTGCGGAAGGTTCCGCATGACCTGGCTTGTTCTTTCCGCCCCAAGGGGCGGGGTATTTAGCCTTCGCGGCATTCGCCAAATATCCGCGCGAGCGCGGCTGCTTGGCTCATTGCTTGCGGGAATAAACATGCAGAGAAAAGGAGGGTTTTTATGCCTGCAAAATTTACACATTTATTTTCCCCTGTCAAAATTGGGAATGTGGAAGTTCCCAACCGGATTGCCATGATGCCTATGGGGGTATTTTCCCCAAGGATGATGAACGTAAAGACCGGCGCATACACCAAGGATGGGGCGGATTATTACATTGCCCGCGCCAAAGGCGGCACGGGCCTGATTGTGACGGGGCTGGTCCCAATTATCCCTATGCCTGCCCTGAACCCAGTCAATTACCCAGATGAATACATTTCCGAAATGAAATACCTGATGGAGGGAATCCATGCCCAGGGCTCCAAAATTTTCGTCCAATTGACAGCTATGACAGGGCGCGCGGCACATCTTGAGAGTGAAAACGACTGGAAGCTGCTCCCTGCCCCGGCCCCAATCCAGAATGTATGGGACCCAACCATAAAAAACAGGGGGATAACCAAGGAAGAAATCAAGAAATATGTGGAAAACTTCGCCACTGCCGCGTTCCTTGTGAAAGAAGCAGGCGGGGACGGGGTGGAAATCCATGCCGTCCATGAGGGCTACTTATTAGACCAGTTTGCCATTGGGTTTTATAACAAGCGGGAGGACGAATATGGCGGTTCTTTGGAAAACCGCTTACGGTTCCCAAGGGAGATTGTAGAAGCAATTAAGGAAAAATGCGGGAAGGATTTCCCGGTGTCCGTCCGCTACAGCGTGCGCAGCTATGTGAAGGATTTTAACCGGGGCGCGTTGCCCGGGGAGGAATTTGAGGAAATGGGGCGTGGCCTGGAAGAAGGGATAGCCGCTGCAAAGCTGTTGGAGGAATATGGCTATGATATGCTCAACTGCGACAATGGCAGCTATGATTCATGGTTTTGGCCCCATCCCCCGGTTTATATGCCAAAGGCCTGCAACCTGAAAGACGTGGCGGCAGTGAAGAAGGCGGTAGGCATCCCGGTAGTGTGCGCCGGACGTTTTGACGACCCGGAACTTGCAGACAAAGCCATTGGGGAAGGCCAAATCGATATGATGGGGATGGGAAGGCCGCTGCTTGCAGACCCGGATTTAGGGAATAAATTCCGGGAAGGGCGCCTTGCGGACATCCGTCCATGCATTGCCTGCCATCAGGGATGCTTAGGGCGCATTTTCCAGGGAAAAGATATTAGCTGCGCCGTGAACCCAGCCTGCGGGCGTGAGGAAAGCTATGCCATTGCCCCGGCAGGGACTAAGAAAAAAATCCTTGTGGCCGGCGGCGGCTTAGGGGGCATGGAAGCAGCACGGGTCTGTGCGCTCCGGGGGCATTCCGTTGATTTATATGAAAAATCAGAACAGCTTGGCGGCGTATTTATTGCAGCGGCAGCGCCGGATTTCAAAGGGGAGGACAGGCAGCTTTTGGAATGGTATAGGAAGCAGATGGCAGACCTTTCCATAAACGTGTACCTGGGGGCGGAAGCCACAGAGGAAACGGTACAGGGCTATGATGAAATTTTTGTCGCTACCGGGGCACACGAGCGCAGGCTCAATATGCCTGGGTTTGATTCCCCCAATGTTACCTATGCGGTAGATACCCTGCTCCATACTAAAATCCAGGAGGAAAATGTCCTCGTCATCGGCGGTGGCCTGACAGGCTGCGAAATTGCCTATCTGCTGGCAAAAGGCGGAAAGAAAGTCACCATTGTGGAACAGGCGGAAACGATCCTCAACGCTTTTGGCCTTTCTGCGGCAAATTATAACATGCTGATGGAGCTGCTTGACTACTATAAAGTAAGAGTAATCAAAAATGCAGTGGCAGAAAAATATGAAAACGGCATAGTCACTGTTGTGGAAACGGAAAAGAATTACCCCAATGCCGCAAACCGGGCGAAGCGCATGTTTGCACTGGGCGCACAGGGCATGAAGGCCAGGCATGAAATCCCGGCTGGCCATGTAGTAGTTTCCATTGGGTATGTCCCGGAAACATCACTGTATGAAAAGATAAAAGGGGAACATGTATACCTGATTGGGGATGCGAAAGAGCCTACGAATATTATGGATGCCATTTGGGCAGCGTATGAAACAGCAATGAAATTGTAAGGGGCAGATGCTTGGAGGGGCAGCGGTTTATGGCTGCCCCTATTTATATAAATTATAATAGTACTTCAGCAGAATTATATAAAAAATATTGAAAAAAAGTTGAAATAAATTTCTTTTTTAGACTGAATTTCCCATGGGTTTGTTCTTTAAAAATCTTGTGTAACAGGCAATAGTGTTGTATAATGTCAGAAAATGGAGGATTGCTAAATGGAAGAAAATTTAAAATACCAGCCAGAGTATAATTTACTGCAAGATGCTTATTTAGGGTCTAGGGAAGTTCTTCAGAAGAAGTTATATTTTTTGTCCAATATGGCGCAAGAAGAAAAATGGGACTATAAAGGCACGGCAGATAAAAGGATATTATATAATTATCTTTGCTATACATATGATAGGGTTAAAATTGAAGGCAAAATTGAAATATCAGAAGATAGGGCAGCAATGTGTTTTAATACAGGGTTACTTACTGAACATGGCGCGGATATTTATGCATATTTTGTTAAAAATACAAGCTTAAGTAAAAAAGAAGGGCAAGAGTGGTTTTTATATGGTTTTAAACAAAGGTCTGACTTAGAATTAAGGGTTTTTAAACATTATCCAGACATTGCAGATTATTTTACAACTCCAGCAGATTTTATCTATGATAAATCTATGGAACTTACAATAGATTATGACCATATTATTGATGATAATTATGAAAGATTTGTTACAATAGGGCTAACAGATAAATATATGATAAATGGACTGCTGGAACATGCAGTAAAGAAAATAGTGGAAAAGGTGAAACGTAATTATAAATTGGCGATTCCACAGTATTATACGGATAAGTCGATGAATGAAGGGAAAATACAATTGTTATTGCCGCTTTTTTTGCAAAGCAGGGATGTGGCTGATTTGGCATTGGTGGTTGATAAAGGAGAATATAATTATGTTGGAAAAACCATTCTTACTATAGAGTGGGCATATGTTAATTCAAGAAGAATTGTGAAACCAGATGTTGAATGGTTAAAAATATAAAAGTTGATACATTTAACAAAAAAGAGTTGATATTTATAGCAAAGTAGGATATACTAGCAGTAGATTTAGAGATTTATGTATATGATATTTACAAAGTGTTTTTGGAAAATACTAGATTTAGAAAGTATAATCAGAGTTATCAGATGAGGGCTGCAAAGGTAGCCCTCTTTTATTCTGTAGGAATTACATTGAGAAGAACAAAACTCTTATCGCACTGCGGCGGGTATGAAATCTGTTGCAAAGCGACCCGCCGCAGGCGGAGAATCATGCTTTGCAGGATTCTTTGCCTAATAAAATGGCATTATTCTGGTTATCTTATGGTTTTAAACCCAGGTTTTTGAATTTTTCTCTATAGATTATTATCCGCACTTATTCCATTTCCCATCTGCAAATCCCATATAGTTTCTTCCACTACCCGCAGGCACTCCTCCGTGCGCTTTAAGATATCCTGCCCCCAGAAATGGATTACCGTATATCCCAGAAAAAGCAGTTTTTTGTCGTTTTCCCAGTCCCGGTTCCGGTTGCGTTCAATTTTCTTAATCCAATAGTCTGGGTTCTTTCCTTTTTCAAGGCGTACTTTTAAGACTTCCCAATCCTTCCCATGGAAAAATTCACTGTCGCAGAAAATTGCAATCTTATATTTTGTCAGCACAATGTCCGGGGAGCCGGGGAGGGATTTATAATTTTTCCGGTAACGGTAGCCCTTGTGCCATAAGGCTTTGCGGAGCTGCAGTTCAATGGATGTGTCCTGGCTGCGGATTTTGCTCATATTTTTAGACACTATCTTCGGGTCACGTGCCATGCGATGCACCCCATTCTTTGGTAAATGTTATGGTTCTATTTTAACAGGGATGGCGGGAAGGAGCAAGCGCAGATTGGGAAAAACTGCCACGCCCAAATGCTTTGCAGGAACTTTCCGCCTAAAGGTAACGTACCGTTGCCCCAAATGGCAGGAGTGCAAGCTTGGCAATCTTAAAGCATTGGAGCCCAAATGGAATCCCTATAATGGTACAGCACAGCAGGATGCCGTTTAATGCAGCGGCAGCCGCTAAGGGAATCCCGCTTATCAAAAGCCACAAAATATTTGCAAGGATGGAGAATGTACCGCCCCCATATTGGATCTCTTTTCCAAATGGGAAGAATGCCAGGGAAGCAAATTTAAAGCATTGCGTCCCTATGGGAATCCCTATAATTGTAATGCACCACAGGATGCCTGCAAGGGTCCATCCAAGCCCCTGCCAAAACCCTCCAAAAATAAACCATATTAAATTTCCTAAACAGCCCATAATTACCTCCTTACTGGTTCTGGTAGATATTTTTTTTCATGTTCCAAAAGCCACTCTTTTACGCCAAGCCCTCCGGCATACCCCACAAGCGCCCCATTGCTCCCTATCACACGGTGGCAGGGGATTACAATTATAATGGGGTTGCGGTTATTTGCCATGCCAACTGCCCGGCAGCCTTTGGGGTTCTGGATTTGCAGGGCAATATCCTTATAGCTGCGGGTTTCCCCGTAAGGGATGGTGCATAGGGCGTCCCAGACCTTTTGCTGGAATGGGGTGCCGGAAGGCAGCAGGGGAAGCTGGAAATCCTTCCGCGTCCCCTGGAAATATTCCCCTAGCTGTTGTTTGGCGGAAACAATCAGGGGTGTGTCCTGCTGCTTGATAGAACCTGGGGGAAACTGCCCCAGCAGGGTCCTGCCATCCGAAAGGCTTAAATGGGTAATTGCGTTTTCCTCCTCTACAGCCAGCAGCGGCCCGAAAGGGGAAGGGATGTAGCCAAAGTATGTTAGGATGCCGGCGCTGGCAGGCTTTTCAGGGAAATTGGGCATGCACTGGCCGTCATGGTAGTCTTTGTATTTCATATAGCACCCCCTGAATATAATTGTTATGCAGCTTTTATGTGGTTATATTACGCTATTTTCCTTGTGGAAGTCAAGGGTGTTACTGTGAATACCATGGGTGTGAACAGTAATTCAAGGATTACATGGAAGTTTTCACGGAATGTTCTGGCCTTGCTGAACTTGCCGGAGGGGAGTATAATACATTTGTTGGAAAATCCATGTTTCTATGATCTGGGAGAGGACGGATGGATATAAAAAAACTTGATACAAATGATTACAATAATTGGATTAAAGAACAGTTAAGCTTGCTGGCGGAACCAAAGTTCCAGCAGTTTACCGCCAAACTCCTTCCGGGGGTGACGGATATCCTGGGCGTGCGGCTGCCCTTGCTCCGCCAGATGGCAAAGCAGCTTGCCAAAGGGGACTGGAAGGCTTATTTGTCCCATGCGCTGGACAGCAGCTATGAGGAAATTATGCTGCAGGGGATGGCGCTTGGCTATGCAAAAGGGGGGCTGCAGGAAAAAAGGGAATACCTGCAGGCTTTTATCCCTAAAATCAATAACTGGTCTGTATGCGACAGCGCCTGCTCTGCCATAAAGCTGGCGGAACAGCAGCCGGAGGAATTTTGGGACTTCCTTATGCCTTACCTGGACAGCGGGAAGGAGTTCCAAGTCCGTTTTGCGCTGGTGCAGCTTTTGGATTACTATGTCAATGAAACGTATCTTGGCAGGGTATTGGATGCTGTCCAGCAGGCAGGGCAGGGGGGCTATTACGCCAATATGGCGCAGGCATGGGCGGTATCCATCTGCTACCGGGAGTTCCCAGAGGAAACGCTGCCCTTCCTGAAAGAAAATTCCCTGAATGATTTTACCCATAATAAGGCAATCCAGAAGATTACGGAATCCCTGAAGGTGCCGGAGGAGAAAAAAGAAATTGCCCGGAGGATGAAACGGCAGGGGTGAAAAATGGGCCGTCCATCAAGGCGCTAAATATGTTTCGATTGTCCCTTGCGCCACAACTTTTTTCCCTAACAATGTAATTGCCTGCTTTGGGCAGGAATTGACACAGCGGTAGCACATGGTGCACCTGTCCCCAGCTTTGGCTTTGCCCTTTTCCATTCGTATACTGCACATTGGGCATAAGGCTGCACAGCGTCCGCATCCAATGCACTTTGTGGGATCAACCTTGAGCTTATTGGAATACCGCTTCATTTTACCCATAAAATACAGCCGCTGCCCAAACAGCCCAGCAAAATGGGGCAGCAAGCCAATCCCCTCTTGGGGAGGTTTGCCATGCTTCATGCGGTTTGCTGCGCAGGCTATCTTTTTTTCCGCCTTTTTTACAGTGCGCTTATTTTGTGCCAGCGGACGCTTTAATGCCTTTACGTCGGAAATGCTGTCTGGCATTTTCAGATGGAGCCCGCCTGTGATGTGGGCCCCATAGCGCTGGAGATGGCGTGCCAGAATCCCGGCGCCATCCCCGCTGAATAATGCCATTGTTGCAATCACAAAGATTCTTTTCCCATTCCACAGGCGGCTGTTCTGCTCAATAAAATCTTTTAGCATTTTAGGGATGTTGCTGTACTGTACGGGATAGCTGAAAACGAGTTCTTGGTGCTGCCCAATTAATTTGGCAGCGGATTTGTCCTCAATAGCCACGGTTTTTGCTGAGCTGTTATAGTGGCGGAGGAAGGTTTCGAGGGCGTATCTGGAATTTCCGGTTCCGCTGAAATATATTCCAAGCATATGGGGGCTCCTTTCCGGGGTGTGTAAATGTATAAGCTTTGGTTATCAAATTATAACCATTATTTTGGGGGCTGTCAATTGACTTGACGGTAAAGCCACAAAACCGTATAATACCCATATAGGCGGCCAGAAATCAGTTTTTGGCGTGCCCCAAATATGGACGATGGAAAGAGGTGACACAAATGGTAGAATTAGACCAGTTCAAAACAACGCTGAACACATACAAAGGGCCATTAGTGGAAGTGAGGGATTCACTTTGACTTAGCAAATAAGGAAAAGAAAATCCAGGAGCTGGAACGGGAAATGGAAGCCCCGGATTTCTGGGACAACACAGAGCTTTCCCAGATGAAAATGAAGGAGCTGAAAAGCTTAAAGAGCGATGTGGAAACTTATGCCCAGCTTGCCAGCCAGTACGAGGACATTGAAACCTTGCTGGAAATGGGCTATGAGGAAAACGACGCTTCCCTGGTCCCGGAAATCGAAGAATCCCTGCAGGAATTTGAAGCAACCTTTGAAAGTATCCGCATTAAGACGCTGCTTTCCGGGGAATACGACGGGGAAAACGCAATTGTTTCCCTCCATGCCGGGGCTGGCGGGACGGAATCCTGCGACTGGAATTCCATGCTGTACCGGATGTACAAACGGTGGGCGGAAGACAGGGGCTTTGAGGTAGATGTGCTGGATTCCCTGGATGGGGAAGAAGCGGGCATTAAGTCCATCACCTTTGAGGTGCGGGGGGACAATGCCTATGGCTACCTGAAATCGGAAAAGGGCGTGCACCGGCTGGTGCGCATTTCCCCGTTTAATGCAGCAGGCAAGCGGCAGACTTCCTTTGCTTCCTGCGACGTAATGCCGGATATTGAGAAAGACCTTGACATTGAGATTAAGGACGACGAGCTTCGGATTGATACCTACCGTTCCAGCGGGGCCGGCGGGCAGCATATCAATAAGACTTCCTCTGCTATCCGCATTACCCACCTTCCCACCGGGATTGTGGTGCAGTGCCAGAATGAGCGTTCCCAGCATATGAATAAGGATAAGGCCATGCAGATGCTAAAGGCGAAGCTGTACCTTCTGAAGCAGGAGGAAAATGAGAAAAAAGCGGCGGATATCCGCGGGGAAGTGACGGAAATCGGCTGGGGGAACCAAATCCGTTCCTATGTCATGCAGCCCTACACCATGGTAAAAGACCACCGTACCAACGCAGAAACTGGGAATGTGGACAGCGTGATGGACGGCAAGCTGGATTTATTTATCAATGCTTACCTGAAATGGAAAAGCCTTGGCAAGTAAACAGTGCAGGGGAATCCTCGGGAACCTGGGATGCCCTGCATGGAAAAGCAGATAAGGAAAAAGAAGTATGCTGCAAAGGGCAGCACAGGAGGAAAAAATGGGTATTATCAGAGCAGCAATGGAAGCTGTATCCGGCGGCCTTGCAGACCAGTGGCTGGAAGTATATGAGCCGGGCGACATGGGGGAACGGACGGTATTTACCAGAGGGGTGAAAACCAGAAAAGGCCAGAATGCCAGGGGCAGCAGCGATACCGTCAGCAACGGCTCCGTCATCCATGTCTATGACAACCAGTTCATGATGCTGGTGGATGGCGGGAAGATCATAGATTACACGGCAGAACCGGGCTATTATAAGGTAGACAATTCTTCCTTGCCCTCCCTGTTCAACGGGCAGTTAAGGGACGCGGTAAAAGAGTCTTTCCAGCGTGTGAAATTTGGCGGGCAGACGCCAACCATGCAGAAAGTATTTTATATTAATTTGCAGGAAATCAAAGGGATCAAGTTTGGGACCAGGAACCCGGTCAATTATTTTGACAGCTTTTACAATGCAGAGTTATTCCTCCGGGCCCATGGGACATATTCCATTAAAATTACCGACCCTATCCGTTTTTATGGGGAAGCCCTCCCAAGAAATGCAGAGCAGGTGGAAATTGAGGATATCAATGAGCAGTATCTGTCAGAATTTTTGGAAGCCCTCCAGTCGGCCATCAACCAGATGTCAGCCGACGGAATCCGCATTTCCTATGTGCCGTCCAAGGGGCGGGAACTGGGCAAATACATGGCGGATACCTTGGACGAGGACTGGAACCGGATGCGTGGCATGGAAATTCAGGCTGTGGGGATTGCCAGCGTTTCCTATGACGAAAAATCTACGGAATTGATTAATATGCGCAATGAGGGGGCAATGCTGGGCGACCCCACTGTGCGGGAAGGCTACCTGCAGGGCCATATGGCACGGGGCCTGGAAGCGGCAGGATCCAATGCCAATGGGGCAATGGCCGGGTTTATGGGCATGGGCATTGGGATGCAGGCAGGGGGCAGCGCTATGGGTGCGGCTTCTGCCGCCAATATGCAGCAAATGCAGATGCAGAACCAGAACATGGGGAACCAGCAGCCATCGTGGCAGGGGCAGAATGGGAACCAGCAGCCGTCCTGGCAGGGACAGGGCAGGGGGCAGCAGGCAGCCCAGCCTGGCGCATGGACTTGTGCCTGCGGTGCAGGGAACACTGGGAAATTCTGTTCTGAGTGCGGCAAGCCAAAGCCGCAGGAACCAGAAGGGTGGGCCTGTAGCTGCGGCCATGTGAATACTGGGAAATTCTGTTCGGAATGCGGCAAGCCAAAGCCAGAAAACCTTGGTACATGGACTTGCACCTGCGGCGCGCAGAATACTGGGAAATTCTGTGCCCAGTGCGGGAAACCAGCAACTTAAATTAGCATGGAACAAGGAGAATACAAATGGCAGTTGTCAGTTTTAAATGCCCAAACTGTGACGGCGAACTGGTATTCCATCCAAGGACGCAGAAGTACAAGTGTGAATACTGTGCTTCTGCGTTTTCACAGGAAGAATTAGACCAGCTCCTGCCAGGGCAGGGAAGGCAAATCCAACCCAACAGCGGCCCCCAGGAAGGGCATGCCGCAGGACGGCAGGAAAATGCCACAGCTTCTGAAAGGCAGGCGGAAGAAGGGAATATCTACCAGTGCCCAAGCTGCGGCGCCCAGATTGTGACAGATGATACCACGGCAGCGTCCTTCTGTTATTATTGCCATAACCCGGTGGTGCTTTCCGGGAGGGTGTCCGGGGAATACCTGCCCCACAAAATCATCCCCTTTGCCATCGACAAGAAGCAGGCCACAGAAAAGTTCCTGGATTATGTACATAGCAAAAAATTTGTACCAAAAGCATTTTTCAATAAGAGCCAAATCGACAAGATTTCCGGCGTATATTTCCCATACTGGATGGTAGACATGGATATGGAAGGTTCCATGCGCGCAGAGGGGGGGAACGTCCGGGTCTGGCGCAGCGGCGACACGGAATATACGGAAACGAAAATATACCATGTAGAGCGCGCTGGGGAACTGCATTTGGAGGACATTACAAAAAATGCCCTGAAAAAAGCCAACAGCAAGCTATCCTCCGGCGTGCTGCCCTATGACATGGCAAAAGCGAAGGAATTCCATATGGGCTTCCTGTCCGGGTTCCTGGCAGAAAAGCGGGATATGGGGCAGGCAGAGTTAGCCGGGGAGGTGCGGGCGGAAGCGAAGGAATATGGGGAGAAGCTCCTTAAGGATACTGTCCATGGCTATAGCTCCCTTTCTGTCCGGGACTGCCGCCTGGACTGCCGGAAGGAAAACTGGGAATATGTCCTCCTTCCTGTCTGGACTGTCACTTACAAGGGCAGGGATGGGAAGATGTATTACTATTCCATGAACGGCCAGAATGGGGCCGTATATGGGGAGCTTCCCATTGACTATAAAAAAGTATGGATGCTGAGCGGGATGGTATTTCTGGTTGTATTCCTGCTTGGGCTGGCAGGAGGGTTTTTCTTATGAATGGTAGAAGTGGAAAAAACGGAAAAACACCTGCTTTGCGCGCCTTTGGGATATTGCGGGGCGGTCATTTGGGAGGATGGAAATTATTTCAGACAGTTTTCTTGCTGGCAATGTGCCTGCTTATTGCCCCAGCCAATGCCATGGCGGCGAATATGCAGCTTACCGACCAGGCTGGGATTCTGGCAGAGGAGGATGGGGAGGCCATTGTCCGGCAAATTGAAAAAATGGAATCTGCCACCGGATGGGATATTATGGCTGTCACAACAGAGGACGCCGGGGGAATGGATGCAGAAACTTATGCAGAAACATGGTTTGACGACTATACGGAAAATGACAGCGGCGTGATCTGCCTGATTGACATGGAGAACCGGGAAATTGCCGTAAAGGCTTTTGGGGAGTGCAGGTATTACGTCACTGATAGCCGGAGGGATAAAATTTTAGACGCAGGCTATGAAGAAATTACCGGGGAACGGTATGGGCAGACGCTGGAAGCTATGCTGGCAGAAGTGGAAACTGCATTTGAGGAGGAAAACCCTAAGAAAAACTCCCTTTATGATAAGGATACGGGGAAGGTTACCAGCTATGGGGAGGAGCGCCGCGGCATTAGCGGGATGGAAGTGGCGATAGCTGCAATTGCGGCGCTTGCAGCAGGAGGGGTTACCGCAGGTTCCGTCATTGGGAGATACCGCCTGAAATTTGGCGGCTGCCGTTACCCTATGGAAAAAAACGGCAGCGTCCGGCTGCGGGCAAAGGAGGACCGGCTGGTCAGCCAATTTGTTACCCACAGGCATATCCCGAAGAAAACTTCCACAGGCAGCGGCGGAGGAGGGGGCAGCAGCACCGTCCATACAGGGGCCGGCGGGCGCAGTTCCAGCGGGGGAAGCAGGAAATTTTAAAAACAAGTTGCATTTCAAACATAAATGTGCTAATATCTTTCCTGTGAGCACAGATGTATTCCACAGGCACACAGAAGGCCGTATGCCTGTGGCTGGAGGACAGCATGGAAGAAAAAACAAAATATTTTGTATTGAAAAAAAAAGCAGTCCCGGAAGTGCTGCTGAAAGTGGTGGAGGCAAAGCGGCTGTTAGAGTCGGAGCGGGCAGAATCCGTGCAGGAAGCCACAGAACTGGTCGGCATCAGCCGGAGCTCCTTTTATAAGTACAAAGACGATATTTTTCCCTTTCATGACAATGCCAAAGGGAAGACAATCACAATGGTCATCCAGATGGACGACGAGCCGGGCCTGCTTTCCGTGGTCCTTGGGATTGTGGCGGAGTTCCACGCCAACATCCTGACAATCCACCAGAGCATCCCGGTCAACGGGGTAGCATCCTTGTCATTAAGCGTGGATGTGCTCCCAGACACGAAAAACGTATCCCAGATGGTGGAAAATATAGAACAGCAAAAGGCTGTCCATTATGTGAAAATATTAGCTAGGGAATGAAAATCTGAAAGAAGCGAAAAAAGAAATCCCCACCCTGCAGCGCCAAGCCCATGGCCTGCCAGTGGCGGGATCCGCATGGGAATCCATGCAGAATGGAGGAAATCATGATAAAGATAGCAATTTTAGGGTATGGGACAATAGGCTCCGGCGTGGTGGAAGTGTTAGACACCAACCGGGAAAGCATCGCCAAGCGTGCGGGGGATGAAATAGAGGTAAAATACATTTTGGATTTAAGGGATTTTCCGGGGGACCCTATGGAAGGGAAAGTCATCCATGACTATGGCATCATTGCAGAGGACCCGGAAATCCAAGTGGTAGTGGAAGCCATGGGGGGCGTGGAGCCAGCCTATACTTTCGTAAAACGTGCGCTGCTGGCGGGAAAGAGCGTTACCACTTCCAACAAGGCCTTGGTGGCAAAACATGGGGCGGAGCTGATTGCCATTGCAAAAGAGCAGGGCATTAATTTCCTGTTTGAAGCCAGCGTAGGGGGCGGAATCCCCATTATCCGGCCCTTGAATTCTTCCCTGACTGCAGATGAGATTCAGGAAATTACAGGGATTTTAAATGGGACAACCAATTACATGTTAAGCAAGATGACGTTTGAAGGGCTGGAATTTGACGACGTGCTGAAAGACGCCCAGTCCAGGGGATATGCAGAGGCAGACCCCACGGCAGACATTGAAGGGTATGACGCATGCCGGAAAATTGCGATTTTGACTTCCCTGGTATGCGGGCAGCAGGTGGATTTTGAAGAAATTTACACCGAAGGCATTACGAAAATTACAGCTGCGGATATCCGTTATGCCAAGGCCATGGGCAGGGCAATCAAGCTTTTGGCAACCAGCAGGAAAACGGAAGAAGGCTACTGCGCCATGGTTGCGCCGTTTATGCTGGCACAGGGGCATCCCCTGTACAATGTCAACGATGTGTTTAACGCGATTTTCGTCCATGGGAATGTATTGGGCGACGCTATGTTTTACGGCAGCGGCGCAGGGAAGCTCCCAACTGCCAGCGCGGTTGTGGCGGATATTGTGGACATTGCGAAGCACCTCCACAAGCATATCCTGATTTCCTGGAGCTCAAGGAAACTGGATTTGGTGGACTACAAACAGGCAGAAAGCCGCTTTTTTGTAAGGACCACGAAGGAAAAAGAAGAAATCCAGAAAGCCTTTGGCAATGTGGAATTTGTGGCAGCAGAGGGGATTTCTGGTGAAACAGGGTTTTTGACAGAAGTGATGGCGGAAGAAGCATTTGCCCAAAAAGCGTCTGTGCTGGGGGATATTTTGCAGAGAATCCGTGTGGTATAAAGGAAGAACATTTATTGTAAATTTGCGTAGTGTATAGAGAGGAATTTTATGAAATATATAATTGTGCTTGGGGACGGGATGGCAGACCTCCCAGTGGAAGAACTGCAGGGTTTGACGCCCTTGGAATTTGCCAGTACACCTTGTATGGACAGCCTTGCAGCGGCAGGGGAAATCGGGACGGTGCATACCATACCGGACGGGATGGCGCCGGGCAGCGACACGGCCAATCTTTCTGTGCTGGGGTATGACCCCCAAAAATATTATTCGGGAAGATCCCCTTTGGAAGCCCTGAGCATTGGCGTAGATATGAAGCCAACGGATGTGTCCCTGCGCTGCAACCTTGTGACGTTGACAGAGGAAGAACCGGAATTTGGGGATAAGAGGATTTTAGACCATAGTTCCGGGGAAATTTCCACCGAGGATGCAGCCATTTTGCTGGAAGCAGTGAAAAAGGAGCTGGAAACCGAAGTTTACCAGTTTTATGCAGGGACCAGCTACCGGCATTTGCTGATTTGGCAGAATGGGGAAGTAGTTTCCCTTGCCCAGCCCCACGACGTGCTGGGGCAGGAGATTGGGCAGTACCTTCCGCAGGAAAACATGCTGCGGGACATGATGGAAAAGAGCTACCAGATCCTTGTAAACCATCCCATTAACATAGAACGGAAAAAACAAGGGAAAAACCCTGCCAACTCCTGCTGGTTCTGGGGTGCAGGCACAAGGCCGTCCCTATCTTCTTTTCAGGAAAAAACAGGCCTTAAGGGCGCCATGGTGTCTGCCGTGGATTTGCTGAAAGGCATTGCCGTGGGGGCGTCCATGAAAACGGTTTTTGTGGAAGGCGCAAATGGCGGCCTCCATACCAATTACCGTGGGAAAGCCCAGGCAGCCGTTGAGGTGCTGACAAAGGAAAATTATGATTTTGTGTATGTGCATGTAGAAGCCCCGGACGAGATGGGGCATCAGGGAAGCGCGGAAAAAAAGGTGCAGGCGATCCAATACCTGGATGGGCAGGTAATTGCCCCTATAAAAGAAATGCTGGAACAGGCCGGGGAGGAATTCCGCATGATGATCCTGCCCGACCACCCTACGCCAATCTGCATCCGCACCCATACAGGGGACGACGTGCCTTACCTTCTGTATGACAGCACCGCGCCCCAGCAGAATACATGGAAATACAATGAAAAAGAAGCTGCAGGAAGCGGCTTCCATATTTCCAAAGGCTGTGAGCTGATTAATTACCTGATTGGAAATGGAATGAAAAAGTAAAATTTCAGGAGAACAATATGCTAATAGTAAAAAAATTCGGAGGGAGCTCCGTTGCAGATAAGGAACGGATTTACCATGTGGCAAAACGCTGCATGGAGGATTACCAAAAAGGGAATGATGTGGTGGTGGTGCTCTCCGCCATGGGGAAAACCACGGACAGCCTGCTGGAGATGGCGAAAAACATCAACCCGGATCCATCCAAGCGGGAGCTGGATATGCTCCTGTCCACCGGGGAACAGACGTCCGCCGCATTGATGTCCATGGCAATGGGCGCACTGGGCGTTCCAGCCATTTCCTTAAATGCATTTCAGGTAATGATGCAGACCTCCTCCCGGTATGGCAATGCCCGGTTTAAGAAAATTGACACCCAGCGCATCCGCCATGAGCTGGATAACCGTAAAATTGTCATTGTCACAGGGTTCCAGGGGGTGAATAAATATGAGGACATTACCACCTTGGGCCGGGGCGGCTCCGACACCACCGCCGTTGCGTTGGCCGCCGTGCTCCACGCGGATTCCTGTGAAATTTACACAGACGTGGAAGGCGTGTACACCGCTGACCCGCGGATTGTCCCTAATGCAAAAAAAATCCCGGAGATTACCTACGATGAAATGCTGGAGCTTGCAACGCTGGGGGCGAAAGTGCTGCACAACCGCTCCGTGGAAATGGCGAAGAAATATGGGGTGCAGCTAGTCGTCCGTTCCAGCCTGAATAATGCCCAGGGGACGGTAGTAAAGGAGGAAACAGACATGGAAAGTATGCTTGTCAGCGGAGTTGCAGTGGATAAAAACACATCAAGGGTTGCAGTGTTCGGCGTCAAGGATATCCCGGGGATTGCATTTAAAATATTTGATTTACTGGCAAAACACCATATTAATGTAGACATCATCCTGCAGTCCATCGGGCAGGAAGGGACCAAGGATATTTCCTTTACCGTGGCAAGGGAGGATGCGGATGAAACCGTTGCCATCCTTGAGGAACATAAGAACCGGATCACTGCAAAGAAAATCGAAAAGAACGACGCAGTAGCGAAGGTTTCCATCGTAGGGGCAGGGATGCAGTCAAATCCCGGCGTGGCTTCCCGGATGTTCGAGGCGCTGTATAACGCAGGGATAAATATCCGCATGATTGCTACCTCCGAAATACGGATTACAGTCCTGATTAATGAAGAGGACGTGGATAAGGCAATGCGGGCAGTCCATGACCAGTTTATAGAAGATTAATCCTTAAGCAAGCCGTGGCAGGGAATATTCCCTAATGGCGCCTATGGTTAGCCTGTGGAAGGGCTAGCCATAGTGAGGAATAAAGATACCGTGTTTGCACAGTTGGAACGAAGGCAGGGGGCGGCCTGGAGGCTGCTCCTTTCCGGCGGCTACCTGAAAGTTTTGGATGTTTTGGGGGAACATACCGCCTTGCCATTACCAATTATGAAGTAAAGAAAATGTTTGGAAACATGATTCAAGACTGCAAAAGCAGCCTTAAGGCAAATTGTGGAAACACGCTCTAGGAAGCTTCCTTTGGCGGCAAAGGGATTCCCAAAGAGTTACTTACGCAAATATGGGTTTGTATTTGCAGGAAAACGGGTGCTTTTGACACTCTAAAGATGGAAATTTTCCAGCAAATCCACATCCCACAGAATTAATAGCAGGTTCTTTACCACAAAATTCACCACCACAATCCCAAGCGCCGCCCACACATACCCATCCCGGTACCTCATGCCAATCCTGATCCGGTGCCGGGAAACCCGCTCAATGGTCTGGCTGGCCAGGAACCATCCCCCTACAGCGGCAGTATACAGCACCAGCGGGTGGCAGATAAAGGAGCCGGCGAAATCCCCCCGCAAAAGGGCAGCCACAGCCCGTGTCCCCCCGCAGCCAGGGCAGTAAACCCCAAGGGCAGACTGCACCACGCAAGGCAGCATCAGCCTGGAGAAGGGGAGGGGGAACAGCTGCCAGAGGATTCCCAGAAGGCATAATATCAGGACCAAAGCCCATCCGGTATAAAACAGGGCAGTTTCTTCTTTTTCACGTTGCCGCATAAAACAACCATCCTTATAATAAGTAAATGAAATCAGTTCTTTGCCTTTATGGCATAAATCTCTGTTTACGCATAAAATAATATCGGGCAATAACCGCTTTTACTGTAATGCAGTATAATCCTTTTTTTCCTATTTGTCAAAAGCGGCCTGTTATGTTATAATAACAGCAGCTATGATAGTTACTGTTCACTCCTGAGCGGTGCACTGTGCTGCACGCCTACAAGCCAATACAGTAATCTATGATATTGCCTGAAGCAGCATTAATGAAAAAGGCACTATATGAACAGGCGCAGGCAGCCGATATATGAAGAAAGCACAGTATTTCTTTAGGGCAGGATCTGGATATTCAGCGGGAAAGTCAAATACCCCGCAGCAAGCTACAGGGCATGGCCTTGCTTGTTCTTTCCGCCCCAAGGGGCGGGGTATTTGCACCCGCAGGGCACTTACCCTCGCGGCATTCGCCAAATATCCGCGCAAGCGCGGCTGCCTGGCTCATTGCTCGCGGGAATAAAAAAGGGAATGAGGTGTTGTTATGGTAGGGGCTATTGGAGCAACCAGCGGTTACAATTATGGAAATTACAGTAATTATGGCAGTTCCCAGGGAATAAGCGCATCCGGCAGGGATGGCGGGGAACAGGACGCCATGGCTGGCAGGATAGGAGGAGCCCATGGGGACAAGGCTGGCAGGGCCTATGGAGCCGATGGGGTCTATTGGGAAAGGGGAAGCGGGGACGGTTCCGTGAAAAAGGTTGGGGAACGTTGCCAGACCTGTGCGGAACGGAAATATCAGGACGGTTCTGATGAAAATGTTTCCTTTAAGGCGGCAGCCCATATTTCCCCGGAAGCAGCAGGCAGCGCAGTGCGCGCCCATGAAGGGGAGCATGTGTCCAATGCCTATACAAAGGCGGCAAAGAATGATGGGAAGGTTGTGTCTGCATCCGTCAGCATCCATACTTCTGTCTGCCCGGAATGTGGCAGGACGTATGTATCGGGGGGAACCACATCCACCCGGATTAAATACCCGGCTGACCCTTATGAAAAGAGCAAAAAGGTGCTTGGGGAGGAAGAAGCCAAAGGGAAAAATATTGATTATGCAGCTTAATTTAAGGAGGTAAGAATGATGAAGAAATTCAGAACGAAAATAACGGCAATGATGTGCATGATGTTCTGCCTTGTGGCGGCAGGGGTGCTCTTAACCCCTAATACGGCATTTGCGAAGAAAATTACCCGGGACAGCCAGGCCGAATCCATGGCAAGGAAAAAAGTAAAAGGCGGGACTGTCGTAGAAATCGACAAAGATTATGAAAAAGGGAACCTTGTTTATGAGGTGAAGCTTATAAAAGGGACACGGGAATACGACCTGACTTACCGGGCGTCCAATGGAAAATTAATCCAATATAGCTGGGAGGAGCATAAGTTAAACCGCAGCACCAAGAAGAAAATCATCAGCCGGAGCAAATGCAGGAGCTTGGCAAAGAAACAGGTGAAGGGGGCAACGGTCCTCAGCCTTCGGTTAAAGTATGACGATGGGATTGACCAGTATAAAGTTAAGATGAAAAAAGGGAATAAAAACTATGAGCTGGACTACCATGCAAGGACTGGCAAATTAATCGGCTATGAATGGGAAGAATTATTAAAGCCCAAGAACAGCAACAATGGCTATATCGGAGTGGAAAAGGCAAAGCAGATTGCCTTGCAGAAGGTTCCCGGCGCAACGGTGGTAAAAGCAAAATTTGACCGGGATGACGGGAAAGCAGTATATGAAATTGAACTGATAAAAGACATATATGAGTATGACATAGAGATTGACGCAGTCACAGGGAAAATCCTGGATTTTGAACAAGATACCAGAGATGATTACGGCTATGACGATGATTACTATGATTATGACGATTGATGCAGGCTTTGTCCCACAGGCAGAACGGGGCTGGCGTAAAATGGAACTTTAGAAATGAGGCGTAATACGAATGGAACGGACATCAGCAGAATTAAAAAGACTGGCAAGGGAGAAACTGGCAGGCCATTGGGGGCTGGTAATTGGGGCAATATTGCTGCAGGCCCTGATCGTGGTGGCCATTTTGCTGCCTTTTGAGTTCCTGTTCATTTTCAGCGGCGGCGGGATGGTGCAGTTTGTTGCCTATCTGGTTGCGGCAATGATCCTGGGGATTATATCCACAATTATGCAGTGTGGGATTACCCGGATGATGCTGTGCTTTGCAAGGGGGCAGCAGGCGGGAATCGGCATGATGTTTGGGGAATTTACCAAAAGGCCAGACCGCTATATTGTGGGCACATTACTGATGTTTGGGATTGAGATGGCCTGCCTGCTGCCGGGCAGCCTGTGCTGGCTGGTGGGGGTCCTGCAAGGCCGGATGCTTGCCAATGTCATTGGGGCTGCCCTGTATTTGGCAGGGGCAGTGGTGATGGTAGTAATCTTCCTGCGCTATGGGCTTGTATTTTTCCTGCTGGTGGACGATCCCCAGATGGGAGCCTTAGAGGCTTTCCGGGAAAGCGCCCGCCTGATGGATGGAAGGAAAGGGCGGCTGTTTTATATAGGCTTAAGCTTTATCGGCATGTATCTTCTTGGGGTGTGTTCCTGCGGCCTTGGGATGCTTTGGGTAACGCCTTATACGGAACAGACCCTGGTTAGCTTTTACCTGGATACCATAGGGGAATTGGATAGGATGCAGAAAGAAACCTATGCAGGGGAAGGGATGCCATTTTAAACCGGAATGAGGTATGGCCAACGTAAGAACCCAAGGCTCAAAGCAGCCCGCTTTGAGCCTTGGGTTTTATAAACGTTTCATTTCCAGCTTTTCTAAGCAGGGGAACCATTCCTAATAAACGCCAAAGATAAGCAAAGCCAAGGCAACAATTCCAAAAGTCCAAAGCCAGGAAAAAACAGTGTACCTGTCTGTTCTTTTTTCAGGATTGCCTATCCCATCACCTTTTTTAAATTCAATGGCTCTATTCTTCAGGTATTTATATCCAAAATATTCACCTGTTAAAATCATCCCTATGAAAAGTACGGCTATTGGAAAATCAACCTTTATAAGCAGGATAATGAATGCAATACACCGGAACCAGGCAGAACCGGGGCTAATATATCTATTTAATTTTTCTTCCGGATTCAGAGATGCATATTTTTTCAAAAGTATCCCTCCTTCCTTTAAAATCTATCTTTTTATGGCCTGATTGGGTCGAACCAACTTCCTTGTACAGGACCATAAATTTTATTCGCATTTGAAACAGATGTTTTATAGAAAGTAACGTTTTTATTGATAAAAAGTACCATTTTAATCACGTCCTTTCTAAATTTATTTTTCATTTATATTATCTCATAAATTAATTATATTTCAATGATTATAAATATTATTTCTTTATGTTATAATAAAAATATCTGGGATTGGTTTTTCTTCCACAGAAGAATGGAATCAAAAAAGAATCCTAGTCTGTACGTTCCCAAAGATTTCCCTGTCCCTCCTGCCCTCCATGGACATGGGTCCCAATTTCTAAATACAGCCTTCCACCGCCCAAAGGAACATCTCATATTCCTTCCGGCAGCTTGGATCCCCATTCCGCATATCGAATTTATCCGAAATCTCCCGGGCTTCCCTGCCGAAATATTCCGCCAGTTCTTTTGTCTGGTAACGTCCATCCTCCCGCTGCCAGGGCTGGCTGCCCGGTAAAGAGAGCCGGACCGTTTCCTTCCCCTGTTTCAGCAGGCTCCGCATCATAATTTCAGCGCCAATGGAAAATTCCATTTTGTATAGGGGTGTCGTCCCTAAAACCTCATGGGGGGCTTCTTTCTGGAAAAAACTCCAGGCAGAATTCAAATCTGTCTGCACAAGATAGACAATGGTATCGGAAAAATAGGGGGTGTGCATCCGGTATTTTTTGCATATCTGGCGTAACAGCCGGTAATAGGGGGCGGCATGTACGGGATCCCGCCTGCGGACGGCATAATAGTAAAGGAGCCGCCCGTATTCATAAGCCAGCCTTTGGTTCTGGGGAAAATGCTTTTCCAGCAGCTTTGTAGTTTTTTCCAAGGTTTCTATGTCATCATACCAACATGCCACCTCCCCAATGAAATCCAAGGTGTAAGAATCCCTGTAGTGGTCGGCACGGCAGAGGGCCTTGAAATCTTTTACATACTGCATGACCTGTTCCTTGCTGCCGGCCTGCCAGTACAGCCGTGCAGATGCTATGTAGTAATTGTACAGGGGGTATCCATGCATTAGGCAGAACTCCTTGTACTTTTCCAAATATTTTTCCATGTCCCCAATGGGTATCTGGTAGAAAAAATCAGCGCAGCAGACCATTTCTGAGAAAATATCCATTACGGCCTCAGCTGCCGCCTCATGGCTGCTCCCTGGCAGCCGGATGCCAGGGTTTTCTTCATAAAGAGCCAGCAGTTCCGGGAAAATCAGGTAGAGGTGGAACAAAAAGCTGCCGTTTTCATCCTCACTGCATTCATTGGCATAGGCACAGCGGAAATACAGCATATAGCTGCTGTCATTGGCTAAGTCCGCTTGCCGGATTGCCTCCCGGATGCCGGAAAGCCGCGCTTCCCCGGGATTTAATTTTTGGTATTCCTCAATCAATTCTTTGGGTTGGAACATGCTGTTTCTCCTTTTTATAGCATATCATAAAAATCATAAGGGCCAGAAGAATTAGGATAATTGATGTCCTCTATCAATTCCTCGATGTATTGCAGGTATCCGTCCAATCCGCCGAACTCTGCCATCAGCGTGAACACGGAATATGTAAAAATCAGGATCCCGCAGATAATGCCGAGGATCCCAAGGGCCAGCCCCGCTTTCCCGTAGCTGTTCATATGCAGTTCCCCGCCTCTGGAAAGCAGCGCAAAGAGAATGGCAAGGGAGCCGAAAATAACCGGCGGGTAGACGCAGCAGCCCATGGCAAGCCCAAGGATCCCCATGACCAGGGATGCCACGGACATGCCGGCAGAACGCATTTCAATGTAAGATTTATTTGCTCCATAATCCATAAAAACCACTCATTCCTTTCACTTCACATTTCCATTATTGTAGCATGTACAGGCAGAAAACACAAATATATTTTCTTGAAAGGCAGGAAGAAATCCGATATAATGGAGGGAAAAGAGGCTGCCATGCTGTTTTCCATGTATGTGGCAGCCCTATGGCAGAATAGGAGTAAGGAGAACAATCCATGGATATTATTGCAAAATTAGCGGAAGAACTGGGCATCCGCAAGCAGCAGGCAGAAGCTGCGGTAACGTTGATTGACGAGGGGAACACCATCCCTTTCATTTCCAGGTACCGGAAAGAAGCCACAGGGGCGCTGAATGACGAGGTGCTCCGGAACCTCCACGAACGCCTGGTTTACCTGCGGAACCTGGAAGAAAAGAAGGGGCAGGTGCTTTCAAGCATTGAGGAGCAGGGCAAGCTTACCGAGGAACTGAGGCAGCAGGTGCTTTCTGCGGAAACCCTGGTGGCAGTGGAAGATTTGTACCGCCCCTACCGCCCCAAACGCCGGACAAGGGCCACCATTGCAAAAGAAAAAGGGCTGGAGCCGTTGGCAAATATTATTTCACTGCAAATGACAAAAGAAAGCCTGGAAACAGAAGCAGAGCCGTTCCTGGATAAGGAAAAAGGGGTAGAAACCCCGGCGGACGCCATTGCAGGGGCTATGGACATTTTGGCGGAAAACATTTCCGACGAAGCGGATTACCGGAAATACATCCGGGATATTACCATGCGCACTGGGAAAATTATTTCTGCCGCCAAAAACCCGGGAACAGACTCTGTATATGAAATGTATTACGACTTCGAGGAAGGCCTTGCAAAGCTGGCAGGGCACCGGATTCTTGCGCTGAACCGGGGGGAGTCGGAGAAAATCCTGACGGTAAAGGTAGAAGCACCCATAGATAAAATTTTGCAGTATTTGGAGAAAAAAGTCATTGTAAAAGACAACCCCAATACAGCCCCAACGTTACAGGCAGTGGTGGAGGACAGCTATAAGCGGCTGATTGCCCCGGCTATTGAGCGGGAAATCCGCAATGAGCTGACAGAACGGGCGGAGGATGGGGCCATCCGCGTATTTGGGAAAAATTTGGAACAGCTTTTGATGCAGCCCCCCATTGCCGGGAAAGTGGTGCTGGGCTGGGACCCTGCCTTCCGCACGGGCTGTAAGCTGGCAGTGGTGGATTCCACCGGGAAAGTGCTGGATACTACGGTGATTTACCCAACCGCCCCCCAGAATAAGGTGGAAGAATCCAAGAAAACCTTGAAAAAGCTTATCCAAAGCTACGGCATTTCCCTGATTTCTGTAGGGAATGGCACGGCTTCCCGGGAATCGGAAATGATAATTGTGGATTTGCTTAAAGAACTTCCAAAGGAATTCCCAAACGTCCAGTATGTAATTGTAAATGAGGCAGGGGCTTCGGTTTATTCTGCAAGCAAGCTGGCAACGGAGGAATTTCCCAACTTTGACGTGGGGCAGAGGAGCGCAGCTTCCATTGCAAGGCGCCTGCAGGACCCACTGGCAGAACTGGTGAAAATCGACCCCAAATCCATCGGGGTAGGGCAGTACCAGCACGATATGAACCAGAAAAAATTAAGCGACGCATTAGGCGGCGTAGTGGAAGACTGCGTAAATAAAGTAGGCGTAGACTTAAACACGGCTTCTGCTTCCCTGTTGGAATACATTTCCGGCATTACAAAAACCATTGCCAAAAATATTGTGGCATACCGGGAAGCGAATGGCAGGTTCCTTACCCGGGCGCAGCTTTTGAAGGTAGCGAAGCTGGGTCCCAAGGCTTATGAACAGTGCGCAGGGTTTATGCGCATTTCGGATGGGAAAAACCCGCTGGACGGCACCAGCGTCCATCCTGAAAGCTATGGCGCAACGTTAAAATTACTGGAAAAGCTGGGCTACGCCCCGGAAGAAATCCGGGAAGGGAAGCTGGCAGGGATTTCCAGGAAAATCCCAGACTACAAAAAGCTGGCAAAAGAACTGGATGTAGGGGAGCTGACGCTGCAGGATATTGTAAAGGAACTGGAAAAACCAGCAAGGGACCCAAGGGACGACATGCCAAAGCCGATTTTGCGGAACGACGTGCTGGAAATGAAGGACCTGGTTCCGGGCATGGTTTTGAAAGGCACAGTGCGCAATGTTATTGATTTTGGCGCATTTGTGGATATTGGGGTGCATCAGGACGGGCTGGTGCATATTTCCCAGATGACAGAACGCTATATCAAGCACCCGCTGGAAGCAGTCAGCGTAGGCGACATTGTGAAAGTGAAGGTTATGAGCGTGGATTTGCAGAAAAAGCGGATTCAGCTTACGATGAAAATTTAGATAATTTACATAATACACCTGTTGACAGACGCAGCCGTCAGGAGTAGAATAGAAGTGTCAAATAAATAGTGTTCTTCAGGGCAGGGTGACTTTTTCTGATAAGCTCATAGGGGCTTGCAGGAAGGAATTCCCGACCGACGGTGATACCCAATGGGGCAAGTCCGTGAGCCGTATAGCATGATTTGGTGAGAATCCAAAACCGACAGTACAGTCTGGATGGGAGAAGAAGCATCATGGTTATTAATGATATGTAGGATGTATGCAGGAGATGCATATGTTTTCATGCCCTGAATCTTTGGATTCAGGGCTTTTTTCTATAGGAAAAATATAAAATAAAAAGGAGTGTTTTTACTATGAGTACAAGAAATGCCACATCAGCAAAACCAACAAAACAGAGGGATGTATGGAAAATGACTATGACAGCCATGCTTTCCGCCATAGCCTTCGTGCTGATGTTCTTTGAATTTTCCGTCCCCATTATGCCCTCTTTCATTAAAATGGACTTATCAGAACTTCCGGCGCTGATTGGGGCGTTTGCCATGGGGCCAGTCAGCGGGGCTATGGTTTGCCTGGTCAAGAACCTGCTCCATCTGTTTATGACAACTACTGGGGGCGTAGGGGAACTGTCTAATTTTCTGCTGGGGGCAGCCTTTGTAGTCCCGGCAGGCCTGGTTTACCAGAGATGGAAGGGCAGGAAAAGCGCTGTTGCCGGAGCCTTGGCCGGGGCGGTCCTGATGGCGTCTATCAGCATTGTTTCCAATTATTTTATCGTTTACCCTGTATATTACAATTTTATGCCAAAAGAAGCCATCCTCGTCGCATACCAGATGATTTTCCCAAAAGTGGAAAATATCCTGCAATGCCTGATTGTGTTTAACGCCCCCTTCACTTTTGCCAAGGGCGTGTGCAGCGTAGCAATTACAATGCTGGTTTACAAGCCGCTGTCCCCATTACTGAAAGGGAATTACAGAAGTGCAAAAACCGTGCAGAAAAATACAGGGAAGGGCTATCAGGCGTAGTGTTTGCCCGAATACACGAAAATGGGACAGAAGGGAAGGGTGGACATGTTGCAGAAGAATGGGAACGGAACCCCGGAGGACTATATGCGCCAGGTACTGGAACTGGCGCGCCAGGGGGAAGGGCGGGTCAGCCCCAACCCCATGGTAGGGTGCGTAGTGGTAAAGGATGGGAAAGTAATTGCGTCGGGTTACCATGAGCAGTATGGCGGCTACCACGCCGAGCGTAATGCATTGCTGAACTGCAAGGAAAATACCGAAGGCGCGGAGCTGTACGTAAATTTAGAGCCATGCTGCCATTATGGGAAAACGCCCCCTTGCACGGAAATCATTATAGAAAAAAACATCCGCAAAGTCTATATTGGGTGTCTGGATTCCAACCCAAAAGTGGCTGGGAAAGGCGTCCAAATCCTGCGGGAACATGGCATTTTGGTAGAAACCGGAATTTTGGAACAGGAGTGCAGGGCATGCAACGAAGTGTTTTTCCACTTTATGGAACAGAGGATGCCCTTCCTTGCCATGAAGTATGCCATGACGCTGGATGGGAAAATTGCCTGTGAAACCGGGGATTCCAAATGGGTCACTGGGGAGGGGGCAAGGGCTTATGTCCACCGCCTGCGTAACCGGTACCGGGGGATTATGGCGGGGATTGGCACAGTGCTGGCAGACGATCCCCTGCTGAACTGCCGGATAGAAGGCGGGCGGGATCCCATACGGATTATCTGCGATTCCAAGCTGCGGGTTCCCTTGGACAGCCAGATTGTGCAAACATCCAGCCAAATCGAAACCATCGTTGCCTGGAACCCGGAGGAAGCAGGGCGCTGGCGGGCAGGGCAGGGTCCTGGAACACCAAAACCAGGGCAGGAAGAAGCAGAGGGAATGCCCTTAGGGGAAAAGGTAAAGCAACTAGGACGGCATGGCGTAATATTACTGGAAATCCCAACATGGGCGCAGCAGGGCGGAGCCGCAAAGGAAGGGCAGCCTGTGGGCCTGCAAGGTAATTTGCCCATTTGCCGGCCAGCAGCCCAAAGGGACCAGGGCCAGCTTTCCTTACCAGGACTTTTCCGCCAGTTGGCAGAAAGGGGCATAGACAGCATTTTGCTGGAAGGGGGCGGCGCCTTAAATGCGTCTGCACTGCAGGAAGGCCTTGTACAGCGTGTCTACGCCTTTATCGCCCCCAAGCTGGTAGCTGGGGCAAAAGCAAAATCCCCGGTGGAAGGCCGCGGCATCCCCAGAATGGCAGATGCAGTCCGGCTTACGGATGTGGAGATAACCAGGTTTGGGGAAGATTTATGCATGGCTGGCAGAACTGTGACGTAAGCCCTCCAGGGGAAATATAAGAATGATAGAGCGTATCTGAAAATTTTAGGAATAAATTTTCAGGCATGCCAGGGCAAAAGATGGGAGGAAAAATTTGTTTACCGGAATTATAGAAGAAACAGGGGAACTTTCAGAAATTAAAAAAGAAACCCTTTCAGCCAAAATAAAAATCCGCTGCCAGAAAGTACTGGACGGAACTAAAATTGGCGACAGCATTGCCGTAAACGGCATCTGCCTTACCGTAACATCCTTGGCGAAAGACGGCTTTACGGCAGACGTAATGGCAGAAACCATGCGCCGCAGCAGCCTGTCCGGCCTGAAAATCCCCGGAAAGGTAAATCTGGAACGGGCAATGGCAGCAGACGGAAGGTTCGGCGGGCACATTGTGTCCGGCCATATTGACGGGACAGGGAGGGTAACAGGGATCCAGCAGGAAGAAAACGCAGTCTGGTATACCATTGCAGCAGAGCCGGGGCTTCTGCGCTACATTGTGGAAAAAGGCTCCGTGGCGCTGGACGGGATCAGCCTGACCGTAGCGAAGGTGACAGAGCAGGATTTTCAGGTGTCCGTCATTCCCCACACCCGCAAGGAAACCGCACTGTCCGAAAAAAGGGCTGGAAGCCTTATCAATATCGAATGCGACGTCGTTGGGAAATACATAGAAAAATTAATTTCCCGCAAAGCGGCGCCTGCGCAGGAAAGCAGGCTGACGGAACAGTTCCTGTCAGAGCATGGCTTCCTGTAAGAAGGGAAAGAAAGGAAGATGGAAATGGGAAAACAGACTGACACAGTAGAGCAGGCCATTGCAGATATCAGGCAAGGCAAAATCATTATGGTTATTGACGACCCGGACCGGGAAAATGAAGGGGATTTTATCTGCGCCGCAGAATTTGCCACCCCGGAAAACATCAATTTTATGGCGACCCATGGAAAAGGGCTGATTTGCATGCCTATGGCGAAAGAGCTCTGCGGGAAATTAGGCTTAAAGCAGATGGTGGAGCAAAACACAGACAACCACCAGACAGCATTTACCATATCTATTGACGGCATTGATACAGATACAGGGATTTCCGCTTTTGAGCGTTCCCAGACTGCCCTTGCCGCCATGGAGGACGATGCCAAGCCCGAGGACTTCCGCAGGCCGGGCCATATGTTCCCGTTAGAATCCCGGGAAGGGGGCGTTTTAAAGCGCACCGGCCATACAGAAGCCACCGTAGATTTGGCAGTCCTTGCAGGGCTTAAGCCAAGCGGCCTGTGCTGTGAAATCATGCGGGAGGATGGGACGATGATGCGCACCACGGAGCTTTTGGAGCTGGCGGAGAAGTTCCAGATGACGGTTATCACCATTGCAGACCTTGTCCGCTACCAGATGGATAGGAACAGCCTGGTGCGCCAGGAAGCCCGGGCAAAGCTCCCTACGAAATACGGGGAATTTGAAATCTATGGCTATGTGAATAAATTAAATGGGGAACACCATGTCGCGCTGGTAATGGGCGACGTTGCCGACGGCCAGCCCGTGCTGTGCCGGGTCCATTCGGAATGCCTGACTGGGGATGTGTTCGGTTCTGCCCGCTGCGACTGCGGGGAACAGCTGGAAGCAGCCATGAAAGCCATTGCTGCGGAAGGCCGAGGCATCCTCCTGTATATGCGCCAGGAAGGCCGAGGCATTGGCCTGATTAACAAATTAAAGGCCTACAAGCTGCAGGAAGAAGGGCTTGACACGGTAGAAGCCAACGTGGAACTGGGATTTGCCCCGGATTTGCGCGATTACGGCATAGGCGCCCAAATCCTCCATGATTTGGGGGCGGAGAAGCTCCGGCTGCTCACCAATAACCCAAAGAAAATTACAGGCCTTTCCGGCTATGGCATTTCCATTGTGGAGCGTGTCCCTATCCAGATGCCCGCCCAGAAGACCGATATTTTTTACCTGAAAACAAAACAGAGCAAAATGCAGCATATGACAAATTACGATTAAGGTGCTTTTGGCACCCTAACCAAATAAAACCGAAAGGAATGAGTGGTAATTATGAGAGTATTAGAAGGGAAAGTAGTTGCAAGTGGAATTAAAGTAGGGATTGTAGCATCCAGGTTCAATGAATTTATTGTATCTAAGCTGGTAGGCGGCGCGCAGGACGCCTTGGTCCGCCATGGGGTAAATGACGACGACATTACCCTTGCATGGGTCCCGGGAGCCTTTGAAATCCCCCTCACTGCCCAGAAAATGGCAGAAACCGGGAATTACGACGCAGTTATCTGCTTAGGGGCGGTCATCAAAGGGGCTACGACCCATTACGACTATGTGTGCGCAGAAGTCAGCAAGGGCGTAGCAGCCGTAGGGCTGAAAACGGAGATTCCGGTTATCTTTGGCGTAGTCACCACAGACAATATTGAACAGGCCATTGAGCGGGCAGGCACAAAAGCCGGGAATAAAGGGTATGACGCGGCCTGCACAGCCATTGAGATGGTAAACCTGATGCAGGATATGAAATAAAAGTATAAACGGTGGGGCTGGATTCTGAAAGGCATGAAAAACATCTTGTGAACCTCGTCCAAAAAGAGTATAATATGACGAAAGTAAGAAAAAGGAGCATACAGAATGTCAGTAGAATTTGATGCAGCCATCACAGAAAAAGACATGTACCGGTTCAATTTATACCACGCATACCATGGGTTCCAGGGTATCTGCGCGACGCTGGTTGGCTTTTGGGTACTGGTAACGGCAGCCCTTACCTTTGGGAAAGTAGAGGTACAGTATACCTTGTTATATATTGTGTTTGGCATTGTATTCCTGGTTTATGTGCCCGCCAGCCTGTACCTGCGCTCCAAAAAGCAGATACAGGGCTCGGAGGTTTTAAAGCAGGCGCTCCGGTACAGGATAGACGATGCAGGCATCCATGTGTCCCAAGGGGGGCAGACGGCAGACCTGGAGTGGAAACAGATTTACAAGATGGTATCCACCAAGAGCAGCCTTTTGGTCTACAGCAACCGGGTCAACGCCTATGTAATCCCTAGGGAAGCCGTGGGGCAGCAGTATGAAACGGTAGTAGCCCTTGCCGTAAACCATATGGAAGGCTACCGCCTGAAACTGAACCCGTTTAGTATTTGACAGGCCCCGGGAGCATGTCTGGAAATGCAGTCCTGCCTTCCATAAATTGTGAAACGCATCTGGCAGAAAGCATTTTACAGGCATGCCCTGGGGACCAGAGGAGCATTATGCAGATCATTGAAACATTTTCCCCAGAAGAAACTTTTCGGCTGGGGCAGGAATTAGCCGCTAAGGCACACCCCGGCGAGCTCTGCACGCTGGTAGGCGATTTGGGTACCGGGAAAACCGTGCTGACGCAGGGGATCGCCAAGGGATTGGGGATTGAAGGGCCTGTCAGCAGCCCCACCTTTACCATTGTGCAGGTCTATGAGGAGGGCAGGATGCCCTTCTATCATTTTGACGTATACCGGATTGGCGATGTGGAGGAGATGGATGAAATCGGGTATGAGGACTATTTTTATGGGCAGGGGCTTACTATAGTGGAGTGGGCGGACCTGATTCAGGAAATCCTCCCCGGCCGTTATCGGGAAATCAAAATAGAAAAAGACATGGAAAAAGGCTTTGATTACCGGAAAATTACAATCAATGAGGTAACAAAGCCTGTTCCTGAGTGGAATGAAAGGCATGGGTGAAAAAAATGAAAATTTTAGGGCTGGACAGTTCCGGCTTGGTGGCCAGCGTTGCCGTGGTGGAGGATGATAATTTACTTGCAGAATACACCGTAAATTATAAAAAAAACCATTCACAGACGCTGCTGCCCATGCTGGATGAAATTGCCAGGATGATTGATTTGGATTTGCAGGATATAGATGCCATCGCCATCGCAGGGGGCCCGGGGTCCTTTACCGGCCTGCGGATAGGGTCCGCCACTGCAAAGGGCTTGGGATTTGCCCTGGAAAAGCCGTTAGTCCAGATACCCACGGTAGACGGGCTTGCCTACAACCTCTATGGGTGCCGGGATATGGTCTGCCCCCTGATGGACGCAAGGCGGAACCAGACATATACCGGGCTTTATGAATTTACCCGGAAAGGCATGGAAGTGCTGACGCCCCAGTGCGCCATAGGCATAGACGGCATTGTGGAGGATATCAATGGGAAAAACCGCCCAGTCATATTTCTGGGGGATGGCGTCCCTGTATTCCGTTCATTTATTGAAGAAAACTGCAAAGTCCCATTCTCTTTTGCGCCAGCACATTTAAATAAGCAGCGGGCAGCGGCAGTGGCAGCCCTTGGGCTGGTATATTGCCGGGAGGGGAGGACGCAGACGGCAGCAGGGCATGTCCCTGATTACCTGCGTTTATCCCAAGCAGAGCGGGAACGCCTGGAGCGCGCCTGATTTGGATGCTTGGAAATGCTGCAGGGCAAAAAGAAGAAAGGACGGGCATCCCCATGGAACTAAAATTGCACATCCGCAGGATGGAACCGCAGGATATCCCTGCTGCCGCCCAAATTGAAAAGCAGCTATTTTCCCAGCCATGGAATGCGCAGGCGTTCCAGGGATCTTTAAGGGAAAACACACAGTTCCTGACTGCGTGGCATGGTACGGAGCTGGCGGGGTATTGCGGCATGTACTGCTATCCCGGCGAAGGGGAGATTACCAATGTGGCAGTGGCTCCCATGTACCAGAACCAGGGGGTTGGACGCAGGATGCTGGAACACTTATTGGAGCAGGCGCGCCAGTCAGGCATCCGCCGTATTTTTTTGGAGGTGCGCATTTCGAATGAAAATGCCATCCGCCTTTACCGGAAGCTGGGTTTTGGGAACTGCGGAATCCGCAAAGGCCTTTACCAGTTCCCAAGGGAGGACGGCATGGTGATGGTTTGGGAACAATAGCATGTTCGAAAGGCCAATCCAGGGGATTGGCTGTAATTCCCTCTTTCAAATAATGTACCCCATCCACTATAATAGGACTAAGTATCGTACTGTAAGCATGGCCTGCCCTTTGCCTGCAGCAGTACCAGAAGAACTTAGGGAGGACATAGGATGAAGACAGGACAACAGGAAATTATATGCAATTGCTGTAAAAAAGTAATACAGGAACCAGAGAAAATGCCGTACGCGGAATTTCTCCATATCGAAAAGCAGTGGGGGTATTTTTCTGGGAAAGATGGGGAAAAACAGGAATTTGATATTTGCGAAGCGTGTTATGACCAGTGGGTGGAAAGCTTCCAGATTCCTGTAAAGGCAACAGAAATAACGGAATATGTTTGATTGCGTGGCGTGAAAGGAAGGATTATGTTAGATGTATGTTTGTTAGGTACCGCAGGGATGATGCCGCTGCCTTACCGCTGGCTGACTTCGCTGATGGCCCGGTACAATGGGAGCAGCCTCCTGATAGACTGCGGGGAAGGCACGCAGATTGCCATGAAAGAAAAAGGATGGAGCGCGAAGCCCATTGATACCATATGCTTTACCCATTACCATGCGGACCATATCAGCGGCCTGCCAGGCCTTCTGCTGACAATGGGGAATGCAGAGCGGACGGAGCCAGTGGCAATGATAGGCCCCAAGGGGCTGGAGCGGGTAGTAACAGCCCTCCGAACCATTGCCCCTGAGCTCCCCTTTGAAATCCATTATAAAGAGCTTTCCCAGCCAGTGGAGCATGTTGTAGAGCAGGGCTGCCATATTACTGCATTCCGGGTTAACCATAATGTCCCCTGCTATGGGTACGCCATAGAGATTCCGCGGGCAGGCCAGTTCCAGGTGGAACGGGCGAAAGAACTGGGAATCCCCGTAAATTGCTGGAACAGGCTCCAAAAAGGGGAAACGGTTACGCTGGAGGGCAAAGCTTACACCCCGGATATGGTCCTGGGCGCGCCCCGCAGGGGGATTAAAGTGGCTTACTGCACAGACACCAGGCCAGTGGCATCTATTACGGAAAATGCCAGAAATGCCGATTTATTAATCATAGAAGGAATGTATGCGGAAAAAGAAAAGGCGGCGAAGGCAAAACAGTATAAGCATATGACATTTTATGAGGCCGCAGAAATCGCTAGGGACGCGGAGGTTTCAGAAATGTGGCTGACCCATTTCAGCCCGTCGCTGGTGCATGCAGAGGAATATATGGGAGAGGTGCGCAGCATTTTTCCCGCCGCCAAGTTAGGCAAAGACGGCAAAACCATGGAACTGGATTTTAAATAAATATCCATCTTGCCCAGCTTGCGCCGGAGCAGGCTGCATGTTGAAGCATATTATCTTTAAGAAGGCAAGGAGGGAATCCCATGAAAAATGGCGTAAAATCAATTGTAGTTGTGGTTGTCTGCGCTGCCTTGTGCCTGGGCTATTACTATTACCTGACACAGAAGGACAGCGGGAAAGAGCAGGAGCTTTCGGAAGTAGAAATGGTTGTGTCCAAGGATTTGGAAAAATCCTACCCTAAGACCGCAAGGGAAGTGGTGAAATTCTATAACCGGATCCTGTCCTGTTATTACAGCCAGGATTATACCCAGGGGCAGTTAGAGCAAATGACAGAGCAGGCAAGATTTTTAATGGACGAGGAACTCAAGGAGAATAACCCCCAGGAGAACTATCTGCAGGCTGTGCAGGCAGAGGTGGACAGCTTTGAGGAGGATAAAAAATCAATCTCCAATATCACGGTGGAAGGCAGCAAGGAGGTAGAATATAAGACGAAAAACGGCAGGGATTATGCCTATGTGGACGTGTCTTATTTTATGAAAAGCAATAAGAAGGGCCAGAAATCAGGCCGTGTCAGCCAGACTTATATTCTGCGGAAGGATGAAAACAGCAATTGGAAAATCTTAGGGTTTTATCAGGAGTAAAAGAAATGGCAGCAATGGAGCAGAAGGATGTGGCAATCCTTGCAATTGAAAGTTCCTGTGATGAAACGGCGGCAGCAGTTGTAAGGAACGGGAGGGAAGTATTATCTAATATTATTTCCTCCCAAATAGATTTGCATACCCTGTATGGGGGAGTAGTGCCAGAACTTGCATCCAGAAAACATATCGAAAGAATCAATCAGGTCATCAGCGGGGCTTTGGAAGAAGCCGGCATGGCCTTACAGGACATGGACGCCATAGCAGTTACGTATGGCCCGGGGTTGGTGGGCGCGCTGCTGGTTGGGGTAGCGGAAGCGAAAGCTATTGCCTATGCGGCACGGAAGCCCTTGGTGGGCGTGCACCATATCGAAGGGCATATCAGCGCCAATTATATCGAAAATAAAGAACTGGAGCCGCCCTTTTTATGCCTTGTGGTATCCGGCGGCCACACCCATCTTGTAAAAGTGTCAGGCTATGGCTGCTACGGGATTTTAGGTCGCACAAGGGATGATGCAGCAGGGGAAGCTTTTGACAAAGTAGCCCGTGCCATTGGCCTTGGCTATCCCGGAGGCCCCAAAATAGAGCAAAAAGCCAGGGAAGGGGATCCAAACGCCATCACCTTCCCCAAAGCAAAGGTGGCGGACAATCCTTATGATTTTAGCTTCAGCGGGGTAAAGTCCGCGGTGCTGAATTATATCAATGGATGCCGTATGAAGCAAATAGACATAGCAGAAGCAGATATCGCCGCTTCCTTCCAGAAGGCGGTGGTAGATGTGCTGGTAGAACATGCCATGATGGCGATAGAAGAACATAAGATGAAGAAATTTGCCATTGCTGGGGGAGTAGCTGCAAACGCTGCCCTGCGCTGTGCAATGGAAAAGGCCTGCAGGGAACGGGGGGTGGAATTTTACCATCCCTCCCCTGTGTACTGCACTGACAATGCGGCAATGATAGGTACGGCGGCATATTATGAATACCTGGCAGGCAAGGCGGACGGCTGGGATTTAAACGCGGTGCCAAACTTAAAATTGGGGGAACGCTGATGGAACGGAAAAAATATGCGGCAGTCGTCCTGTCTGCAGGAAAAGGGACACGCATGAACAGTGCGACCCCCAAACAGTACCTGATGCTTGCAGGGAAACCGGTGCTTTATTATTCTTTACACGCTTTTGAAAAAAGCATGGTGGATGAAATTGTCCTGGTTACTGGCAGGGATGAAATCGGGTACTGCCAGAAAGAAATTGTAGAAAAGTATGGGTTTTCCAAGGTAAAAGCCGTGGTAGCCGGCGGGAAGGAACGTTACCATTCGGTATTTTGCGGGCTGGACGAGCTGAATAAGGGAAAGCAGCCGCCGGATTATGTCATGGTGCATGACGGGGCAAGGCCATTTCTGGACGATGGGATGATAAAGCGGTGCGCGGCAGCAGCGGAAGAATTTCAGGCATGTGCAGCAGGGATGCCCATGAAGGATACTGTCAAAATAGCAGACCCTGCATTGTTTGCGCAGGAAACCCTGGAACGGGCCTATGTCTGGCAGATACAGACGCCGCAGGCATTTATGTTCCCATTAATTTACCATGCCTACCAGGAGCTTCTGGAACGGGAACAGGCTGGGGAGGTGTTCCCGGTGACGGACGACGCCATGGTACTTGAAGTGATTTCCGGGAAAAAGGTAAAGCTGGTGGAAGGGGCGTATGGGAATATTAAAATCACTACGCCGGAGGACCTGAAATTAGCGGAAGCCCTCCTGCCTGCCAATTAGGAAAGGCCTTGTCACGCGGAAGCACGAAAGGTCTTTTCGGTCAATAAAAATGGGGATGCGCAGGGGCTGCCCCAACGAAGCCAAAGCCGTGCAGGCTAAACGGCGGGGGGGGGGTCGTCTGATGGCTGAAAAGGCCGAAAAATGGGGGCTGCGGGTGGCAGGAAAGGCTCCCGGACACCCGCTGGGAAGAAAAAAATAAAAAAATGTAAAAAAGCTATTGACATTTCAGGAATAGTTTGCTAGAATCATACATGCGCTGTTGGTAGCAGACAATTCGGAGAGGTGTCCGAGTGGTTTAAGGAGCTGGTCTTGAAAACCAGTGATTCCGAA
>ERZ778516.82-NODE-82-length-77852-cov-14.440056_pt1 | contig 77852 bp, 70 predicted proteins | sample MGYA00510342_ERZ778516 | MGnify/ENA primary metagenome ERZ778516 (study PRJEB29527, sample SAMN07138961) | mouse gut metagenome | material: feces | host: mouse | place: China:Nanjing | collected 2016-01-25 ...
TGGTCTTGTTGAACTCCGCCTCGAATTTGTCCGAGGGATTGGCATAGATGTATATTCCGAGGTATTCCCGTCTTGTCGGCTTGCCTGTCTTGGGATGCCGTATAGCCGGGTAGAAGTCAAGGTAAAGCGACACCTGACCGTTCTTGATGGGTCGCTTCCTGACAGTAACTTTCGTGCAGATGTTTGTCATATCGGTTGTGATTTTTAATTGTTGTCTGATTCATTGTCCGGCTCTCTCTTGGCTTTCGTGCTTGCGCTCTTTCGCTCCGACACCTTCCGTGCCTCGTCCCAGTCGGCTTTGAGGTAGTAGAGGCGGTTGCCGTGGATGCGCTTCGTCCTTACCCCGTGGGTGAGCGCGAACCTGCGGACTTGGGTCTTGCCCAGCCCGAAAAGGCGCATGATGTCGAAACAGGAATACCAGTGTTCCGACAGGTTGCTTCCCAGCCGTTCAGCTTCCTCAGCCATAGCCTTGTCAACCTCGGCCTTCGGGAAGCACTTGGTGGCGTTGGCTTTGACACATGGTATCGAGTAGCGCATACGGAGATTGTAAAATCGCCCGTAGGTATAATTGTATTTCTGGCATATCTCAGCCATCGTATAAAGGTCGCCTCCGGCACTCTCTTTGTCCGTGAACGTGTCGCGCACGGACTGTTTGTAGTTAGCCGCCGGTATGAGCTGCCGTTTCGGGGTGCCCTTCGCTTTCTTCTTTCCCTCCTTTTGGGAAAGGTCTTTTTCGGTGTTCGGTGTATCTTCGTTCATCTTCTTTTTTGTCTTTTTACCCTGCTTTGCGAAGATTGACACGCTCCGCTTGCAGTAGGTTGTCTCTCGAATCATCAGGAAGAAATCCTCCTTGGTGATGATTGTGATGTGGTATGTCAGTCTGCAAGCCCGGAGAGTGCCTTTGTAAATGAGGTTATACACAGTCCGGCTGCTCACTTGCAGGATGTCTGCCACTTCCCCGATGGTGAGGAAAGGCTTGTCGGTCATGCCCAAGCCGTAGTCGGGCTGACCTGTTAAATTGTGTTTAATTTGACGGTCCATTATCGAAGAAATTTGTTGCACGCTCTTGAAAGCTGTTGCACGTTGCTGAAAGAAAGTCGTGCCGTGTGACCCCTCTCGCGTGGTACAATCGCGGTACAAAAATACTCCGAAAAGGACGAATCGCCAACAGACGAAAATCTCGTTTGTTAAAATCTATTAGCTGAAAATCAAGAGATTATAACGCTGATTTTTGCAGCCGTTTGTCGCCGTTTTGACCTCCGAAACTCCATGTGGAAGCTCTTGCCGCTGCCGCTTGGTCCGATACAGAAGAAGTTGGCATTGTCGGTCATCTTGACCTTGCCTTCCTTGCCTGTGATGTCAATACATACCGGCAGTCCCTGACGGTCGGTATAGTACGTGGTCAGTGGAGTCTCTTCCGAACCTTTCAGATGCTCCTTGAAGAAGAAGCACAATGCCGCATCCGAGAGGGTCAGGAAAAGGTCATAGTCGGGATTGAAAGCGTAGGCATTGCCGGGAAAGCTGTCCGTGAAAAGCTCCAATTGGTTGTACGCGCTTTTGGACGGCATGATGCCGCACTCGTACAGTTTGGTCTCCAGATAGGATGTTACCGGAGTTACCTTGTCCGCCGGACAGCTCACCAGCATATTGAAGTTGCTATATACCAGCAGCGTGCTGTCCACGGCAAGACGGTCAAGCACCTCCTCGATGTCCGCCTTGGCAATCTTGTTGCTGGGGTCGGGCATGGAGCCGTGCCGTTTTGCCTTGCCCTGCAGCTTGCGGAGCAGCTTGCGCTGTTCGGGAATCTGCACCACCTGGTTGAAGACCACACAGTCCGAAAAGGGCACTTGCGTCAGGAAGGAGAACAGGTCGGTGGCGATGGCATAGCCGTTGACGCTCATCTGCGCATAGGGCTTGACCATGGACGGCAAGTTAATCTCGTCGATGTCCACCAGCGGATAGGAACGGATAATCCGGCTTCCGATTTTGAGATATTCGTCCGATGCCTTGAAGTTGGTCATGGAGAAAGAGCCGTGCCGGAACTGGAACGCCATGAAGCGGTGGCAATACTCGTTGACCTCCTCCTTGGTCAGCAGGCGGTGCCGGATATGCTTCTCGGCGAGCATGTCATCCACCTTGGCGACCTTGGCATGGAAGTCCAGCCATTTCTTGGGGTCATACTGCACAAACTGGCTGCGCTGCGCCTCCTGCGTGACTATCAGATAGGTGCGTATCTCCGTGAACTCTCTTCCCTCGAAGTAGTTGAAGTAGCTCCGGGTCAGGAACTCGGCATCTTCCGGTACCTCATGGTGGTAGCTCTGCTTGCAGAGGATGTCCTGCTTCTGCAAGGCATAGCCTTCCCCAAGCGTCTGCAACACACCGCCCAGCACCTCCTGAAAGCGCACGTACTGCTCCGCATCCGTACACAACTGCTGTACGGGATTGGTCATTTCAAAAATGATGGACGGTTCTCCCTTGGCTGAGAAAAGGACGACATGACCGTCCGTTTCCTCCAACTGCGCATAGAGACCATCAAATGCTTTTTTTCGGGTATGTGCCATAGCTGTTTACTCTTTTTGATTACATATCACGTCTCAATTTCTTATAAACATAGATGCCTTTGGACCGCTTCTTGTTGTGCAGTCCTCCACGCTGCTTGACATAGATGACCGCCAGTCCGACCACCGCCGTTACCAGCATGGCGATGAATCCGGCGAGCTTCCCCAAGACGATGGAGAATGCAATGAAACTGACAAAGGAAACACCGATGGCCGCTGCCGCCAGCGTGAGAAAACGCCCGCGGATGCCCATGAACTCCAACGGTTTCTGCAACCCCTTGAATACGGGATAACCCTCCTGATTCATCGTCATGATGCTGTTGTATATTTGTTGTAACTATTTAAAGAACAGCGGTAAGGCTTCCGACAGGGCAATGAATGCGATACAGCCTCCGATGGTCATCATAATGGTCTTTTTCACGTCCTGATCACCGTTTTGCATCTTGAAATAAACATTGAAGGCACCTACCAGAACGATGACTGCGGCGATGGCTTTCATCAGGTTGGAAACGGGTTCCTGATAGGAACTGACTTCCTGCGTGGCCTTGGTAAAACCGGCTGCGCCCTTGCTGGCTGCCATGACGTCGCCCACCGAAAGGACAAGGGCTGTCACGGCAAACATACTTCTCTGTGCGAATGTGGAAGCCATAAAACGCTCCGCCGCACGTTGTAATCTCTTTTTTAACTGTTGCATTTTTTAATCATGTTAATGGGTTCTATCACCAAAGGAACAGAGGTCGCTAAAGGAACGGTATGTATAAGATATGCTCTTATCTTGCGTTTTCACAGGTGAATATGAGTGTCCCAAGGTCGCAGGTGCCAGTCTCCGCCAGCCTGTCTATCGCGCCGATAATATCCTCTACAAGGATGCCGTCAGTCATGATGGCTTCCCGATAGCCCGGACGGTGAAAGGGCTGTTCCGAAGGGGACTGCGGTTTCTGTCCGGCTTCATCTTCCTCATTATTTTCAGACGGCTCCTGCGTCTTCCCGGGTTCATTCCGGCTTATCTTAATCGGCTTGAAGGTCTGCGCTTCATCCGATATGTCTATCTCTTCCTCGGTATGATTGTCCTGTTCCGCCAGCTGCGCTGCCTTGGCTTTCTGTATGTCCATCACAATCAGTACCGCATAATAGAGAAGGAAGGCGATAAACAGAATAAATACTATTTGTCCGTATTGCATGGTTGTTTGTTATATGATAGTGGATAAAACGGATAATTCATTTCCCGGGAAAGGCAGGAAGCGAAGTCCCAGCTTGACACCCCGGCATTCCAGCCGTTCCTTGCGCTCGACGTTTCCGGTATAGTACAGGATGTTGCGTTCTTGCCCCACGATATAACCGATGCCCTTCAGCCGGGAACGGAGACGGACCCTTGCCCGGTTAGAAACGACCTTGATGCGTGTTGCCGGGGAGAGTCCGAAGATGACACGGCGTCTTTCCCGGCATATCATCTCGCCACGGACACGGGAAGAGACACGGTAAATCTCTTCCTTGGTGCGTTTCAGTCCGATCTTTGCCGCAATGCGGCTGACGCTCATCTTGGAAATGCCCAACTCCTTTGCCATTTCGGAGAAAGACTTGTCTTGAAAATGGCTGCGGATATGTTCGGCACGTTCCATCCATCGGGACTTGGCGACCTTGACGATGCCCAACTTCTTTGCCTTGTTCTTTACCGCCGTCTCGCTCATGCCCAGCAAGGCGGCTGTATAAGTCGTGGTCTCTACCGGGTAGGTTTCGGCAAGCACGGCTATCAGACTGTCGTTCCATCTGCTCTTTCCCATGGTCATTCCTCCCTGAAATTGGCAAGCAACGACTTCTTCTCACGGCGGAACCGGGCAAGCTGCGGCAGGTACACGTCAAAGAAGGCACGTACAATCGCATTGACCAGATCGGAACGGCAACGGTTGTGAATGTCGCAGTCGTCCAATGAGTCGGCAAGATCGCGGTCTAACTTGCATACCAGACGGTCGTTCCTGCCATCTCTTGTATCGGAGGATTCAAGATGGGAGAGGAAACTGTTCCAACACTTGTCTATATTGTCCATGAAGGGAACAAGGTTCTCTGCCTTCAGTGATATTTCTTGGGCGGAGCTTTCTTGTGCTCCTGATTGGTCCTGAGGTTCATTCGTCAGGCTGATGTCGGGGTCATTGATACCCTTTGTCAAGTCGTCTATTTCCGGAATATCTTTTGTCATTGCGTTATGGGTATTGATGTTGCTGATTATGTTATTGTTCACTTTCTGTAGAGGTTGCTTGTTGCTCCTCATTTTTCTTGCCTTTCTTCTCCGTCAGCTGTATGCCTGAAAGGACAGTTTCCCGAATCGGTTTCTCCGTATCGAAGATACTGACATAGATTCTTTCAAAGACAGGGGCGACAATGCTGCCCTGCATGTCAAGGGCGGCCATGGTGCTGAAACGCTCCATGTCGGCACGCTTGGGAACCTTGGCGGTTACATAGCCGTAGTTGGAGAAGGTTTCCCTCGCATTTTCCCAAATGACCAGTTCGGAGCGTTTGCCGACCCTGCCGTCATGCAGGTTGGGGATGATGAAGAGCCGTGCCTTCATCCGTTCACCGACGGCTTTTCTCAGACGGTCGATGAACATCAGGAAGCTGGCGGTGGAAGGAACGGTTACCAAATCGTAATGGAAAGGGACAACGATGATGTCCGAGTTGACGAACATGGGAACCAGACCGTCCGCTTTCAGGCTGCCGGGAGAGTCCATGAGTGCCACGTCTATGCTCGGATCGTTGTGGAGCTTTTCCATCAGGGAAGTCATGGCATTCTTGTCGTTGGCTTCGTATGCCAGCACATCGTAGGGCATCTGCTGCTCGCCGTACTTCTTGCTGTCCGCCTTGCGGCACTTGATGATGGAGTGCTGGAAGTCGCAGTCAACCACCACGACACGCACTCCTTTCGTCACTAAATAATTGGCGAAGGTTACGCAGAGCGTCGTCTTGCCGACGCCTCCTTTCTGGTTGGCGAATGTTACTATGACCGGTGTCTGTATCATTGCAGTGCGATTATTAATTTTGCGCCAAAATTATCATCCGGTGAACCCGAAAAACGAAATGCGCAACACTTATATGCTTTTGGTCGCTCTGACCTGAATGTATGGAACACTCCATATCGGAGATTCCGGGTTAGGGGAAACTGAAAAGGTTACGGCAGAAAGTCCATAAAAACTTTTACCGTAACCTTTCGTTTGTATGGCATTATCTTTTCAGGGAACGTCCGTCATCCACTTCACCGTAGCCGTCTCTCTGTCCAACTTCCCATTCGCGTTTCTCGCTGTGGCTGCCACTTCCGCTATCGCGCAGCTTGACATAACGGGACCGAGGTTTGTGCGTAGGAGTGGCTGACGGATGCTGCCGTTGCTGTTTCGGAGCTTTCCGTTTCAGCCGTTCAAGGTCAAAGCCTTCTTCGGTCAGGTTGACGATGATGTGTTGCTTGAAATTGACCGCATAGGTAGCGTTCTCATCCTGACGGATGGTAAAACCTTCCGCATAAAGACCACCCTTGACCGAAGTAACAGTTTCATCCTCAAAAATAGCATGGAGGCGGTTGACGGCATCCGCATAGGCAGTTGTCCGTTCCGACGAGAGGGAAACAAGGTCTGGACGGTTCACCTTGAAAATACCGCACAACAAATCCCGTTCCGCTTCGGTGAACGGCTTGAACTTCTCCACCCATGCGATGCGGTTGTTGCGGTCTATCGCTTCCGCCATGAACGGCTTCAAGGGACGGGACTGACCGTTGAAGTAAATGACACCTTTCTTTATATAGGCGTGCTGTTTCCGTATCTTGCCGTAAATCTCGCTTTGGGTCGTCTTGGGATTGAGGGTAAGCAGACGGTCTATGAAATCCTCAATGTGGTTGAAGCGTTGTTCAGGAGTGGCGAAGTCCAGCAGCTCGTCCACAGACAATACCCTTGCGCCGTGGATGACGGTCTGGCTGACATGGTCAACCAGCATGTAACCGTAAGCCGCATCCTTCTTGCCGAAGAAGACAAGGTCAATGCCGAACTTGGCTTTCAGTTCCTTCTGCAGTTCCTCCTTGTTCGTGCTTACGTCCCGGTACTTTTTGAGGATGCTCCGTAGCTGGCGGCAACGTGCCCTTTCCCGGTAGCCGCTTTTATACAATACCTCGATGTCGGACAGGGGAAGTTTCCGCTGCACCGTGCCGCCTTGTTTGACAAATACCGTTCCGTCCTTCTGATAGACCTCATAACCCATGGAAACCATGACTGCCTTGAACTGGGCGAAGGAGGAGAAGGTGTACTTCTTGGCGGCAGCTATGTCATCATCGGTCTTCTGTTTTCGGTCGTTGCCGAGAATCCGGTCAATGACTTCCTGCGACCGCCTGCGCTCATGGTCGTGGGCTATCTTCTTTCCGTCGGGCGAGATGCGTGAGGTAACGATATGCAGGTGGGTGTTGTCCGTGTCGTAGTGGGAATAGACCAGCAGCGGTTGCCCGGGTTCGCCATATCCCATTTCTTGGAGATACCGGTGCGCGAACTCCAGCATCTCAGATTCCGAACGCTCGTGTCCCTTGCAGGAGAAGGCTACATGATACTGGGCTTTCCGGATTCTGCTGTTCCGGGATGTATATTCCTGAAGGTACTTGACCAGTTCATCAGGGGTAGGTTTGCCGAATGTTCCGAGTGCCCCGAAATTCTGCATTTCGAGTAACCGGGCTACGCCTTTCGAGACTTTCCGCTCATTGTAACCGACTGCATGGAAGTCTGAGCTTCCGGGTAATATGGTAACTATCATCTTGAGTTCTGTTTATCGGGGTTCTTGAATACCTTGCAACCAAAGTATTCGGATTTAAGGGCATTCAGAGCTTGACGGCTTTTCGGGTTACGGCATCCAGTTCCTTCTTTATCCCGTTCAATGTCTTTCGGGCTTCAAGGATGGCAGGCATCAAGACCTCTTGGATATACTCAGGAGCCAGCAGTCCGGCTACCGCAAGCTCATTGGCTCGCTTGACCGACTGGTTCAGGTTTCCGCCCGCCCAGGACAGTTCGTTCTGAAACTTCCGGTAAAACAGACCGAGGTCATTGATAAGTTCGAGCTTCTTCTTGACATCTATGTTGGAATGCTCCGCCACGGCTGAACGGATATAATGGCTTACGGAGCTGTACGAAGCCGATTTCTCTTTAAGCAGCGCGGCTTCCTCCGGGGTAAGCCGCAACTGAAATACTTTGGTTCTCTGTTTCATCATACTATGATACATCGGTTGATGGGTTTCCCGGAACATATTTCGCAGGGCGAAACAGCGATGCAATCGCCCCGATGCGCAGCAGTCGGCAAGTTACCTTTGGCAGGATAAAACGGAGTTTTGTAATGACAAAGGTACAACTTGCTTGACAAATCCTGCAACGCAGGTCAATATCCTCCCGGGTTCTTTATTGCACCAAAGTTATCGCTGAAAAACGCCTTGCGGAGAAATGTACAACAGAATTGTTCGCAAGAAGTTAGTTGCCAACTGAAAGTCCTCAAACATTGGTATCTGGGATAGTTGGTTTTTGGGTTTCTCTATACCGAGAAACCGAGGGCCTCTGATTTCGGGGGATAGTGGACGCAAACATTCTTAGACTGAGAGATTACAGGTTGTTCGGTTTGTAAATACAGGAAGTGATAAATAGCTGCATTTCCCAGTTAGCAAGGAACGCTGTATCAAGATATACATATTCCGAGATATGAAGGTGGAATGTTATCACAAACTCATGTTTGGAATAACAGAAGGCTTGAATGTTCAAGATTCCAATGATGCCAATAGCAGGGAAAAGAAGTATCTGATAAAGTGGAAATGATAGTAGCCGAAGTCTTGGAAAGAGCGGTCCGTTTATCGTTGGATTTTTTAGATTGATGAGACTGGGGTAGAGAGCATTTTGAGTTTGTGCAACTGAGCATTCGAGGTTCTAAGGTACTCGGATATTTGATATAATTAACTGAATATAAGCGATGTGTAATTTCATAAAGTCGCTATTTTTGAGTATCTTTAAGGTAGAGATTCATGGCTCTATTTATCATGTTCAAGTAAAAGTTGCATCATATGTTTGAGATATTGTTATTGATATACCTGTTCCCGATTATGGTGATAGCCATGTTGCTTGTCAAACTGGCGATATGGATTGTCAGGAACTTATTCAAGTTTGTCCTATGGCTCGTCCGGACGCTGTTTGTCCTTTTAGGCAAAGGGCTGCTGCTTGCTTTTGCGTTTGTGGTAGCTAAGAAACCTTTTAATCATCCGCCGGACAGATAGGGAAAAACAAAACTGTACCCGTCAAGTGATGACCGGTACAGTTTTGTGAATGGAAAAAGAATTGGTTTCCCTTTACGTTATTAAAAGCACTTTTGAGTGGCAACTAAAAACCTTTGCCTTTACTTCGCTCATAAACCGCTTCTTTTTGTGTGTCGCAGTTGGTCAGACGGAACTGGACATTACAACCGGTAGGGATGTCCTTGGGTAGTTGTTTTACAAGCCTCGCTATGACTTCATCCACATTACTAAAGCCTATGTCAGTAAGTTCTCCTACAACCTTCCCTTTGAAATAGGCACGTCCATATATCATTCTTTTAGGAGAGATACGGAACAGAGCATCTTTAGGCTCTTCAAGGTCAAGAGCCTTTCCTTGCTTACTTTGTTCATCACTGAAAAAGATGAAATCAATAATTTTGGCATTGAGTTCCCATGCTGGAGTAAAGTCCAGCTTCATATAGCCCCTTGTGATATTAAATCCATGACTATGGTTCATTCCAAATGCCACTTCGTAAATATTGGCTCCGCAGTCATTTTGAGCAATGGTTGCCCATGTATGCCGGAATGTATAGAAACAATAACAATCTTCTTTACTCATACCCATATCCAGACAAATCTTTCGTATTCCGATGTTTACATTCGCATTGAAACTGTCGGAATTGCTGTAACGCTTGTGGAAATTAAACAGATATTCTTCATTTTCATCAGTAGAGAGGTATTTGTCAAACGTGGATTGGATAAACGGTTCAACTCTCATTTCCATATAACCTTCATCACGGCGACTGTTTCTAATCTTTGCTCTTTTATAGCCAATGACTCCATTTTGGTAGTCTTTCTTTTTGAGTTCGTACAAATCAACAGAATTGATACCTCCCAAACAAAGAGAAAGAAGAGCAATATCTCTTCCCAATTCTGGCAGGGAAGAAATCATTTTGCTTATAGGCAACGGACGATTGAAAAACTCACGACAAGCCTCTGCGCTAATAGCACGTTTTAGTGTTGTATCTGACTTGGGTATTTGAACTTTGTGCCATGGATTGAACTTGATACGTATTATATCACGTTCTTCATCATTATATTCCGCTATCGCACATTTAAAAATTTGTCTTATACAAGTCGGATACATTTCTTTGGCTCTATTGGTTAAAGAAAGGGATGCAATCCATTTCTTTAGTACGGTTGATGTCAAGTGATTAAACATCACATGGGTTGTTCCAAGATAACGCTCCAAATGATTAACAGCAAGACGATAATTCTTCGCATTACGTTCGTGACCCTCGCGAATCATACGATTGATATGCATGGTTGCATATTCGCTAAAGCAAACATTATCCTCTACGTGAGTAAGATACTCTATCAGTTCTGAAACAGAGTATTCGGATATATCCTTGCGATTCGCCATATCGGTGTATTTCAGGATTTCCCTTGAACAATATTCATTTACTACCGCATCTTTAATTTCTCCAGACTTTAGAATTTGCTTATCTGTAATGAGCTTATCAGTTTTGATATAACCCATTCTGGAACGGTGAACGATGCGAATGTACACCGGATAAAAGCCATCGGCTCTTTTCTTTCTTACAACTGCTTTAAATGTAGCCATATATCAATAATTTAATGGTGTATGCTTTGGTGTATGCTCCTATATTCACAAATGTATGTCCAGGTGTATGCAAATACCGTTCATTTGGCTATTCTTATGCGGTTAAATGAACGAACCGTCTGAAAACAGATTAGGCTGTAATGCCTTATTTACAAGTCATTACAGCCTAATTCAACAACTAAATCGGAACTACCGTTATTCCTCGATTGCTGCCTGCGCCGCGTTTAAACTATAACGTAATTCGAGATTTACCCGTGTGCTGTACGCTATTTGTGCGTCATACATTTTAGGGGATAATATGTTGGTCATTTTCATTTCATATTCGTTTGTTTGATTTTTGAGATTATGATGTAAGGGTTAATCGTCCTCTATTTCTTTCAGAAATGCCCCTCTGCTGGACTTTATGGCCTCGGTTGAGGGTTTTATTGTTTTTTGTAATGTTGCGCCTGCAAATACCTTAAAATGGCTTCTTGTTCAGCGGCCTTGTCGTAGCGGTCTATCGCGCCATACGAAGAAAACCTCTTTGCCCAACCTCGGAAGGTGTCACATTCTCCAGTGTCGCTGTCGGTATATTCGTCATTCCACATCAAGGAGAGAGAGGCGTATGCTTCCGCAGGATGAGAGCCGATAGCATCTACAACCTCGGCAGGATATTGGCGCATGAGCAAATCAATCCATTCGTCCATGTCAATGCCGGGATTCTCATGTAGGATGTTCCAAGCACAATCTTTCAGTTCGCTGAAGAAGTCCGGCTCTTCCTCATTGAGCATATTGTCAAGAGCCTCCACGAGGGAAGCCAGTTCTTCATCCGATACTTCGTATTTGTTTTCGTCCATAATTCAAAACTTAAAAGTCAGAATGATGCCAACCGCCGTATATTCGCGGCATGAAAAATATATTCAGAACAATTAAACGTTTGCTATACTCACGTCTTTATCGCAAACTCTTTAAGCATTACGCTGGCAGATTCAATTATGCATATGAGGCCGCTGCACAAGCAGATGAGGCATTCCTGCGACTAACTGGTGAGGATTGGGATGACTGGATTTAATCAGTCGGCCTTTTCGGTCTCTTTTCCCTCATGATTTCTTGTGGGGTCTTAACGTGTGTTGTCGGAAATACTATTGGGACTGAAAACGTAAGTCTTGACACATTTTCGGTCTTTGCACTTGATTCGGTTCCGATTTTCGCGCCGAAGATGCTGATTCCTGCTTTCGCAGAGCCATCTATACCCGATGCTTCCGTCGCCGTCACAGCAACATCAAATGCCAATTGCTCTATCGGGCGAATCTCATTATCAACCGTCAGTGTTTTCAACGCAATCGGATTTGGCAAAGTCGGATTGACTATCGCCCCATTGTTGAGTTCCGATTGCAACTCGCTGACTGCTTCAGTGATATCAGTTATTGCTGTTTTTATAAATTCTTTCAGTTCCATATAATTTTTATTTCGTTAGCCCCTGCTCTATTTCATAGCTGAGGTATCTAAGCCATTCATTTTTATCCGGCAATTCGTCTCCTATCCATTGCGTATCCTCGCCTCGTTTTTCCGCCTCTACAAGTTCTTCAAATGCTTTTTGGTAAAGCGGAAGATTCTCTATCTTAATCCCGTATTTGGCGCATAACCTATGGTCTGGGTTGCATAAACCTATCAATCCCATTCCGATGAAACTTAGCGCAATCCACATGAGCAAAAACAGCGGAACTGATATCCAATAGTTATCAGAAATTAATCTGCTCAACCATAACGAACAACCACCTATTACTCCAATCCACGCAGTTTGCACGTAAAACATCATTCTGTTGTTCATTTTGCTTTCAGTTCCTCGATCCGTTCTTTGAGTTCAGTTATACGCTCGTCCTTTTCTTCCATTAGTTGTTGCAACAACCTCACTCGCTCTGCGAGGACGGCATCTCCAACGATTACGGAGATGTCTCCACTATCGGAGGCAGGCGAATAATCGCCCTCAGTGTGTACTTCTTTCTTCGGAGTTTCTTCGCCGGTCAATAGCCATCGCGCATCTACATCAAGCGTAACCACGATTTTTGTAACCATATCTACGCTTGGCTTGCTTCGGCGTTGCTTGCTCAAATAACTTGACATCCCAGTCGGTGGTAAGCCGATTGATTTAGCAAACGCAGCCTTATTCCCATCAAAACGCTCATTAACGAGCATTTCAATTCGGTCATTTATAGTTTCGGTCATAAGTCTAAAATGTTAATAATTCTTAATTGTTTATTTTTAGTTGCGCAATTGCTTTGCTAAATCAATTCAATTGCATTACCTTTGCACTCAAAGTTACTAAAAAGTAATCAAAGTACCGAAAGAATGGAAATAAAAAAACTCAAAACCGCTTCTCTTGCCGATGCTCTAAAGGATATGACAATCGGCGAAACGTGTGTCGCTCCCGACGGTTATCAGCCTAAATCGGTAACCAAGACGTGTGTAGAACTCAAGGAGCAAGGTTATCTATTTCAAACCTCAACACGCTCCGGCGTACAAACCATAACCCGACTGAAATAAACAATTGACTATGGCACGAAAGTATTTCAAGTCAAAAACAGAAGCAAAGCAGGCTCTTTGCGACCGCAAGCGCAACAACGTATCGTGTTGCGATGAGATTTTCAAGATGCCGAAAGGCACTCGTCACGCAGGGCAATATGCCGTCTGCTCACACATGGAATTTCTTAACACCTACTGAAATGAAGAGTATTGAACAAAGAAGAGCACAGGCACAGCGCATTGTCAATCTGATTGACACCCGTGGCGGCTGGGTAAACCGCCTCTACCGCTTTACCCAGTACCTCATCAAATATCACCCCGATTTAATAATCATCAACAAATAACAATAGAATGAAAAAGTACATCATAACTCTCGCCCTCGCAACCGCCCTGTTGACCGGTTGCACCTCTAACAAGGTCGCTCTTGACAATCTCCGTGGCGAAATATCGTGGAATGCTTTCTGCGATGCACGCGGATACGACCGCAACGACAACACCTATACAGCCGTCAACGAGTACCTTGATACTTGGTGCGGCTCAGTGGAGGAGGAAACAGCCCTCATTGAGGCAGGAGTTGAACCCTATTAAATCATACAGCCATGAACAAGACAATCTCAGTCATTCGCATAGCAATCCTCTTCGCCCTCGGCATGGTGGCTTTCCTGCTCATCTTCGGCGAGGAGCAGGACGCGAACCTGCTTACATGGACATTCCGCTTTATCGTTGACAAGGCTGTTGGCTTTGGCACAATGTTCCTCATCGCACGGCTCTACAAACGTTGGAGCAAGGTTGACCCTTGGCTCATCGCATACGACAAGATGTGCGAGGAAGTCATGGAGAAGCCTAACCCTATGTGCATTAAAGACAGCGAGGACTAATCAATGACGTTTCTCCAGTTTTCCGACAAGAGCGTACCCTATGGCGTATTCGTGAAAGATGTAGCCGCTGAGGTCGTCCACCTTCTCAAGAAAGATGAAGCCGACCCCGAATACATTAGCCAACGGAAAGCCTATGAGATATTCGGACGTAGGAACGTGGAGCGGTGGCGCAGGCAGGGCAAGGTCAGCCCCTGCAAGCGTCCGGGCAAACTGGAATACCGCACGGCAGACCTGCGACTGCTACAAAGAACTCAACAGGACTATTTAGACCCGACCAAATAGTCCACCAATGGGAGATAAAGACCGCTAAAGGTTACGAGGCGGCCCAAGTAGCGGACAGCGCGCACCGCGAAAGACATTAGACACTCAGTGGCAGGTTCGACTCCTGCCTATCCCACCAATAGACAACAAACATTTTTAGTATCACAAAGTATGAGTAAAATCAATCTTACCGTTGAGCAAATCAACGAACTGCAACCGCAGGACATCACCACAAACGAACTTGTGCGCGACAAGTTCATTCAAATCTACGAAGCGATGTGGACTCCCACCACTGGCGTTCCGGGCGTAGCTGCCTATGAGCGTGAAAGCCGATTTTTCAACCGCATTCTCGGCGAGAAAGAGGACATTCGCAAAAAATGTACACGCTTCTCAATCTTCACCGCGTTCCTCGATGTGGCTATATCGGGGCTATCACTTGAACCCGGCTCACGCGCACAGTGTTATCTGCTATCTCGCTCTATAGCCGTTGATTCATACTACGAGAACGGACAAAAGAAAAGCAAGTACGAGACGCACTGCATCCTCACAATCTCCGGCTACGGAGAACTCCTGCACCGCGCCCGTGTCGGTCAGATACGTCACGCCGACAACCCAATCATCGTTTATGCCGAAGATGAGTTTGAGTACGGAGAACGTAACGGCAACAAGTTTGTAAACTTTACTTGTCGTCATCCTCACACATCAGGCAACATCGTGGCCTGCTACATGAAAATAACACGCGCAGATGGTTCGATAGACTACTCCGTTATGCTTCCCGAGGACTGGAGCCGCCTTGCAGGATACTCTGCACGCAATAATGCCCGATGGGATAACGAAAAACATCAGTGGACAAACCTCAAACCCAACGCGCTTTACGGACAACAGCAGGACGGCTCTCTGAAGATTGACACTGGCTTCCTCGTTGCCAAGTGTATCAAGCACGCTTTCAAGACCTACCCCAAAGCGCGTGTCGGACGTGCAACGCAACTGGAGTCTCAGCAGGTCGATGACATGGAAATCAACGATGACATCTACGGACTTGAGGACGGCTCGACCGTCAACACCACAACAGGCGAAGTAATATCCAAGCAGGACACTGGCTTTGCTCCTGGCCCCGACACTTCCGCAGGTGTGACAATCAATCCCGAAGCCTCTGCCGACAACGCAGACGGTGGCGATGATGTATTCTAATAACCATTACAATACCAAAGTACAATGAGTGTAAACGATTTACCGCTCTGCCAAAGCGGAGAAACAACCAACCCCAACCTGCCTATCCTGCGCCAAGAGAATGTGCAGATGATAGTTCAATCTGCCCCGGACGCATACAACATCAACTCGCTGTCCTCAATGCGTTGCGCGGATTATGGCAAGAATCTTCTCGCCGAGATTCAGCAGCACGGCATGACCGATGAACTTGACAAGCGTTGCGCCGAGTTCATTTTCAAAGCAAAGCGCACTATAACGAAGATGAACGAACGCCGTGCGCCCTTTACCAAACTCTTTGACCAGATACGTTCCGAGTTCACTGGCATGGAGAACTCTATTGACCCCTCCAAAAAGGACACTGTTCCTTACCTCATTCAGCAGGCGCGTAACACTTATGCCGCCAAAAAACGTGAAGAGGCTGAACGCGCACGCCAAGAAGAGCTGCGCCGTCAACAGCGCGAGAAAGCAATCAAGGACTATCAGCAGAACGCTGAAGACGATTACCGCCGTCAGTTTGACGGAAAAATAACCGCCGACATAAACACCCTTACAAGCCTCAACCAGTCGCTCACGATCGAGAACTTTGATGAGGTTAGCGAGAAAATCAAGAACTTCAACGTCACCCTCGGCAACGAGTGGTTTCAGCATTGCCAGTCCTACGCCCACAAGCCGTTTGAAATCAGCGATGCCGAGGCTATTGACATTCGCCAGTCTATCCTCAACCGCCTCTCCAAGCAATTCAAGGAGCAATACGCCTCCGAGGTCGGCGAATACCGCGATACCATTGCGGACGCTCTGCCCTCAAAGAAGCGCGAACTGGAGCGCATGGCGAAAGCCAATGCCGAAGAGCAGGCGCGTATGAAAGCCGAACTTGAAGCACGTGAGGCCGCAGAGGCTCGCCGTCTTGACGAGGACCGCAGACGCAAGGAAGAAGAAGCACAGGCGGCAAAAAAAGCACAGCAGACCGCCAACGAAATGGACGGACTCTTCGGCCAGGCCGCCGTGGATACCCCGGTAGGCTATCAGCCAAAAACCGCCGTGAAGAAGCGCATTGTTACCGACAGCCCCGAAGGTATGCTCGCTGTAGTGTCTATGTGGTGGTCTAAAGAGGGTCGCTTCCTCTCAATGGAGGAACTCTGCAAGATTTTCAAGAAGCAAATTACCTTCTGCGAGAAACTTGCCAACGACAAGGACAGCCCCGAACTCATCAGTTCGCCGTTCGTACACTACGAAGAGGAAGTTAAAGCCAAGTAAGCATGAACAATCCCGATGCATATTATCAGCGCAGTGAGGTCAGCAACTCCGACCTCACTGCATTGAAAGAACTCCTGCACCCTCACCCGATGTTCGGTGACCGCGAGGCGGCTTTCCGCTTCGGGTCTATCGTCGACGCTATCATCACCGAACCCTCGCGAGTGGATTTCCTGCACGCTACAATTGATGGCGAACCGGTCAATGAGGACGAATGGCTTCATGCACGCGAAATGCAACGCGCTCTCCGGGCTGAGGCTCGCCGAGACCAGTTCCTTGCCAAAGTACTTGAACTCGCCGACACACAGCGGTTCATGGTTAACAAGGCGCAGGAGTTTGAAAACGGCGGATTCCGTTTCACACTTCCCACTCGCTGTAAATGGGATTGGTGGCTGGAAGCTGCCCGATTCGGTGGAGACCTCAAGACTACAGCCTGCGCCACGCAAGCGGAGTTTGAGCAGGCGGTGGATTTCTTTGACTGGGACCGGTCCCGCGCTTGGTATATGGACATAGCACAAAGTAACAAAGACTTCATCTATGCCATTTCCAAAAAGAACTGCAAAATCTTCAAGTTATTCATCAACCGAGGCGATGCAATCTACACTCGTGGACGCGAGAAGTATGAGGAACTTGCCTTTCAATACTGGGCATTCACATTATGAGCAAAGTAAAAATTATAGTTCAGTTTTCCGGTGGCAAAGACTCACAAGCCTGCCTTATAAAAGCCTGCGAAACATACGGCGCAGATAAGGTTACAGCCATTTTTTGTGATACAGGTTGGGAACATGAATTAACATATAAACACATCCATAATATAGTTAATCTTCTTGGTGTTAAACTTGTAATACTCAAGAATAACAAAGTTGATGGCATGGCTGGGCTATGTCGTAGAATGAACTGGTTCCCCGATGCCAAAAATAGGATGTGTACAGTGCAATTGAAAGTATATCCTATGATAGACTGGATACTTGCGCAGGATGAACACATGATAATCTTACAGGGTATTCGGGCAAAAGAAAGTGCTGAAAGGGCCAAGTTTGATGTTGAATGCTCATATTTCAAAGATTACTTCGATACTTCAGTTAAGAAGCGGTTATATAGAAAACAAGACGTTAGGAAATGGTGTAATATGCACGATGCTTCAGTTCTTCGTCCAATTTTTTCATGGTCTGCGCAGCAAGTGATTGACTATATATTGTCTCATGGACAACGTCCTAACCCGTTGTATGAACGGGGAGCATCAAGAGTGGGATGTTTTCCATGTATATTTGCGAGGTTGAGCGAAATCAAGATAGTGGCTCGTGATGAGAAATACAAACAACGAGTTATTGACCTTGAAAACACCATTAACTCAAAACGAGATAATGGAAATGAGGCAACATTCTTTTGCAAAGGTAAAATTCCTGCAAGATTTTGTAATCAAAATAGTAATGGAACACCAACCTTTGGGGAAGTTTCTGAATATGTGCTTAAAGATGAGAACCAGCCAACTCTTTGGGATGAGACTGAACCTATAATGTCTTGCGTATCCTTGTATCATGGACTTTGTGAATGAATTATTATGGACACGAGTACAAACCTTGAACTGACCTCCAAACTTCAGCACAAGGCAATGATAAACCTAAAGGTTGAGCCTTACGAGTACCAAAAGGAAGGTATCGAGGCAGGCCTGCGGTGGAAGCGTTTCCTTATCGGCGATGAGCCGGGGTTGGGCAAGACACTCCAAAGCATAGGCGTAGTTGACACAGCAAACGCTTATCCCTGCTTGGTTATTTGTCCGTCCTCACTCAAAATCAACTGGCAACGCGAGTTTGAAAAATTTACGGATAAAAAAGCACTGGTGCTTGACAATTCCGTGCTTACCACATGGCCCTATCTCCTGCGAATGAGTATGCACCATGTAGCAGTTGTCAACTATGAAAGCCTGCGTAAGTATTTCGTTTGGGATATTCACGCACGCAAAGGACAATCATTCCGGCTCAAAGATGTTGTGTTCTGCCCCGAAATCAATCTGTTCAAGTCGGTAATCATAGATGAAAGCCACCGCGTCAAAGACCCCACGGCACAGCAGACAATCTTTGCTCGTGGCATTGTTGAGGGCAAGCAATGGCGCATACTCCTTTCGGGCACGCCTGTTGTCAACCGCCCTGCCGACCTCATCGCGCAGCTCTCAATCATGGGCAGGCTTGCGGAGTTCGGCGGTCGATCTAAATTCCTTGCCGACTACGGCGGTGGCGAAATCTCCAAAGAACGCCGGAGCAAGGAAGAAGATGATGAGCCTCGCAACCTTGAACGCCTTTCGGAAGAACTCTACTCTCGCTGTATGATACGCCGTGAGAAAGCAAAGGTACTGACGCAGCTCCCCGACAAGACCCGGACAGACCTCTATGTTGATATCTCAAACCGCGATGAATATGAACTGGCAGCCGAGGATTTAGCCGAGTACCTGCGCAAGTACACCGAGTGCGATGATATTGACATACGCCGTAAAATGCGCATGGAGGCATTGGTGAAGTTCATGACCCTGCGCTCCCTTTCCTCAAAGGGGAAGGTCAGGCAGGCGGTGGACTTCGTTAAGACATTCCTCGCTAACGGCAAGCCTCTCATTCTTTTCTGCTCCCTGCATGAGATTGTAGATGAGATTAAGAAGGCATTCCCGAAAGCGGTCAGCGCCACAGGGCGCGACTCCATGATGATGAAGCAGGCTGCGGTTGACGCTTTCCAGTCTGGCAAGGCTCAACTTATCATCTGCTCCATAAAGGCGGCAGGTGTCGGACTGACCCTCACGGCTTCCTCCAACGTGGCATTTGTGGAATTTCCATGGACGTATGCCGACTGTTGCCAGTGTGAGGACCGTGCGCACCGCATAGGACAAAAGGACAATGTAACCTGTTACTACCTCATCGGACGGCACACCATTGACCGAACTCTCTACGATATCATTCACAAGAAGAAATCAATCGCCAATCAGATTATGGGTACTGACGATGATATTCCGACCGATGAAATGTATTTCAACCAACTTGCAAACCTCTTCCTAAACTCCGACCCCGATGGCTGACATTTGCAAGACCGACCTGCAAAAGGTCATTTCCTACCTCGATGAGGCAGCGAAGCTATATGACGCGCTCCCCATGCAGAAATGCAAATGCCGGGCGCACATGATAAACCAGTTGACAACTAAATTAAAATCAAAACTAAATGACAAAAAATGATTTAGCCAAAGAGGTTGCAGTTTCCGAGAAACTATGCCTCTCAACAGCATTCAAAGCTGTGGACGGAGTAATCCGTGTCATCAAGGAAGCACTCGGCAAGGGCGAGGAAGTAACCCTGCGAGGCTTCGGCACTCTCTCCGTTGTTCAGCGCGAAGAGCGCAATGCGGTTCACTTCAAGACCAAAGAACCGATAGTCGTTCCTGCCCGCCGCACCGTGAAATTCAGAATCAGTAAAGAACTTAAAGAACTACTCAACAATGGAATTGAACTTTAAGACCTACACAGGCACAAAGACCATCAAGGCTGTGCCTATGGAAAAAACCGAAGCAGAAAAGCTGCTTGGCAAGTCTATAACCCCTGTCACCCCTGGCGCAGAAGGCTACCTTGTGGAATATCCCGATGGCTACCGCTCATGGTCTCCAGCATCGGCATTTGAAACCGCCTATCGAGTATCCGAAACTCATGTTGACCGTATGAAAATCGAACTCGCCGACCTCAACGAGCGTATCTGCAAAGCAACAAGAGTAATCAACGCCTTTGGCACAATTTCTGAAGAAGAGCGTTGGTATCTCAAAAAGCAGTTGGAGGCAATGCAGATGTATGCAGACAGTCTTCATGACCGCATACGCCATGCGGTTGAGCCTCGCGTAAGTACAGAACTCGGCTGTTGTAATGCGGCAAAAATGAAAGGAGACGAATAATGGCACAGTGGATTGAAGTAAGAGCGCGTTACGACAAGATGATGGAGAACGGCTCAGTCAAGAAAGTAACCGAACCTTATCTCGCTGACGCGCTGTCCTGCACCGAAGCAGAAGCAAGAGTGACTGAAGAACTCCAGCCTTTCATCAGCGGAGACTTCCGCATATCTTCGGTTGTCACAACCAAGATAGCCGAAATCTTTTGGGATGAGACTGGCGATAAGTTCTACAAGGTTAAGGTCAACTTCATCACACTTGATGAAAAGACCGCGACCGAAAAGAAAACAGCCTCGTATATCCTTGTGCAGGCCTCCAGTTTCAAAGAAGCCTACAACAATTTTATTGACGGAATGCGCGGCACCATGGCCGATTACGAGATTGAGGCAATTACTGAGACCAAACTGGTTGAGGTGTATAAAGCTAAACTATCCACAGATAATGGCTAAATGTGCTAATCCATTTGCTAACGGAGGTCGGAGAAAACCTGCGTATGAGCCGAAGCGCAACAAATATGGTGCGCAACGTGTCGGCGAACACGCCTCTCGCAAGGAGCATAACCGCGCTGTTCAACTCAAGTTGTGGCAACGCGCCGGGGTTATCTCCAATCTCCGTGAGCAAGTGCCCTTTGAACTTATCCCTGCCCAGTACGCCGAGGGCGGTACAGACCTAAAGGGTAAACCGCTCCGCGTGCTGATCGAGCGCGCCTGCCGATACATCGCCGACTTTGTTTATACCGACAATGAGACTGGGCAGACAATTGTAGAGGATACCAAAGGCGTGAGAACAAAGGAATATATAATCAAGCGGAAACTTATGCTCTTTCTGCACGGTATCCGCATAAAAGAAGTCTGATTATGGACCGTGAGAGTTTCATATTCTACCGCAGCTTCTACGAGGCTATAAGGTGTATGCCGTCAGATGTGCAGGCTGAAATATATCCTGCCATCTGCGAGTATGCCCTGTTCGGTAAGATGCCAAAGAATCTGTCCGACATGGCCCGTGGTATGTTCACTTTGATTAAACCCAACATTGACGTGAACACCACGCGCTATGAAAATGGCAAGAAAGGTGGGCGCAAGCGCACCAAGAAGCAGGTGGCTTCGGCTGAATCTGCATACGTCCTTACCTACGAACAGGAAGTTGAGCAGATGAGAAATGACGAGAAATGGCGCATAACTATCTGCGAGGATTTCAACATCACGGCGGAAGAGTATGATAAGCGGCTCTCTCGTTTCCTCGATCGCTGTAACGATGACAAGGCACGCAAGGGCAAAGAACATCATGATAGTTTCGTAGATTGTCAGAGCCATTTGCGCTACTGGATGACAAAGGCTTATCCCCAACAGCAAACAACAGCAACCCAGTCCATACTCGATAATTCATCAATGCCTTTCCCGGAAGTGGGTGATGATTTCGGAGGTATGGATTATGAAGAACAATGATTATGAGTTATGTAACTGAAAATACCACAGGGCTTCCTCCCGAAGCCGTAGCTAAGGTCATGGAGAAACGCCGACTTGACGCTTTGCGCGATGAGAAACTGAAGATAGACAAGGCTCTCAATCAAGTGCGCCTTGATATAAGCAGGACAAGCAAGTCATTCCCCGATTTGACCGACCCCGACATTTTCAAATGTCACTGGGATTTCCTCTGCCGTGTCGCTGAGGATATTGTTCTTGCTCCACAACGGCGCAAGTTCGTGGTTGATGATAACAACAATAAGATAATAATCTTCCTGTTGTACTACTTCAACAACTGTTCCCTTGCCGAGCAGATATTTCCCGACAAACGCTTTAAACTTGCAAAGCCTCTGCTTATACGTGGCGACAAGGGCGTAGGCAAGACTTTCCTTATGCAGCTCTTCTCCGAATATCTGCGCCGGACCAATAACCCCAATTCATTTTTCAATGTATCGGTTACTGAAATGGTCAATTACTACACCATCAACAACAACCTCAACCGATACACCTACAACGACCGCTCCAGCGTCAAGGAAGATAACACATTTGACGGCTGTCGCCCCTCTAACGTATGCCTCAACGACATCGGATTGCAGACACAATCATTCTTCGGGCAGGACGGCAAGAAACTGGTAACAGAGTTCCTCCATGCACGATATGAGATATGGACGCAGTGGAATATCCGTGGACACCTTACGACCAATCTGTCAGTACAGCAGCTTGCCAAAGAATTTGCTGATGTCTATGGGCGCACGGTCGATCGTCTCAAATCATATAACATAATCGAACTGACTGGCACAAGTCGGAGATAACAATCAATCAGAAATCAAAATGACAATGACAATCGTAACAACAACAGCAATCTGCCTCTTGGCAATCTTCGCGTTCCTGTTCGGTCGCTCTGCTGTCATCAGCACTCGCCGTCAGAACCTCCTCAACAAGACCAAGGATGAGCGCGACAAACTCTCTCGTTCCCTTGACAAGATTGAGAATTCCTCAAAGTATGACCGCCACTTTGAGATTGAGGAGGACGATAGCAACTCCACTTGCCGGGTGTTCATGAAAGTCTATGTGCGCAAGTCCACCTATGCTGGCGAACACATTGAGGGCATCTGTTACTGTCTCATCAAGGAATTCCCTTATGAAGATGACAAGGACTTCGCCCGGAGCGAAGCGCAGGAACTTCTTGACAAAATCAACGAGAAATGAGAACAATTAAATTTCGAGGCACATGGGAGTCCAAACCTCTCGAAGTCTCCATCACCATTAAACCGAAGAAGAAGCAATGAAAAAGATAATGTTCTCAGAAAAATTCGGACTCACCAAAGCAGTTTTGAGCGGTCGAAAGACGCAGACGAGGCGGATAATAACCTGCCCCAAAGAGTTCAAAGGTGAATGGGTCGCTGGGTTCTACGTCTATAAGCGAGAGTCTGACGGTGCTATAATCAACTGGCCTTGTATGTACGATGCAGACGAAGCCACTTTTGACGGAGGGGAGATACTTCCCAAATACAAGCTCGGCGAGGTCGTTGCCGTGGCGCAAAGCTACAAGGACGCAGGGTTTCACCCCGACACACAAATGGAACAGGAAATAAGAGGTTCCAAAACGAAAGGTGTTTTGCACTGCCCGATAAGATATGTTGGCGGTTGGAATAACAAGCTCTTTGTAGCCCCTAATATGATGCCCCACCGAATCCGCATCACCGACGTGCGTGTGGAGCGTTTGCAGGATATATCCGATGAGGATTGTATGGCTGAGGGTGTCTGCAAGTGGACTAAAGATAGAGAACTATCCAAATATGACATGGCAGATGGCTTTGAAATGTTTGAATGGAGAGATATGCCGAGAACACCTCGCGAAGCCTACGCCGCCTTGATAGACCGCATATCCGGCAAAGGAACGTGGCAATCCAACCCCTATGTATTTGTTTACGAATTTGAACTGATAAAATGAAACACCTTACAACCATCCTCGCCGCCGTCCTCTGCGCCGTGTGCCTGAGCGGATGTGCAGACTCAAAAGCACAAACACAGCCTGCACCTCAAATACCACGCAACCACCATTGCATGAGTCGAATCTATTTTGACGGTCATTATTATATCAAGTATGATACGGGAGGCAGAATGTCATCGGTATCCATCACCCACGACCCCGACTGCCCGTGCCATAAGGAAGGAGGTGAGGAATGAGCAAACAGCAATGCGGAATTTGCGGTCAGTGGAAAGAACAGCACGAAATGTCAAAATCCTACAAGCACCGCTGTAAGGAGTGTGTCGCCCGGCTTACGCGCATAGACCGCCGAGCCGCCAAACAACGTGCCGAACATATCAAGGAGCAACTTGAAGGCACTGGTTATGGATATATCACTTGTCAGCGTGAGGACCGGTTGAGAGTTGCCACAGCAGCCATGCAGGGGATATTGAGCAACGAACGAACTATGCAGGCTTACATTGATATGGCACAAAATCACCCGTATCCCAAGCTTTTCGAGATTGTTGCTCGTAACGCAATGGGTTACGCCGATGCCCTGCTTACCAAGATTGATGAGAAAGGAGGCAGCAATGATTGATTTCTTTGATCACGTATTCAGAATTATGTTAGGCGTCCTATGGGCCATTACTGTTGTTGCCTCCATTGCGACAATAATGCGACAGTTTGAACAAGAAGAGACCGACGGACAGCCCACCTATGAGTATATGCACTTCCGCTACTCTTACAGCAAAATTGAAGAATGCATAGAGAAACTTAACAAACTGGGTGCTGATGGTTGGGAAATAGCAACCTGCGCAGGCGAAGATAGTTTCGCAGCTTACCTCATACTCAAACGTGAAACCCTACATACATCAAAGACTAATAATGAAAAAATATAATGTTACGTCCGATAATATTGAGGACTATATGAATAATTATGAGTTCGATTTCCCTTTGGTTATTGATGATAAGGCGGGATTGGACTACAAAGATGAGAAAACGCGTGCAATTCCTCATAACTCTTGCATCTATCAAAAAAAGAGCAAGACAAGATGCGTCAAGTTGGAGATAACCTCGTTTCGTGGTATAAGTTGGGGAGCAATACACTACTACGGCAAATTGGTTGCTGACGGCATCGATTTTCAGTGTCTCGACAATCCCCGAATAACAACGTCAAACTGGAATGCTAAAAAGATATCTCCATTCTACCAATGGAGATATGAATTTGAACTGCGCAGACCTGTTACGCAGGAGGAGATTAATCATGACCCAGACAGGTGGGAATGTTATCAACTTGGAACATTCACTACAAGTTTCGACACGAAGGAGGAAATCATTGCTCTTGCAAAAGAATGTTTCAAGATGAGGTTTACAGGAGAATGGGAACTTTGGGTTGATGATTGCACTATGGCAAGGACAACAGTTTATCAAGTCGAGTTATGAACGCCCGGCAATTCTTCGATCGAGTAGCGCAACTCCGCAAGTTCCAAAAGGAATATTTTGCCACTCGTAGTAAAGATGCGCTACGCCAGTCAATCGCACTGGAGAAAGAGATAGACACCGAGATTGAGCGCGTGCAGGCTCTTCTTAAAGACAAACCTATTAAACAACCAAACCTCTTTACAAATGGATAAACAAAATTTGAAATGTCAATTTAAGCGCAAAGGTGGATGGTGTACTCGCCATTACATAGAAGAATATCATCTAACACGAAAAGGGTTGGAAAAAAGACTTATCACCCAACGATGTAAATTTGTCATCACTTGCAAATTAAAACAGCCATGACTATCGCAAAACAACTCGCACTCGTTCTTGTCAAGGAAATAATCGCAGACAAGAGGCATAAACACATCGCGCCCGATTACGCGCTTCGCAACGAGATAAACTCTTTGGTCGGCCAGGCACTCGACGCCTTGGTCGATGACGGTTCACTGGTTCAGCGCAGTGCCTCGGTTAATCGCTATCCTGCTTATGAGATTCCCCTTATCGCCCGCGGCGCTTTGCAAGGCAAAGAAACGCCGTGCCAACCTGCTCTATAAGCTGCGCCGTAAAGGGATTGAGGCTGACACCAAACAGCGTGTCATCTTCATTCCCTACGGCGAAGAGCCAAACAAACACATCCAAGTAGTCCGGCTCTGCCGGGAGTTTAGTTTCAATATTCAATTCATTATCACATGAACATAGGTATAGTTGACGTTGATGGGCATAACTTCCCCAACTTCGCACTCATGAAAATATCAGCGTGGCACAAGCTGCAGGGCGATGACGTGGAGATTGCGTTGCCCATGTTCGGCAACTACGACCGCGTATATCAGTCAAAGATATTCACGTTCACTCCCGATTCTGCCGACTTTGACGGCAAATGCGAGGTTGTCCGTGGTGGTACTGGCTACGACATTCACAGCCGACTGCCCGAATGCATTGAGCAATCTACGGCAATGGATTATTCTTTATATCCTCAACACCCTTTCTCGACCCAATTCTTTTCGCGCGGCTGTATCCGCAGATGTCCGTTCTGCCTCGTTCATGACAAAGAGGGTAAGATACACCCGGTCGAACCGGTCCAACTCAACCCCAACGGAGAATGGATAGAAGTCCTTGATAATAATTTCTTCGCCAATCCCGACTGGAAGAGTGCTATTGACTATCTGATTAAAGTTGGGCAGAAAGTAAACCTGCATGGAGTAGATATAAGGATTATGAACGAGGAGCAGGCATACTGGCTCAACAAACTGCGCCTGCGCCGGAACATTCATATAGCATGGGATTTGCCTGCGCTTGACCTAACCGACAAACTCCGAGAGGTCACGCGCTACATCAAGCCATACAAAATCATGTGCTATGTGTTGGTTGGGTTCAACTCCACTATCGAGCAGGATATGTATCGCATTGAAACACTCCGCTCCTTTGGCATAAAGCCCTACGTCATGCCTTACCGAGACTTTGAGAACAAACGCACTCCATCGCAGTATGAGAAAGACCTCGCCCAGTACGTCAACAAGCAACAAATCTTCAAGACGTGCAGCTTCGCCGAGTTCATGCCGCGCAAAGGATTCAAGTGTGAGGCCTATTTACATAATCTACGATAATTTATATACAATATTTCAGCCAAATTATATAATGAAACTCCGCGTCTTTGAAGCCTTTGCAGGCTACGGCTCTCAATCCATCGCGCTTGACCTGCTTTCTCAATCATTCCCCGATTTCCAGTTTGAGACTGTCGGAATATCGGAGATTGACAAATATGCTATAAGAGCATATCATACTCTTCACGGTGAGGCTATACCCAATCATGGCGACATAACCAAGATTGATTGGTCGCAGACCGCCGACTTTGACCTGCTCACATATTCGTTCCCTTGCCAAGATATATCTTCGGCGGGTAAACAACGTGGCTTCTCCGAGGGTAGCGGCACACGCTCTTCATGCTTATGGGCCTGCGCCAACGCCATTGAGAAGAAGCACCCCCGATTTCTGCTTATGGAAAATGTCAAGGCTCTCACGCAAAAGAAATTCAGTGCAGACTTCCGCAGGTGGCGAAAATGGCTCATAAAGCAGGGCTACACCAACTACTATGCCGTCCTCAACGCAAAAGACTACGGCGTTCCGCAGAATCGTGAGCGCGTCTTTATGGTGTCCTTTCGTGGGGAACATACACCCTTTACATTCCCAAAGCCGTTTGAACTGGTGCGTCGTCTGAAACACATCCTTGAAGATGTAGTTGATGAAAAGTATTGGCTGAAGCAGGAGCAGATTCAAGCGTTGATAAAGCACAACGAGCGCAAGCAGTCAGAGGGGTGCGGTTTCAAGACAAATTTTCAGACTGGCGAGGGGATAAGCGGTTCTATCAAGACAAAGGAAGGCAGCCTCGAATATGACACCTACGTCAAAGTGCCGACCTACGTCAAAGTGCCGACCTATGGCAACAGCCGTCTCAACGCCATGATTGCCGATGGAAAGATTGATCCGGAGGAAACGCTGTGGATAGATTGCTACAACCAACGTGTTGACCCCGACATAGCAGGCACGATACTGGCGAGAGTAAATGCGACAGGGCATTATCTTGTATCTGACCCTCGCGGCTGCGCCATGCGCGGCCGCCCCGATGCATCGGGGCGAAATTTTCAGCAGATCGAACTGGGTTCTGACGTTGCCAATGCAATCACGTCTGTTCAAAAGGACAGCATGGTCGCAGAACCGCGCGTCATACAGGTTGGCAATCTCATAGAGGATTCAAACTATAAAAATCCTCATCGTGGGCGTGTCTATTCAATTGAGGGTATTGCTCCATGCCTTAACTGCAACGAGGGCGGTCAGCGCGAAGTGAAGATACTCCAGCGCGGTCACGGATACGCCAAAGGCGGTTTCTTTGATATTGCCCCGGCTCTGACTACATCAAAGTGGCAGGACAATAACTTTGCCGTCATCGAATACTGGATACGCAAACTTACTCCGCGCGAATGTTTCCGGCTTATGGACGTACCCGAACACCATATAAACCGATTGCTCAACGCAGGCATATCCAATTCACAACTCTATAAACTTGCAGGAAACTCTATCGTTGTCGCCTGCCTCTATCATATCTTCCGCAAGATGTTCTGCGAGACGGCACGAGAATATGGTGCGCCGACCGCGCATAGCCAAGAAATCCCGGACGTTCAGCAACTCTCGCTTTTCTAAACTTAAAACAATATCACAACCAAACCCCAGTATCTTTGCCCCATGATTAAACTATTGGAACATACGCGCCGACCCGATATCTCATTCAGCCGTAAAAGAGGAACTATCCGCATTACGGCAAAAGTGGCATGTATCCTCTCCCTATGTCCGGGTGATTCAATCAACATAGCCGTGAGCAACGGCGAGTATCTTTTGCATGCTATCCACCGAGTCAACAACATCGGTCGCCATGAGGCACAGTGCTATCCCACCAAAAGAGGGAGCAACAACTACTGCGCATACTCCGTGCGCCTATGTCGGGCCCTGCTTGATTCAGTCGGAGTTAAGGCCGAACAGGCCGCCTACATGGTTGGCGAGGCTTTCGTTCGTGGTGATACAACATATCTCCCAATCATAACTGCGCTTCCGCTATGAACAAAGAAATAAAGTACAATGGCTACTCCGCACAGCCGTCCGATTACGAATGTCAGGACGGCGAACTTGCAGTAGCCATAAATCTTGTGCCGGAAGATGGAGCATTGAAACCGGTCCTGCCTCCGAAAATTGAAGGACAGACATCTGCAACTATCGGTAATTGCGTGTATATCCATAAAAATTCGGGATATACACATTATATCGTCCAAAATTCAAACTCTTTTAGTTGGTATGATAAAGAGACCCCGGACACATTGACAACCATCGGAACAATATCAAAGTATATAAAGGTTACATCAGTCGGCAACACACTGATATTCCTTACTGATGATGGGATGCAATACTATCTTTGGAAAGGTGGCGCAATTGGCTATCTCTATTTGGGCGGTAAGATACCCGAATGTCCTATCTCGTTTGGATTGCAGGGCGAGATGGTGAGGACCGATGAATTTTCCATTTCCTTTGACTCCATCAATGAAGGTAGCATTTGGAACGAGTTTTCTGATAACAACAAGACTCGGATAACAGACCAAGTGCTTGCACATATCAATAAGTTTATTGCGGATGAGTCCACCAATAAGGGCAAGTTCATCTTTCCTTTCTTCGTCCGCTACGCCTACCGTCTCTACGATGGTTCGCTCACAATGCACTCTTCGCCGGTTCTCATGATAGCATCATCTGACCTTACTCCGCAGGTGTTTTGGTCTCACATCACTGGCAAAGGTAAATACACCGATGCGCAGCTTCGTGTCTGCGCAATGGTACATACCCTTGATTATGCCGTGATTCTTCAGTCGAGGCTTGATATGCTCAATAACTGGAAAGATATTGTGCGCTCGGTAGATGTCTTTATTTCTAAACCGATTTACACTTACGACCAGAACGGCAAGTGTACCAAGTTCGCCAAGTCCGAGGGATATAATTCCTATTGTGTGTGCAAGCATACCAATCAGGCGGCCTCTACAGCAACATATCCTCTGCGTTATCAGCGCAACACGTTCAACAAACTTTACGCCTTCACGTTCAACCCCACCAATCTTTCATATCCGATGGGGCGCTTGATGATTCCTCGCCGAAGTGTTGATGCGGTCAAGGAAGATATACGTTCCACTTCGCAGTTTTATCTGCTTGAGAGCATTAAGGTAGAGCAACTTTCCACTACGCGTACAAAACTGACCGTTGAAGAAGATTATCTACAATCATTGGTGACACGAGAAGTTATGACTGATGATTACGACAGCCATGATACTCTCATACCACGATACTGCTTTACATACAATTCGCGCCTCAATCTGAGTAATATATCTAAACGTCTCTATGCAGAATATAATTCGGGAGCCTTGATGTGCCATACCGACGGATATGTAGCCAACTGGGCAGATGTGCCACCGACTTATTTAGATAACAAAGCCAGTGTCGGAGTCTATTTCTTTATAAAGCAAGACGGAAAGGATATCATTGTACAAGGAGAGAGTTGTCAAATGGCAAGTCTTGACGCTCCATTCATTTTCTTATACTATCCAAATGTCAATGCCTACAAGGCGGTCATTGTCTCTTGGTATGGTTTTCCCTCCTGCTATGAGGTTCAACTGGAGCAGCATGGTTTCCTCAATGGTGCTTTCTACTTTGCAGGTTGGGATAATCCCGGAATGAGCGGCAGTATGCCATCTGCAAGTTCAAACGCAGACCGCACGATTGATATTCCAAATAAGATTTACACCTCCGAGGTCAACAATCCTTTTGTGTTCCCGGTTCTCGGCATAAACACGGTTGGAACTGGGGAAATAAAAGGCATTTGTTCGGCTGCAAAGGCTCTTTCCGAGGGGCAGTTTGGTCAGTTCCCTCTTTATGCTTTCACATCTGAGGGCGTATGGGCGTTGGAAGTGTCGGCTACTGGCACATATTCGGCGCGGCAACCTATCACACGTGATGTCTGTATAAATGCCGATGGCATTACCCAACTGGATAGTGCAGTGCTGTTCCCCACGGATCGAGGAATCATGCTCATATCGGGTTCTCAGACACAATGTATTTCTGAAGCAATTAATTCGGAATATCCTTTTAATGCTCTTGACTTACCCGGTTTCAGTAAACTGCACGATATGTTAGGGCATTCTCCGGTTAATGACAAATGCCTGCCTACGCTTCCGTTTACAGAGTTCCTGAAACAATGTCGTATGATTTACGACTATGTCCACCAGCGTGTCATAGTCTATGCACCGGGCATTACCTACGCCTATGTATTCTCGCTGAAATCAAAACTGTGGGGCATGACATTTTCTAATATTGCCTCTCATCTCAACTCCTATCCCGAAGCACTGGCTGTTGATAATAATAACAACATAGTTAATTTCTCCGAGACCGATGACAAGCAAGTCAAGAGTCTGTTTGTTACACGGCCTCTAAAACTTGACACAATCAATATCCACAAGACTATTGACAACATCATTCAGCGAGGATTCTTCCGTAATGGGAATATGGCAACTGCGCTATATGGCTCACGCGATTTGGTTAATTGGCATTTGGTATGGTCAAGCAAAGACCATTTCTTACGAGGTTTCCGAGGAACACCTTACAAATATTTCCGAATAGCAGGAGTGGCTACACTTGGTGCCGATGAAAGTATCTTTGGCGCGTCAGTCCAGTTCACGCCACGCCTCACTAATCAACCGAGATAACTCATGTACTATTTCTATTGTAAAAAAAGAAAGACCGCCATGCGTGATGCACAGCGGTCTTTCGCTTTAAATATGGCAACCTTAAAATGGGCGGAGCCGTCGGCGTGTCCTTGCTATCCTTGCGTGCAGATTTGCCCGTATCTCGCTCTCTGCGTCCTCTGCTTTCGCCTCCCACACCTGCGACTTTGCTGGATTGGTTATGCTCAACCAATCCGACACAGCCTTGCACACAAGATATTCGTGTATGAGGTTCTCAAGCAGGTAGAGCGTGGTCTGCGAGAAATCTGTAGGAACACTCAACACTATTCCATATACTTTCGGCTCTCGCAGGGTGTCGTTCAGTTCCGTGCGGTGCAGCTCGTTCTTGGTGTATGGATACAAGAGTTCCCTGCATTTCGCAACAGTCAGGTTCAGCACTCTGGTCACACGGTCCACATTACCCTCTTCGCCTACATCCTGCACCATGTGGCGGTTGTGGTTGCTTTCCGTGTCCATCACGCTACCCTCTATGTAGGCATAGTTCTTTATGTCATACAGCAGTTGGTCGCGCTTGAACCCCAGTACAGCGGTCAGCGTGCCGTCCTTTTCCTCCAAAAAGCAACTCATAGATACTTGGGTTAGTCTGTTGGGCGTGTCGGACGGCTACGCTTGCTCACGGTCTGACGGATTAACTCCATATTCTTGTTGGCGAGGGTGTAGTATTGTTCCGCGTCAGCCTTGTTGGTCACCATATACCAATCGGCGATGGCCGAGTTGGCGAGATAGGCATGGACAGCCTCGCCTACGCCTGTCGTAGCCGCTTCGTTGAAGTTGCTCGGCATAGTGAGGTTGAGGATAAGGTCATGGCTTCCGTCATAGTGACTGTTATCCGTGGTTGTGCCGTTCTCGTTGAGATACTCTCCGAGTTCAGTCTGCACCTCGGCAAAGGCTCGCTTGACGGAACGCAGGATTTTCTCGCGGTTCTCCTCGTCCTCGGAGGCGAACATACTTGCTACCTCTTTGTGATTCTCCTTATTCTGAATGGTACGTCCGCGCAGGAACGTCTCATTCATGATGTCATAGAGCAGCCACGATATTTTGATTGTGGCTGTCACTGGTTTCTTTGCTCCTAATGTAGGGTCTGGCATAGTTTGATATTATTTAGATTATTGTTAGTCTGTTGGACGTGTCGGCTTCCGGCGGCTGTACAACAGTCGCTCGGCGGTCTCCATCATGTCGGCCGCCTGCGTGAAGTAGTCTTTAGCTTCTCCCTTATTGGCAAACTTGAACCATTGTCCGATGATTGAAGCAATGAAGAAGCTGCGCAGGGTTGATTGTACGCTTGCCGTCAGAACCTTGTCAAACGATTTGCTTACTTCGATGACGGCTTCATAGCCTATCTTCCCGATTACCGGAATGACTATGCCTGCTTGTGTGGCTGGCTCACTGGTTGTTCCCTGCACTGGGTAGATTGGATTGAGCGTGGCGGTTATTCGTTTTGTCTTGCCCGATACCAGCATCTCTTTGAGGTTTTCATTGGTGGCAAGCACCGATTCTTCCCAAAATCTGCTGAGTTCGGCAAGATCATCATCTGCCGCAAGTATGCGGTCGCGCGCGCCATCATCGCCGTCTATCAGTTTTGACCCTGTGTAGTCTGTGGCTTTGGCTACCTCTTCATACACATCGTCTTGAAATATTTGTATTGTAATCGTTTCCATTATAATTCAATGATTGAAAAGGTCAGACTGACCCCTATAAATGGTTCAAAGCCGTGTGGAGTATAGCCAAAACCGACAGTCGGTCCTATATGCCATCTCTTGGGTGGCTTCTTAATTGTCACTATCTCGCGCCGAGGATATACGAAAAGGCTGTCAAGGCTCGGATACATACCGCTGACGTATGCCTTGTAGTCCTCTCCTTCATAGACGTTCTGCGTGATTGGCAGCTGTAATGTCAGGCTGTCGGGGGCTGTCGCGTCAACGTCTGCGCTTGCCAGTTCTGCGGTGTCCGCTCTTATGTCGGGCAGGCTGTCAACGCCTCGGTTGATATAGGTCGTGGGGATTTTCACCTGCTTGTAGCCAATCTGCTGTGAGTGGACCGGTGCAGGCTCAATGTAAGGAATGGTGTCATAGATTGTGACGGTGTCCATCACACATTCCCCTCGGCCTGGGATATCACCCGGAGGTGATTGGCACTTGTGGAGATACGCGCCTACCGATATGCAAATGGCAAGTATAAACACTATGGCAAGTATGTTCTTGACCTTGCGTATCACTTTGCGTATTGTGTCGCCTCTCATTTCGTGTATCATTTTGTGTATCTTTTGATGTAATTGATGATTCCGTTGGCGTGTAGTTCCACTATCGCTTTAGTGCCTTCTTCCGAGAGTAGGAAATCGCAGTCAGCCCTGTTATCTTGGAAGAGCGACTCTGTCAGTACGGCAGGACATTTCGTGTGAACGAGGATATAGAAGCGTGCCTCATAGTCGGGGTCGCCGTCACTCCAGTCTGCTCTCATAGGTTTCTGCTTGCTGTCGTATGCACCCTGCGCCTGCAAAATGGCGAAACGCTCTTTGTAGTCTTTGAGGCGTTCATCGGCTGCGTTCCATATCTCGGTGGCGAGGTCGTCTGCTTTTGTCTTGCCGGGAGAGGTATAGACGCACCAGCCTCCTGCACTCTTCCATTGTCCGTCCGCTCCTGCGGCGTTGCAGTGGATTGAGACAAGCAGAACATTCTCTTTGCCGTATTTATCGCAGTAGGCATTTGCTCTGAAGCACCTTTCAGGCAGGCTGATGTCCTTGTCCTCTTCAACGAGAAGCCGGGCATCCACCATTCGCAAGTTCAACTCCAGTTCCAGTTTGCGTGCTATCTCCCGGCTTTTGAGATACTCTTTTAGTTTTTGGTCGGGGCTACATTTGCCGGGGGTGTCGCTCCCGTGTCCGTTGTCAATAAGAACTATCATATTTCAGTTAGTGATGATTTGATGTGTCTGATATTGTTGTAAACTGCTCCAGTATCTTCTGAGCGTCCTTTTCATGCGCACATTCTACGATACGCTTGATGATGTCAGGCAATTCGGCCATGTGGCTCTTACGCCGGGTGGCGTGTTCAAACATACTCTTTGCCTCTACTACAATCAGTCCGACACCAAACAGCACAACTACAAACGGCATGAAGTAGAAACTGAAGAACACACCGATACAGTCCACAAGAAAGCCTATTAAGATGAATCGCCAATATTCGCACATTTTGGCGATAGTCACTCTCAATTTGTGGGAGTGTACCCGCTGATTGGTTTTCTTCGCCGTGTGTACTCCATCCCAAAGGTCAAGCATAATGGCAACAATTACCAGTATGCACACGGCGAGGAATATGCCGAGGAACAGATAGAATTTGTCAAGTGATAAGATTGATTCCATGATGTGTAATTTTGGGTTTGGCGCAAAGTTACCCATATACAATCCCTGCCACTCTTTAACTTTTGTGATATGATACAAGTACGGCGCAGGAAGCAATCCTGCGCCGTCCACTCATTAACAAGATGAAAGTATCAAAATAAGCGATGTGTATAGGTTGTATAGCAGTCCGACCTCAAGCCAAAACACAAAGCGTCTGCGGTCAAACAGTAGTCCTGCCAATATTGCTGTGATTGCTATGTATGGCACTCCGCTTGTCAGTATGAGCCATGCAAATGCCGACACACCCAGTATTATGGCGGCTCCGCTGTGTACCATGTTTGTCAGTTCCTCGCGGAATGCAGGAGCGGCCGCCACAAACAATATGGAAACGACAATAAAGAAAGCAACAAACTGATAGCTGTCGGGGGTTATGTTCATGAGAGGTACAAGAGCCAATGCCCCTGCTGTGGCTGTGCTGGTCGGGAAGAGCCATTTCGCCTCAGTATGGTAGTAGGTCTCGCTGATCGAACTTGGCAAGCCGACATTGAGAATGTACGCCGTGAGGTACAACGTCATTATGGCGCACGATAACGTCACGCATATAAAGTCTGCAATCATCATAGCGCGTCAGTAAATTTATTCCAGTCTATTTCCGCTTTGGCTTGCCACGCCTGCGCATAGCATTCCTGCGAGAACAACAGAAGAGCGTCCGTGAAACTCTCAAATTCTTCTGCGTCCTTGAACTCATAGAAAGCAGGACTACCGTCCGGGTAATCGCCCAGTTTGAATTGCAGAGGAAACATCGCAGCTCCAAGCCTCGGTATCTTTACCGATAGCCCGGTTATGTTGCGCTCCGCTTCCTCATCGTAGCGGACCGGTACGCCCTGCCATGAGAACCCGTTGCGCTTGCGCTCGTCAGCGTCCGCAGACAACTGCGCGTTGATGACTGCCTTTATCTCGTCAAGTGTGGGGCGGTGCTTGAACGTATGGCGATATTCGTATGTGCCTCCGTCCGTTGTCTCATAAAGTCCAAAGAAAAGCACCCATGTATCGCGTCCTATACGTTGCAGTCCGTCCTGCCGTATGGTTGTGCCATAAATCTTTTCCATATCAATATCAGATTTTTGGCACAAAGATAAGGGCCTGCTCCGCGCAGACCCTTTTAAGTTTAGTGACGTATCACCGAAAAGACATCAGGTAAACGAGAACTTTTGCTTGTTGCCGTCAAAGATTTCGCTAACGATGGTGGTCTCAAAGGGAAAGCCGTCCTCGATGTCCGAGATTTGGTCAAGGATATTCTTCATCTCTTCGCTCGCGGTGAAGAACTTGCCCCACTCGCCGGTAGCCTTGTCTTTGAAAGAAACAAGGTATCGGTCATCGCCCTGTGATGTGTTCATGCCTACCTCATAATCGTGTATCTCTAACGCTTTGTTTTGGATTGCGCCCAAGCGCATCACCTTTCCGGGAAAGCGTTTTTTCCCGTCTGCAGGAGTGTAGGTCACTCCCAGTTCAGAAAACTTTTTCATACGTTTACCTGTGATTAAGTGAAAAATATACTTACAATCTGCATGGCAAGCCATGCCTTTGAATGAGCCGATGATTTCTTGTCTGCGTTTTCGAGACTTTATCTTTGCCAGTTTACGGGCCGCGTTCTGCTTTGTGCGTCTGCGTATCCGGGCATAGTCTCCGAAATTCACATAGCCGAGTGCGTCCATGCCTGCCGATATGGGCGCAATCCTTTCACTGGACTTTATTGTCAGTCCAAGTTTGGCACTCTCTTCATGTAAGCACTCCCTTAATCTCCATAACTCCTTTTTACTTTCTGCCAGTATAAACGTATCGTCACAAAATCTGAAATAGTAAGCTGCACCGTGTTTCTCTATCATGGCGTGGTCGAGGTCGTTGAGATACAAGTTGCCGAAAAACTGCGATGAGCGTAGCCCTTTGCTGATTCCGACATCGCCGTCGGGGTGCAGGGCTTTCACAAAATTATGCAGTATTGGTAACAGCACTGGGTCTGATATGTACCGTTCTATCACGGTAATCATCCTATCATGGATGATGTTGTCATAGTAGCCTTGATAATCTGTCTGATAGTAGTATTTTAGATTAGGGTTAGCCTTTATCGCATCTTGTATCTCATGGAACAGACCATGTGGCCCGCGTCCTTTTATAGAGGCGGCAGTGCTTTTTATCAATACTGGAGCAAGACGTTTCTCAATAACCTCCATTATGCTATTGCTTCCCATGCGTTCTACAACAATTGGAGCTTGGACTATCCTCATTTTCGGACCGTCTTTGGTCGCAAACGATGTCAGTTTGCTTATGCGGAAATCTCCGCTCTCGATTGACTGTTTGAGATACGCCACGATGGCTTCCTTTTGCCTTATATAACGTGCTTGCCTGCGTGTGTACTCGTTGCCGTCTATCACAACACAATCTTTCTTCTCGGCATCGGTGGCCGATTGACGCAGGTTTTTTATCACGCGGTTGAACGAAGATATGATATTGTCTTCGGCTATTATCTCTGGGATAAGGTTGCATAAAGGATAGTTGACCGAGGGGCAATCCTCGGTCAACTCCATGAATGTTGCTATGTCAGTGACCGCCTTCCGGTCCTGTGGAGAGAGGCATTGCCCCTCTCCACGTTTGGTTATAATGTTCTTCCGGCTTTCCATATTGTTATGCTGTTGCCGAGGCGCAAACCCCTCGGAGAAATGCCTTGCCTGTCTCGCAGGCGTGCAGGGTCGTCCGATTGTTCTAACCATTCAGAATTTGAGCCGACCACCGTAGTTCGTGTTCGAGTTCGATGAAGCGTTGTTCGCGTTCGCATAAGCGAGGCCGCTGTTCGCATTCGAATTGTTGCCCGACCGCAAAACCACACGGCGCGCGAGGTTATCTGCCTTTCAAGGTGCAAAGTTACGAAAAATTCTCCGAACTCGACTCGCTTACGCGAGAAAAGGGAGAGGGAGCAACCTCCCGATGGTCGGTTCTCCCTCTGCGCTTTTCGTGATTCGTGTCCGCTTACGCTATCCGACTATGACGAATTTTCCGCGGAAGGCGAGCCGACCACCGTAGTACGAGCTCGAGTTCGAAGAAGCGCTGACCGCGTTCGCAAAAGCGAGGCCGCTGTACGCATTCGAATAGTTGCCCGACCGCAAAACCACACGGCCGCGTGAGCCGGGTAGCCAGTGTCCTGCCGCATAGTGGGTCGTATATTTGCTTGTGTCGGTCTGATGAACCTTACTTGCAAGAATGTCACATTTCGCGCCATGAACAACACGCACAACGCAATGACCGCTGCCAGTTACGGTCTGCACAACTCGTTCCGTTTTTGTCACGGGGTCATAGATGTGCGCCTTATAGTCAATCGGGTCGTTGTTATTATTGTCAAGACAGCGGTTCTTATAGAACTCAGCATAGCTTGTCACGTTGCAGGCGATGTAATCCATCCATTCAGAATCACAGCCGACATAGTGTTTAAGACCAAGTATGGAGTTCATGGCATTACCTACATACACAGTATCCGCCATGCCTATGCTGTCTCGAATATTTAGGGTTGCGTCATGTGCGCCGTTACCCACAACTGCTTGCTCATTTGTCGTTCCGGCCAAAGCCCACCAAAGATTGCTGATTTCCTTATGCTGCTCATAGTCCTGCAACTGGTAGCCGGGGCCACGTCTGCGAGTGCTGTTTTGGAAATCCTTTGCTGTGTAGTTGATTGTTCCGACTGGCGTTTCGGTCGGATTGCCATCCGAATCATACGCCCACTCTGATGACGTTGAAGATGTGCCGTTGCCTTTCTTGGAACGAACTGCACCCGAAAGACTGCGAGACATCTTCAGTCCGTCAATTGTTATCGGATATGTACCGACAAGGCTGTCGTTTTCGCCTACGGTGTGTTCCGTCCATTCGGGTTCGATCGCTTCAATATGTGCGCTGTCAACTGCCAGGCACATTATGTCACCGATATCGCGGTATGAAGTAAAGTACATCCACTTCGCTCCGCTCGGCACATCGCAGAAGATATAGTTGCCGATCGAGAAATCAAAGTAGGTATGGCTTACCTGCATGATGAATGAACCTACAATCCGTCCGTCTGCGTCAGTGAACACAGCACCGAGGCGTGCGTGGTTCAGTCCGGGCCAGCGTACCTGCTTCATACCCTCAACGTCCATGCGATAGGCATTGGTGTTGGAAGCAGTGGCGATAATGCTGTCATCTATCATTTCACCTGCTTGTGCTTCATCTGCATATACGCCTGTGTTCTCTGCATAGAGCAGTTCCGATAACATTGCTTTCAAGCTCTTGTTTACTGTTGATAGCGGTTCGCCATCAGTGGTAGAATACAAGATGTATTTCTTTTGGTTCTTGTAGTCGTTCACACCCTTATACCAGTGGTGTGGGAGATGGTGGAAGATGTCAAAACCCTCTCCGGCTTGGTCGGCGTTGTCGAAACTCTCACCCGAATTGAGATATCCGAAATCCGTGTCGCTCAACTGAACGCCTTCCATTTGGTTGAGTTTGGGGTTGAATGTACACTTATAGGCGTGCGTACCCTGCTTGATTTTTAGGGTGTGACCGCTTGGAACAAACGCTTTGTTATACTCCGCGCCTGTCTCGTTTTCTGGGTTGCTGTATCTCTCGCAGAAATCTCCGCTGATAATGTCATCAATCTTCAGCATGGAGAACTGGGAGTTGATGAGCGTGAGTTCGGGGAAATAGCGGTCAAGGGTAGTAAGACCTGCATTGCCGTCCACATCTTCATCTTCTATCAGTTCCGACAGTATCCAGCGGCCTGTGATACCCGAACACTGACCGCTCTCTTCGTATGCCTTGCCGGTTGCGTCAAGACCTATGGCTCCGGTCCTGCGCAACTGACGCAGTACCGACACGCTTGCCGTCATGTTGATGTCGGGAATACGCACCTCGCGGATTGCTCCTGCCTGCGCTATGTTCATTACAAGACCCTCTACGTCCACGAAGTCGCACCCCTCCACCCATAGGCGGTTGATGCCATTGACGCTTTCAAGAGTTAGACCGCCGGGATATGTGAGCCTCGGCAGGTTCACAAGCTCCAGTTTCGTGACGCTTGCAGGAAGTGTCAGCGTTTCAATAGGCGCGGTCTGCGCGAGGTCGCAGTTTGTCAGAGGCGTGTTGTTGGCTATGATTGCCTCGATACGCGGACAGCCTTTTGCGTCCACGCTCGTTGCCGTTGTGTTGCTCACGTCAAGTCGGCGCAGGAACGGCATATCTCCGAGCGTCAAGTTGCCAAGTGAATTGAAACCGTTGAGCGCAGTATTCGCGGTGTGCTTCTCTCCACCCAATATGATTTCTTCGGCAAGCTGCATCTTGCTCAAATCATCAAAGTGGAATGCAAGCGACATTTCCGAAAGGTCAATCATGCTCATGCGCCCAGTCTGATAGATGTAGAGCAACGCGCCTGCGTCATGAGCAAAAAGCGTGAACGCGTGGGTCTGTCCTGCTTCCAAAAAGACGGATTCCGACAACTGACCGCTTGCGTCATTACCGATTCCGAAATATCCCGGAGCTGCTGCGGTGATGTAGATTTTAGAATCGGCTTTGATGGCAGACACACGTCCGCTCAATGGATTGGTAAAGAAGTCGCCTGTCTGATAATAGCCGTCACGGATTGCCCATCGTTGCTCTATGAAGCGAGGTAAGGAGGTCAATCCCAGGCCGTGCAGTGCATAGAAATACGGCTGATTGGCTATCCCGGTATTATCTATGTACTTACGCTCCCCGTCATAGGAAGAGATGACTTTCGGCCAGAACATCAGTCGCTTCTCCACAAAGAAATATAACGCGCCGTCAGGCGAGAACGGAACGATTGTCTTGCCGTCAATCTGCGCAGTCTGATTTCGCATTCGGTTTACAACACTCTTCAGTGATATGGTGGTCGTGCCGAGGTCGTTGCTGTTCCAGCACTCCTGCTGACGGTCCATGTTGTTGAAGAGTACCGAGCCGTAACCCATGTAGGGATTGGTATAACCGGTAGTTTCATCAGTCATCTTGTTGGGGTCTACCTCCGCGTCTATGTCTCGGCCGCCGTCATTGTCTGCGCCGTTGCAGGTGTCACAGTCATATACCTTGTTAAGATACATTCGGGTTGGCTCCATATTTCGGTAGCCGGAGTAAACGCCGTTCTCTACCGAACAGCCGTCCTCCAAGAAGAACATAGGCTGCATATTCTTGGCTCGTTGGTCAACAGCCGCGAGATAGTCAGTAAAGGCGGTGTATGCCATTGCGCTCTCAAGCGACATATAGCGGTAGGCGTTCTCTCTCCATATCTTCTCCCACCCGGTGACTTTGGAGTAGTCGCAGGAGTTGAAGAAACGAAGCATATTGAAGAGGTCGTAGGGTACTTTCTTGCCGAGTGCCAAATCCTCTTGGAGTTGGTCATCGTCAATCATGCACTCAAAGTAGTAAGTCCATGCAGGATATTCCGTAGCCGCAAGTCCGAGTTTGCGAACCCATGATGAAATCTGTGTTGACGGCTTCATCATGTCTTCAATAGTCGCTACACCCTGCCACCAGTCCATACCTGCATATTGCAGTAGTTCGTAACCACTCACCGGGTTAAGCACATCGCCGGTCACAACCCACTTGCCGTCAACCTGCTTCATTGAGCCAGTCGAACGTGTCCATGCGCCGTTCTTGTAGCGGTAGATAGCATAGTCGCGTCCGCAATACTGTGATATGAGATACACATTCTTTTGGGCGGCCTCTGTATTTGTTTCGGGGTCTGCCTTGAAACGAGCTTCGGTTTGCGCGAGGGTTTCATCGGGTGTGCCGAAGTATTCCACAAAGTCTCCGTAGTTGAGACAGCCTTTGTTATAGCCGGGTGTATCCTTGAAGCCGAGGGCGGTCTGCTCTCCCTTGTCCTCTTTCCAGTTGCCCTTGGCATGAAACCATGCGTCCTGCAAGGTGTCGGTCGTGGCGCGGAAGCAGGCTATCGGGTGGTTCTTTGTGGAATGGTCCATCTGACGACCCGTGATAACGTCTCCGTTGGAAAGAATCTGACGCCCGTCAAAGGCTCTTTGCGCCGGGGTCATGTATGACGAGCCGAGAGAGCGGAATGTGGCGTTCATCATATCGCACACGCCGCAGTCGTTGGCATTGGAACTGTCGGAATAATCGACTTTGACAGTAACCACGTCAATAAAGTTACCAGTCTCAGCGCAAAACACCTTTCGGTCAGCAGCAGCCTTGATTGCGTTGCGTCCAAGTTCGGTGCTGTCATCGGGATTGAGCAGGGTGACGGTCGCTTTAAGTCCTGTGGTCTTGTTCTTCTTGTTGAAGTTGAAGCGGTCGTTCTTAATGGGTCGCTGTGCCGAAGTCGTTCCCTGCCTGCGCCAAAGCACATTCACAGCCTTGAAGTTTACTTCCGGATGCTGTGGGTTGAAGTAGTACAGCGTGCAGGCAAACTGGTCGCTTGTTGATGTACCGCCGTTCAGAGCATAGTCGAAATTATTGAATGTGGTCTGGTCGGCGACAATCACATAGTAAGGTATACCTTTGGCCGCCATAAGGCTCATGGACGGCTTGCCTGTCGTATCCAGTACATTCTCTTTGTCATACTCCGCAATCATGGCGCGGACATCGCTCAACTTGCAAAGGTAGTTGCGGAATGCCTGCAACCATTCCATATAGGAGTTGTAGGCCATGATGTAGTTGAGGTTGAAATCGCCGTTCTCGGAGTTGAACGTGATTGTCCTGTTCTGACGCAGTGCGCTCGTTCCCGGCTGATAGCCGATAGAAGCACACTCCTCGCCATTCACATAGAGTTTGACAAATGAGTAATTTGTTCCGCTCGATGCGTCTGAGGCTTTGTAGGTGACATACTTGCTGCCCGGCTCAACAACAATGGCAACTGTTACTTTCTCTCCGCACTTGAACCCTACGCGCTGACGCTTCGGAGTTCCGTTGAGGACCGTAAGCACTACCTCGTTGCCTCGGATATAGAAGCCGACACCTGCGGCTGGGTCGTAGCACTCGCAGAGCATGGCATCCTTGTCCTTGATGCTCTTGGTTGAGAAAGCCAACTGGATTGCGGCTCCGCTCGTTTCAAGGTCAGATGATGAGAACGGAGCATAAGGTATCTCCGCTTTTACATTCTCGGCGATACGCAGAACATTCTCTCCCAGTACCGACACAAAGCCGTTGGAGTTCCAGTTGCTGCCGCTTACGTTCATGGAGTAGCCGTTGTCCTCAATGGGGTGGTCGGTCTCGCTGTTGTTTCGGGTGGAGAAGTCAAAGGCGAACAATGCACCCTCTTTGACCTCAGCGTCTATTGCTGACCCCTCAACGGTCAGTGTGACGGTCGAGGACTTTGATGTTCCGCTCTGTGCGTACACGTCAAAACTCTTGCTTCCGTCCGAGGCATAACCTTGAATCTGCTTCGTTACATTTAGCGTCTGACTGGTTTCGCAGTTGGCGGTAGTGGCTATATGTCCGTCAATCATTACCTCAATGGCTGTGCGTGTTTTGCCCGGAGTGTAAGCTGCGACATCAAGCGCGATGGAATCATACAAGCGCACTTTACCCTCGTTGCGGTCATCGTATCGCATGACTACAATCGGCGTGCTGTTGTTTGCGTCAACGCACATCACGGCTGTGTAGATTGTATTGCCTGTCACACCCGAAGCAATGTCTTTGCCTTGAATGCGCAGGGGGTATGCGCCGTGCGTCAGTTGTTCGGAATTGCCGAACACGTTGTTGGGGTTGATGCTTATGTTGTGACTGTACTGGTCGGTAACGGTCGCTGTGCCGAGGGTACGCCATTCCCCATTGTAGAACATTTCGGTGGTTACGAGAATGCCCTGTTTGGTGCTGACGTTGTTTTCAAACTTATACATCGGCAGGCTCTTCTCGCGTCCTCCTGCTTCAAGAGCGGTGGCGGCTGAGTAGTTAAGTGCCTGCACACAGGTACACGTCACGTCAACGGCGGTAACGCTGATTACACGAGTGCGCTCGTTGCCGTCCGCGTCAGTGGCTTTGATTTTGTAGTCCTTGCTCGATGCCCCGGTTATGAACTCGGTAAAGTCAAATTCAAATTTGAGGTCATTGGCTGATGTTGAGGACGGCTGATTGACAACCTCACTCCACAACTCTATATTGGTGGTCGGGTCGATGATACTCAGTGAGCGGATTGTTCCCAGTACCTCATCTTCGCCGTCATAACTTACGCTCTTGATAGCGGCCGACAAAACGATTTTACCACCATACGCGCCCCATACGGCAGAGTCGCAGTAGATGGTGAGTGTGCTTCCGCTCTGACCGCCACTGCCGTTGCTCTTGGGTATCTTCACGGAATCGCCGAGAGGTTCGCCTGCTTTGGTTACGGCTTGTATGATATAATCCGATGGGTCGGGTTCTATCTGCAAGCCTCCGAATGAGCGTTGTTCCATATCGTACGCGCCGCCGGTTGACAATGCTTTAGTGCCGTTTACCTCTGGCTCGTTGCCGAGTTCAAAAGTAGAGCCACCGCCACCGCCGAAGTCTGGCCATAGGTCATCGCCGTTTGTCGCGGATATATCCTGCACCTGCCCACGGAACTGCTTTGTCTCCCATGCATGGGGCGTTTTGGAAGAATCCCTGCGGTAGGTTATGACAAGTCCGGATTTGAGATAGTTTACCCCGGTGGTGTCGCGCAGGTCAATGAGTGCCTGTATGGCAAGCGACATGGTGTAGTCTTTATCTTCGCACACCTCATTGACATTCACGATGGCTTCTGCGCCTGCGCTCATGCCTGCGAGATCGAGCCAGTTTTCACTGCTCAAAACATCTTCCTTTTCAAGTGTCGCGCCGACATACTGGTATATCTTCCACGCACCGTGAGCAACGGCAAAGGTAATCTGCAAGCCGAAACCTGCCTTTCCCTGCTCATAGACTATCGCTGGAGCATAATACTTGGTGTCGGTCGGGTCGTTCAATTGATAGAACAACTTGTCGGGGTCGCTTGTGGGTATTTCCGATGTGAGGTTGAACGTATTGCCGACTGAAGCCCCTCCGACCATTGTCAGTTTATCGTTGATAATGCGGTATAGTCCGTCTGCCATACGATATAGACAGCCGGAATTATACGTCATGTCAGAGTTATATTCTTCTTCAGGGAGGTCATAAAAATTGGTGTTGCCAAAACTGCGGAAATACCAACCGCCCTCTTCATTCGGACAAAGCCATACACCACTTTTAGGTGTAGTGCCGGTTCCATCCCATTGACCGTCACAAAGCAGAATCCCTAAGTTGCGCAATCGGTTGGCTGTGTCGTACAGTCGGTTATCGGTGTTTTTTAGATTTTCCTGCAACTGCGCTCCTTCATCGCCGGGGAACGCCGTGTTTGCTGTACGACCCAGTGCAAGGTCATTACCAATGATGACAAGTTGTGTGCCACTCCACCGATAGGTTTTATTATCCGAGGTAGAAATATATACCTTGCCACCTTCGGGGATTCTACCTTTTGCGTCATCTTCACCAAAGGAGCCACCGTCAAGCCAGTTGTTATAGTAGGTGAATTTTGATGTGATGAGTGAGGCTGTTCCGTCCGTAAGTTCCCAGTAATCCACAACGTTCAATAGAGGCAACGCCTCAACGCTCTCTGCGGTGGCGGTGACAGGAGTGTTGAGTGTCTTTATCGGGCGCAATATCTGCTCTCCCCATTGTGTACGCTGCTCATCGGATATGCTGATATTCGACACAGCAAGGACAAATCGGTTGCGGTCGCTGTCATAAACCACCATACAACCGGCATCAGTTGATTTTTTGTTCGCTGATTGTGTAAGCAGTGTTATGTTGGAGACTATGGCATTGAATTCTACGACATCATCAACGAAGCCGGGAAGTTGCGCCGACGGAACTTTGCCGTTTGCGTCAAGAGAGGCCAGGCCGTTAGCCTTGCCCTTGCTGTTGTTGATGCTCTGAATGCTTGCCTCAGCATTGGTCACGCGAGTTTTCAGGCCGGACACATCGGTCGTGAGCGTATTGACCGAACTGCCGATAGTGTCTATCTGAGTGCGGATTTGGTCAATGCTCTGCTTGTTGGCTGAAACATCGGTAGCCAGAGCTTTCAATTCAGCGTCAAGTGCCGCAACGGTTTCATTGTATTGTTGGCTGTCAATGGTCGGGTTGCCTGCGCTTTCCCCGGTTGCCACCCACGCACCGCCGTCAGCGATGTACAAGGGGGCCGGGAGAGTGTTGCCGACTAATGCCCACCAACCATCATGCGGTAGCGGATATGCCTCACGGAGTTTTGTCACGTCAAGGAAGATTCCCTTGTTGGGGCCTTTGATGTTTCGTGCATCAAGCCAACCCTCAATTTTGAGATTCTTCTTAACGGTCGCATTGCCCTGTATGGTCGCATTACCGCCTGTGGTGACGTGTCTGCTAATCGCAACGTCACCCTCAATTTCGGTTGTCTTTATCTGACTCATACTAAAAGTTGTTTGCTAAGGTCTGACATCATTGAGGATAGGTCGCCTTGACCGATAGTGGCAAGCACAAGCGAGGCGGCTTGATAGACCACGGACATATAGCAACGCTCCGGGATTTCAATACCGCCATCACAATCCACCCTCGGCAGGGGGATATAGACGGCTTGCTCTACTGTTGCGGTCGCGTCCTTGCAGGAGAATAGCTCCAGCGCACGACCCTCGGCACGGCTGACAATTGCCACTACTGGTTTCTGCGGATTGCCTCGCAGTCCTTTGTAGCGTGAGAATTGCAGTTGATACTGAGGGTCGGCGGCTGTGATTGGCTCATATACAGGTCGCTCCCAATCGCTCATTTTGAAGATTAAGAGGCGCATGAAATCTTCGGGCAGGAGTGTCCAACCCGAACCTTTGCTACGCCAAAAGATTGCATCGCCGAATGGCTGACCGCCGTCAAGCAGGTGCGTGGGTGCTTCGGTCACCACACGGCGCACAGCCTCGACAATCTTGGAGCGGACAATGTCGTTCAACGATAGGGTGTCAATATCCTCATCGGCTATCAGTTGTTCGCTCGTTTTGTTCTCATCTATGGCGATACGCACGTCACGCGCTATATGCAGGATTTTGTACACCATATCGCCGGACGTTTATACGAAGATGATGTCAACGCCGCGTGCCTTGCCTGCGGCTACTATATCCTCGCGGTTGCGGAGTTTGGAACGTACAAATCCGAAAGTCTGCTCAAGGTAGTCCTTTGCGTCATCGTTGCAGGAGAACTCTACCTGCGTTGTCACAGGAACAGTCTCGGCGTTGTCCTCAGCCTCGGCTTCATTGTCGGCCTGCGCCTCGGTGGCGTTCTCGTCCTCTTTAACTGGAGCGTCCACGCTCTCGGTAGAGATAGGAGCAGGGGCCGGAATGGGAAGCGCAACTTTTGGAACGTTGCACTCGATTTCTACAACACCATTAAGTTTTACACGTCTAACGACTTTTATTTTGCCGTTATGAAATTCAGGACTATTCTCAATAGCAAACTGAATAACGGGGTTCTCAGTAGTGAATGTGGCAGGTGTTACACCTTGTGTTGTTATGCTGCCTCCTGTGAATGCAACTTTAACAGTGGCTTTACCCATACGCAGACGTGCGTGCCACTCTATGAGATTGTAAACGCCGTAGGTTGTTTTAGTCTTTTTCGTATTCATAATTGAGAGTTATTAGAAAGAGGGAAGTGGATGTGCGGGCTGCACTCCGCTTCCCTCCGTTTTAGGAATTTCGGTTGTGTAGTATTTTAGTTAGCTAAAATTTCACCCGTGTACTCTTTCCACGACTTTGAAGTGCTGTCATATTGCCACATTGTGCCACTGACAGCCTTGGCATTAATTCCGGGACAATCGCTGACGAGTACATAGACCTTACCCTCAATCGGGCTTTCAGGAGCCTCCTCACTGCCCCAAAGGGCGTAAGTCGTTGCACCTTCTGCCGAGCACTCGCCCTCGCCGTCAATCCAGATATGGCAAGAGCCTTTGAGAGCAAGAGCATCCCATACGATTGTATGCTCACGGCTTGCCTCATGTCCGTCCACTCGTTCACTGTCTTTGTGCTCAGAAGAGTAAACGTAATGAACAAGGCGATCATAAGCGATGACAGCTGCGCTATTACTCCAACCGAGGTAGTCAAGAGTCGGCTCGCGTTTGAACTCGAACTCGCCGAATACGGTATGAATGGCTGTTACCTGCCAACCGAGTTTGTTAGTCTTTACCGAAATCTGTACTTCGGGGTGTTTTGAAAAGTCGATGCACTGAACGCTCTCAAGGAAGTTTTTACCACAGAGCATCACCACAGACTTTGGCACATCTTCTCCGGTAAAAATCATCTTGGCAAGGCTGATGAACTCCTCAAACGTCCACTTGCCTTTGTGGTCAAGGTGACGTTTAATCTGCCAGCGGACCCCCTCGGTTGTATAGACTGTCTGCTGGCCAAGCTCGGTATCAACCGTGAACTTGCTTGCGCGACTGGCCCATAGGGTGCGGTTACCCTTTGTTTTGAAGTTGCGAATCTGAGCCTCTGCGATGAGAGCCTTACTGAACGGAATACGTTTGGCAACACTCTCAAAGTAGTCCGATGTTATGCTGTTCATTCCACGCTTCTGAGCATAAATAAGCGATGGAGAAGGCACAACGAAATCGGGAAGAACTTCTTTCTGAGTCTCGAACATAGCGTTAGCGAGAATAACAAGCGTTGTACCTGCCGGAATTTCGGGAACAAGACAAGAATCATCGGTTGCTTCGTTCTTGGGACCGTTGACGGCGATAGCGATAGGATTACCTGAAACCTTGTCGCGGTCGGTTATGAAAAGCATGAGGTCTTTGCCCGGAGTCTTGGTTTTGCCGTCCGAAGCATAACCGTCAACTCCTTTGACGAGAATTGTGCCATAAGGCTGAAGTAACTTCTTGTCTGCATTGTCAAGAGGGAGAACAGCAACATTTCCTGTTCCATCACCAACGGTTGCGTTGGTAACTACGCTCGGACGCGCTTGGTCAATTGCGAAATGTTGAATTTCGGGTGAATTGACCGGAACTTTCTTAGCATTGAGCATAAGCTGCATGAGAGGCGTATCATCGCTTTCAAACTTGAAAAGTTCTTTGTCAATGTCAACTTCTATAAAATTGCCTGCTCCGACACCGCCAGTAGCGGTCGCGGCCGCGCTGACGGTCGTTGCCTCGCCTGCAACCTGCGTAGGTAAGCCGGCGTGACCGGGGGAAGTGGTGGCAGGCGTTCCGCCTGTTACCACAGCATTCTGAGTGCTGATTTCTTCTGCCATGTCTTTTGAAATTAAATGATTATTTATTTGATGTGGATATTATGTTACCTGCTTTTAGCCCGCCAGTAGCATTGGATACTGCACTGACAGTTGTCACCATACCCATGCACTGGCTTTCAAGTCCGACACTACCTTTTGATGGTTTTTCGGGCTTAGTTTTCACTACTCGTACTCGTTGATGCATTTTACTGAGCCTCTGCTGCGAGGTCGAATATTGATTGATTCTTTTGAGGTGAACTTGAATGCCCCTGTCCGTTCTTGCCTCCGAGGGGTGCTGTGCCATCGCCTTTATTGCTCTTTCGCAGTTTCTCGGTTATCTTGGCGTTGCGTCCTGCCACTTCGCCCTCTTCCCCGGCGGCCGCCACATCTGCGTCATAGTTGAGTGCCTTGCAGGCCATGTTGAGAGTTTCGGTACTGAATTTGCCCATAACACCGTCACGGACTACGCCGAGCAGAAAATCTACAACTTGGTCGATCTGCTCATCGCTCATGCCTCGCTCGGCCTGGAACTGACGAAGAGTATCAAGCGTATTGTCCATGTTCTTCTCATACTCTTCATCAAGTTTCTTAGAGTTGGCTATGCGCTCAACATACTCCTTGTTTGCTTCGGCTATCCTATCCTGCATTTCGGGGTCGTCAAGAACGTCCTTGATTTCTACGCCGAAGTTGCGGACAAGACCGAGGACGGGGTCGTTGCCGTTGTGCATATCGGTTAGGAACTGCGCACTGCGAGGGTCGGCCGCAAACATATCTGATAGCGATTTCTCCCTGCCTCTTAATCCCTCCAGTTCTGCCTCGTAAGTATCGTAATCATCGGAAATCTGTCCATAGATTTCCTCATCGTCTTCGAATTTCTTATCGGGGTATTTACTACGCAGGCGGTCAAGATGTTGGTCGCGTCTGCTCTTAACTTCGTTATTATCAGCCATTACTTTGAAAATCTTATGGTTGTGTCAATCTTATGCGCAAAAGTAAGGTTATAAATTCGTGGGCGACTTTTAAGTTTTGTGACGTGAATTGGGTAACTTTGCAAGTACCTTTCAATCAATATCGCAATGGAATAGATGGCAAAACATTTCGGCTCAATAATGGATTTTACACGAGAGCGCAACGATGACCTTATGCGTGCGTATCGTGAGCAGCTTACATTGGCTAACTACATTATCATGCCCGAAATTTTTGAAAAAGTGGCTGAATCTCCGGCCAAACGCTTTTGGGTTTCCGAAGAACGTGCCGCCGTTGAGGTATCGCGTATGTTGGTTGGAAAGCCATTCTCACGTATGCGCCCGAATAAACGTGAGATGTTTGAAGAGATATTTCGCAGATATATTGCTCTACGCGACTTACACCCGGATAAATCACTTTTTGTTTTGGTGTCTGATATTGTTCGTCAGCCTGCACCGAAATTTTATCTCACACCTCGTACTGTTGGAGAATTTATATATCGTATTAAGAATGGTTGGTATGACAAGCAGTTTGACCGATATAGACAAAATATTGACGGAGAACGACCGCAGGAATGAGGTGATGTATGCGCCGTTCAACCCGATAACCGGGGAAGGGTCTATTGGTGAGAGGGTGAAGGTCTATATCTCTGATTTCGCTATACCGGTCCAGTGGCTGCCTGTTGAAATGATGGCAGTCCCTTTTGTCGGCAAACTTGTCAAGGCTGGCTCTATTGATAAATTCCTTTCCGATGTCATGCACGTTGAGCCTAACGACATCGACCATGACAAGGTTGCAGAAAAATTTATCCGCTTACGCTATCGTCATGACTTTCCGTTTTGGGCAGCTACACTTGTGTGGATACACAACAAGGACGCAGGCGCGGACGTGCTTTTTCGCCTGCGCTATCCGCAACGCATACTGGTGTCGCGTTTTGAAGAAAAGCGCAAAGCGGGCCTGCCTATACGCCTTATCCTGCTGAAAGCACGCCAATGGGGCGGTTCCACTACGACCCAGTTGTATATGGCTTGGTTGCAGTTCTTTCACAAACGTGGTCTTAATTCCCTTATCATTGCTCATCAAGGAACGGCTTCCGATGAAATCAAGGATATGTTTGACACGATGATTAAGGAATATCCTATTGAATTGCTCTATGATATGGGAGAAACCTACAATGAGAATGAGCCTAAAATGGTCGGGGTCGGTAAATCCGGCTCCACATCGCGCGTGCCTCAACGTAACTGCAAGATTAAAATTGGTACGGCAGAGCGTCCTGACGGTTGTCGTGGAGGTGCGTACTCTCTTGTTCACCTTTCTGAGGTCGGTATATGGAAAAAGACTGACGGCAAGTCGCCCGAAGACATTGTGCGTTCTGCGTGTTCGGGTATTCTCCTGCGTCCGCTTACTATGATAGTAATGGAGTCAACGGCAAATGGAACCGGCAATTTCTTCCACACAGAATACTCTGCGGCCGCCGACCCGGATACACCCTCCCAGTTTGAGGCATTGTTTATATCATGGTTTCAGATTGAGCAGTATTCTATGCCGTTTGAGAACGGCGAGGCTCTGCGTGATTTCGCTCGGTGGCTCTATGATAATCGGGAGAATGATAATGTTCTTTCAACGCGCGAGGAATGCGGTAAATATCTTTGGTGGCTGTGGGAGAAAGGCGCGTCACTGGAAGCAATCAACTGGTACATCAAGGAGCGTAGCGGCAAGAACGACCACGGCGTTATGGCTTCCGAGTTCCCCTCTGATGATGTAGAGGCTTTTGTTCATTCCGGCACAATGGTGTTTGACAAATACCAAGTTGAAGAGTTTGACAAAGCGTGCCGTCCGCCTCGTTTTATCGGTGATGTGTATGCCGATGGAGACGAGGGAGAATCGGCTCTTGAAAATCTGCGTTTCCATGAGGACAGGCAAGGGCAGTTGTGGATATGGGCGAAACCCGAAGAAGATGATGATGTTGAGATTACTGACCGCTATCTGACTGTCGTTGACGTGGGCGGTCGCTCGTCTAAAGCCGACTGGTCGGTTATCCTTGTTATTGACCGCTTGAATATGATTGAGGGTGGTCGCCCGGCTGTGGTCGCTCAATGGTATGGGCATTGCGATATTGACCGCCTCGCGTGGAAAGCTGCACAGGTGGCGGCTTATTATAACAACTCCTTGCTGGTTATAGAGAGCAACACTCTTGAGACACATGACCGCGAAAGGCAAGTAGAGGGTGGCGACCAGTCGCAATATATCCTCAATCAGATTTCAACCATATATCCAAACCTCTACGCACGCCGTCAGTCTGAGGACGAGATAAGGCAGGGAATTCCGCGTAAATACGGCTTCCACACCAACATCGCCACAAAGCCGATGATTATATCAACGCTTGTCAAGGTCATACGAGAACATCTGTACACAGAGCGCGATAAGCGTTGTCTCGCTGAGTATCTTGCATATGAACGCAAGCCCAATGGGGCGTATGGTGCGATTGTTGGCAAGCACGATGACTTGCTGATGACACGCGCTATCGGTATGCACATCTGCTTCTATGAGATGGAGATTCCACGGATTATCCCCAAAAAGCTGGAACAGGCGAGAAAAAGAAAAGGCCCCGTTTCCGAGGCCGTTTTCTGATTGTATAGTTATGCTGCCATCAACATCTGATGTGCCTTTTGGGCTGTCTGCATATTTGCTCCCTGCTGGACCTGTTGTGCAAGTTCGGGCGATAGACCGTCCGGCATCTGGCCTTTCTCCAGTTGTTCACGCTGGCTCTTGATACTTTGCAGGAGTTTATCGGCAAATGGGAAGTCGCCGTGTTCAAGCAATTGCTCCACTGAGATTGCCTGCACCTCAAACAGTTTCATCAGAATATCGTTCGCAATCGCGCGATACGCCGGGGTTGACGTGCTTTCAACGATTGACAGGTCAAACTCAACGTCACGGATTTTGCGTGGGTCGTACTCAACGATTGCCGAGTTCTTGCCTGCGATGTTAAATACTCGCGGTGTATCATAAAACTGCTGTATGTTTTTGACATCCTTTGTCGCACCGTCTTTGATAAAAGAAGAGAATGTATCAAGCAGGTCAAGCAACGAGGTCGTTGCGTTCTGCGCCTGCTGATTGTAGAGACTGGCTGACATACCCGAATAGCCGGGTTTGCCCTGCAATGCGCCGTTCACGCCCGATATGTCCTCAAAGAACTTAAGCTGCATATTCAGCAACTCGGTAATGCCAATCTGCGTGCAGTTGTTGGCAACCTGCTGTGGTAATGCCGTGCCTGTCTTGGGCTGCTTTATCATTATCACGCCGTTGAAGCGCGCCCACTCGTCTGCGATATCTTCAATTGACATTCCTTTTGGCAGACATTCTTCCGGGAAGAGAAGCACACCCTTTGCGCTTGCACGCATAATCCAGTCATACATCGTGATGAGGCGGTTGGTGTATCGCTGTTGGTCGATTACGTTGCTTACAAATGAATGTATCTCGCCGTCAATAAATGGATATGCCTTGAACACATAAGGATGGCTCTTGTGTTCGTAAGGTGTTTCTCCCTCGTCAAGTATGTCGCCAAAAGGTGTCAGATAGTAATAATACCAGTATGAATCAATAAACCACTCACATTGAATTAACGGAATTTCGCCCGGCTCCATGCCCAGTTCCGCACCTTCTCGCAGGCGTTCCCTGTTGACACTGCCGACAAATTCCTCATAATCCGCGATGTCAATCTTAAACACATCGCCATTGTTGACATCGTGGCAACGGTAACGTGGCTTGCTCTCTTTGCGCCATACCTCTATCACGCGACAGCGTGTGAGGTCACGAGGTACAAGGAAGTCGAAATATCCCTGCAACGGATAACCGAAATAGTCATAGGTAGCACCTACCACAGCCTTATCTCGTGCATGGGCGTATATCTCGGAAAGTCTTGAATAGTCGGCCTCGTTATGGGCGAAGCGTCCGCACAACTCCTCAAACGATATATCGTGAACTTCACCGAGACAGGACACATCCCACCCTCGGAAGTCTCGCATATTATTATCAATAAAGAAATTGTTTGGCTGAACGTAGTCCGTCCAACAGTCCAGTTTGTCATTGCGCCAGCCATACCATTTTCGCTGTACCACAAAACCGGAGATAAGAAACTCTTCCATGCACCGGGCATTTATCTCAGTCATGCGGTTGAGCTGCATATTGCATTGCAGGACGGTCGACATTGTTTCTCCGTATTTCTGCTCATCGCGGTCTCGCGCCGTGCAGGTCGGCTCTTTGGCTTGACTGCGGTACACGCCGAGTACCGCCTGCACCATTCGGCGGATAAGGTTGTTTTTTAACGCGACATTACCCTGCGACTTGATGTAGTCCTCTTCCTTGACCATCTTACCGTCAACGCAGATATAGTCATCCCACTGTCTGCCGTATGTATAGTTCTTGTTGCGCTCTCGGTCTTGACGGAATGTCTCCATTGCCTGCCAATATTGTTGCGCTTCCCATAGAACATCAAAGGCTCGGTTGCGCCCCGTACTCTTGGCGCGTGCCACGCTGTCCAGTTCACTCTTGGGCATTACGCGGCTTGCTTTATGTAATTTCTTCTTTGCCATTGTGATTGGTATGTTGTGGACGGTGCAAAGATAACTCCCTGCATCGTCCACAATCGTTTAACTATTGTTGCGTGTTCATCAACTCTCTTACCATGTCGCTCTTCAATCCGATAATGGCTTGCACGCAGGAGTCGCGTTGAGCAGGCGTTGTGGCTTTGAGCCACTCCTTTGTCAGCGCGTCAACATCACGCTTATAGCCCTTGATGATTTCGTAGCGGTCATATTCGGGTGTTATCTCCAGTTCATCGAGCAGTTCATAGTACCGGTCCTCATCACGGCTCTTGACCCTTTTGATTTCGCTGACGCGGTCTTTGGTCGCCTCAAACTCTTCAAGCCATTGCGCCATGTTCTGACTTGCCTGCTTGTCGGTCTCGCGTGTCAACCGCTCTTTGGCAAGAGTGTTGCTTCGGTCGCGGTACTTGTCCATGAGTTTCTCGCGCTGTTCGTTGCCGTATGCCCACCCTGTCAGAGGCGCACCGCGTCTTACCTTGTATCGGGCGTAACGCTCGGCAATCTCGGACGGGGTCATTTGGCTTGCCTCTTCCCCGGATGCGTCCAACTCATCAAAATAGATTTTGTCAAGCTGGCTCTGCGGACAGTTGAGAACCCTCGCTATGAGCAGGGCGCACTCGCGAGAGGTTTCGGCATCATCGCCGCAGTAGTCTATGACGGCGACAACTGCATCAGTCAGCGACTGAGGATTGACACCTACAGTTGACTGCACAAGAAGATTGATAACATCGTTCATGGCTGACACTTGGTCTTTATCCATCTTCTTGAGAATTGAAAGGACATCGCTTGCCAACGGCATATCTTTCGTGAGATACTGGGGGTTGCCCTCTCCGCTAACCCACATATTGCCTGCGGCACTCATAACATCACCGCCTGTCAGACCCTCGATACTGCCGAACATGGTGTGATTCCATACGTCCTGCCACATCTTGTCTTTCTCTTCCTCATCTTCTCCAAGAATGAGATACGGCAGATATGCGCCCAAGTTCCATGCGAGTTGCAGAACATACCCGAATACTCCGACACGAACTAAATCGCGGATAATGCCTCGGCGATATTCCTGCTTGGCATTGCGGTCTGCCTTGTCGGGGACTATGCCGTCACGCCTCATCTGCTTTGCCATGAACTCTTCCGATAGCCCTTTGTAGCCGGGTGTGAATCGGCGGCCGAGATTGCGGATCGAGTCATAGAGTTGTCGTGTGTACGACATAGAGGAGTTGCGGAACACGGTAAACAGCACACTCAGCCATGAGCGGTCAACCTGCATGGTGGAGAGGAATGCGCCCTCGCTTGACTGCTGTGTCTGATTGAAGAGGATTGTTGCGTCCTGCTTCGCTCTTGCCTCTGCGACATCGGGGTCATAACCCTGACGTTTGTACTTGGCGAGTTTTGTCTGATACATGGAGTGCGAACCGATGGCGACTGTTAACGCGTCCACAAAGGCATTTGGCGACATACCGACACGCGAAGCGATTTCAACGATACGGCTACGCCACATCTTCCAGTCCATGTCCGATTTGAGAAGTCGGGGGTCGCCTGCCATGCGGCTGCTCCAACGCTTTTCAAACAACGGCAGATTCTTCATCGACCATCTCCATGCGCCTATCGGGTTGGCGATGTTGGCGGCCAGATACATGGGGTTGCTGTCCGAGATATAGGCAGGCATTGAGAGGAACTGCTTTAATGCCGTGAACACTCGGAAACTTACCTTGGCGGCTGTTACGCCTTTGGCGATATTGACGGCAGCTTTGTCAAGAGCTGCTATCGGTGGGCGGTATGCGCCTGCGGCCATACTGCACACGTTGCGGAAGTTATTCCACAGCGTCTTGCCACCGCCGTACACACTGCTCATGTTCATCACTTGGTTGCGGAATCGCTTGTATGAAAGCAGGGTGTTGAGGTCGCGGTTGAACTCTGCGAATGCGGCCCACCTTTCCATCTGCTGGAGGTGGTCAAGGATTACCGAGAATGCGTTGGCACCGGTTACGTCAAGGGCGAGATTGTTGCGCCTGCGCTTGATGATACTGCCAGTTGATGTTGCAGGCAGGGCGGTATCGGTGGTGTCATCTGCCACGTCCACATTCTCCAGTCTTGCATTGGCGAGTATCTTCAAGGGGAAGTAGTTCTCGATAGCGGCCATAGACGCGCCGAACATACGCTTATGAACCTCGTTGTACTCGTTGCGCTTGTCAACAAGAAACTCTTCCTGCATCCAGTCCGCAAGTTGAATGAATTTCGGGTCAAGGAAGTTCTTGATGTCCTCAATATCTTCCTCGGTAATACCCATACGGCGCAGCTTCATACGTCCGTCACTCATCTTGTCAGCCATGTAGATGTAGAGCAGATTGCCCTGCGTCAGTTCGTGGTCTTTCATTTCGCCTCCGTCAAAGAACCTTACCGAGGCTTTCGGGAGTTTGCGATCAATGCTGAAAAGGTCGCCCCATTTCATGTCTTTGCCGTAAATCTCGCTGACTTTTGCGTCAAGCACTTTCAGAGCGTCACGATAGCCTGTGTACTCCTTTTCGGTCGCGCTGACCCAACCACGCATATAACGGTTCCACAGATAGCCCTCGCCTCGCGTATTCTTTTTGCCGAACATTCTCAACATCTGATCGAACGTGGCAAGGGGAGCAAGCAGGAAGCGGACACCGCTGTTGTTGGCGAGTTTCTGCGTGCGGTCATCCTTGTGATGTTCATCGATAGGACGGCCTTCCATGTCGGAGTTGGCGTTGTGGTGGATTTCCTCAACGCGCTGTTTCTCGGCTTCGCGCCATGCCTTGGCACGCTCCACGCTTTCGCCCAACGCACTGCCGACCTGCTCAACAAGTGAGTGGAACGCTTCGGCACGCTCAATCTTGTTCTGACGTATTGCGTCCTCGGTCGATGCTACATACTGGCGGTATGCGCTCTCGGTCATCTGCCCGGCGTCCTTATCTTCCTTTGCCTGCTTGATGGAATCGCGCAGTGCCTTTTCCTCGGCTTTGCTTTCGGTGATGTCCTCAACATACTGGCGTGCGATTTGCAGTCCGGCATATTCAAGGGTTGCCTCATCGGCGATTGCTTGGTCGGAGCTGCTCATGCGGTTGATGGCTTCGGCAATGCGGTTGTCAATGTCATCTTTTGGCAGGGAGGTTGCTTTTCTTACCACCTGCGCTATGCGCTGTCCGTCCGGGTCAAGTTCGCCTTGCACCTCTATACCGCGTGCGTCAACATGACTGCCGCGTATGCTCAACAATCTGCCGAGGGTGTTAGCACCCATGCGCAGCTGATTGTCAACCATGATGTCCATTACCTTCTGAACATACTGGCTCACATCCTGCTTGCCGACTACATTGTTGATTGCGCCGAGTATGCGCTTGGTCTCATACTTGCTCAAATCATCAAGCAGGTTGGCGTCCATGAGGACACGGGCGAGGTCTGCAACGCTCTTGACTGTCGTGATGTCATACTCGCGCTGACGTGCCATTGCCTGACGCAGATGGTTGAGGTTGCCACCGATTGCACGCATTGCGTCACGCTTTGCCTGCAAGTTGTCGGTGTTGGCCTGCAATGCATCGGCTTTCATCTTGGTAATGGTTTCTTCCAATCCCAGGCCTGGGTCGCGGAATCGCGTCACTTCATCTGCATCATAGCCGGTGCGTCTGCGCATGACTGCGTCCTCGGCATCGGCGAACACGCCGTCTTTGCCCTGCTTCTCACGCATATTCTTCCATGACTTGAAGAGGATATAGGAAAGGTCTTTGTCGTTGAGGCGTATGCTCTTGGCAATTTTTAGACCGCGCAGGAACTTGTCGAGGAACGACTGAACCTTTGCCTTGATTTTGCCCCAAAGCGTCAGTTCATCGCGGCTAATCTTCTCAAATCCCTCACTACCGATACGACCGCCGAGGTCTGACATATATTCCTCGGTGGCTTCCTTGCGGAAGTCCTCGCGCTTCTTCTCGGCTTCTACTCGCACCTCTGCCATGTCGGCATAGTAACTTGAGTTGACATCTTCTCCGGCACGTTCACGAGCCTGTGCTTTGCGCACTCGCAGACGGTCTGCCTCGGCATTTACCATATCGTCCGTTTTCTTGTCTATGACTTTACGGATTGGATTGGAAGCATGGTTGTACACCTCGCCGAGGAACTCATCAAAGCGTTCCTCACCGATAAAGGCACGCAGGCCCTTGTGTCCTGCAACCTCATGAACAAACGTATTGTCAACATCGGCTACGTTCACATTATTGGGAAGCACGATGACAACCTCATTGTCCTTCGCGCTCCACCAGCCTTTGGCATTTCGTTTCCTGTGCGATGTGATTTCGTTTAACTCTTCAAGGCTTCGGATAATGCGAACTGGAGTATGAACCTTTTTAGACAGTTCCGATATTCGTGCTTCCATCGCCATAGGGTTGGAATCTGATAATGTAGAATAATCTATATCATCATCTTCACGGTACTTGTTGCCGTCTCCGTTGGTCGGGGTGTCCTCGCTGTCCTCATCGGTAAGAGCGATGTCGGAAGCTGCGTCAACGGATTTATCCATTTCTGCATACTTCGCTTCTTTCTCTTCCAGTTCTTTCCTCATGGCTTCCTCATATTTGGCGAGGCGTTCTTTTGCCTCTGCGAGTTGAGCCTTGTAGGGGAACTCCCTGCCGTTGCGCTCTTGGAGCAGGCGGTATTCCTCGCTGTAGTGGGCGAGTTGCTGTTGACCGCGATTGAGTAGTTCACGGCTTGAGTTACCGGTAGCTATATCCTCTGCGATTCTCTGCATCACATTCTTTATGCGATTGCCCTTGACAGCCTCGTCCTTTATGCCGAGTGCCTCGCAGGAGTACGTCACATTGCGCTCCGGCTCAAATATCAGAGTGCCTTGTCCGTTCTTGTCAACGGCACGTCCGACAGTCGTTGTAATCTCGAATTGCAAGCCGTCAACGTCTACAGTCAATCTACTTGTGTAGTTGTCTGCGCCCTCGCGGATAGCCTCGGCCGCCTCGTTCATCTTCGCGTTCTGTTCCTTGAAGAAATCTTCCATTGCGCCCACGCTGTCAAACGTGAGTTTACCGATTGTTATCTTCTTTATCGAGCCGTCAGGGAAGTGCTTGCCGATGATTTCAAGATTTTTGGTCTCCAGTTCTATACGGCGTTCCGCACCCTTGATGAATCCCTCAACCTTTGGCAACTGGTTATGGACATAGATTTGGTCTATGTCATGACCTTTCTGCTTGGCGGTAAGTGAGCGAACCTCGCGCTCGGCTTGGTTTTTCAGTATGGCATACTCGCTACCCGACAACTGCGCGGTCATATCGCCGAAAGAATCCTCTTCCTCTTCCAGTACACGGTTCTCCATTGAGTTCTGCATCATCTTTGAGCCGTTCATAATGGAGTCTGCGATTGCGCCTTTGGTTTTCAGTCGCTGATATGCGGTTACGTCAAGGCTGTCCTCAACACCGAAACGGATAATGCGGACAGGTATGCCCATATCCTTGTGCAGGTTGCCTTGTCGCAGGGCGCGTCCGTTACGTTGGGTATAGTCCATAGGTCGGTTGGGAGCGTCCACATGAATGAGAGTGTGCAGACGTTCCTGTATGTTCACGCCGGTACCGAGCGTAAAAGTTGAACCCATGATGACACGGATTTCTCCTGCGTTTACCTTTTCAAAGATGTCAAGTTTCTTCTTGACAGTCATACCCGATTTGATGACTACTATCTGGTCGGCAGGTACCCCCTCGGCTATGAGTTTAGTGCGAATGTCCTCGTAGAGGTTGAATCCACTCTGATTGTTCTGATAGTTATCGGAAAAGATTGCAACGGTGCCTTTGTATTTATCGCTGTCTTTGAGTGAGCGCAAGGTCTCGCGCACGGTCGCGTTGGTCTTGCTGTTGGGGTCATCCTCGGCGTTGGGAACGACAAGGCGCACGTCAACGGCGGCGGCCTTTGCGATGCCGTACATCGTGAGTGGAATATGGCTGTTCTCTTTCTTCTCCTTACCGGTCATATTGTCGTAGCGGTCAAGTTGAGCCTTTACGAACTTCATGACACTGCGCAGGGCGCGTGTCTGCGGCAGGTAGATGTCCTGCGGTTTGCCACCCTCCATGTCGGGTATCTTGTCGCTGACACCGCCAGCCTCGCGTGTGAGGACAGTATCGGCTACACTGCTCCATATACGCACAAGTTCCGGCAGGTTCACATAGCCTGCGAAGCGGTTGTTCTCTTTGAACTTGCCGTTCGTGGCAAATTCAACCATCTGCGCGATGTTGCCGAAGTTGCGAACGAAATCATCAAAGTAGTAGATTCCGTATGACTTCATCGTGTCAATCGGCATGAGGTAGCGCATGAACGTCCATATCTCGGCGGCTGTGTTGGAGATAGGCGTACCGGTGGCAAACACTACATTGCGTCCGTTGTTACGCTCCATAACAGCCTGCGCTTTGAGGAACACGCCCTGCGACTTCTTGGAGAATGAGGGGTCAACACCTTTGACACCGCGTTGCATGGCGGTGGCAAAGCCGAGGTGCTTGTATTCGTGTGCCTCGTCCACAAGGATAGCGTCAATGCCCATATCGTCAAAGTTCTCTACATCGTCCACCTCACGGTCAAGCATTTCAAGAGCCTTGACTTCGGCGTTCTGACGTGTGGTAGCCTCTTTCTTCTCATCGCGTTTCTTCTTCCTGCCCTGCATGGCTTCGGTCAGTTCGGCAAGTCGCTCTTCCTGCTCGGCAAGTTCCCTTTCGGCCTGACGTACAATCATGCTCCTGCCGTCCGAATCAGCCTCGCGCATGGCTTCAAGGACTTTCATCTTCTCATCAATGATGTCCTTGACGTATGCCATTTCGCGTTCCGGACTGTCGGGAATACGTTCAAATACCGACTGGGGAACGACAATCATATCCCAGTCGTTGTATTTGATTTTCGCATAGAAGTTTCTGCGCCCCTCGGCGGTGCGGTCTGCTTCCTCTATCGTCAACACCTTTGCGTTGGGATAGATTTCCTTTGCACTCTCTACAAACTGGCCGACAGTTGCGTTCTGAACTACAATCATAGGCTTGCGTGCCGTACCGAGACGGCGCATTTCCATAGCAGTGGTGATGAGGGTGTAGGTCTTGCCGGTTCCAACCTCATGCGCAAGCAGAATAGGCTCGGTCGTGCCTCGCACGACGGCTCTGCCTTGATGAGGACGCAGGGCAAACGGTCGTCCGTGCAGCTCGCTGACTTGACCGCCGAAGTGTTGCGGTACAAATTCATCGGGGATTGACATCGGCACATAGTTGTTGAACTGCTCGTTGTAGGTGCGCTCTATGCGTGCCGACATTTCGGGGTCTGCCTGCATATGCTCACGCGCCCAGTCCTTGAACTCCGCGCGTATCTCGTCCACTTTGGTGCCGCACTCGGCTGTGGCTACCTTGTCGGTAATGGTCTCCGTAGTGCCGTCATAGTGCCTGACGGTCTTGCTGACGGTTATCTGCTTATTGGTAATGGCAGATTCTATTAGTTCATGGCCCATGATGGTCTTGTCGCACATCTTGCTGACAACAGCCATAGCACGGTTCTTCTCGTTAAAGGTATTCCACGGCGTTTTCATGAACCATGTACCGCCCGCGTTGGTCAGCGTGACACGGATACCGGTCTTTTCATACACGAAATCTTCATAAAGTTTCGGCTCGATCCACGAAGAACCTAACGCAAACTCAATGAGGTGTGCAGGAATGGTCATAGGCATGACGTTTTCAAGAGCCTTGATATTCGCGTCATAGCGACCACCATCGTTATTCTCCTGCGCAATGTGCAGTTTCTCACGTACATTGCCCGAAAGATACTGGTACGACACTTCCATTGCCCCGGTTGAGGGGTTCTCGAATCCGAGGCCACTTTCAACGATTTCTCGCTTCACGTCCTCGGTTGACTTGCCGAGTGCCTGGCCGATGTATTCAACATCAATGCCACCGCTCTTGTAGAGACTTGCGAGAATGCCGTCCTTGATTGTTGTAGGCTGTGGTTCTTTCTCAGTTTCAATCACACGGCGGCTGAAGATGTCGGTCTTGCCGACCTTAACAACCTTGTTGCCCCTCTTGTCTCCTTTCTCGGAGTAGGTCTCCAGTGCGAGAATGCTTGAAAAGTCAACATCATTGCGCAGGAACGAGATTGCCGTATTCTTGTGGAGGTTGCCGTATGTGCGTGTGAACGTATCAAAGGCGCGGTTCAGTTCTTTCAGCAGGGGAGCAAGACCCTCGTCACTCTCATGGTTTGACTGGTATTCCAGTACATTCGACAATGCCTTCTTGATTGCTGTGTATGCATTGAAGCATTCAGCCTTTGTGTGACCTTTGACCTTGTTCTTGTTAAGACCGAGGGGTACAGCCTCTCCCATTCGGGCCATGCAGAGTTCGCCCTGCGAGTTCAGCACCATGCTTCCTTCCTTGACACCCTCGCCCAGTTGCTCGTTGATTCGGGTTACCTCATCTTCGACATTCGGCGTGGCGGCTGCTTCCTCTTCCATGTCGGCGAAACGTCCTGCCCATTCGGTCAGCATTTCGGACTGCTCTTTGCCTCTGACTGGATAGAGTGCCTTGCTTTTCGGACGGAATGTGTCGCCCTCTTCAAAGCCAAACCGCATTTCGCCTGCCATATTTTCGGGGTGTTCGGCAAAGTATTTGTTGTAGTCCATTGTCAGCCTGTTCACGACAGGAATTTCCTGCCCCTTGACCTTTCGTCTCTCCCCGGTGTCGTAATCGGCCACACGAACACCTGCCACATCGGTAACGTCTATGGCATTTGGTGACGGCTTTCCGTTTACACGCTTGCGCACAACGATGATGTCCGAGGTTGCCCCGGTGCCACCGAATGTCTTGTTGTGCATACGGAACGCACCCACAACGTCGGCATTGCCCTCGTTGATTATCCAACGTCGCAACTCTTTGGAGTTATCCATAGTTCCGCTTGACGTGATGAATATGCCGATGCCACCCTCGCGGAGTTTGCGGATATTCTTGGCTATACAGAAGTCGTGAATGTCGCGGAACTTCTTGGAGAGGTCTTTGTCTCCAGTCTCGTCCATGACGCGCAGACCTGTAACAAAGGGCACATTGGTAATGGCGAGGTCGATGCTGTTATTGCTGATTCTGGTCTTTTCAAAACCTTGAATGTCCACCTTTGCGTCAGGGTATAGTAATGAAAGGATACCGCCGGTCGTGCGGTCAATCTCAACGGCGTGTATCGAACTGCGGTCGCTCAAATCAACAGGCATAAGACCGAGAATATTACCGATACCTGCTGAACCCTCAAGCACATTGCCTCCGGTGAAGCCCATAGCCTTTGCAACGATCCACATAGCGTCAATGACTGGTGCAGGTGTGAAGTATGCGCTGTTTCGGCTCATGACGGCATCGTTATAGCCGTCCTCGCCTAACAGTTCGCGCAGACGTTTGGCTGTGGGGTTGGGTACATTGTCCGATTCGTTGAACGCTTTGCCGAGACCTCCCCAACCGCTGAACCTGCGCAAGACTGCCATTTGTTCCGGCGTGGCACTCTCGCCTGTGTCAAGCAGACGCTTGGCAAGTTCGATTGCTTCGATGTTCGCCTTGATGCGTGCATCCTCACCCTTTGGGGCATAGTCCGTACCTCGCTCGGCATGGTTGTTGCGGACGTTCCTGCGGTCCGACTCGGCAAGAGGTTCGGCTACTGGCTTGCTCTTAGGCTTTCGAGGTACGCCTGTGCCTCGCTCTCCGTCAGACATAGGATTGACGCTATCACGTCCACCCATTCCTCGTCCGTCAGTTCCTTTAACTTCATTCCGCTGGCTCTCTCCCAGCGATTCATGCGATTGAGGTTCGTGTCCTCTTTCTCGCTCGGCAGTGCCGGGGCGAGGTTGTACGTCAGTTTTCTTTTCATCGTTTATAGGTTCATCGAACAAACCACCAAAGAGTTCTGCGACTGGCTGTTCGGGTTTGACTGCGGTTTTCTTCTTGGCGGGTGCGGACTTCTTCTTCTCCTGTGCGGCTCTTGCTACACGCTTTGCCTCGCCGAAGATTCCATCGGCAGGCTTGACGCGGTTCCAGTCTCCCTTTTCTGACATGACACCCTTGACAGCCTCAAAGATAGGCCCACCATCAGTGTCAAAATCTTCTATCTTGACTTTCTCCCAATTGCCGTTGCCGTAACGGTCCCACATGACCTCATCGCCGACCTTGTAGCCGTTGTGAGTCACGTCTACTTTTCGCTCTTCGGCAAGCTGCGCTTCAACTTCGGGAGTGATGGTATATGGAGATTCGCCACGTTCTGCCATATCAGACCATTCCTGCCAAAGTTCATCTACAGACTTTTCTTTAGGAAGATAGTCGCGTGTAATCTCCTTAACCCTGCGGAGGAAATCTGCATAGGTTGACTCAACAGGAGCGTACATATTATGTCCGTAACGCTCCATTCCTTTGCCATTGGGATTCTCTACACGATAGAGTATCCGCTCAACGGCAAGATTATCGCCTTGCCTGCGTGAGCCTTTCTCTGCGACCGGTTCAAGACCGATATAGATGGCAAGTATTCTGCCCTTGTTGAGAGGCAGATTTACAATTACGTCACCACCTGCCGGGGCGATGTTCGCTCTTACCGCAGTGCCTTTCTTGACGCTCTTGCGGCCGAGCGGTGTGGTCGCACTCGTTACTTTAATGTCAATGCCGAGGTCGTTTACCAACTGCTTTGCAAGTTTTGTTGCATCTGCCACGGCTTTTTTCTCGGCTGTGAGCATATAGCCGTAACTCTCATGGAACTTCGAATCGTCCTCAACGGCTTCATAGTAGCCGAGGACTGCCAGTTGGTCATTGACCTCATCAAGTGTTTGGTCGATCAGTTCCGAGGCTCGGTTGAGTTCGCCTGCGTCTGCTGAAGTTTCTGCGATACTTTCTGCCTCGCCTGCAACAGCCTCTGCTTTTTCTGCAAGAGCTGCTGTATCTGCTTCTCTCTGCTTGTCATTTTCTCTTCGGTTTTTGTTTCGGGTTTCAATAAGTTCTTTCTGCGCCTGCTCCGAAGCGGTGGCAGCTTTGCGCTCTTCAACAATCATGGCAGCCTGCGCGATAGGGTCTGCCTGCTTCTTGTCGAAGTTCTGCACGTCAAAGACGGCTACCTGCTCCGTAGGTGTAAAGGCGTATTTCTCGTATCCGGGTGTCCAACGTGCGCCCTCGTAGAATGATTTGAGCCACGGACGTATCTTGTCGCCCAACAATCCAACCATCTTGGTAGCATAGTCGGGGAAAGAGGTTGTGCCACGCTCTACAAGACCCATAGCAAGACGTATGCCTGCCGACTGGATACGCTGACGCTCCTGCGGTGTGAGTTCGCCGGGGTCACGGAATTTGATATCAGCGTCTCCCTCGTCCTCTCCGATGCCGAGCAACTCGCGCAGCTCATTAGCCAACCACTGCATTTCATCATCGGAGATTTCGTGCTGTGCTTCCTGCTCTGCCTTGACTGGCTCGGCATGGTCGCTCAACTTGGTTTCGCCTTTGGTCGACAGGTCGGTCATCACATCTTCAAGGCTTACGCGGTTGATAGGTGATTTCTTAGGCTTGGGATTGCGTGTGCGGCTCGCACCGACAGCCTCACGGAGTTCCTCGGCAGTCATAGGTTGTACGTATGCAACCGCTTCCTCGTTGCCAAGCATTTCACCGAGTTGACGTGCAGCTTCTTCACTGCGCATCATATAACCGCCCTGCTTGCGGTCATACCAACCGCGTGAGGTTTTCTTACCTTCTGCGAGTGGCTCACGCACAAAGGTGTCAAGAGCTGACTTTTCTTCCTTTGTGAGTTCTCGGTTGAACTTGACAAGATGAACATCGCTTGTCTTGCCTTTCTTGTTGGTGTAGGTAGTAGGCGTAATCGTGTACGGTTCAGAACTTTCTGCTCCGTCCGTTTGTTTGTCTGCTGACAAAGTATTATCTTTGCCGTCAGAAGACACATTGTCGGACGTAGGAACAAGGTCCGGTCCCTCCGATTCACTCGGAGTCTCGGTTAAGCGCATTTCAGAACTGGGAGACAATTTTTCATCAAGGTGCAGGACAATATCGTTCTGCATCTTGTTCTTTAATGACTTGTCCTTTATCTCATGACTGCTGATGGACACTTCCATGCCGTCTTTCTTGACGGTCACGGATTCAAAATGAACTATGCGAGTGCCGTCCGATTTTACAAACGTCTTGATGAAAAGATATTTGCTATCACGTTCAGAGCCTTCCTTTGGGTCGGCTTCCTCAAGGATTACATCGGGAGAATTGAGTGTTGGATGTATCATGCCGAAATACTCAGTCCTTTTCAGTGAGTAGAGTTTCAGCAACTGGTTATCACCCATCTTGACAATGCCGATAGGAGTTTTAACGGTGCCGTCCTCTCCAAACTGGGCAATCCAGTTTTCGGGAGTGAGTTCAATTGCAGGAGCAACTTCGGCATTTGCTTCCATTTTAGCAATCAAATCCGTAACCTCCTGCTCCGAAAGAGAACGACCGACCATGCTGTTATCTTCTTTCGGTTTAACGCTCTTGTAGTTCGCAAAGGGTTTGGTCTTGCGCTTGCTCGATCCAATCCACTTCTTGAACTCTTCCTTGCTGACATGGGTAATAGCTCCGAGACCGGTCCAACCCTGCTCATAGTTGGAAAGATATGCATCGCGTGCGGCCTGCTCGGTGGGGAAGCCATACATAACCTTATGCTCATCAAACGAGCCGTCCTCGTTCACTTGGTCAACGACAAACACATCGCCCTCTTCGGGTGTATCCGACAGGAACACGTCAATGTGGTCGCCGTCCACACCCTGCGTGCCACGGATATATCCATAGTCATTCTGCATGGTGGTTTCCCACGACTTGCCGTCAGCACCAGTACCTCGGCGTACACTACCTTTGGCGTTCTCAATGCTGACGTTGTAGCCGTCAACCTTGCGATGTTCCATCTTGTAGTTGCCTGCGGCTTTCTGCGCCTCAGTCGGTTCGGACTGCATACCTCCGTCAACCTTTAGCTCGGCGGACGGATGTCCATCAATATACTGGGCAATCTCGGCGATGTCGCCAAAACGCTTGCCGTCAAATTCAAAGTATGAGCCTGTGTAGTGTCCGTCCTCATTGGGTGCGTCAACTTGCGTAACTATGTGAGTGCCGTCAATGATGATTTCACGCTTATAAGTGGGCTTGTCACTGTCACCCTCTTCCCAGTCGTTTTCAGTAATCTCAACACGGGCCGCGAGTGCCTGCTCTTCGGGAGTCAGTTCCTCGCGAGTGCCTGCTACTGGCTGTTGAGGCTCTGCACTGCGTTCAACATCATTCGGAGTTTGTTCACTTTCTTGGTCTCGTCCAAGCTGTTCTGCTTCTGCTCTGCGCTTGCGTTCCGCAATGGCAGCTTCCACGAGTGCCTGCTGTTCTTTGGGGGTTGCATTTCTGAAATGTTCGTTTACATTGGTGAGTATTTCTTCTTTTGAGGGGATCGAGCCTGAAAACATGTCAAGTTGACCGCCCGAAGCTTGTGCAGCCTCGTTGTTGTATGAGGTCAGCACCTTGCGCAGGTCGCTCGGCTTACCGCTGTTGAGAATGTCTGCAAGCAGGAGTGCGGTCGCGTCAGCGACACGGCTGTCTCCAAACTCATCATCAAACAATCCCTGCATACGTCCGAAGGGCGACACTGGCATTCCATCGGTATATACGTCCGGCATAGCGGCCTTGGCGCGAGTAACAAGGTCTACAGCCTTTGCAAGTTCCTCGCTGATGTCATAGCCGTTTCGGGCAAGAGTGCGGTTATTGGCAATCTCATTCAATCCCATAACGATTGACTGGCGAAGTGTCGGCATAGAGATTATCTGACGCACTGCATCGGGCGAGGTTTGGAACACCTTGCCGATGAGTGTATTTTCAATCAGTTCCTTGCCTGCGGCCGACAACGCTGTGCCGGTTCTCATTTCGGGCATTTGCATATCGTTGATGACTCCTGCCTGCATGAGTGCGCCCAGTGCGTGAGCAATCGCTTTCTCATCGGCATAGTAGTCCGAAAGGCGGTCATAGCGGCTGATATCGTTGACAATGCTTGTGAAAACATTGTAGGGAACAATCTTGCCGAGTTTGACGGCGGCTTCTGGTTTGCCCTGCGATTTCTTCTCCTGCGCGTTGAAGCGTGCAAAGGTGGTGGCATCGTAAGGCAGAGCCTCGTCCGGCACAAACACCACGCGAGGATTCTTCATACTTGCCACCTGCTCCGGGGTAAAGCCGTATTTCTTGTGTCCGAACTGCGCGAGGTAGTCATTGTATGCCCTATCTGTGCCTTGACGCGCTGCGAGGTCGCCCGACATGGTGCGATTGTTGCCCGACAGCACCACGCCGTCCTTGCTCACTATTACTGGGTCTTGCAGGGCGCGGTTGTCATAGTTGCCTGCCATACCCTCAACTTTCTGCTGTGCGTCCTTATCACGCTGATAGTCGCGGTCGTTGACGCTTTGGCCGTTCTCATCAATCGGGAAACCCTCGGTGGGTGCATAAGCATTGTTCACATCATGGCTCGGCGAGGCGGCTCCTGCCTCGGTCAGAATGTATCTGCCGGAGATAGTAGAGCCGTCGGGCAGGGTCAGAGCGTCCTCGTTACCCTCCACCTTAGGAGCGGACTCCCAACGCTCGCGTATCTTCGGATTGACAGCGTGAACACCTATGCGCTCCTGCTCGGCTTGCTTCTCTGCCTTGATACGCTGTTCCTCTTCAAATCGTGCGACAGCTTCATCGTGGGCGATAGCGTCACGCTGACGGCGTTCCTCTTCCTGCTGACGGCGCAGCTCGGCATTGCGCGAGGTATAGACACGGAGAATGTTGCTCCACGCCTGCGCCTCGGCCTGCGCGTCCGCGAGTGCCTGCTGATACTCGGACTGCGCTTTGGCGTTGGCCTCATCCACGCGCTTCTGCTCGGCACGCATAGCCATCGGCCCGGCCTTGCCTGCAAGTTTAGGCTTGACCGGTGTCGGCGGCTTCTTGCCCAGTGCCTCCAATCTCTTGTTGGCATCCTCAATCATCTGCTGTGCGATTGGCAGGGCGTTGGCTTCCCCCTCCATAGCCTCAACGAGACCGTCCCATGCTGTTTCCGGGTCAACGGCTGTAAAGCGCGGCTCCTGCGTTTCCTCATCTAAAGGTATGCGCGAGAGGGCGGTTTCGGCCTGCTGTTCGGGCGCAGGAATATTTTCAGTGCCATTGTTGCCTGTTGTTTCGGCGGGCGCGTTCTGCGCCTCCATCTGCCTGCGCTGTTGCTCATATTCGTAGGCTTCAAGACGGCCTCGCCATTCCTCGGTAAGGAAATCACGGCCTCGCAGGTCGGTGATTGTTTGGTTGAGGACTTCATCGGAAAGGCTCGTAGAAACCTCAATACCCTCCTCATATCCTCGGTCGTATTCCTCGGTGTCAGTGGTTGCAGGTGCTTCCGCTTCAGCAGACCGGGCAAATGGGTCTATGTACTCCGGCTCTGCTTCCGATTCTGTTGCTTCTTCGGGAGCAACGGCATTCTCGCCGAAGATGTTCATCTGCTCCTGCTCGATCACCGACAATGCGGTGTCCAGCTCGTCTTGCACACTTACAGTTTCAATTACACGTTCAATGAACTCCGGTGCGGACGGTTCATATTCACCGCTTTCGGGATTTAATACCCATATTTGACTGCTTGAGTTCTGTCTGTCCACGCCCTTATTATCGGGGAACATCACGACATCTCCCATTACAATATATACCTGCTTCCCCATTTTGGTCTCGGCAGATATTATCATACCATCGTCCTTGCCGTCCTTATCCTTGTGGGTGCGCTTGCCTACTGACTGCTCAACCTCTGCACGCTTTCGGTCGGCCACCTCGTTGGAAGCGTCCATAACGCCGTCAAGAGCCGCCTTTGCGTTGATGTAGTATAGAACTGCGTCCTGCTGTTCGGCAGTAAGTTCGGGGTCGTTTACCAATGCCCACGGATTTTCGTTGACATGGAACATATAATATTCGGCTTCTGCTCCGAACGCGTCCTCAACCGCTTGGTATGCTTCCTGCATACGCAGGGCGATAGCGTCCACATCAGCCTGCACGGTCGGGTCGCCCTCTTCAAAGCGTCCGTACAGCAGGCGACCCTGCTCATATCGGTTCTGCGCCTCTGCCTGCTCCGGGGTAGGGTCTGCGTTCTGCTGTCGGGCCTCTTCGGGAAAGAGCCGTTCAAGATACGATTTGACAGCCGCCTGTTCTGCCTCGGTGCGCTTGCCCGGCATTTTACGCAGAACTGCGTCCACATCAATCCCGGTCGAGTTCATCAGTTCCGCACGGATTGCTTCGGGGCGGTACTTGTCGGCAATCTCCTTGTTGCGGCCGATAGCGTCATCAAGAAACTCAACCAACTGCACCTGCGATTCCGTCACGTCCTTATTCCCTGCCTTGACGGCACGATATATCTTCTTGATGGTTGCAGGGTCTGCGCCGGGAGACACCTCGCTGATAGCTGCGTCAAGCACCATATCATCGGCGACTGCTTCCTTGTAGCGTTCGCCGACATCAATGGTGTTGAGTTCTGCCTGACGCATGATGTTATCGGTCTCCTGCTTGGCTTCCTGCTCGTTCTTGAACGTGCGAGAGGTCACAATCTCGCCGTCGGCGGTTGTGGAATTGATTGTTACACGTCCATCATCGGCGGTGGTCTTGGTGTAGCCAGTCACGCTACCCATCGGGAGCATACGACCGGTGAGGATATAATATGCTTTGGCGCGTGCGGCTTGGCTTACCCTGCCGTCCTGCATGAGTTCTTCCATTGCCGAATAGCCGTCAAATTCGGGTGAGCGGTGGATTGTTTCGGCTTCCACACGCTCTGCCCTCAACTCAATTGCACCCTCGGCAGGGTTGATGTTGGGATTCTGCGCTTCCTGTACGCGGTCTCGGCTGAACAGGTCGGCGAGTTCGCCATAGCCTGTCCGGCGCAGTTCCTCGCGCTCATCGGCTGTGAATGATAGGTCGCCCGGACTTGCGTCCAAATTCCGGCGCAGACGCTCCTCAAAGTCCATGCGGTTGTGGTTGCGCTCTGCCTGCGTCAGCGGTCTGCCGTTTGTAGGCTTGAATGGGCGCAGGCTTGCAATCATACGAGGTGCGCTTTTGATTCCATGCTGTGCCTTGAAACCTAACATCATCGCCATGTTGTCGGTCCACACGTCAAAAGCGTCTCCCTCTCCGCTTATCCACTGGGGAATTGAGAACACCGTACCCTCGGCGACAGTTGAGACAGCTACCTCTCCGAAGCGTACGCCTGCTTTGCCTGCCGTGCTTGTGGTCGCTTTGGCATACTTGTCGGCGACATTGCCTATCATAGGCGACAGCGTACCGGTCACGCTACCGAGGACAAGGCCATGACCGCCTGCCTTTAGGATTGCTCCGGCTGAATATCCCTCAACCTCGCCGGTCTCGGCATTGACATGACCGCCGTGCAGAAACTGGCTCTCGCCCTCTTTGAGCATTTCGTATGTGGCGAAGTTGCCACCGCCTGCGGCCGCCCCGGTAATGATACGACCGGTCAGCGATGACGAGAAGAGGCGAGAGCCTACCTGCGTTGACATAGATGTGGCGGCCCGGCTTGCAACATATCGACCACCGAGGCTGATTGCACCCTTGCCTGCGACAGAGCCGACACCTCCCGACACCCATGTCACGGGGTCAACAGCCATGCCTGCGACTGTGCCTGCCACCTGCGCGACGCGGTGGTTCTTGCCATACTCACCCATAGCGGCCTCATAAGCTGCAAGGTCGCCACTCGTTCCGGCTTGGCTTCGGGCAAGACCTTTGCTGATCGAGTTAACCACGTTCATGTCTGCGACAGTACGACCGAAGTATTCCAGTGTGCTTTTGGGCGTGTTCTGCTGAACGGCATACTGGTACACGGCGTTGTCCGACAACGAACGTGCCATCTGCGAGGCGGTAGCCTGCAATTCCTCTTCGCTTGCGCCGGGGTACTGCTGACGCAGGCGGTTATAGCAGTTGGCGGTAATCTGTGAGCCGACACGATTCCACGCATTGTCCATCATCGTTTCAAGGTCAAAGCGTGTCATGTGCGAAATATTGTCAGCGTGGCGATTCATAGAGGTCGTCACTACACGCATCTCGCGTCCGCCTCCCATAGACGCATAACTATTCCAATGCTTATTGGCGTTGCGCTCTTTGTCAGCCTTGTGCTTCTCTTCGGCTTCACGCCAAAGGTCTGCTACAACGCTGTATGCAGGGGCCTGTGCGTCAAACTGCGCCTGCATCTCCACATCTTCGGGTTTGGCAGGGTCAAGTCCGTTCTGCTTCATGCGGTTCTCAAACTGGTGGCGCAGACGTGCGGTTCGCGCGCCATACTCGGCTTGGTCTGCCTCCAAATAGTTTGTTGTGAGCCTGCCATCGGGCAATAACCACTGGGTGACAGCCTTGCCATCTATATACTTCACTCCGTAAGGTACGGGCGACTGACCGCTCTGCACTGGCTGTTGCTGTGCTTCGCCCTCGGCGGCTACCTCCGCTCCCTCGGTAGCAGGGGCAGGTGTCGGCGGTGTCAATCCCATTACCTTTGTAGGAGTGCCTGCAAGCTGCGCTTGGAATTTGGCGGCTTTGAGTTTCTTCCTGCCTTCGGGCGTGAGCGGCTCGGTCATGCGCTGAACCTGCTCTATGCGTGCCTTTGACTTTTGCTTGAAATCGTTGAGCATGGTGTGCATCTGATACGACATTCGTATCTTCTCCTGCTCGGAGGGTTGCCATGCAGCCTGTTCGGGTTGAGACTGGACCGGTGCCTGCTCTTGCTCTTCCGCAGTTGCCGAAGCAGGTACGGAAGTAGGGGCTGCGGTCGCGGCAGGTTGAGCCTGCTGTTGTGGTGTCGGGGCGGTGGGCGCAGGCGCAGGTGTAGGTGCGCCAAATCCGATATTGCTCTCAAAGTCGGCGAACGGTTCCATGTTGTAGCCGTCAGCAACAAGAGCGTCATAAGCGGCTTTGCGCTTCTTGGGGTCTTTGAGGTTCTCGCGGAACTGCGCCTCCGGCTCCATCGCATAGCCGTTCTTGACAAATGCGTTATATAGGTTGGTTACTTTATCTTCTGCCATAGTGGATTATGATTATGCGGTTGGAGATTGTCTGCCGGTGGGGCTGGGTTTGCCTGCATGACCGCCTTTCTTGGTCTTGGTCGATGTACGCTTTTGAGGCTTGGATTCGGGCGTGCGCCTTGTTTCGGTTGTCGTTGTTTCCGTTTCGTCCTCTTCTTTCCATGTGCCGTGTTGTTTGGCATAGGCTTCTGCGGCTTCTTTTGTGCGAAACTTATGCTCGTTGCCATGCTCATCCCATGCAGAGAACTCATTTTGATTGGAGCGTCCGTGTGCGGCCGCAGAGGCGCGAGAGTTGGCGGCCGAAGCGTCCAAACTGCCTTTTCTCGCTTTTTCGGTGGCGATTTTAGCCTGCTGGAGTTCGGGTGCTGCCTCGGCTTCTGCTTTCGCTGTGATAGCTTCCTGCTCGGCTCGGTTGGCCTTGCCTGCCTGCTCACGCTGTTTGTCAGGTTGCAGAACAGCCGCCCAACCGTGCGCCTCAGCTTCACGCTGAGCCTTTTCGCGTGCCAGTTTCTGACGCTCCTGCTGTGCTTCCAGTTCGCGCAAGGTCTTGGCACGCTCATTTTCAAGGTCTCCGAGTTTGAGCGAGAATTGCAGATACTTGTCGGCATTCTTCTCACGCTCCGCTTTCAGACGTTCAAGGCGAGCGTCAACGGCATTAGTCATGCTCCCTTTCTCATGGTTGTACATATCGGGAGCATACTGCGATGTAAAATACAGGTTGCTCAACGCCGATATGCCGTCACTGACGGCTGCGATAATACGCTTGGACTTCTCCCTGCGCTCACGCTTCTTTCGCTCTTCCTCGGTTTCGGGGCGGTTGCCCTCCGCGTCCATCCAGTCTTGAATGGTCTTGATTTGTCGGTCAGTACCTGCGGTAGCGTCCACGCGCTGTTGCTGTTCGGGAGAAACAGCAGGCGTTTCGTGTTCGGTGTCGGTTGATACCGCAGGCTGTTCACTCTGCGGCTGAGAGCCGGACGTACTGACAGCACCCACGGTGGCTGGGGTGGCAGCTTGGCTCTGCTCATGTTGTTCTTCAGTATATCCTGCCATATGTCACAAAGGATTAGAATGCACCTGCTATGCCTGCACCGGCTTGTGTCACACCCTGCACGGCTGACGAGATAGCTTCTGATTTTTTTATTTCAAGATTATTCAGAGCGTCATTTATCTGCGCGTCACGTTGCTGATAGGTCTGCTCGATCTGGTCTTTGCGAGCCTCGGCATTGACGGCAATCTGCGATGTCGCATCTGCGAGTGCCTGATTGTTGGCGGCTTTGGCGGCCGCCACACTCTCTTCCGTTCCACCCATCACAGCCTGCGCTCCGGCGGCTTGTCGGTTGCGGTTACGGATTGATTCCTCGGTTTTGGTTAGGATACGCTGTGCGTCCGCACGTTGGGTCGCGTCCTCATTATATCGGCGGTCATACCAATCTTGGTTCGCCTGCTTCTGCTGTTGCAGATTCTTCTTGACCTTTTTCATGGCTTTGCTTGCCGAGATACCGCCGAAAATGCTCCCGACAGCCGACAAACCTGCGCCTACTAAACTTCCTATCATGATAGCGATGTTTCAAAAGTTATAATTCGTGCGCTAATTTACAGCACTATCTTTGCAGGCAACTTTTAAGTTTTGTATCATGGCAAAAGGTAAGAAAACAGGTGGGCGACAAAAAGGTACGCCCAACAAGGAAAACCCGCTCAAAGGGTATCTCCGCGCTCATAGCCTCGCATACTTTGAGCCGCGTGTACAGACCGACCCCGTAACTGGAGGATTGCGTGAGATTCAGCGTCAACGCCTCACGCAGGACGCCGAGGGAAATGTTTACAAGGTCATCGACCTTATTCCACTTACCGACTCCAAAGGCAACCCTGTCACGATGTCAGACTTCGAGGCCGACATGATTGCTCTCAATCCCAACGAGCGCGTCAACGCAGAGCTGCGCCTGCTTGAGTTCCATACACCGAAGATGAAAGCCGTTGAGGTTGATATGGACGTTCGCGGTTCAGTCACAACCATAGAGGACCGGTTACGCGAACTCTGCGGAGAAACAGACGAGGACGACGACTGACGCGCCCCTGCGGTCTATTTTATCTACTTTTAGACACAACATAGTTTTTCATTTCTCAATTTTTGTAGTTTTTTTAGGCGACCAGTTCGAGAGGATTGGTCGCTTTCTCTTTTTCCTGCACCGCCATTTCGACAACCGAAACCGAACCAAACAAGAACCAAACAGAAACCAAAATAAAACCAAACGGAAACCAAAACTAAACCAAGACTAAACCAAACATTAACCTATGGTTATTTTTTAAGTGCATAATAACCAGCAATTTTAAAACCAAATTACAACCAAAGTCTCAACGATAATTCACGCGTTTATTGCCGATAAATTTAATCGGTTATGTGCTGTTTACAATTCGTAACACTTTTATACAATTAATTAACATTTAATCCGTCTGCGAAGATAAAAAAATGTCTGCAACATATATTGCGATATATCAACACATTACGCTCTCGCATAAAAACCAAACAAAAACCAAAACATAACCAAACAAAAACCAAAAGCAAACCAAAGTGTAACCAAACGCTAACCTTCACGCGTGCGCGCGATGGATATTCCTATATGGATGTAGAAGGATATATTAAGTCGAATATATCCTATGGATGTAGAATAAAAACTTAAATCAAAGTTTTTATATGGAGTAGGAGACGGATGTAGTTCGCTTCGCTCCGACAACGCCGACATTAAAAAATTTTTTTGAAGATTTTTTCTTTTGGCTGACGTGCCGTAATCCTGCGGAGCAATAAAGAGAAAAAGAAAAAAGTTCCGCGCAAAAAGAAAAAGAGAAAGCCCGGCTCTGCTGTGAAACAAAGTCGGGCGAAAAACAAAAGTTAAAAGGCAAGGGGGCCGGGGTGCGTGCTATCTTTGCAGGTGAAATTTCAAAATCATATAGCGATGAATAGAAACTACAACTCAATCAAGGCTCTTGTTGGCGTAACCAACATCATCATCACTTCCGAACTTAGATACTCGGAGTTGCACGCCCTCGTTGAAAAATCTGCTGTCCTCGAAAATGGCATTCTCACAATCAAGGTCAAGGAATGCACCCTCGGCACTGAAGAGATAAACGCCCTTGCAAAACTGGGAGGAAAATATGTCGCATTTGATTTGACCGAATGCTAAAACCCTTTCCCTTTCGTACGCTCATACACCGCCTCGCGGTCAGCGTCCACGTCCTTTATGCGAAACTGCACGGCACACCCGGTCGGGATTGTGTCGGGCAACTGCCCGGCAAGCCGGGCGATGACCTCATCAACGGTCCCGAAGCCGATGTCGCTGACCTCGGAAAGAACCTCTCCGCGAAAGTAGGCACGGGCATAGACCATCCGCTTGGGAGAAAGCCTGAACAACTTGTCGGCAGGCTCATCGACCCCTCGCGCCATTCCCTGCTTGCTCTTTGCCGTGGAGAAAAAGATAAAGTCAATCACTTTGGCATTCAACTCCCAGGCCGGAGTGAAATCAATCTTGATGTAGCCTCGCGTTATCGTATGCCCATGCGAATGATTCATACCAAACGCCACCTCCGCAATGCTCGCGCCACAGTCGTTCTGCGCCACAGTACCCCAAGTGTGACGGAACGTGTATGCGCTGTACCAACGCTCCTTCGGTATCCCCATGCTCTTGCAGAGCTGCTTTATGCCATTGTTCACATTCGCGTTGAACGAGTCCGAGGACGTGAACCGCTTGTGAAAGTTCAGCAGGTAGGGGTCGTCAGCCTCGGCAAGATATTTCTCAACTAACGGCTGAATAATCGGCTCGACACGAATCTCGAAATATGCGTCATCGGCGCGGAACTTCTTCGTCTTGGCTCTCTTGTAGCAGATACAGCCGTTTCGGTAATCCTCCTTGCGCAGCTCGTAGATGTCGACCGTGTTCATGCCTGCGAG